>SL_5KL_010_SEDDRAFT_10000311_pt1 | contig 31630 bp, 34 predicted proteins | sample SodLakKL_010_SED_FD_9118 | JGI IMG/M metagenome (IMG submission 9118) | reverse complement strand
GCGAGAGAACTGGCCGGGGCCAGTCGTATGCCGGGTTTGCTGGAGCGGACGGTGGGGTTCTTTGTGCGGCCCGCCGATGATGAGCGACTGGCGATCATCCACCGGGGTGCGTGGGTGGGGTTCTTCCTCTATCTTCAGGAATCGCCTCTCGAGGCGGTCGGTCTGATAGTCGCTGTGATTCCCGAGCATCGAGACCGGGGGCTGGAGAAACCTCTACTGGAGCGCGGTCTGGCGCGGGCTGCGCGGGCCGGGGCCGAGCGGGTCACGCTTTTTGTTGGGTCGGCGAACACCGCGCTGCTGCAGGCATGCGAGGCCCTGGGGTTTGCCACCCGGTTCGTGTTCGTGGGGATGACCCGTTCGCTTCAGTCGGACTGAACTCCTCTGGCAGACGAGACAGGGCCGGAGAGAGCGGTCGCACAGCACAGGGGACAGGCTAAGCCTTTCAGAGTTCTCGTGATACTACACTGATCCCGCTGTTCCGTACGCCGCAGCAGGCGGGGCAACAGTCTCAGATCGGGCAGTCCATGTGCAGAGGTGCTCTGCACTGACCGGGCGATCCAGGCTCCGAATGTGTCAGGGAACAGACTGCCAGCTCAGGAAGGGGTAGGTCTGTCCATCGACGATGTTCCAGATATGGTCGGAGTTGGTTTCGCCGGGAGCGACGGCAACCACATCCCACGGCTCACCCAGCCCCTCCGTGGCGGTGTCTGTGAGGGTGGCGATACTCATCATCTCTGCGGTGGTCTTGCCCGTCCCGCCATCACTATCGGCTATCCCCGAAGCCTCCACATCCCAGAAGGAGTTGCTTAGGGTGGCGCCCGGTTCACCGGTCCCTATAAGACCGCCAACATCCAACACGCCGGCGACACTGCCCACCGAATGAGAGTTCTCGACAATGCCCCGGTTGACTCCGACCAGCCCGCCGACCCACCACTTGCCGGTCACGCTGCCCGCTGCGTAGCAGTTGCTTAGAACTCCCCTGTTTGCTCCCACCAGACCACCAACGTCTCCTTCGCCCGTCACGTTGCCGGCGGAGTAAGAGTGGGCCACAATGCCCTCATAGTTGGCTCCCACCAGGCCACCAACCTCCCAATGCCCAACGACGCTGCCAGTGGAGAATGAGTTCGTCACAGTATGATCTCGGAGATTATGGCCGATCAGCCCGCCCACACGTTGATTGCCAGCGACGCTGCCGGCTGAATAGGAGTTGCCTATGCTACCCTCCCCCAGACTCATCCCAACGAGACTCCCTACCCCCTTCCGACCGGTCACATCGATGTTCACCACGCCTACATCCTTGATGAGTCCACCACTCAGGGCAAAGAGCCCCACATTGTCCTCATCGGGGCGATCGATAAACAGATCCCTGATCTCGTATCCCTGACCATCAAGACTGCCGGAGAAGCCGTAGTTCTCACTGATGATCGGCTTCCAGCCCGTACCCTCATTGGCCCTCCGGCCGGCCAGCTCTTCGTAACCCGCTGTGGTGGCATCAAGGTCATTCATCAGACGGTGATGGCCAGCCAGATTGTCTCTGATCGCATCAAGGTCATACCAGGTTCTTATCTCCAGGTCGAGCGAAGGCCCCGGATGAGTAGTATAGGGCGGAGGATGCGGAGGATCAGGAAGAAGGGGACAGCCCGTAACGATCATGGCCAACGCAACCAGGAGCACGATCACTCCTGTGTAACACTGCTTCCGGCAAACAGCCATCTTCACCGGGAAACTCCCGTGGTATCGAGATTGATCGGCGGTGATGCGCGCCTATGCGCTTCGACACTGCCTCACGGACTCGCTCCCGACACCCCTGCACGACGTCTCCGCCAGAGGTAAAGGCCAAGCACCGGCAAGACGATGACCATGAGGAAGACGATGTCCCCTCCGTCAATGTTGGTTCCGGGGAGGAAACCGGTGCTGCTCAAGCTCTGCCTCAGCCTGTATTCAGGCGCTGCGGCGAACTCGATATCTACCATCCGGTCGGCCATGATCCGCCCTCTCAACTTCGTGAGGTAGAACTCGTCATCGGCCAGATAGGTGGAGATGAGGCCGGTTATCACCTCATAGTCAGAAAGATCCTTAATCGACACCTTATCACCGAACTCCAAGGTGAACGCGTTATCTCTCCAGTAGCCGTAGCCGGTGCGCCACGGGTACTGCTCGGGCGCCACTACCTCGTCGGCAAGAATGTACAGAAGGACCTGAGGCGACTTTGCGCTCAGAGAGGTTATGCGTAGCGGATATACGATCTCGTCTGTTGGAAAGCTCAATACTATAGGCTCAATAAGCCCCTCCTCCAGAGCAATGCCCGTAGCGGTATCTACCGCGTTGATCCTGGTGGCTACGAAATACCACTCCTTGTCAATATACTCCGCGATGATTGGCTCTCCCTCATCCGGGAAGTGGTAGCCGTTAGTGTTCAGCCAGTCCACCAACGCGGTCGGATCCGTCGCCGACAAAGTGGCCGTGGCATAAGGACCCACTACCTTCTCATCTATGACGTCTACTCCATCGGAGGGGGGCCCGATGTCACCCAGGCCACACCCGATAGCCCACCAGGGGCGCTTGGGAATCGGCGGTACGGTGAAGTCGGACAACTCACGGAAAACCTCGGAGTCTGAAAGAGATATCTCAGGCTTGCCCGGCACCGGAATCACCCAGGCGAACTCCTCGGCCTCGCCCTCAAAGCTGACCGAGAGGACCAGGTGCTGAGTGGCATTGACGGCGCTGCTGTCGTACAGTATCAGGGCCTGCTGATTGGACTGATAGAGGTCGAGCCATCGCATTTCCTCCCCTATGAACAGGGCTCCATCGGCAAGGACAGGACCGGCCGGCACCGACAACAGGAACACAATGGCCACCAGCGGTGCAACTATCAGCTTCCTCTTCATACATAACCTCCATGCCTCTTATTCACGAGATCCGGCGGGCGTGACCCTCTGACATGTTTGTAGCTAGCCATCGTAACACCTGCACCATCCTTATCAAGAGTAGCACATGATTGTTAAAAACCTGTTAACTTCCGCCGGGCCTGCGGTGGTTACGCTCCGGTGTTTGGTGGGAGGGGTTTCTGATCTGGAGCAGAGTTGATTGCTGTGGTGTCACTGGAACTGGCGATGGCCGGGCGATGTGACTGGCCTGTGCGCGATGGGGGAAAGCTGCAGTCCGCGGTGGGGTGAGACCGGACTAGCTTTGGGCTTCTTCCCTCGGGGCCAGGAGTTCATGAGCTTTCTCGATCCAGTCGGGGAGGTCTATTCCCTGAGGACAGGCCTCCATGCACTCCCCGCACTTCGTGCATTGGTCACCGCGCTGCTCCTCCTTGAGTCCGCGGTAGCCGAACTGGGCAGTACGGGGGGCATCGTACATAACCGCATCGTTGTACAACTCCAGGATTCGAGGGATTTCCACACCGCTGGCACAGGGTATGCAGTATCCACAGGTGGTGCAGGGAACAGGGGCCAATGCTTCGTAGCACTCGCGGACCCGGTCGATCACTGCCATATCCTCCGGAGCAGGTATGCCGGGCTTCGCGTGGTCGGCGACAGCGATGTTTTCCACGACCTGCGCCATGGTGCTCATGCCGCTCAAGGCTACTGAGACCTCCGGATGGTTCCAGACCCACAGTAGCGCCCATTCGGCAGGAGTGCGCTTCTCAGCGGCGCCTTCCCACACCTCGGCCACGCACGCCGGTGGCTTAGCGAGGCGCCCACCGCGCACCGGCTCCATCACGACCACCCCCAACCCCTTATTGGCGGCATACTCCACGCCGCGGCGGCCGGCCTGGTAGTCCACGTCCATATAGTTGTACTGCACCTGGGCGAAGGTCCAGTTGTCATAATCATCGACAATCTCCCGGAAGGTCTCAAAGTCATCGTGGAAAGAGAACCCCAGATAATCGAAGCGCCCGTGGGCCATCGCCTCCTCAGCCCAGCGTAGAACTCCCAGGTCCCGAATCCTGGGCCAGCTCCTGCTGTTCAACCCGTGAAGAAGATAGAAATCAACCTTCTCCATCTGGAGGCGCTCAAGCTGCTCATCAAGATAGCGGTCGAAACCCTCGTAGTCCTGCACCAGCCACACGGGCAGCTTGGTCGCCACCTTCGCCTTCTTGCGGTATCCGTCCTTGAGTGCCTTGCCCACAATCACTTCACTCTGCCCGGCGTGGTAAGGGTACGCCGTATCGATGTAGTTGACGCCGTGGTCCAGGGCGTATCGTATCATCCTGATCGCCTCGGGCTCGTCCACGTTTCCCGGTTCATTGTTCAGCACCGGCATTCGCATGATGCCGAAGCCCAGTATGGATGTTTCCCAATCCAGCTTGCCGAACCTGCGGTATTGCATTTTCGTCTTTTCCCCCTCTCTTAGCGGTTCGTCTTGCTCCTTCTCATCATGAATGGTGGACGTCTTCACAGGAGCGTACTGCGACAACATGATATGAATTCTGCCGGCCTGATGTCAATGTGGCTGCGCGTCCACTGAGTGCTCTGCAAGCCCGAGTTCGAGGAAGAAGGCTTACGAGCAGGGAGGTCACCAAGGAGACGGCGAGAGCATACGGCCAGGCCTGCTCAAACATCAGGCGACCATCCCTGCGATAACAACAGCCTCAGGAGTCTGCCGAGCAGGTGCCCTGGGGTGGGTCGGTGAGGAGGCTGTGGACAGCACCGACGAAGCGGTCGACCCGTATCGTGAAGGCGATGCCTCTGCCGGGCTCTTCCAGCCTGGTTGCCGCGACGATGGCATCGAGAATGGCGTCGGCCCGGTCCGGCGGAGTTATCGTGAGGACTATCTCTTTCTCGGGTTCGATCGGTACGCCGAGGACCTTCTTCTTCTCATGTATGCCTACCCCCCGCCCGAACATAATAGTCCCTCCCTCGGCTCCGGCCTTGATAGATGCTTCCATGGCCCTATCTCCGCATCCTTTGGCGACTATTGTTACGATCAGGGTCTTGCCTTCTTCAGTCATCGTCATTGCCTCCTTGTGGCGGCCTTATCCTGTAGACCAGGCTCAGCAACTGGATCGAGATGATCGGCGCGAGCGTTATTATACCGATAAGTCCGAGCCCGTCAACCAGCGGGTTTCGTCCGTCCATAACCGTGGCAGCCCCCACAGTCAGGGACATGATGAAGGCAACGGTGATCGGACCGGTGGCGATACTTCCCGAATCGAAAGCCATGGCAACGAAGTCCCTGTCGGCGAAGAATAGCAGTATGACGGCAAGGCCATAGCCCGGGATTATTATGTAGGGCAGCGGTATGCCGTAGACGGTTCGCGCCATGCCCAGCGCGGCGAACGCCGCCACTGCCAGACATAATGTGTAGAGTATGATCGGGGCCCTGATGTAGCCGGCGGAAGCCTCCTCGACCTCCTGGCTCAAGACACGTACCTGGGGCTCGGCAAAGGTGACGAGGAAGCCGAGCACGAAGCCGAGGGGGATCAGTCCCCAGGTGAAACCCGAGTTTCCGACGATCGCGCCTATCTCCTCTCCCACGGGCATAAAGGCGATATTGAGTCCGTGCAGCAGGAGCACCAGGCCGACGAAGGCGAACGCGATACCCCTCAGGAGTATGACAACGTATCTGAAGGTCCGCTTGAGGAAGATGACCTGGAAGACTATGAAGAACGCCACCAGCAGGATGAAGGGCAGCGCCACTTCATGGGCGACGCTGAGCAGTCCGCCAAACGCGGAGCCCGCAGTCATAAGAAGATCACCCCCCAGAGCAGGACGCCTATTATGGGGCCGGCGCAGGCAAGCCCGATAAGCCCGAAGCCGTCGGTCAAAGCCGACCTTCGGGTAAGAACCGACACGAAACCCAATCCCAAGGCGAGGAAGACCGGTACGGTTAGCGGTCCGGCAGCAACACCTCCGGCATCGAAGGCGATCGACAGGAACTCGGGAGGCGTGAACACGGCGAGTACTATGACGATGACGTATACGACTGCAAGGAGGTCCCTCGTGGGAAATCCGAGAAGAATGCGCAGGAGAGCGGCGGTGAGGAGAACTGCCATTCCGCTGGCGACGACGAACACAAGGGCTGTGGTGGTACTGGCGTTGGCGTACTCAGCCATGCTGGCGAGCACCGCTACCCCGGGTTCGGCGATGGTGACGACGAAGCCGAACACGATGATCACGATGATGATGAGAGGTAATGAGCCGGTCTGAGGTATCTGGGCGCCGATGTCGTGTCCCAGCGGCAGTATACCTGTCCTGACCCCGATCAGAAAGCAGACCACGCCGAGGAAGACCATTCCTCCTCCGATCAGGAAGTGAAGGAACATATCGAGGGGAACACGCAGGACGGTGAACTGCAGGATGACTATGGCTATGATGATCGGAAGCAGCGCCTTGAGAGACTCAAGCGTAGTATCGAGTATGATCTTGCGCAAAACTGCCTCCTGGCACTGGGTATGACCGGATTATCTCAGGAGGACTGTGGACCCGCGATGGGGGGACGACAGCCAGAGTTCATTGTAACACAGGAGAGAGGGCTTCGTAAAAGCTAGTATGTGGGTCGATGGTCGCCGTTTCGGAAGGGCGTGCCGGCCTGGATAGCACCGCGGGACGGCGTTCTATGTACGCATCGATGAGCATTCCGGCCCGGATCAGCGTGCAGGGTTCCCGGGTTACAGTTCGCTCACGGTAGAGGCATCGGATACATTGACGGTTCCCAGTTCGACATGGCCGGTGTAATGCAACCGGGAGGCCCCCGAGAGGTTGATGTTCAGAGTGCCGTCCATATTGATGGTGACCCGGCTGGCTCCGCTGATGTCGGCATCGACATTCCGTACCTGCAGGTCGAGCAGGTTGACATCGCTGGCGCCGGACACGTCGAGATCCATATCACCGGCAGTCCCTGTCAACTGGCAGTTGCTGGCTCCCGAGGCCTTAAGTCTCAGGGCCTGTGCCTGCAATGTGCCGGAGAGCCTGCTCGCGCCGGAGATATCCGCGATGGTATTTCCCGCTTCCAGGTCGATGCTAACCCTGCTGGCGCCCGACACTTCCAGTTCGAAGCCTGCGGTGGATGAGAACCCGGTGGCAGTCGCCCGGGAGGCACCCGACGCAGTCAGTCCATGCAGGTTCGGCATGGTGACAGTGGCCCTGATGTTGTTTCTGAAGTACATTCCCGGTATCAGACGTATCGTCAGTTCCTGTCCTGAGAGGTGGATATCCATACGCTCAACCAGGTTCTCGTAGCCGGTGATGGTGATGCTGTAGTCGTCGGCCCGGGTGATCTCGAGTTCGATGGCATTCGACACCTTCACTATGCCGAATCCTTCGAAAGGCAGATCATCGGCAACCACCTGGCCCGAGCCTATGACCAGGGGGCCGATGCTCAGGCCCGGCGTCCAGGGTAGGACGACGATAAGCGCCAGGACCGCAACCACTGTGAGCAGGACTATCAGAGCTATCTTCCATCCAGCCATGTGTTCCTCCTCTCAGGCCGCCTGTGACCGACGGCCCGAATGAGCTGCTGTCTTCATGATAGGTCGGTATTCATTATAGCTCAGGCAGGCTATTGGTGGGTACCTATCCTGTTCGGTAACATTATTGTATGAGTTGACACGCTATCCGTGAGCAAACTGGCTTTATGCCCTGCGGTCTTAGTGGAGTATGAGGGGTGACGTAGGTATCGTACCCGGACATGGCGACCCGGCGCTCGTAGGGGCATCTCGAGTAAGGCTTTGGCGACGGTCAGTCGTGTATCGTCACGTTTATCATGACGTCGCCCACTTCGATCTGTTCGAGGACGTCCATTCCCTCTACGAGCTGACCGAATACCGTGTGCTTGCCGTCGAGGTGGGGTTGAGGGGCGTAGGTGATGAAGAACTGGGAGCCGTTGGTGTTGGGTCCGGAATTGGCCATCGACAGCGCGCCTGTGCCGTGCTTGTGGTCTGTTATCTCGTCATCGAACTGATAACCCGGGCCGCCCGTACCGTCGCCTTCGGGGCAGCCACCCTGGGCCATGAAGCCGGGGATCACGCGGTGGAAAGTCAGGCCGTCGTAGAACCCATCGCGGGCCAGGGTTACGAAGTTGTCGACCGTGCGGGGAACATCGCTGGCGAAAAGCTCCAGCACCAGCTCTCCCTTGTTGGTCTCGATGGTGGCTGTAATGTTGTTCATTGGCGGCCTCCCTGCGACGGTGACTAACACGGCTACCAGGACGATGATGGCTGCCGCACCCACGCCGATAAGCAACTTCCTCCTCAGCGACCACCCGCCTGTCTGTGCCGGTGGCGGCCTTCTACTGCCGGCCGGCTTCTTCTTCTTGTTCCTGGTCTTCCTGGACATATGCGTTTACCCTCCCGGTGTAGCGTGTTCTGACTGCATAATATACCACAGGTGGAGGGGTGTGTGAAGTTGTCGCTGCCCCGCGGAGGATTGCTTCGGGACTATCGGGCCTCCGTTCGGGGGAAATGGACGGCGGGCTCTGGTAGAATTTGATCGGGCGATCATCGTGGCGGAGGATAGCGGTTCTCACTGCAAGATCAACCCAATTATCGCAGCAGGAGGACATGGCTGCCCGGGGATGCACGGCGTTGCGGGCATGGAGGTTCCATGAGGAGGAAACTGGGTGTTCACTTCAAAACGTTCTTGCTGCTTGTCGACGAACTGATCATAGCAGTCATCATCTTCGTTGTGCTGTGGAGGCTGGGTGTGCCGATCCCGTTCTGGGCCTATATCCTCGCCGGTGTGGGCTGTGCCGGACTGTACTGGTTCCTGTACCGTGTTCTGCTGGATCAGCGTAGGAAGTCGCCCGTCAGCTCCACCAACATCATAGGACACAAGGGCAGGTGCGTCACCGCACTCGACCCGGAAGGACTCGTCCGCGTGCAGGGCGAGACATGGAAGGCCGTCTCGCAGTGCGGCGCCGTTGCTGAAGGGGACGAGGTCACTGTCGCGGATCTGCAAGGCCTAATGCTGGTCGTGACGACGCAGGCCAAACCCGAGTAGGAGTGTGCCGGGTCAGCGTGGGGCATGAGGCGAAACCAGTCCTACTCGCCGGGTTCAGGCGGTCGCCCGTGTTTCCATCTCGTTCCCTGGGGGGTATCCTCGAGTGTGACTCCCAGGTCGGCCAGCCCCGTGCGGATCCTGTCGGCCAGCTCCCACTGCTTGTTTCTGCGCAGGTCCTCCCTCGTCGATATGAGGAGCTCGATGAAGGCACCGGCGTCGGAAGTGAGCTGCGTCTTCTCCTCGAGGGTGAGGCCCAGGACACCGGCCAGCCTGCGGAGTGTCTCCTGCGCTTCGGTCACGTCGGCGCCCCACTCGGCATTGCGGTTTATCTCTTTTGCCAGTTCGAAGAGGACGGCTATGGCTTGCGCCGTGTTGAAGTCGTCGTCCATGGCCTCGACGAACCGCTGTTCGAAGGGTGCCGCGCCCAGTTTGCCCCCTTCCCCATTCGTCTGAGTCCTGTGAAGCAGGGCGGAGCGGAGCCGCTCGGCTCCCCGTTCGCTCGCCTCCAGCGCTTCCTCGCTGTAGGTGAGAGGGTTGCGGTAGTGCGAGCTGAGAAAGAAGAGGCGTACGGCGTCGGAGCTGAACTGCCCTATTACCTCATCCACACTGACCAGGTTGCCGATGGACTTGCTCATCTTCTCCTGGTTGAGTTGCAGGAGACCGTTGTGCAGCCAGTATCGTGCGTAGGGTGCCTTCCCGGTAAAGGCCTCGGACTGGGCTATCTCGTTCTCATGGTGGGGGAAGATGAGGTCCTGTCCGCCGCCGTGGATATCGATGGTCTCGCCGAGATACTTGAGAGCCATGGCGCTGCACTCCATATGCCAACCCGGCCTGCCCTTCCCCCACGGGCTCTCCCAGGAAGGCTCGCCGGGCTTGGAAGACTTCCACAAAGCGAAGTCCATGGCATATTCCTTCTTCCCTTCATAGGTGCTTGCCTGCGAGATCATGTCATCCAGGTTGCGGTGGCTGAGCTTGCCGTAGCCGGGGAAGCTCCTTACCCGGAAGTATACGCTGCCATCGGAATCGTAGGCGTGCCCACTGGCGATCAGGCCCTCTACGATCTCGATCACCTTGGGAATCTCCTCGGTAGCCCTCGGGTAGATGTCGGCCCGCTGAATATTCAGGGCATCCATGTTGGCGAAGTAGCGGTCAACGTACCTTTCGGCCAGTTCCTGTGACGGTATTCCCAGTCGCTCTGCTCTCTCTATGATCTTGTCGTCGACATCGGTGAAGTTCTGTACGTGCCTGACCTGGTAGCCCCTGAACTCCAGGTAACGCCTTATCACGTCGAAGACTATGTACGACATGGCGTGCCCGATGTGGCTATCGGCGTAGGCGGTGATCCCGCAGACGTACATGGTAACCACATCGCCGCCGGGGAGGAAATCCTCCTTCTGTCCGCTGAGAGTGTTGAATACCTTCATCCTTCGATCCTGAGGCAGTAAGCCGTCTCCGTCACCTTCTGTCCGTGAATGATATCTCAGATGGAGGTGTTTTGGAAACTTGACCGGGCCGGCGGCAGCGGCTATACTGTGCGAAGTTGACCGGAGCGGTCAACAATTGGAGTCAGCAGGGATAGCAGCGATGAGGTTTTCCACCAGAGGAAGATACGGACTGAGGGCGCTCCTGGACCTGGCGCTTCACGGGGGCAACGGTCTAACTCCGTTGAAGGACATAGCCCGGCGGCAGGAGATATCGCTGCATTATCTGCAGCGTCTGATGGCACCTCTTATCGCGGCGGGACTGGTGACCAGCATGCGTGGTGCCGGCGGCGGCGTGGCGCTTACCAGATCGCCGGCTGAGATAAGGTTGAGAGAGGTGATCGAGGCGCTCGAAGGCCCCGTTGCCCCGGTGGAGTGTGCCGACGATCCTTCGTGCTGTAATCGTTCCGCCCTCTGTGTCAGCAGGGAGGTCTGGACCGAGATGAAGAATGCGATGGTCCAGGTGCTGCAGTCCACGACGCTGCAGGACCTGGTTGAGCGGCAGAGAAAGACAGGTCGGGCTGAGACCGATATGTATTACATCTAGCGGTTGCGGACTGCGAGGTTGATGATAGGATCACGATCGTAAGCGGAGAAGAATGGCAGAGACGGTTCAGCGGTTGGAGAGACTCAGGCATAGGATTGAGCAGTTGCCCAGGCTGACCAGGGGTATAGCCCGGGACTCAAGCGAACTGATCGGGAACACACCCCTGGTCAGGCTGAACAGGGTTACTGCAGGCGTCGGGGCAGAGGTGGTGGCCAAGCTCGAATCGTTCAACCCGCTGGGAAGCGTCAAGGATAGAATAGGGGTGTCGATGATACTCGACGCCGAGGAGCGAGGGCTGATCAACGAGAACACGGTGATCGTCGAGCCCACCAGCGGCAACACCGGCATTGCCCTCGCTTTCGTATGTGCCGCCCGCGGATACAGGCTCATTCTCACCATGCCCGATACTATGTCTGTGGAGCGGCGGCAGTTGCTGTCCGTCCTCGGCGCAGAACTGGTCCTGACCCCGGGGGCGGAGGGAATGACCGGAGCGGTGAGGAAGGCAGAGCAACTTGCCGAAGACAACACGAACTACTGCATGCTACAGCAGTTTGATAGTCCGGCAAATCCCGAGATACACAGGATGACCACCGCGGAGGAGATCTGGCGTGATACGGAGGGAAGGATCGACGTGCTGGTCGCGGGTGTCGGGACGGGAGGAACGATCACAGGCGTAGCCGAGGTGATCAAGAAGAGAAAGCCCGCGTTTCGAGCGGTCGCCGTCGAGCCAGCGGACTCTCCGGTTCTTTCCGGTGGCGAGCCCGGCTTGCACAAGATCCAGGGTATTGGGGCCGGGTTCGTGCCGCGGGTGCTTAAGATGGACCTGGTTGACGAGATCATCAGGGTAACCAACGATGATGCCGGAGCGATGACCAGGAGGTTGGCCAGGGAGGAAGGTATACTGGCCGGCATATCCTCGGGAGCGGCCACATGGGCGGCGATAGAGGTAGCCAGGAGACCCGAGAACAAGGGCAAGCTCGTAGTGGTGGTATTGCCCGACACGGGAGAGCGCTATTTGTCTACGTGGCTCTTTCAGGATGTGCAGCATGGTATGCCAGGCACGCCATAACAGGCAGGTGACAAGCATGTGCAGGACAATGAGAGAGGACATAAGGACGGTCTTTTCCCGAGACCCAGCGGCACGGAGCACGCTGGAGGTCATCTGCTGTTATCCCGGCCTCCACGCCATCTGGTGGCATCGCGTTGCGCACTTCCTGTGGCGACACAGGCTGCGGTTCCTGGCCCGCCTTGTCTCTCACTTCAACCGCCTTTTCACCGGCATCGAGATACACCCCGGTGCGAGAATCGGCAGGAGGTTCTTCATCGACCACGGAGCAGGAGTTGTCATCGGCGAGACGGCTGAGATCGGAGACGACGTCCTCCTGTATCAGGGCGTCGTCCTGGGAGGCACGACTCTGAAGAGAGGCAAGAGGCACCCGACCGTCGGGAACAACGTGGTGATCGGCTGTGGGGCCGCAGTCCTGGGTGCCATAACGATAGGAGATGAGGCGCGGATCGGGACGGGCTCAGTGGTGGTGAAACCGGTGCCGCCCGGAGCCACCGTTGTTGGCATTCCGGGAAAGGCAGTGGGGGACAAGCATGTCCCGGTAATGGACCTGGAACATGGCGATCTGCCGGATCCCGTGACCGAGGCTATCAGGCTCGTCTTCAGGAAACAGGACAGACTGGTGCAACGTCTCAGGATCGTCGAGCGTACCGCAGGAATAGAGTGCACTGAAGAAGAGTCATGGGAGCAGGTGACCATCGAGGCGGTGTTCACCGATGGAGACGGGATATGAGGCCTTCAGCTGGTGCTCGATCTGGCAGGAGGGTTCAGCCTGTGAACAGAAGTCGCCCTACGGTGGGAGAGCGGCGGGTCGAGGCTGGCGCCGCGATCACTAGAGAAAGGACTGCAGGATGAAGGATCTCCCTGAGATAGGCAAGCTTTCTCCCGAGGTCTTCAGTGAGTTGATATTCGCACGCCTGGGTGCCGATAGCGACAGCGTGATCGTTGGGCCACGGCACGGGGTCGACGTCGGGATCGTCGAGATCGGAGATAAGGCGGTAGCGCTGACCACAGATCCTGTATTCATTGTCCCTGAATACGGATGGGAGAGGGCTGCCTGGTTCGCCCTCCATATTCTCGTATCGGATGCAGTTACCAGCGGTCTCAAGCCCGGGTTCCTCTCCATCGACCTGAATCTTCCGATGGAGATGACACGGGAGCAACTGGATATCGTGTGGGAAAGCATACACCAGGAGTGCTGCAGAATGGGGATCGCCATCGTCTGTGGGCATACAGGCAGATATGAGAACTGCCACTATCCTATGGTGGGAGGGGCCACCGTGCTAAGTATCGGGGCGAAGGATGAGTATGTAACGCCGGCAATGTCGAGGGTAGGAGACAAGGTGATCATCACCAAAGGGCCGGCCATAGAAGCAACGGGCATCTTTGCGGCGATGTTCCCGGAACTCATCGAGAAGGAGTTAGGGGCAGGCTTCGCTGCCCGGGCTCAGCGGGTTTTCTACAAGATGTCGGTGGTTGAGGATGCCATGACTGCGGTGAGTGTGGGGGTAAGGGATAGAGGAGTGACCGCCATGCACGATGCCACCGAATGCGGGATATGGGGCGGGCTGTTCGAGCTTGCGGAGGCCGCAGGTTTAGGTGCGAGGGTGGAGAAGGACTCGATCGTTGTTGAGGACTGCGTGATTGAGATGTGCAGGCTGTTTGATATCGATCCCTATGCCTCTATCAGTGAGGGAACTCTGATTGTTACCTGCCGCGAACACAGCGCCGATACGATTGTGCAGGCCCTGTCCACAAAGGGGATCGCTGCATCAGTTGTCGGTGAACTGACGTCCCCCGAGCAGGGCATCGTGCTGGTGGAGGACGGGAGGGAGCGGAGACTGGAGCATCCGGTCGTGGATCCTTTCTGGCGTGCCTTCTATGACGCTCTTGCACTCCAGGGCTCTGCGGAGGGAGCACGGTGAGAGTTTCTGCAGAGTCGAGCCTGATAATGGACAAGCAGCAAAGCCGGAGATATCTAAGGAGGATATCATGAGACTACATCAGATGGTGGCCAAGGACATAGTAAGGAGGAAGAAGAGGGTCCTGTACGCGATGCTCGGCGTTGTTGTCGGCACCATGACGGTCATCAGCATACTGACGGTCTCCCTTGCTGGCGAGGCGAAGATCTACGCACAACTGGAGGAATACGGTGCCAACCTGGTTGTCCTGCCGGCGATCAGTCAGTTCGACCTGGAACTGGGAGGGCTGGAACTGGGTGCCGTGACCGTGGGAGAGAACTACATCCCCGAGTACAAGGTATCTGAGGTAAGACAGATCACCGATGATATGGTGAACCATGCCCTGGGCATTCAGGATGAACGCAACCGCTACGCTGCGCCGGTTGCGCCCAGGCTATATGCGAGTGCGACAGTGAAGGGCGCATCGGTTCAGGTGGTGGGGATCGATGCGGTAGAAGAGAGAAAGATCAAGACCTGGTGGAGAGTCCATGAGGGCAAGTACATCGATGAGTCTGACGAGGCGCTGGCAGGAGCGTGGGTCGCTGAACTCCTGGGGTTGAGCAGCGGTGAAGTACTCGACCTCAACGGAGTGGGTATCACTGTAGTCGGCATTCTCAAGGAGACGGGCTCAGACGATGACTACCGGATGTTCGTTCCGCTGGGTACAGCGCAGGAGGCTTTCGGCAAGGAGGGCATGGTATCGTCTGTAGATGTTCGTGCCCTGTGCACCGCCTGTCCGGTTGAGGATATCGCTGATGAGGTGAACATGATGGTATCAGGAGTGCGAGCGGTGGCAGTCAAGCAGATAGCGATGACCGAGATGACCATGATGGAGAGGGTGAACAGGTTCATGCTGGCTCTGGCCGGGATAACTCTGGCAGTGGGATTGTTCGGGGTGGTGAACACGATGATGACCTCGGTACACGAGAGGATAAGGGATATAGGCATAATGAGAGCGGTAGGCGCCTCTCGCAACCAGATAGTGAAGGCGTTTATCTATGAAGCGATCGTAGTAGGTGTAGTCGGGGGTATCCTGGGCTACGTTGTCGGAACTCTGCTGGCATTCGTGATCGGGCCGGTGATCTTCGAGGGGATTTCTGTCACCTATGTGCCTCAGTACCTGGCTCTGTCGCTGGTTCTGGCGATTGTTGTCGCTGTGGTCGCGACTCTGTACCCCGCTTTCCGTGCGACCAGAGTCAGGGTTGCCGATTCCTTCAGGTCGCTGTGAGGTGCTGCATGCTGGAAGTGAAGTGTGTATCGAAATTCTACGGCGAGGGCACGACCAGGGTGGTCGCTTTGGACGACGTTTCACTACGCGTGGATGATGGCGACTTCATCGCAGTGATGGGGCCATCAGGCAGCGGGAAATCGACGCTGTTGAACATCATCGGGGGACTGGACCAGCCTTCTCGGGGAGAGGTGATCCTGGATGGCAGGCGCATTGACGATCTTGACGAGAACGCGCTGGTGGACATCAGGAGAGGAGACATCGCCTATGTCTTTCAGCAATATCACCTGCTGCCTTCTCTCACCGCCATCGAGAATGTGCTCCTGCCGTTGCTATTCCGAGGGGGCGATACCCGACCGAAGAAGGCAATGGATATGCTGAGAAGAGTCGGGCTGGAGAAGAGGGCGGATCACAAGCCGGGCCAACTGAGCGGTGGTGAGCAACAGAGGGTAGCGATTGCCCGGGCGCTGGTCGGTGACCCGTCGCTCATACTGGCCGATGAGCCAACAGGAAACATGGATCAGAAGACGGGGACAGAGATACTCGAGTTGTTCACCCGATTGAACAGAGATGGGCACAGCATCATCATGGTCACCCATAATCCTGAGATCGCCGGGCAGGCCGGACAGACTATAGTCTTGAAGGATGGAAGGGTCGAAAGCACATCATGAACAGGGTTGGCAGGGAGCGGGTTCGAACCATCGACGATGAAGGAGGATCTCCATGAGCATACAGGGAAGAGAAGAGGGCGAGCTGCGGCGCACGAGGACCGGCCGCATACGGTGGGTGGCGATAGCAGCAGCTATAGTGGTGCTGGCTGTGCTTGTCGTCCAGTTGATCCAGCCGGGTGGCAATGGGCTGAGTGGCGGGCCGATAAAGGCAGAGTGGGTTGAGCCGCACGTGGAGGGCGATGTCGTGTCCATATCGCTGGCTGACGTCGAGCGGAGTCGGAACATCCACTTCAGAGTGGAGACCGATAACCGTGACATGCACTTCATGGCATACAAGCTGAACGGGCAGATACATGTAAGGGCCAGCGTCTGTCCGCCATGCTGGGGAATCGAGTATTCACTTGACAGAGACGTCCTGGTGTGTGACATGTGCGGAACTACGTTCAGAGCGAGGACGGGTGACGGGATCAGGGGGCCGTGCGACGACTATCCGAAAGCGGCTGTGGCGTATGACGCTGTTGCCGGGAGCATAGTGATGAGCAGGGCTGACCTTAGCGCGGCCTATGAGGATACGCTTGAGCCCGGATGGCCGTAGAGGGCGAGTTGAGCTATGCTTCACTGCATGGGGGTAAGGCACGGGAGACCAACCTCATAGAAGAGGCGGCGAGATATGACTGAACAGACGAGCAAGATAGTTCTGAGGGTCACGGGGATGACCTGTGCGTCCTGTGCGGCTGTCATCGAGAAGGGACTCGCCGGGTTGCCCGGCCTGCACCGGGTGAGCGTCAATGTGGCCAGCGAGGATGTATCGGTCGAGTACGATCCCCGGCAGGTCGACATCAAGGCGCTGGTTAAGGCGATCTCGGATGTCGGGTACGGCGTGAACCTGGAGAAGGTGACCTTCGGTGTGGGCGGCATGACATGCGCCTCATGCGTCGCCAATGTAGAGAAGGCCCTCGCGAAGGCGCCGGGAGTGATCTCGGTCAGCGTCAACCTGGCCAGCGAGAAGGCGACGGTCCAGTACGTCAGGGGCGAGACGGACATGGCCGATTTCAGGTCTGCCGTAGAGGCGGCGGGCTATTCGGTTACCGAGGAGAAGCAGGAAGAGGAGAAGGTTGAGGACGATGTACTGAAGGTACAGAAGGCAAAGAGGCGGTTCATCCTGGCCATCATCCCGTCGGGTGTGGCCTGGACGCTGATGATCCTCTCTATGGCTGTTGCCATTCCCGGTTACGGCATCATAATCGCGGTGCTCGGCTTTCCGGTCGTCTTCCTGGTCGGTTGGCCCACTCACCAGGCTACCCTAAGGGCGATCCGCGGCCGCCGTGCCAACATGGATGTCCTCATCTCGCTCGGATCGGTGCCGCCCTATTTCATGGGCATAGGCGCGTTGATCTGGGGCGGGCCGGGATTCATAGAGATGGCGATGGGAATCGTCTCCTTCCACCTGCTTGGCAGATTCCTTGAGACGAGGGCCAAAGGCCGGGCCTCCCAGGCGATAAAGAAACTGCTTCAACTGGGAGCCAAGACGGCCCGCATAGTTGTGGACGGCCAGGAGAAGGAGATCGCCATCGAAGAGGTGAGGGTGGGCGACATCATGGTCGTGAGGCGGGGCGAGAAGATCCCCACCGATGGCGTGATAGTGGAGGGCGCGAGCGCCGTCGACGAGTCTATGGCTACCGGCGAGTCGATGCCGGTGGGCAAGCAGACGGACGATACGGTGATCGGGGCGACGATCAACCAGCAGGGATTGCTGAAGGTACGGGCCACGAAGGTCGGCAAGGATACCTTCCTGTCTCAGGTCATCAGGATGGTGGAGGAATGCCAGGGCTCCAAGGTGCCCATCCAGGAGTTCGCCGACAGGGTGACCGGTTACATGGTGCCCGGGGTATTGGGAGTCGCGCTTTTAACGCTAGTAGTCTGGCTGCTGTTCCCCGACTTCTTCATGAGGATCATAACATGGGGGGCTACCTTTCTGCCCTGGGTAAACCCGGATCTGGGGACGGCCACGCTGGCGATCTTCGCCAGCATCGCCGTCCTGGTCATAAGCTGTCCCTGTGCTCTGGGACTGGGCACGCCCACCGCCTTGATGGTGGGCACGGGAATGGGGGCCGACAAGGGCGTGCTTTTTCGTCGTGGAGATGCGCTGCAGACGATGAGCGATGTGCACACCATCGTTTTCGATAAGACAGGGACGATCACCAGGGGCAAACCTGGGGTTACCGACGTGTTCTGCAACGGGCGGTTTGATGAACAAGAGATCATCCATCTTGCCGCCGGTCTGGAGCAGGGCTCGGAGCATCCACTGGGGCAGGCCATAGTGGGAGAAGCCATGGGGCGCGGCATCGAACTTGTCCGGGTCGAGAACTTCGAAGCCGTTGCCGGCAAGGGCATAAGAGGCAGGGTCGACGGCAAGGATGTGCTGGTCGGAAACCAGAAGCTGATGCTGGACTTCCAGGTAGACTTCAGCGAGGTCAAGGGTAGACTGGGTGAACTTGAGGACGAGGCCAAGACGGCCATGCTGGTAGCGGTGGACGGCAGAATAGCGGGCGTGATCGCCATGGCCGATACGCTCAAAGACGATTCAGTTCAGGCCATCGCCGAACTGAGGAAGATGGGGATGGAGACGGCCATGATCACCGGGGACAACCAGAGAACGGCTGCCGCTATCGCCAGGCAGGTGGGTATCGAACGGGTGCTGGCGGAGGTGCTTCCCCAGGATAAGGCCGCCGAGATCAGGCGGTTGCAGGATGAGGTCGGGGTTGTTGCCATGGTGGGCGACGGTATAAACGATGCGCCCGCGCTTACGCAGGCCGACGTGGGTATAGCTATAGGGACAGGGACCGATATCGCCATCGAGTCTTCTGACATAACGCTCGTGAGGGGCGAGTTGAGCGCCGTGGTTACGGCTGTGAACCTGTCGCGGGCGACGTTCAGGAAGATCAAGCAAAACTACTTCTTCGCCTGGTTGTACAATGCGGTGGCCATCCCCATGGCAGTGGTGGGGCTGCTGCACCCGATGGTCGGTATGGCGGCGATGACGGCCAGTTCGCTCAATGTGGTAACCAACTCGCTGCGCCTGAGAAAGGCTAAGGTCGATCCGTCCTGGCAGCGGCGCTGAGCAAGGGGTGTCGGACGGCATGTTATACTGTCTGGCCCGCGAATGAGAAGGGACGTAGAGTTGATACAGGAGAAGGATGGACTGACTGCGCGGGTCACCGGCAATGGTGTCAGGGTGACCCGGCCACGCACCATGCTATGGAGGAACTACAGGTGAAACGTATTTATCTTGACCATGCTGCGACCACTCCCGCTCATCCGGAGGTGGTCACCGCTATGATGCCCTTTTTCGGCGAATCTTTCGGCAATCCGTCGAGTATTCACTCCTATGGCCAGGAGGCAAAGCAGGCCGTGGAAGATGCTAGAGACATGGTTGGGAAGCTCATCGGCGCCCGGAGTGACGAGATCGTGTTCACGGGTGGGGGTTCGGAGGCCGACAACCTGGCCATCAAGGGGGTGGCCTTTGCCGGGGAAAAGAGGGGAGATCACATCATCACCACTTCCATCGAGCATCACGCGGTGGAGGAGGCCTGCAAGTTCCTTGAGAAGCGGGGGTTCACGATAACCTTTCTGCCCGTCGATCGATACGGGCTGGTCGATCCCGCCGATGTGAAGAAGGCGATAACCGACAGGACGATCCTGATCTCTGTGATGCACGGCAGCAATGAGGTGGGGACGATCGAGCCGATAGGCGAGATAGGGGAGATCGCCAGGGAGGCGGAGATACCCTTCCACACGGACGCGGTTCAGACGGTAGGGCACGTTCCGGTGAATGTGGATGAACTGAATGTCGACCTGCTCGTTATGTCCGCGCACAAGCTATACGGGCCCAAGGGAGTGGGTGCGCTTTATGTTCGAAAGGGCACCAGGCTGGTATCGCTCGTGCATGGAGGAGGCCAGGAGAAGAAACGCCGGGCAGGCACGGAGAACGTTCCCTCCATCGTGGGGTTCGGCAAGGCTGTGGAGCTTGCCGGCGCGGGGATGGACGGGGAGGCAGGGCGGCTGAGTGACCTCCGTGACAGGCTGATCAAGGGTCTCGAGGAGCGGATCGACCACATCCGCCTTAACGGTCATCCAACGAAGAGGTTGCCCAATAACGTCAACGTGAGTATCGACTATGCGGAGGGCGAATCGATGCTGCTCAACCTTGACCTTGAGGGCATATGTGTTTCCACCGGCTCGGCCTGTAGCTCGGGAAGCCTTGAGGCCTCTCATGCTCTCCTGGCGCTTGGCCTCTCACACGAGCAGGCGCACGGCTCGCTTCGATTCAGCCTGGGACGTGAGAACACCGGAGAAGACGTCGACCGGGTGCTGGAGGTCCTGCCCGGCATAGTCAGGAGGTTGAGGGCGATGTCCCCTCTGCTCAAGAGCAGTGGGTGAGTCCAATACTGGGAATGGCAGGTAGTGAACATGTTTGACAAGTGTCCCGGGGCGGTCCACATACGAACGCCCACGATCATAGTTAAGAAGTGTCCCGAATGCGGCAATGAGGTGGAGATCTTCTCCAACGAGATGCTTACCCGGTGTACGAAATGCGGCTTCACCATCTACAGCGACCTGGAGAGCTGTGTGCAGTGGTGCAAGTATGCCGTGGAATGCGTGGGTGAGGAGATGTACCAGAGGCTCAAGAAGAAACGGATCGCCTTCGTGTGCCTGGGGAACTCGTGCAGGAGCCAGATGGCGGAGGCGCTGGCCAGGAAGATGAGCGAAAGGCCCAATCTTGAGTTCATGAGCATGGGGACCGATCCCGCAGACGAGGTGGCCCCGGAAGCAGTACAGGCGTTGAAGGAGGAGGGTATCCCGTGGCGCGGCAAGCCGAAGGGCATACAGGATGGAGAACCCATCGATATAGCGGTCAGCATGGGCTGTGATGTTGGTTGTCCTGTGATCCCGGGGGCCGAGAAGATAGAGTGGGAGATTCCCGATCCCAAGGGCAAGGGCATTGAGTCATACCGCGAGACGGTGGCGCTTCTCAAGGAGAAGATCGCCGAGTTGCTGAAGGAGATTGAGTAGATGGCAACAGTGACGAGGAAGATGATCCGGATCGATGAGGAGAAGTGCGATGGCTGCGGGCTCTGTATTCCCGCCTGTCCCGAAGGGGCGCTGCAGATCATCGACGGCAAGGCGAGGCTGGTCAAGGAGAGCTTCTGTGACGGTCTCGGGGCCTGCATGGGTGATTGTCCCCAGGGGGCGCTGACTATCGAGGAAAAAGAAGTCGAGGAGTACGACGAAGAGGGGGTGATCGCGCATATCAAAGAGAAGTCGCCGGAGCTCCTTGAGAAGCACCTGGCCCACCTGAGGGCTCATGCGGATGAACTACCTCAACACCACTCTCATTCCGGGATAGGCTCGTGTCCCTCCGCGAAGATGCTGCAGTGGGAGGACAGGGGCCAGGCTGCGCCGGCAACGGAGAGGGTCAAGTCCGAACTCCGGCAGTGGCCGATACAGCTTCACCTGGTGCCCCCACATGCCCCGTATCTACGGAATGCCGACCTCGTGCTGGTGGCGGACTGCGTGCCTTTTGCGTATGGCGACTTTCACCGGGACTTCCTGAAGGGGAAGGCCGTCGCCATTGGTTGTCCCAAGCTCGATGATCTGGATGCGTATATCGATAAGGTTGCCGAGATCATCCGGGTTGCCGATGTCAGGAGTCTGAAGGTCGTGCACATGGAGGTTCCGTGCTGTCACGGGCTTGTGCATATCGCCCGGGAGGCCCTGAAGAAGGCGAGTAAGGATATACCTCTTGATACAGTCAAGATCGGGGTGAAGGGAGAGGTGATCGGAGATAATGCCTAGCATGTCGGGGTGGGCGATAGTATCAGTGGGAAGGTGCATTTAGGGCCAACATCACATGGATGGATTGTCACTGGGGGTCGCGTTCAGCGGCGGAGTTCTATCGTTCCTCTCGCCCTGCGTTCTGCCGCTGGCGCTCGTCTACGTAGTCAACCTGGCGGGTGCCACGTCGTTGACACCGGAGGTCAGCCGCCGGCGCGTCGTCCTTCACGCTGTTACCTTCGTCATCGGATTTACCATCGTGTTCGTTGCGCTGGGCGCCTCGCTGGGGTTGATAGGAAGTGTCGTCCCCACGACTGTGCTCTACAGGGTAGCCGGCAGCGTGCTGGTGGTGTTCGGAATCTGGCTGCTGCTTGCCCGGAGGGTGTCCTGGCTCAACTATGAGATGCGTTTCAATCGCTCCTTTGACAACAGGCCGGGGTATCTGAGATCGCTGGGACTTGGAGCTGCCTTCGCCCTGGGATGGACGCCCTGCGTGGGGCCGATACTGGCGGGCATCCTCGCGCTCGCTTCAGGTACCGAGACTGCATGGCAGGGGAGTTACCTGCTGCTTGCCTACTCGGTGGGTCTCGGTCTACCCTTTATCGCTATTGGGCTGGCCATGGGATCGGCAACGCCGGTCATCTCGTGGCTGAGCCGGCGCGCCAATGTCGTGTCGGTGATCAGCGGGATTCTGCTCATAGTGGTGGGAATCGGGCTGCTGAGCGGCACTCTCACCCGCCTGATCTCGTTACTTACGGTATAATGGGGGATACGATGCGTCGAAGAAGGATAATACAGTGGTCAGTGGTGGGAGTGCTGGTGGTGGTCCTGGTTGTTGTGGTGGTAATGCGGGTTGCGGGGTGTCCATTGCTCGGTGGTCGGGGTGGTGACGGAGTGGTCGCAGATGCGGCACCCGAGTTCAGTCTGCCCACACTTGATGGTGGAACGGTGGAACTGAGCCAGCTTAGAGGAGAGTGGGTTCTGCTCAACTTCTGGACCACTTGGTGCCATTTCTGCATTGTGCAGCAGCCATACCTGCAGGCAGCGTATGAAGAGAGGAGAGACGGGATCGAGTTTGTCGGCATCAACCTGGGTGAAGGTGAAGACAGGGTCAGATCACATACCGATGATGACATAACATTCACGATAGCTCTGGATACGAGGCAGACGACAGGAGCTGCCTACGGCGTGAGACATCTTCCCACTCTGGTGCTTATCGATGAGGAAGGGATGATCCGTGGCATCAAACGAGGGGCTTTCGGGAGTAAGGCTGAGTTGAACGAATGGCTTGATCAACTGATCTCCGGCTGAGCTTCATTGCTCGTCGGTAGAGCATGAACCGGGTACTTGATACCGCGAACTACTAAGTGAGAGGTGAAACAGACAATGGCTGACGTATCTTCGTTGTACAGCGAGAAGGTGATGGACCACTTCAAAAACCCGCGGAATGTGGGGGAGATTGAGAACCCCGACGGGGTGGGACGCGTTGGAAATCCGATATGCGGAGACGTCATGGAACTTCAGATCAAGGTGAAGGACGGCGTTATCTCAGATGCCAGATTCAGGACCTTTGGATGCGGGGCTGCCATCGCCACGAGTTCCATGGCCACCGAGATGGTGAAGGGGAAGAGCCTGGATGAGGCCCTTTCCATCACCAACAAGACGGTAGCCGAGGCCCTGGATGGCCTGCCGGCGGCCAAGATGCACTGCTCGTCGCTGGCCGAGGACGCGCTCAAAGCGGCCATCGCCGACTACAGGTCGAAGAAGACACAGAAATCAGAACCGACAGAATCGTAGGAACCGGTTCAGGACCGCCGGGAGCCCGCAGGACGTCGGTGCCTGTATCGTCTCCAAGGGGGGCTGAACTGCCCCGGCCCGGGTGCCTCACCAGTGTGTCCCAATAGCTGAGAACAATGAATAGAGTGTTGGTGGCTATGAGTGGAGGGGTGGACTCCTCTGTAGCTGCAGCCCTTCTCAAGGAACAGGGCTATGCGGTCACCGGCGTCACGATGAGGATCTGGGATGATGAGACGCTCACAACTGAAGCCGGACCTCGAGGCTGCTACGGGCCTGATGAGGAGAGCGATATCGAAGATGCCCGCAGGGTTGCGGGTATTCTGGGCATTCCCTGCCATGTTCTTGACCTGCGCAGCGAATACCGGGCGCATGTTCTTGACTACTCCCGGCGGGAGTACCTGTCGGGGAGGACTCCCAATCCTTGCGTGGAATGCAACCGGGAGGTCAAGTTCGGAGCCATGGGCAGAGTGGCACGCAACAACGGAGTTGAGTTCGATCTCTTCGCCACCGGTCACTACGCTCGGGTTGAATACGATGACGAGAGCGGCCGGCATCTGCTCAGAAAGGCCAGGGACCTGCGGAAGGACCAGTCCTACTTCCTCTTCTCGCTCTCCCAGGAACAGCTCGGTAGTTCTCTTTTCCCGCTGGGAGGCCGGACCAAGCAGGAGGTCAGGAAGATAGCGTCTCGCCTGGGGCTGAGCGTCGATGGCAAAGCGGAGAGCCAGGACTTCATCTCGGGAGGGTACTCCTTCCTGGTGGAGGGTTCGGCGCAGCCGGGGCCGGTACTGGACAGGGAAGGCAGGCTGCTCGGGCGGCACAGGGGTGTCGCGTATCACACCATCGGACAGAGGAGGGGGCTTCGTATCGCCGCCGGAGAGCCGTTATACGTGGTCGATATCGACGCGGACAAGAACGCGGTCATAGTGGGCGGGAGAGAGGAGTTATTCGCCGGCGAGCTTACGGCCTCGGATGTGAACTGGATCGCGAAGATTCCTGCCGGGCCTGTACGGGCGAAGGCAAGGATAAGGTATCGCCACAGGGAGGCTGAAGCAACGATAACGCCGCTCGCTGAAGGCAGGGCCCATGTCGGGTTCGATGAGCCGCAGATGGCGATCACGCCGGGCCAGGCAGTGGTCTTCTACGAAGATGATCTCGTGCTGGGTGGAGCGACGATAGAAGGCAGACGGAGTTGACTGTGGAGCAGTTCTTCCTGGTCTTTTTGGACTACCTGGTCGACGTACTGCCTTATCTCGCGATCGGGTTGTTGCTGAGCGGCCTCATCCACGAGTTCGTCTCTCCTGAGTGGGTGGACAGGCACCTGGGAGGAGGGGGGATAAGGCCGCTGCTGTACTGCACATTTGCCGGGACGATCATCCCTCTCTGCTGCCTGGGCGCCCTTCCCGTGGCATTGAGTCTGCACCGAAAAGGTGCGAGGCTGGGTTCGGTTCTCGCCTTCCTGGTGGCCACTCCGGCCACTTCGATAACCGCGCTTCTCGTGTGCTATGCCCTGCTCGGGATTGGGTTCACCGCGTTTCTGTACCTGGCCGTGGTGGTCATGGGTCTGACCATGGGTCTGGTGGGTAACCTGATCGGGCGCAGAGTATCAGTTCAATCGCCTCAGTGTGAGTGTACTGCCAGAGACCCCGTCTGCGGGGCGACTGTCGAGATGGACGGGGCAACGAGTGCCGAGTGCCGCGGGGAGGTCTACTATTTCTGCTGCTCGCACTGCCGGGAGGCCTTTGAGAAGAAACCCGATGAGTATGTGGGCGCTGGCTCGCGGAATGTCGCTCACAGGATGAAGCACGTGTTTCGATACGCGTTCGTGGACATGGTCAAGGATATCGGCCCCTGGCTGCTTTTGGGCCTTGCCCTGGCGGCCCTGGTGACGGCCGCTGCTCCTATTGGCGAGTTCGTGGGCGATCATCTGAGCGGGGCACTGGGCTTTCCCTTCGGCCTCGGTCTCGGGCTGATCATCTACGTCTGTTCCACAGCGAGCGTTCCTCTGGTCGACGCGCTTGTGTTACAGGGACTGAACATAGGTGCGGGGATGGTGATATTGCTGGTGGGCCCGATAACCAGTTGGGGCAACATCCTGGTGCTCAGAAAGGAACTGGGATCCCGGATCCTCGCCGTGTATCTCCTCGTGGTCAGCGCGATGTCGCTGCTGCTGGGGTACTTATACTCCCTGTTGTAGTGCAGTGCGTGAACGTAAGGAAACCGGTTTGTGGTAGAATTCGGGAAGCCCTGATGACAGGGGCTGATGGAGATGATGTCCTTCGCCGGCCGTGATGCGGCGGGGGCCATATAGGTTGGTGCCACGTGCAGACAGCGGAAACCTCGAATTCAGGCAACATATACACAGTCGGACACAGCAATATCGAGCTTGATGAGTTCATTGCACTGCTGGATGGTATCGAGGCCGTGGTGGATGTAAGAAGTACACCGTTCAGCAAATACGCGCCTCAGTTCGGCATGCATAGCATACGCGCAAGGCTGCGTGTCGCAGGCATTGAGTACTTGTATCTGGCCGACGAGTATGTGGGGAACATGCTCGGTGGACAGCCGAGAGACGACGGATGTTATGAGAATGGCAAGATCGTCTACGAAAGAGTGATGGAGCGAAGCTGGTATCAGGAGGGGATTACGAGGTTAATCGGGTTGGCACAAAGAAAGAGCGTTGCGATAATGTGCAGTGAAGAGGATCCCCACAAGTGTCATCGGCATCATCTTGTCGCTCAGACGTTACTAGACAGGGGAGTGGATGTGTATCACATAAGGGGGGATAGATCAACGGAGAAGGCGGAGAAGGAGGCAGCTCAGCTCACCCTCCTGTGATCCAGCTACTATGAGGGTCTACACTATCGGGTTCACCAAGAAGACTGCTAGAGATTTCTTCGACACCCTGAGAAGAAACGGCATCAAGCAGGTGGTTGATGTGAGGATCAACAACGTCTCTCAGCTTGCCGGATTCGCTAAGAGAGACGACTTGAAGTATTTCCTGGTGGAGTTGTGTGGTGCGGACTATTATCACTTTGAGTTTCTTGCGCCTACGAAGAAGATGAGAGATGAGTATGTGCAGAGCAAGAATTGGGATGTCTATGCCAGAGAGTATACCGGGCTTCTTGCCGGCAGGAATGTGTTAGATGAGCTTGACAGGGCCTTTTTTCACAAGGAGACCTGTTTCCTTTGTTCCGAAGCGTCACCTGACAAGTGTCACAGGAGCCTCTTAACTCAGTATCTCCAGGAGCATTGGGAAGATGTAGAGGTGGTTCACCTATGAAGAGACAGCTGGTGATAACTGACCTGACAAGGATGCAGGGAGACAAAGTATGCGTATTCGGGGTGGATCAAGACGGCAATGGGGTGAGACCCGATATTGGCCCCGCAGGTATGCGAGAGAGCGACCTTGTGGACAAGAGTGGTCGGCGCGTAGTCAGGCCGTTTTCGCGAGTCGAATTCGATCTGGTCCGCCCTGTACCTAAGCCGCCGCATACTGAGGATTGGGTGATTAACCCACGCTACGCGCCGAGATTGGTGAGGACACTCTCGCATGACGAGGGAAGGGAACTCCTGGAGCGGCTCTTGGATGCATCGGTTGCCAGCATATTCGGTGCGGATGTTCACAGGAGACAGTACGTAGATGAAGGAGAGGGCTCGAGGTCAATGGGTACGGTGAAAGCCAGGGAGGTCATCGCTGTCAAGTACTCTCCGACCAAGTATGACAGGTACGACTATCGGATGCAGTTCTCGGATGCAGTGGGAGATGTCTATGACCTCCCGATCACGGACCTGGCATTCAGAGATTACTGTGACAGTGAAAGGCTCCGGGGGCATGGAGAGGGAGCAATCAGTTACGAGTTGACACGTAGATTGAGCCAGAGTCGTGTCTTTATCCGTGTCGGTCTGACAAGGCCATTTGCCAAGATGTTCAACCGGTGTTATCTACAGGTCTGTGCCGTTCATGCATATCCCGGTTATCTGCAGGATCAGTAGAGACTCGGCGCCTCCGGGTCTTAGGATGTACGGAGTATAGGAGCATATCTGGAAGAAACTGAATGGCTAAGATAGTTGCGGTCTGCAGGAGCGAGGAGAAGGGTACGACGAAGCAGCCGATAGGCGAGGGCGTGCTGAGAGAGGACTTCGGGCTTGAGGGAGATGCCCATGCCGACCATGGCCATCGCCAGGTGAGCCTCCTGGCGGTGGAGAGTATCGACAAGATGAGAGGGCTGGGACTGGAGCTGGGCCCCGGGGACTTCGCCGAGAACCTCACTACAGAGGGACTGGCGCTGGCATCTCTGCCTGTGGGCACGCGGATCCTCGTCGGAGCCGACGCTCTGCTTGAGGTCACACAGATCGGCAAGGAGTGCCATAGAGGGTGTGCCATCTACCAGCAGATAGGCAAGTGCATTATGCCCAGGGAGGGGATATTCGCCAGGGTGTTACGTGGTGGACCTGTCAGAGCGGGCGACGAGATAAGGTTAGAGGAGAGTGGATAACCAGACCGAGCATGTCACCGTGCTAAGGGTTTCCGACGAGGGAAGGGAGAGCATCGATGACGTGGTGGTGATAGAATCCCCCCTTACGATAATCCTGGACAACCGGGAACTGGCGACTATGCTCTGTTCGCCCGGGGAGAAGAAGTTCCTTGCGGTGGGTTTTCTTGTCTCAGAAGGATTGCTGCGGGGCAAGGAACAGATCAAGAGGATAACAGTGGATGAAGCTAGAGGAGTAGCGCGGGTAGAGACCGATGGCACCGACTCGCCTTCCGTCGATGCCCCGTTCAAGAGGTTCGTGACGTCGGGATGCGGAAGGGGAGCCTCGTTCTACAGCGCCGCCGACGTCCAGGAGGAGTTCAAGGTTGAGTCCCGGAGCCGGATATCGTCGCCTGAGGTGCTGGCCCTGATGAGAGGGTTTCAGCGTCGCTCTGAGATCTTCAGGACGACCGGCGGAGTTCACAGTGCGGCACTGTGCGATGCCGGGGATATCCTGGTGTTCAGCGAGGACATAGGCAGGCACAACGCCATAGACAAGATATTCGGCCGGTGCCTGCTGGATGACATCCCTACCGAAGACCGTATCGTTGTCACCAGCGGCAGGATTTCTTCTGAGATTCTGCTCAAGGTAGCCAGGCGGGGCATACCGATAATCATCTCCAGGTCGGCTCCCACCAGCCTGGGGATGAAACTTGCAGGCGACCTGGGTGTGACCCTCATCGGCTTTGTTAGGGGGAGGAGGATGAATGCCTACACCCACGATTGGAGGGTCAAGAGCGATGACTGATAGAGAGGCCGGGCTTATCGAGAAGATCCGCGTGCTGAGGCAGAAGAGGGGGGCTGTGATCCTGGCCCACAACTACCAGCTGGGCGAGGTGCAGGACATAGCTGACTTCGTGGGCGATTCGCTGGAGTTGAGCCAGCAGGCGGCCAGGACAAACGCCGAGGTCATCGTCTTCTGCGGAGTTCACTTCATGGCCGAGACGGCCGCTATTCTGTCTCCCCAGAAGGTGGTTCTGCTACCCGACCTTCATGCCGGCTGTCCCATGGCGGATATGATCACGGCGGCACGCCTGCGAGAGAAGAAGAAGGAGCATCCTCAGGCAGTGGTGGTATGCTATGTCAACTCCTCAGCCGAGGTCAAGGCGGATTCGGACATCTGCTGCACGTCTGCCAATGCGGTGACGGTCATCGAGAGCCTCGATGCGCAGGAGATTCTGTTCATCCCCGATCAGTACCTGGGGCACTATGTGTCAACGAAGACCGCGAAGAAGGTGATCCTGTGGCCGGGCTTCTGCCCTACTCACGCCAGGATCACGGCCGACAGGGTAAGCGAGTTGAAGAGGGAGTATCCGACAGCGAAGCTGGTAGTCCATCCCGAATGCAGGCCGGAGGTGATAGCGCTCGCCGACGAGGTCCTCAGCACCGGTGGCATGTGCAGGTACGCGCAGAGAGATGATGTGGAAGAGATGATCGTGGGAACAGAGATGGGGATAATATACCGGCTTAAGAAGGAGAATCCCGGGAAGAGGTTCATCCCTATATCGGAGCAGGCGATCTGCCCCAACATGAAGTCGATAACCCTGGAGAAGGTTCTGTGGTCTCTGGAGGAGATGCAGCCGGAGGTGAAGGTTCCGGAGGAGATACGTGTCAGGGCCAAAGAAGCGGTCGACAGGATGCTGGAGATCGGCGCGAGAAGATGAACGAGACGGACAGACTGGTCGTCTTCATCACCGTTAGCGGTGAGGAGGAGGCCCGCAGGATCGCAGGAGTACTGGTCGAGGCCAGGAAGGCGGCCTGCGTGAACATCGTGTCAGGGGTGGACTCGGTCTTCTGGTGGAAAGGCGAACTCGACTCGGAGAGGGAAAGCCTTCTCATCGTCAAGACGAGGGCGGCGCTGCTCTCTGAGGTGGTCGAGCTGGTGAAAGGAGCCCACAGCTATGACGTGCCCGAGATAATCGCCCTGCCCATCGTCGCCGGAAACGAGGACTACCTTGACTGGCTGGATCAGGAGTGCCGGTAGGCCCGCGGCCGCAATGCGGTGTTCAGGGCCTTTGAATATGCTATCGAATGGAGGTTAGCTAAGAATGGATGAAGTTGTCATTTCCCGTGCCATCATTGAAAGCTACACGAAGGACTTCGCAGAGGCGCTTGACGTGGATGTTGCCATTGCGGGAGCCGGGCCGGCCGGGCTGGTCACGGCTTACTATCTGGCCAGGCAGCACGTGAAGGTGGCCGTGTTTGAGCGGCAGCTACGTGTCGGAGGAGGCATGCCCGGGGGAGGGATGATGTTCAGCCGGATAGTCCTGCAGGAAGAGGGAAAAGAGATTCTGGAGGAGTTTGGAGTTTCCGCCAGAGAATACTCGAAGGGGTACTACATCGCGGATTCCCTGGAGGCTACATCGAGCATCTGCTCGAGGGCGATAGGTGCGGGCGCGATGGTTTTCAACCTGATCAGCGTTGAGGACATCATGATTCGTGGAGACAAGAGGGTAATGGGACTGGTCCTGAACTGGAGCGCGGTCTCATGGTCCAGGCTCCACGTGGATCCGCTGACTGTGAAGTGCAAGGTGGCCGTGGACGCTACCGGCCATGATGCTGAGGTGTGCCGCATAGTTGTGAGAAAGCTTGGCAAGAAGCTCATGACGGATACGGGGGATGTTATGGGCGAAGGGTCCATGTGGGCGGAGAGGGGGGAGAGCGAGATCATGGAGAACACGAGGGAGGTCTATCCCGGCTTGATCGTTACCGGGATGACCGCGAACGCAGCCTTCGGGTCGCCCAGGATGGGTGCCATCTTCGGCGGCATGCTTCTCTCGGGCAAGAAGGCGGCTGTGGTGGCAAGGGGCCTACTGGGATAGGGCCAGGTTTGGTTGTCTGACCCGTTCCCGACATTGCTCTGAGTCTGGTGTATGAGAAGCACAGAGTACCTCGCGATTAGACATCTTCGACCCCGCGACGTACGTCCTCTTCTGGAGATATCTGAAGAGGCGTTCTCCACCGAGAGGCAGGCGTTTGGAGGTAATCCGTCGGGTATGGGGCGGCAAATACAGCTTATGGCCCTCCTATATCCGCTGCAGCGGCGCCTGCCCAGGCCGGCAGTTATTGCTCTGACCGGTCTGGTCGGCGGTACGCCGGTCGGCGTGGTGGTTGTCGATCCGGTGAAGCCCGGCTGGTACGTCAATACCATGATGATGGCCAGGGACCACCGGCAGCGTGGATACGGCCGGGCACTTATGGAAGCCATACGGGCGAGAGCAGAAGAGGCAGGGGCCCGCTGGCTGTTGCTCCATGTGCGCGCCGACAACACTCCTGCACTCAGACTCTACGCGTCACTCGGCTACCACGAGTTCGAGCGGAGGCACGAAATGCTGTTTGAGGCTTCCAGTCCTGTAGAGCCCACGCTTCTTCCCGGGGGTTACGATCTTGTGCCCCGGAAGAGATACGACCGGCGAGCGCTCGCTATACGTGATGAGTGTCGCGAGCCGGAGGCCGCCCGACTGGAGCCGCCCGGCCGTCACCCGGGTATCGTGCTAAGAATGATGGGGGCTCTCTCGCGTCCTTTCGACCTGGAGTGTCAGGCCATAATGCATGAGGGGCGATGGG
>SL_5KL_010_SEDDRAFT_10000310_pt1 | contig 31694 bp, 28 predicted proteins | sample SodLakKL_010_SED_FD_9118 | JGI IMG/M metagenome (IMG submission 9118) | reverse complement strand
CATCTGGAAGGCCTTCCAAGCCGATGGTGTCAGGTGCTTCTTCCATTGTGATTTCGGGGGCTTCAGCCCGGGGGGCGAAGTCAGCGTCGATAAAGGTTCCGGGCTGGATCAGGAGGGTAATTCCAATCCCGATAATGATGGCAACAGTTGTGGTGAAAATGAAATAACCGACCAGCCTAGTCCCAATTCGCTTAAGATATTCAACATCTTCCCCGGAGGCTATACCCCGGATTACCGAGGCGAAAACAAGGGGCATTACTACCATCTGGATCAGGCCCAGGAAAATATTTCCCGGCATGGCCAGCCAGCTGCCAATTATTTGAGCAGTTTCCCGCTTAAAGAGGCCTGTATCGGGACTGATTATGAGACCTACAATCAAACCCAGGCCCATTCCAATTAAAATTTTCACCCAGAGTTTTCCTTTTATCAGGGCCTGCAGGTGGCGACTGAGGTGAGCAAGGGAGCGGGGATGAATTTTTGCAAGATAACGGGTCATTTTTACCTCCACATTTTTGAAATTTTAAAAAGTTTCCTTTTCAGTAGATTAATTCACCAAACCCCAGTTTTTTCCTACCTGATTTTGCAGGAAGGTGAAAAAAATCGCGAAAAGTTTAAAACCCGGGAAAAAAGGATAATAGGGGCAAAGGGGGAATTTGGGATAAGAAGGTTCAGGGTTTTTTCGACAGGGTCAAGAAGGGAGAATAGATGAGGTATAAAGAGATTGAAGTTAAAACAGCTTTAAATCCTTTGAAAAGAAAGGGTCTTCCTTACAGGTTTGACCTGAACATATACAGGGGTTGTTCCCATGGTTGCAGGTACTGTTATGCGGCAAATAGCAAGCACCCTTCGGGGGTTGAGGGTTTTTCCAGGGAAATATTTGTTAAAACCAATTTAGTAAAAATCCTGGAAAAAGAATTAAAATCTCCTTCCTGGAAAGGGGAAATTATTAATATCGGAGGCGTGTGTGATAGTTACCAGGAAGGGGAAAAAGAGTTTCAATTGATGAGGCCTATCCTGGAAGTAATGATCCAGAATAATAACCCGGTAATTATTAGCACCAAATCAGACTTAATCCTCCGCGACCTGGACTTAATTGATGAACTTGGAAAAAAGGCTTATGTAAATATTGCTTTTTGTATTACTTCGGGCGATCCGGAAATCTCCCGGAAAGTTGAACCCGGGGCAAGTCTTCCCCAAAATAGGTTTTCCGCCCTGAAAGAGTTTGGAAAAACAAGTGCATATACCGCTTTTCACTTCATGCCTATTATTCCCTTTCTTGCAGATGATAAAAAAAATCTGGAAAAAATGGTTGAATGGGCTTCTGAGGCACGGGTAGACTACATGTTAACAGGTTTTCTGTACTTAACCGGCGGAATAAAAAAGAGATTTCGTTCTTTTGTTGAGGAAAATTACCCGGACATATTAAAGGATTTTTCCGCCCTTTACCCCAAAGGAGGAGCGGACAGGGAATACAAATCTCGTGTTCACGGTTTTTTGGCAGAGATGCGGGAGAAGTACGGGGTAAGCAATAATTATTCCCGCTTTATACCTGGGAAGGGGGGAAAATAATAATTCCCCCGGGGCTTTTCATTAATTGACCGTGGAATAACAAGAGATCTTTGCCCCTTCAAGAGTTAGAAAATGATTAAGGAGAAAAAATCTCCAAGTTTTTCGTCTGACCTGTTGACAGGGAAAAAAAGATAATTTATAATAAGGATACCGACGGTCGGTATGGAAGTGGAGGTGAAAAAATGACTGCGCAAGAAAATGTTAGGGATACAAGGAAAGAGTTTCTGCAGGCTGCCCTTGATCTTTTTAATCAAAAAGGTTATGAAAAAACAACCATCAAGGATATTATTGAAGCAGTTGGAGTATCAAAAGGGGCCTTTTACCACTACTTTGAATCCAAGGAAGATATTATCGAGGCAATTGCCCGGGAATACTCCAACAGGGCTATTGGAATAATTGAAGGCGTTACCCGAAGAGAAGACCTAAATGCAGTAGAAAAAATAAATCTTGTTTTCCGGTTAATCAACCAGTATAAGGAAGAACGGACCCAGCAGAGAGAAAGAATTAGAGGTGCTTTTTCTGATGACGGAAACCTGAAAATGGAGAGGAAACTATTTAATCAGCTCAAAGGACAGGCCCTGAAATATTTTGAAGAAATAGTGGAAACAGGTATAAAGGAAGGGTTGTTTGCAGAAACCAATGTAAAAGAAATGGCCGATTTTCTCCTTTTGACAATAAATAACCTGAACAGGTCAATAGAAGACCTTACCTGGGAAATGACAGGGGGAGAAGAACAGAATGACTTGGGGGTTTTAAGAATAAGAATGGAAGAAAAGCTGGGATTTTACGAAGAAGCCTTTGAGCGGATTTTGGAAATCAAAAAAGGTTCCATTGAGTTAAAAGAACCGTATATGAAAAGATTCCTCTCCTGAGGGAGGGGATTAATTTAAAAGGCGACATACCGTCGGTTGGTATGATGCGATACAGGCTGGGAGGGTGTTTTTAATGAGGTTTATTAAAGGTCTTGAGAAAATTAATAAAAAAAACTTTAACCAGGCCGGAGGCAAGGGAGCCAATCTTGGAAAAATGATTTCAGCAGGGCTTCCGGTTCCGGGAGGGTTTGTGGTCCTTACCGAGGCCTATCAAAAATTTATTGAAATCAATAACCTGGAGGGGAAAATCAGTGACCTGTTAAAAGAAGCAGAAATAAAGGATACCTCAATACTTGAAGATATTTCCGAAAAAATCAAATCCCTTTTTGAAAAGGGAGAAATGCCTGGAGAAATAAAAAATGAAATTGAAATAGCCTACAGGGAAATGGGCAGTCCGGCAGTTGCAGTAAGGTCTTCTGCAACGGCAGAAGATCTCCCCGGAAGTTCTTTTGCCGGGCAGTATGATACTTTTTTAAATGTAACTTCACAAGGAGACCTTTTGGGATATATTAAACTCTGCTGGGCTTCTCTTTGGAATGGAAGGGCAATTTCTTACAGGCTTGAAAACAATATCCACGGCCTGGAAATTTCCCACGGAGTTGTAGTTCAAAGGCTGATAGATGGAGAAAAATCTGGGATTTTGTTTACCGCCGATCCCGTGAGCGGAAGGCGGGACCGAATGCTTTTAAACTCATCATGGGGCCTGGGAGAAGCCATTGTTGGAGGAGAGGTTACACCTGATCAATGGTTTGTGAAAAAAGAGAATGGAAAAATCATAAAAGAAGGAATCCAGGAAAAAGATGTAATGACTGTTAGGACAGATAAGGGAATTGAGCTTGTACCAGTCCCAAACCAAAAAATATACACTGCTTCATTAAGTAAGGAAGAAATTGAGGAAGTTTTGAATTTGGGAAGGACGGTTGAGCAATATTTTGGGTCGCCTCAGGACATTGAATGGACCTTTGCTGACGGGAAATTCTACCTGGTCCAAACCCGCCCTATTACGTCTCTTTTTCCCCCTCCCAAGTCCCCCCGGGAGAAGAAAGGGCTCCGGATCCATGTTAACTTTAGCCTGGTTTCCCAGGGAATGCAGGAACCCCTGACTCCGGCTGGAGAAAGCCTTCTTAAAAAGATGTTTTTATTTCCCGCCAGACTTTTTGATAAAAGGATCAAAGACCAGGAAGACCTCTGGTGGTTTCAGGCGGCCGGGGGAAGGATGTTTCTGGATATGACCGAAGCTCTCCGAAAAGAGAAGTAATGGAAAGATGTAATAAACAATGAGTTATTTGCCGAGCAGGAACCAATTACTGCAAAAGCTCTTACCCAGGTTTTGGAGAGAAACCAAGAAGAGCTTACCGGGCAAAAAAGCAGGATGGTTTCCTGGGCCATAAAAAAACTAATTCCCATATTAAAAATTGCTGCTCCAATGGCCTTTAAGGGTTTATATGGAAAATTATTTCCCAAAAAAGCCAGGGAAAAAGCTTTGAGAGAATGGGATGACTGGCCCCGAAGGATTGAAAATCTAAGGGAAAAAGCTTCCACTCTGGAAGAAAAGCTGGAAATAATTGATATTGGAAGATATACCCTGGCAGGCTTTGGAACCCTCTCTTATATTGCCCCGGTTATGAATAATGTTGAAAAAGCCAGGAAAATTGCCAGCCCCCACTTTGAAGATACCTCGGAGTTTTCTCTTGTGGAAAAATCCGTTCCCCACAATATAACCACTGAAATGGGGCTCGAGCTAATGCAGATTGCGGAAAAATATGATAAAGAAGGTAAAAAGCCCCATCCCGGAGAAAAGGAAATTCAGGATTTTTTAGACCGATTTGGAACCCGCTCCAACCAGGAAATTGACCTGGGTGTTCCCCAGTGGAAAGAAGAACCCGGGTATGTAATCGATTTAATCCAGTCCTATATCGATAACGGAAGTTATAAAAATGGGATTGAAAATTTCGAAAAGGGAAAACAAGAAGCGGAAAAAGCCATTGCGAGTATTAAAAGAAGGCTGATTGAAGCAGGAGAAAAAGGGAAAGCAAAAAAAGTAGAGAGTTTGCTGAAAAGCTATCGTCATACCTTTGGTCTCAGGGAGCATTCCAAGTATGCTTTAACCCAGATGTTTTCCATTTACCGGGAAATTCTTTTAGATATCGGGAAACAATTTGTCCTTGAGGGTAAAATAGATGATAAAAATGATATTTTTTTCCTCAGGTTCGAGGAAATTAAAAAGGGAGAAAACCTCCAGGAACTGGTGAAAGCAAACAGGGAAGAATACGAGAAAAACCTTTTAATAAAGGCCCCCCGGATTATTACAAGCACCGGAGAGAGTATTTATTACCCTGTTGAAGAAGGAGACGAAATATTAACTGGCATTCCCGTATCTGCAGGGGTCTGCAGTGGACGGGTAAGGGTTTTAAGCTCTCCAGAGCAGGGACCTAAACTGGAAAAAGGAGATGTACTGGTAACAAGGGGAACAAATCCTGCCTGGACGCCCCTCTTTATCAATGCCGGGGCTTTGATTATGGAAACGGGAGGACCTATATCCCATGGTTCGGTGGTAGCCCGAGAATATGGAGTCCCTGCAGTGGTGGGAATAAAGGAGGCAACAAAAAGGTTTAAAGATGGGCAGATGGTTAAAGTAAACGGTGAAACCGGGACAGTAGAAATAATTTAAACTGAAGGGAGAAAAGTTCATGTATTTTGAAAATAATCTGGGGAAAGTTTATTACGAGGTTTATGGTCCGGATAATGCTCCTGCATTAATTTTTTCCCACGGGATCAACATGAATCACGAAACTTTTAAAGGGCAGGTAGAGGGCCTGCAGGATAAATACCGGGTTATTATCTGGGACATGCCTTACCACGGGAAGTCTTCTCCCATTGATAATAATCTTCCCTTCTCAGAAACTACTGCCGATTTTATTTCGCAACTCCTGGATGAACTTGAAATTGAAAAGGCAGTTCTGGCAGGTCTTTCCCTGGGAAGCTATGTTACCCAGATTGCCGCCCATAAGTACCCTGAAAAAATTATGGGGACGATTCACATTGGAGGGGGCCCTCTGCACCCTCCGGTTTCTCCTTTATTAAAAATAGGCAACCCTTTTATCGGGCTTTTTATTAACCTATACCCCAAAAATAGGATTTTCAAGGCTTTCGCCAGTCACAGGACATTAAAACCAGAAACCCGGGCTTACGTGGAAAGAATTGCAGCAGAAAACGGGAAAAAAGTTATGGCCCACTTAACCCAGGAATTAATGAGGGATATGGTACGGGGACTTCCCGCCCATACTCCTGAACCGAAACTTTTGTGCCACGGGGATCATGAAATTTCTTTTGTCCAGAAACAGATGAAACGCTGGCATAATGAAACCCCGGAAAGCAGGTTCAAAATAATTGAAGATGCCCACCATATTGCCAACCAGGAAAATCCCGAAAAGACCAATGAGGTAATCAGGGACTTTTTAGGGGAGATCCTGGATCAGTAAGGATCTAAAAGGAAAAGAAAACCTTTTTCTTAGCAGGAGAAGGTTTCCTTACAACCAAAGCATACCGACGGTCGGTATTGGAGGGATAAAAATGAAAACCAAAAATTTATTTATTTTGCTAATCAGCCTTGTGGTTGTAATGATTGGATACGGAATTGCCATGCCTGTTCTTCCCTTTTTCCTGGAGAGCCTTGGCGGCAGGGGAATTCATTACGGTCTTTTAATTGCAAGTTATGGAGTTATGCAGTTATTTTTTGCTCCAATCTGGGGCAGTCTATCAGATAAAATTGGAAGAAAGCCTCTTTTGTTGCTGGGACTTACGGGTATGGGAATAGCCATGGTAATTATTGCCCTGGCTACAGAATTGTGGATGCTATATGGGGCTCAAATCCTAAATGGGATCCTTTCCTCGGCAACCCTTCCCGCAGCCCAGGCCTACGCAGGTGATTTTTCAACTCCTGAACAGAGGGGAGGAGCTATGGGTAAAGTTGGTGGAGCCATTGGCTTGGGTTTGATTTTGGGACCGGGCTTGGGAGGCTTTCTTGCTGCTCAAACAATTTCAACTCCATTTTTCGTAGCCGCAGGGTTTTGCCTGGTTACTTTTTTTATGGTCCTCCTTGTTCTTCCGGAATCCCTTTCCCGAGAAGAAAGGACAAAAACCATTGAGGTCAGGTTTTTACAGGTAACAGGACTCTGGAAGTCATTATTTTCGCCAATTGGGTTTGGGCTTTCCATGGCTTTTGTTGCCATATTCGGGCAGACCATTTTTTCTGGGATTTACGGGTTATATGCCCTGAATAGGTTCGGAAGCGGCCCGGAGGAAGTGGGGGCAATAATGATGGGTATGGCTTTTATGTATGCTCTGGCCCAGGGAATAATTGTAGGGCCATTGACACGAAGATTCGGGGAAAAGAAAGTTATTATATTTGGCCTTTTGGGAAATGCATTTGGGTTTATGCTGATCCTTCTTGCCCAAAGCTTTATCTCAGCCCTTTTGGCAATGAGTTTTTTCATTCTTTTAAATGCTTTATTAAAACCTGCAGCCCTGGCAGAGATCTCCAAAAAAACATCTGTGAAGCAGGGGAGGGCGATGGGAATGGCAGAAGCATCAATGAGCCTTGGAAGGATTTTTGGTCCCCTCTGGGCGGGGGCCGTATTCGATTTTAATATGTTTTTGCCTTTTATCAGCGGAATAATCCTTTTTGTAGTTTTATTCGGTGTGAGCTTTCAAAAAGGTGTAAAGGATGGAGTGGTTTTCCAACCTTCCTTATCCGGTGAAGAAGGTTAAAAAGATAAAACCCGTCAAAGGAAAAGACGGGTTTTTTCATTGAACATTGAAAAGAAGATTTAAAATTAAAAATTTGGTTCGGAGCTCAGGAAAGAATGTTTAATCGCCTGGCTTCTGCAACGGCATGGGTTCTCCTATTTACCCCCAGTTTTCCAAAAATATTACTGTTATACCATTTTACCGTGTTCGGGGAGAGAAAAAGTTCCCGGGCGATTTCCTGGTTGGAGAAGCCTTTACTGATCAGTTGTAAAACCTCAATTTCTTTTTCAGTTAGATTTTCAACAAGTTTTTCTGTAGAAGAGGATTTTTTGAGGGAAAGGCTTTCCTTTTGAGTGGTTTTCTCCGGGGAAATTGCCTGGAGAATGTTTTGCAGGTAATTTTCCAGCTCGGGGTTTTTTTGTTTTACATCATCTAATACTTTTAAAACAGGGGAGAGTAATAGGGGGCCCTGGTCAACAAATAGCTGGAAGAATCCATTTTCCTTCCCCTCTTTAAGGGTGGAAATAAGGGTTCTTTTGGCTTTTTCCGGGTTTTTAGTTTTTTCCTCCAATTTTGCTATTAAAACCCGGGTTTCCAGGAAGAGGGCTTTATCTTTATTTTTTGTTGCCTGTTTTTCCAGGGATTCTAATAATCTTTTAGTTGGGGAATTTTCCCCGCCTATTTTTTCTTGGGTAACAAGTTTTCGGCACAGGTTAAGGAACCCATTTTCTTTTCCCTTCTGAAGGTTTTCCTGCGGGGTAATACTTTCTCCGGCAAGAATTTCTTCGGCTTTTTTTTCTTCCCCAAGGGTAAGTAAAATACGAGCCTGCCAGATTTTTGCGGGGAAGGAAATGAAAAGGGGAAGTTGGTATTTCCTGCTCATTTTTTGGATTTTTTCGGCGGTAGAAAGGGCTTCGGCAAAATGTTTTTGGGAAAACAAAAGTCCAACTTTAAAAAGCAGGTTCCAGGCGTAGGTTGGGACTTCCTTTTGGGAAATAAAAAGACCTCGTTCCATGCAGCGTTGGGCTTCGGATAGATCTCCCTGTTCTCTTTTAATTTCTCCTAAAAGAACCCAGAGTGTTCCTGCCCGGGGGATCCTGGAAACACCGTTTCCCTGAGCAAATTTCAACAAATCTGTGGCAATTTTCTCGGCTTCCCGAATTTCTCCCAGGGAGAGGTGGGTGTTAATTATTTTGATCCCGGTAGATAACAATAAATAATTATTTCCCCGCTCCTCATTAATTTGGTGGGCTTTCAGGTAGTGCATGTAGGCTTCTCGGGGTTTTCCTGATAATAAAAGGGAGTCTCCCAAAAAAACTTCCAGGCTCATCCGCCAGTAGTGGCTATCCAGGGGAAGTAAATCCAGGGCTTTTTCGGCATGTTCCAGGGCCTGGGGAAACTGGTTGGAATAAATGTGGAAGTAGGTTTTTACTGTAGCAAAAAGACCCGACAGTTCGTCCCCATCTGTTTTATTTTCCCTAATATATTCCTCCAACATTTGAAGGGATTCTTTTACGCCTCCTTTTCCCTCCTTGACCAGCTGAAATAAAGCTTTGTGGGCAATGAGCTTTGGATATTTTCTTAATATTTGGGGGGGTATTTTTTCCAGGCAGCGGCTTCGGAGAGAAGGTTCTTCGGTTTGGAGGATTTCACCGTAAGCCGAGTTTAGAATTTCAGCCACTCCTTCCAGGTCATTTCCTGCAAGGGCGTGGCGGATTGCCTCTCCGGGTTCTTCCTGGTCCAGAAACCATTTTGTTGCCCTCTGGTAGAGCTGGGGAATTTTTTTGGGGAAATTAGCTTTCAACTGGTGATAAAGAAGGTCTCCAAAAAGCTGGTGGAATCTGAACCAATCCCCCGTTTCGTCCAGGGGCAAAATGAAAAGGTTATTTTTTTCAAAATTTGTTAGAAGCAGATTACTGTCCTCTCTACCGGTTACAGCCTCGCACAAAGAGGGGTTTAATCTTCGCAAAATGGATATATCCATGAGAAAAGATCGAACCTCAGCAGTTTGCTTGTTCAGTACTTCCTGGCTGAGGAAATAAAAAACATGGCGGTGAGTACCGGTAAAATTTGTTATGAAATCTTCCCGGTCAGAACTCGAGGCAAGGGAATGTGCTACAAGCTGTAATCCCGAGGCCCATCCTTCGGTTTTTTTGTGCAGGGCAATTAATTGATTTTGGCTTAAATCCTGTTTTTCTTTTTCACAGAGGAAGTTTTTTGTTTCTTTCTCAGTGAATCTCAAGTCTTTCAACCTGATATCCATTATCTGCCCCTTCCCCCGCCAACGGGAAAGGGGCCATGGGGGATCTGAGCGGGTAGTTACAAAAAGGTGAAGGGTTGGTGGGAGGTTTTCCAGAAAAAAAACCATTTCTTCGTGGATTTGTAGGTTATTGATAAGATGGTAATCATCCAGAACTAGGAAAACGGGTTTTTCCAGTTCGAATAAGTCGTTTAAAAGAGGAGTGAAAAAGGTCATGGGATCATTTGATAGAGGAGAGTTTACAGGATTAGAATTTAGCATTGCCTTGCTTCCCTTCCCAGTTTCCCCGTCGAATTTTTGCAGGGCTGAAATTAAATAAAACCAGAAATGTTCTGGTTCGTTATCTTCCTCACTCAAAGAAAACCAGGCAGTCCGGTCTTCTTTTTCGCGAATCAATTGCCTGATAAATGTTGTTTTCCCGTAACCTGCAGGAGCAGAAACAAGGGTCAAAAATCGGGAAAAACCTTCTTTTGCCTGAAAGTGGGGAGTGATTTTTTCATTTATATGGGGACGGGGGATTGCTCCGGGGCTGAGGGGAGGGATGCTGGTTTTTATTTTCAATATCGGTTTTTCCATTTTAAAGCCTCCTGGCAGGTGTTCTCCTTTAATTTTATTTCTTTTCCGGCAAACAGAATCCTTTTAAAATTTACTCCTTTAGATTGCAAAAAAGTATGGTTTTGGGGTAAAAACTCAGTACCATACTTTTTTCCGGTCAAAAAAGGAAAGGATTTTGGTATGCTCCTATTAGAAACTTAAAACCGGAGCTCGGGGTAATTAAATGGCAAAAGGCAGGCCTGGAAGGAGTTGAAAAATGATTTGGGAAAAACAAAATGGTTTTCCTGGAGAGGGAAAAAACTGGAAAGTTGAAGTTCACTGCCAGGAAAAAATTGAGGAATGGTTCTTAGATTATTTTTGCGGAGTGGAAATTAAAATGAAAGAAGGAGAAGGATCGATCTTAAAAGGAGAATTTCAAGATATTTCCGGAGTATTTGGGTTCATATTAAAACTGAGAGATGCAACAATTGACTTTTTATCCCTGGAGGTAAAGAAAAGTGTTGGGCAGGACAAGAATTATTGAAGAAAAGATGAACAAAAAATGTCTAAAAAAGCGAAAAAGGAGTGGTAAAAATGTTTTTAAAGTCTGAATTTGGTTCAATTTATTACGAGGTAAAAGGGCCGGAAAATGCCCCTGCAGTGATTTTTACCCACGGCGGAGGATTGAACGGGGATATGTTTTTAGACCAGGTTTCTGCTCTCAAAGACAGGTTCCGGGTCATAACCTGGGACCTCCCGGGACACGGCCGTTCAGCGAAACTGGAGGAAAAGCTGGACATAATAAAAATGGGTGAAATTATGGTAAACATTATGGATGAGCTGGGAATTGAGAAGGCTGTTGCAGTTGGACAATCACTGGGGGTTTATGTTAATCAGCATGCAGCAGTAAATTATCCGGATAGAATCAGGGCAATAGTTAGTATTGGAGGCTTACCAATTGATATTTTAATTAACAGATTGGAGTTAACTTTGTATAAAGTGGGCCTGGCTTTGAGCCGCTGGTTTCCCGAAAAATTTATTTTCCAGCGTTCCGCCAAGGAAAAAGCAAGGACTAAAAAAGCCCGAGAATTTTTCTTTAAATCCATGTCTGAAATGGGGAAAGAACAATTTCTCCTGATGCTTTCAGGACAGATTGAAGTCTGTGAGGTAAAGGTAGAAAAAGCACCTTCCCAGCCCCTTTTAATAACCCACGGAGAACATGAAATGCCAAAATCATTAATAAAGGCAAACCGAAAGTGGCATGAGGCAGTCCCCGGTAGTCGTTATTTTGAAATCCCGGGAGCAGGGCATAATGCCAACATGGATAAGCCCTGGGAATTTAACAGGGTATTACTTGAATTCCTTGGAGAACTTTAAGTTAGGTACAGATGAGGAAAAAGCTTCTCTCCAAAAGGAGAGGGCTTTTTCTTTTATTTAAATTTTAAGTTAAGCAAATTTTCCCGGAGAATTCAAACACAAAAGAGAAGAGGGAACTCGGGAATTTAATGGTTTTTCAAACCTGTCGGAGCAGGGAAGTCGGATTTGAGTTTTCTTTTAATATCTTATATAATTAAAAATAATACCAAAAAATATGAATAAAACAAACTTTCCTCTGCTGGACCTTTTCAGTCCTTACATTTTTACCTTAACTCACTGGTTGGAAAAAACTTAGGGGGGGTAACATGAAGGAAAAAAAGTGTGGTGGATGTGCAAATGTAACAACTTCATGGAAAGAATGGTTTTTTTGCCGTGATTGTGGAACCGACTATTGTCCCGATTGTTATTTAGACCACCTGGCAGAAGAGGAAGCAGACAAGGAAATGAAAAAAGGAAGGATGGAAAAGATGGGTCGTGGGGACTTTGAAAAGAAGAAAAAGGCCTTTTGCCCAAGATGTGATTCCTTCCTTACACAACATTATTCACCTGACCTGTAATTGCAGCAGCCCGGCGGTTTCCTGCCGGGTTTTTTCAAGGGATTTTTATTTCGGGAGATTTTGTGCCAATAAGTTTAATTTGTTTCGATTTAAGCCTGTTTTTTAACAAAATAATGGTTTGCCCTCAAACTGGGTTGGGTTAACAAGAAAAAACAAGCTTATTAAAATTTGCAATATAAAAAAGCATCTAATACAATGTACTAATAGCTCGGGGCCGGGGTAAAGCCCGGAAATGGCTATTAGAAAACAATTAATTCCCTGGAACTATTGGTATGAACGAGGTTTTTGGAAAGGAGGAAAGAATCATGAAAGGAAAAACATGTGGTGGATGCGGGAAAACTACAACCTCCTTGAAAGACTGGTTCTTTTGCCGTGACTGCGGAACTTATTACTGCCCGGCATGCGGGGTGAACCATGCTGCCGAAGCCAAAAGTAACAAACAGGCCCAAAAAAACCGCCGGATTAAAGCCGAAAAAGGGAGCATAGAGAGCAGGAAAGAGGCCATATGCCCTCAATGCAAGTCGGGAGCTTCCCGCTACTTTTCACCCGATCTTTAAAAATAGGGTAGGGAAAAAAGCTGCAAATAATTCTTTAATACCCCTGGAATGTCAAAAAAACCCTGTTAAGGATGAAGTCCTTCAAAACAAAAGACTTAAAAGTATTGAAAAGATAACAGATCAAAATACCTCTCAAATAAGAGGAGAAGGAATAAAATTCGTAGAAATATAATATTGATTTTTTTACAATATCCGAATATAATGATAATAGGAATTATTTGCAACCCGGAAGGGGGGTAAATAAAATGATAAACTTGAGAAAGGAAACCAAAAAAGATCCACAAAAAATAATAGACATGGCTCGGGAATATTTTGGCAAGGAAGGTCTGGGCCTGGAGGTAAAAAACCTCGGAAAAAACTGCCTGCTTTCAGAAGGTGGAGGAGGTTATGTCCAGGTTACAGCCTGTAAAGACAATGGTTTGACCCTGGTTGACGTTGAAGCCAGGGAGTATGATTACCATGCCAAAAAGTTTTTGGACAAGGTTTAGTGGAAACCTTTTGGCTGGAACAACCAGAGGAGGATAAAAGATGGCAAACAAAACATGTTCAGTATGCGGGAAGGTAACTGATAACTGGAAGGAATGGTCTCACTGCAAAAGCTGTGGCACCGATTACTGTCCCGAATGCCACGCCAAACACGTCGTCGATCATGTAGCTGATGATAAAGCCAGGCGAGCAGCTGAAAAAAGACGGCAGGAGTTGGCGGCCCACGGGGACATGGATGCCAAAAAGAGGCTCGTTTGCCCCAAGTGCCATACAGAGATTAACCAGATGTACCTCTAAAACCTAAGAACAAAGGAGAACTATGGATAACCAAATTCATTTCAACAAAAAGTGACCTCCTTACGGATGAAAAATCGGTAAGGGGGTCACACCTTTTCCGGGAAGAAGAAAGGTTTTTAAAGGTATTGAACAAAGGGGACAAGAATAAAAAAAGTAAACGATTTTTGATTAACTTTACTGGGGGTGGCAGATATTAAAAGAAAAATCAAAGCTTTTATTTTTGACCTTGACGGGGTACTAACTGACACCGCTGAATTCCATTACCAATCCTGGAAACTTCTCTGTGAAGAACAGGGTATTCCCTTTAACCGGAAAATTAATGAAAAACTCCGGGGAGTTTCCCGGAAGGAATCTCTGGAAATAATCCTTGGTGATCGAAAAGTAGACCCGGAAAAATTTGCAGAAATGCTGGAAAGAAAAAATAATTTTTATCGGGAATCTATAAAAAACATATCTAAAAAAGACCTGTTTCCGGGAGTTGAAAAAATTCTGGAGGAATTAAAAAGTAAGGGTATTAAGCTTGCCCTGGGCTCTTCAAGTAAAAATGCCCATCTGGTAATTGAAGGACTGGGAATTAAGGACTATTTTGAAATAATCGCTGATGGAAACAGTGTTCAAAAAGCCAAGCCAGCCCCTGATGTTTTCCTTTTTGCAGCAGAAAAATTGGGTGTCGATCCGGAAAACTGTGTTGTTGTTGAGGATGCCGAAGCGGGAGTTGAAGCAGCATTAGCTGCAGGGATGTTTGTAGTAGGAATAGGGCCCGAGGAGAGAGTTGGAAAAAGCCATATCCATTACCCCGAGATATCAAAGGTAAAATTTGAAGAAATCTATGCCAGGTTTTAGCCCCCTTCAAAGGGGGTTTTTTATTAGTTTCTTTAATTTCAGGCAAAAACAATTTAAACCCAATTCTTTTTGTTTAGGGGGGGTAATTGATTTTGCCTGAAATTTATATTAAAATGGTTTTGCAACCGGTTCCAATTACATATTCCGATCCACTTTGAAGGGATGGTCACAAATGCGGATTCATCATCAGAAAAAACTTGGACAGGATCCAAGGTACCCTACAGATCCCTGGAGAATTATTGAAGAGAATTTTTCGGTTGAAGAAAACCACCATAATGAGACCATTTTTGCCCTGGGCAATGGTTTTATGGGGGTCAGGGGTATTCTGGAAGAAGGTTATACTGGCCCCCCGGAAACTTCTTCCCCCGGGGTATTCATTAATGGGTTTTATGATTCTGAGGAATTTATTTACGGGGAAGAGGTTCCCGGGGACCCGGAATTTACCCAGACTATTGTCAATCTCCCTGACTGGACGGTAATTAAGGCGGAAATTGATGGGGAAAAGCTGGATATTTTGAAAAGCGAAATTTATGATTACACCAGAATCCTGGACATGAAACGTGGGGTTCTGGAAAGAGAATTCAAGTGGAAAACTTCCACAGGGAAGGTACTCCAGTTAAAAATTACCCGCCTGGTATCTTTTGTTAACCGGCACGCTGCAATGGTAAGGTGGGAAGCAACCCCCCTAAATTTTTCTGGGGAAATTAAAGTTGAATCAGAGTTAGTGGGCAGTGTAGAAAATATCCACAATTTCCGCTTAAGGAACCGGCTTGTTTTGCTGGATAAAGGCTGGAAGGAAGATAGCTTTTTTCTTTTGCAAAGAACCAGAAAAACCAATTTAAAAAGTGGTTGGGCTGCAACCCACAAAATTCAGGGGGAAGTGATTTCCCGGGAACAAACGGATATGGGAGAAAGGGTTGGTTTTTCCTATAGGATTAAGCTTGAGGAAGAGAAAAAATTTGTATTAGAAAAAATGGTCAATGGTTATTCAAGCAGGGAATTATCCCATGGGCGGGTTCGTTCTGCAGCCCTTAATGGGGTTAAAAATATTGCGGAAAAAGGTTTTTCTTATTACCTTAAATCCCAGGAAAAATTTATGGAGGAGTTCTGGAATGATGTGGATATTGAAATTAAAGGTGCTCCTGCAATTCAACAGGGACTAAGGTTTAATATGTTTCATCTCATCCAGTCCTGTCCTGTAGACGGAAGGACAAGTATTGCTGCAAAAGGGCTAACAGGCGAGCACTATGAGGGACATTACTTCTGGGATGTTGATATGTATATCCTGCCATTTTTCATTTTCAACAAGCCTGCTTATGCCCGGCGCCTTTTAATGTACCGGTATTCTGTTTTAGACGAAGCCAGGAAAAATGCCCGCAGGTTTAAAAATAAAGGGGCTTTGTTTGCCTGGAGGACAATCAACGGGGAAGAAGCTTCAGGCTATTTCATGGGGTCCAGCGTTCAGTGCCATATTAACGCCGATATTGTCTATGCAATAAAGCAGTACCTGGAAATTTCCGGTGACCGGCAGTTTCTTTATAATTATGGAGCAGAGATTGTATTTGAAACGGCCCGCTTTTGGTGTGACAGGGGAAATTTCCAACCCTATCAGGATTCGGTTTTTTGTATTACCGAGGTTTGTGGTCCTGACGAATACAAACCGGGTGTAAACAACAACTGTTTTACCAATTATATGGCCAACTTTAACCTTCTTTATGCCATTCAGGTTGCCGATGAACTATCCCGGGAAAAACCGGCAAAATTTGCCGAGTTAAAACGAAAAATTGACCTGACTGATGAGGAAATAACCTATTGGAAAAAGGTAGCCGATTGTATTGAACTTCCTTTTAACCAAAAACTTGGGATCCATCCCCAGGATGATTCCTTTCTCTGTAAAGGGGAGATTGATGTTGATGCCATACCCCTGGAAGAAATCCCCCTGGTAAAATACTGGCACCCTCTTACAATCTGGAGATACCAGGTAATCAAGCAGGCGGATGTTATCCTGCTAATGGTCCTTTTGGGCAATGAATTTACCAGGGAAGAAAAAAAGGCCAATTTTGATTTCTACGAACCCAAAACCATTCATGATTCCTCTCTTTCTCCTGCAATTTACAGCATACTTGCCTCTGAAATAGAGGAGTACGATTTTGCCTACAACTACTTTACCCAGACCGTCAGGCTTGACCTTGATGATTATAATGAAAACGCGTACCAGGGAATTCACGCAGCATGTATGGGAAGTTCCTGGATGACAGTAATTATGGGGTTTTTGGGAATGCGAAATTATGATGGAAACCCTAACTTTGATCCCTACCTGCCCAATGGCTGGGAAGAGTACCGGTTGAAAATTAAGTTTCAGGGGAGAATTATTGAAATAATAGTTGGTGAAGAAGTTTGTTACCGCCTGTTAAAAGGAAAACCTATTAAAATTTATCATAGAAACGAACCGGTAATGTTAGGGAAATCAGAGGTTAAAAAAGAATGTAAGGCAATTCCGAATAATAGAAAACAGGTCCAATAAAATGGAAGATATTGTTCTCCTTGATTTTGAGTTTTGATTATTATATAATGAAATTGGAACCGGTTGCATAATCTTGTAAGGAGGGAACAACATGAAAAAGCCTTTAATTGTTTTAGTTGGGTTGTTTGTTGTAATGGCAGGTTCTTTCCTTAATATCGATGTGGCCAGTGCACAGGGACAGGTAACCGTCCTGGGAGTTTGGGGCGGTTCAGAAGAAGAAGCCTTCATTGAAATGATCAGACCATTCGAAGAAGAAACTGGTATTGAAGTCCTTTACGAAGGAACCCGGGATCTTCCAACGGTACTTACAACCAGAATTGAAGCCGGAAATCCCCCGGATATTGTCCATCTTACCGGACCGGGACTTTTGATGGACCTCCTTCGTAGAGATGCCGCAGTTGACCTTCGGGATGTATTAGATATGGATACCTTCACAGCTGAATATGATGAAACCTGGCTGGATCTGGCCAGAGGAGATGACGACGGTATTTACGGAGTATTTATTTCCGCCGACCTGAAGAGTTTAATCTGGTACAGCCCCCCGCGCTTTGAGGAGTACGGCTATGAAGTTCCGGAAACCTGGGAAGAGTTAATGGAGCTTAGCGATCAAATGGTTGCCGACGGTGTAAGGCCCTGGTCCATCGGCCTGGAATCCGGTGCTGCAAGTGGGTGGCCTGGAACTGACTGGATCGAAGACATCCTTCTGAGGACTGCCGGTCCCGAGGTTTATGACCAGTGGATTTTCCACGAAATTCCCTGGACTGCTCCTGAAATCAGGGAAGCCTTTGAACTGTTCGGTCAGATTGCCAGGGATCCCAACTACGTTTACGGAGGTCCTGTTGCAGTCCTGACCATGGACTTTGGTGATGCTGCTGATCCTCTCTTTACCGATCCTCCTCGGGCCTTCATGCACCGGCAGGCCAGCTTTATCACCAGCTTTATTGAAGACAGGCATCCCGATCTAGTTCCTGGAGAAGACTTTGATTTCTTCCCATTCCCCCCGATTAATCCCGAACATGGAAACCCGATGATGGGTGCTGCAGACATGATGACCATGACCAATGATACTCCTGAAGCAAGAGCTTTGATTGAGTATCTTGCCAGTGCTGAGGCACAGGAAATCTGGGTTGGTAGGCTCGGAAAACTGGGAGTTAACACTGAAATTGATCCTGCAGCTTATCCCGATGACCTGACCAGGAGAATGGCTGAAACCCTGCACGAAGCACCTGAATTCCGCTTTGATGCTTCTGACTCCATGCCGGCTGCTGTTGGTTCCGGTGCTTTCTGGGAAGGAATTCTCAACTATGTTGGTGGAGATGATCTGGACGAAGTTCTCGAATATATCGAATCTGTAGCCCAAGAAACCTACTGATAGTAGGGGAGGATATAGATATGATTAAAGGGAGACAAAATAGATGGGCAGTGCTCTTTGTGGGCCCTGCCCTTTTTTTTACAGCGGCGTTCCTTTTGTATCCTACAATCAATACAATCGGCTTGAGTTTTATGGACAGGTACTCGGAAAACTTTGTAGGGCTTCAGAATTTTATCTATGTTTTTACTTCTCAAACCATGCTAACCGCTTTCCGGAATAATGTCCTCTGGCTTGTTATTTTCACCTTTTTTACGGTAAGCCTGGGTCTTTTATTTGCCATTCTTCTCGATCGGGTTCGGTATGAAAAAATTGCCAAGACCCTGATTTTTATGCCCATGGCAATATCCTTTGTTGGCGCAGGGGTTATCTGGAAATTTGTCTACGCCTACAGGCCGCCAATGGTAGATCAGCTGGGAATTTTAAACCAGGTTGTAATCTGGTTTGGCGGTGAACCCATTGGCTGGCTAATTGAAAGGCCCTGGGTAAATAACCTGGCCCTGATTGTAGTGGGAATCTGGATCTGGACTGGATTCTGTATGGTTATTCTTTCCGCTGCTTACCGGGGAATACCCCAGGAAATTATTGAAGCGGCAAAGGTCGACGGAGCAACGGAATGGCAAAAATTTCGTCACGTAGTTTTACCATCTATGAAACCTACAATTATTGTTGTTGCCGTAACCATGGTGGTTAATGTCTTAAAGATATTCGATATTGTCTATGTTATGACCAACGGCCAGTTCGGGACGGAGGTCATAGCCAACCGGATGTATAAAGAGATGTTTGCCTTTACCAACTTCGGAAGGGCCAGTGCTATTGCAACAGTTCTCTTTCTTTTAATAGTCCCTGTTATTATTTTCAATGTAAAAAGAATGAAGGAAGAGGGGGCTTAAATTATGGAATCAAGAAGCCTTTTCGCCAGGATATTAATGCATGCAATAATAATTATTATGGTTTTAGTCTGGGTTGTTCCTACACTGGGGATTTTAATTAGTTCATTTCGCCCGGCAAGTGAGGTTTTAAATACGGGGTGGTGGACGGTTTTTAAAAGCCCTCTGGAGGTAACCCAGTTTACAGTGGAAAATTATGAATCTATAATTGAAAGGGCCGGGATGGGGACTGCTTTCCGCAATTCAGTTTTCATTGCTTCAATTGGAACCCTTCTCCCGGTTACAGCGGCGGCCTTTGCAGCTTTTGGCTTTTCCCGCCTGAATTTTTGGGGAAAAAGATTTTTGTTTGGAATAATCATTGGCCTTATCGTTGTTCCCCTACAAATGACTTTTATTCCGGTTCTAAGAATCTACCATCAGGTTGGACTTTCTGGGACCTTTCTTGGGGTTTGGCTTGCTCATACTGCATACGGGTTACCTTTTGCAGTGTTTATGCTGCACAATTTCTTTAGTGCCCTTCCCCGTGATCTCTTTGAAGCAGCATATATTGATGGGGCTTCTGTTTTAAGTGTATTCTTCCGGATTGCTCTGCCTCTATCTGTTCCAGCCCTTGCCTCGCTGATTATTTTCCAGTTTCTCTGGGTCTGGAATGACCTGTTGGTTTCCCTGATTTATCTTGGAGGAACCCGGGATGTTGCCCCCTTAACAGTCCGGCTTGCCAGCCTTGTCGGTTCTTATGGCCAGGATTGGCACCTCCTTACTGCGGCAGCCTTTATTTCCATTGTAATTCCCGTGGTGGTTTTTATAGGCTTACAGAAATATTTTGTGAGAGGAATTCTTGCAGGTTCGGTAAAATCCTAAACCCGAGGTGTTAAAAATGGCCCAAACCATGAAAGATATTGCCCGGAAAGCCGGTGTTTCCAAGTCAACTGTTTCCCGGGCCTTAAACAATGACCCCAGGATTAATGAAAAAACCAGAGATAAAATCTTAAAAATAGCCCGGGAAATGAATTACCGTCCCCATCATATGGCAAGGGCCCTGGCAAAAAAAAGGACCAATATTATCGGGGTTTTGATTCCCAAAGCACCCCGGTCTGTTTCTGATCCTTTTTTCCTCGAGTTTTTAGGAGGAATTGGAGAGGAAACCAGCAAAAAAGGCTTCAGCCTGATTCTCCCCATTTTTGAGCGGGGGGCTCAGAAAAAATTTAAAGAGTTTATTTCGCAAAATAATGTTGACGGAATTATCCTGACTGAACCAGAGGTCAATGATAAAAGAATTAAATATTTAGAATCAGAAAATATCCCCTTTGTCTTTTCCGGAAATCCCCGGTTGGATAAAGATGTTTTCTGGGTTGATGCAGATAATGAAAAAGGAGCCTACAAGGCTGTTGCATACCTGATTGAAAAAGGCCACCGGAAAATTGCCACCATTGCCGGAAATAATAATCTGGTTGCAGGGGTTTCCCGCCTTGAAGGATACAAAAAAGCCCTTCAGGATGCGGGAATTGAAGTAGATAAGGGTTTGATTTCTTACGGTGATTTCCAGGAACATGGAGGATATGAAGCGGTAATTAAGTTGCTTGAAAAAAAGAAGGAGTTTACGGCCATTTTTTCTGCGAATGATTTCATGGCCATAGGAGCAATGAAAGCCCTTAAAGAAAAAGGGTACTCAATTCCGGGGGATGTGGCTGTTATGGGTTTTGATGGTACCTTTCTTTCCGGGCACGTGGAACCTCCTTTGAGTACTGTCCAGCTACCAATTAAAGACCTGGGAAAAAATTGTGCCGAATTAATTACTTCAATTATAAATAATGGGGATAAAGAAAAAAAAGGAATTCTTCTGGGAACAAAACTTGTAATCAGGAAATCAACCTGATTGGCAATAAGAAAGAATTAAGAACAAGAAGGGACTTTTGGAATATAAATTATTAGGTATTACCAAGGAGGGAGTGGATCCTTTTGGCAGGAGTTACTTTTGAAAATGTAACCAAAAGATATGGTGAAGTTGTTGCGGTCAAAGAGGCAACTCTCGAAGTTCCCGACCAGGATTTTCTTGTTCTGGTTGGTCCTTCTGGTTGTGGGAAAACAACAACCCTGCGAATGGTAGCAGGCCTTGAAGATATTACCGAAGGGACAATTAAAATAGGAGATAAGGTTGTAAATGACCTTCCCCCAAAAGATCGCGATATTGCAATGGTTTTTCAGAATTATGCCCTTTATCCACATATGAATGTTTTTAATAACATGGGTTTTGGTTTGAAACTTCGCAAAACCCCCCGCGAAGAAATTTCCAGGCGGGTAAAAGAGGCTGCCCGGCTTTTAGGGATTGAAAATCTCCTTGACAGAAAACCTGCCCAGCTTTCCGGAGGACAGAGGCAGCGGGTTGCTTTGGGAAGGGCAATTGTCCGGAAGCCAAAGGTTTTTTTAATGGACGAACCCCTTTCCAACCTTGATGCTAAATTAAGAGTTCAAATGAGGGCAGAACTGAGTAAACTGCATGACAGTTTAAAAACAACTATTATTTATGTAACCCACGATCAAACCGAAGCCATGACAATGGGTGATAAAATAGTGGTAATGAATGATGGTTTAATCCAGCAGGTTGCTCCTCCCCTGACCCTCTATAACGAACCCGAAAACCTTTTTGTTGCCGGTTTTATTGGAAGTCCGGCAATGAACTTCCTGGATGCAACTATTCGGCGGGAAGGTGAGGATTATATGGTTGATGGAGGAGAATTTAACCTGAAAATGGCCCCTTCTCTTTTAGATAAGCGCCCGGGAATAAAGGAATATGAAGGCAAAGAAGTAATAATGGGTATCAGGCCGGAAGACCTTGGTGATGCCCAGGTTGAAAAAGAGTTTAAGGTTGGAGAAGATAATTCTTTCGAAGCAGAGGTTGAGGTAGTGGAACCCCTGGGCTCGGAAATATCCCTTTACTTCAGAGTTGGAGGGAAAAGCGCAATTGCCAGGGTGGATGCTGACAGTAAAGCAAGAGTGGGCGATAAAATTAAACTTGCCTGTAATACGGAAAAAATCCACCTGTTTGATAAAAAGACGGAGAAGGCAATAAAGTAAAAACAAGTAGAGTAAAAAGGGCTTTTGAAAAAATCAGAAGCCCTAATTTTTTTTCGGTTTTTCTATTGACAGAATAATTAGGTTTCTGATATTATTGAACCACATAAAGACCGACGGTCGGTTTTAAAAAAGAAAAATGCAGGGGGGTGAGGGGATGAGGAAAAAGCTTTCCCCCGAGGAAAGAAAAAAGCAGATTATCCATGCTGGATTAAAGCTTTTCCGGGAGAAAGGTTATGACCAGACAACCGTAAGCAATATAATAGACGAGGCGGGCATCTCCAAGGGTGGGTTTTACCACCATTATGATTCCAAAGAACAACTACTGGAAGATGTTGCCAGGATGTTTATTGAACAGGGCTTTTTAATTATCCGGGAAATTTCCAAACGTAAGGATTTATCTGCACTGGAAAAAACCAACAAATATATGTGGGAAATTAATTCGTTTAAAAAGGAAAACCCCCTTGAGGTATATGCTCTGATCTCCGAAATGTATTCAGAAGGGAAAAACCAAAGGCTAGAAAATTTAATTTTTGATTACAGCCAGGAACATATTGCCCCCCTAATGCAGGAGATAATTGAACAGGGAATCGAGGAAGGGGAGTTTAAAACCAATTATCCAGAGGAAGCATCAGAGGTTTATGTCCGCTTATTTTTAATTCACCAACGTAATGTAGCAGAGGTTTTTTCCAGGATAGTTAAGGAGAAAGACAAAGAAAAATTTGAGGAAGAACTGGGAAGGATTAAGAAAAAATATTCTTTCCTGCAGGAAACTCTGGAAAACCTCTTGGGACTGGAAAAAGGAGACCTGGATATAGGGGAAATTGCTGAAACAACATTGGAACACCTTGGAGATATTTTAGTTAGAAGAGAAGGAAAGGTTTGATTTGGTTGGAGTTTATTAATTTTAAGGAGAGTGATCAAAGATGGCCTTACTAGAACTGGAAGGGGTGAAAAAAGTCTACGGGCAGGGCGAGGTTAAAGTTGAAGCCCTGCGGGGGATTGACCTGGAAATAGGTGTGGGAGAATTTTCTACCATTTTTGGCCCTTCCGGCTCGGGGAAAACCACCCTTTTAAACCTGATTGGGGCCCTGGATAAACCCACGGAAGGTTCCGTTCGGCTAAATGGTTCCAGTATCGGGAAGATGAACAAGAATAAACTTGCCATGCTCCGCCGGGAAAATATCGGGTTCATTTTCCAGGATTTTAACCTGATCCCGGTTCTGACGGCTTTTGAAAATGTGGACTTCGCCTTGAAGATTGCTTCGAAAAACGGTGTAAAGACCGGGGAAAAAGCTAAAGAGGTCCTGGAAATGGTTGGACTGGGAGAAAAACTAAATAGAAGGCCGAGGGAGTTATCCGGGGGCCAAAAACAGAGGGTGGCAATTGCGCGGGCCCTGGTAAAAGAACCAAAGTTAATTCTGGCAGATGAACCCACTGCAAACCTGGATTCTGATACCGCCCAGGGAATCCTGGAAATTATGTTAAGGATGAACAAAGAACTAAATACCACTTTTATTTTTTCAACTCACGATCCAAGGGTAATGGAATATGCCAGGCGTCTCCTTGAAATTCGCGACGGGAGGATAACCCGGGACGAGAGGAGGGAATAGAATGTACCTCGTTAGAATTGCTTTAAGGAATTTACTCCGCCGTAAGGGCAGGACTTTTTTAATAGCAGGTATTCTTACCCTGGCAGTTCTTCTTTTCCTCGGGCTTGAATCTTTTATGATCGGGTTTATGGATGTATCCTTTGGAAACATTATCGATTTTGAAACCCCCCATATTGAAGTTGGCCGGGAAGGTTATTTCGAGGAAGTCAAAAAGGGACGAGAACTCCCCCTGGAAGAAACCTTCACCCCCGATGAAGATTTGGTGGGAGAGATAGAAGCCCGGGAGGGTTTTGTAGCCCTGACCCCTATCCTGGATTTTTCCGCTGACTTTATTGCGGGAAGATATCAGTTCCCGGTAAGAGTTCGGGCGATTGATCCGGAGAGCTTTGGGAATGTTTTCCGAAATTCCGAATACCTTACCGGTGGAGAATTTGTTGAGAGCGGGGATCCGGGAATAGTAATCGGTAGAGAATTAGCCCGCTTTTTTAACCTGGAAGTTGGAGATTTTTACACATTGCGTTTCCAGGATATAGGTGGTTCTTTTAATACAATGCAGGGAGAAGTAAGGGGAATTGTCAATGTGCCTCACCCTGATATGAACCTGGGGACGGTTTTTGTTGCCAAAGACCAGGCTCAAGAAGCCCTGGGACTTGAGGAGGGGAAAATCAGCCAGATCATGGTTCGGATGGAAAGTCGGGATATTAGCCGGGAAGAGGCAAAAAACCTTTCGGGCATACTTGGAAATGGCGATTTAACCGTCCGTTCTTACCGGGAAGCAGCAGAGATCCTGGTTCACCTTGAAACCTGGGGTTTCATTGAAACCTATTTTATCCTTGCCCTCTTCCTATTGGTGGGAGCAATCGGGATAATCAGCGTTGTTGTTCTGGCTGCAATAGAGAGGGTAAAAGAAATTGGCATGATGAAGGCCATGGGTTTGAAGGAAAGTGAAATTGTCAGGATTTTTATTTTAGAAGCAGGAGGTATCGGAGCAGTTGGAGGTTTGCTTGGCTGTCTTCTAGGTGCCGTTGCTGTTTTCCTTATGAAAACCTATGGAATAGATATGGAAGCCTTTTTTGACCTCGGTGAGTTTGGAGTTCCAATGGTTGGCAGAATTTATGGAGTTTGGAACCTGATTTCTTTTTTCCTGATTTTTGTTTTTGTAATATTTTTATCCATGGTTGCAAGCCTGATTCCTTCATACTGGGCTGCGCGCAAGGATCCCGTTGTTGCTATCAGGGACAGGTAGAAAGGAGGGTGAAAAAAATGGACCTGGCAAGAATAGCCTGGCGAAATTTGAGTCGGAATAAAGTAAGGACTTTAATTGCCATCCTGGCAATTACAACTGTGGTTGTTATTGTGGTTTTTTCTAGGGGTCTGATGGTGGGTTTTTCCGACTCTTCTTTCCGGATGTACATTGATAATTTCTTTGGGCATGTTCGGATTACCGATGAGGAGTATGAAATTAGGGAGGCGCTTTTGCCCCTTGAATATACAGTAGATGGTTTTAATGGAACTGGAGCAGAGGCCATGATTACGGAAATCGAGGAAATTGATTCCGTTGAATTTATTTTACCAAGGATAAGATTCGGAGCCCTTGCCAGCCGGAATGACCACCTGGTGAGGATGATCGGTGTTGGAGTTGATATTTCCCGGGAGAAAAATCACGGGGGTTTGCCCGATAATATTTCCCGGGGAAGGATGCCCGAGGAAGGAAATGAGATCCTTGTTGGCAGGGGTTTACTTGAAGAGTTGGGGGCCGACCTGGAAGACCGGGTTACCCTGATGTTTTCTGATGTTTATCAATCCCTGCGGGGCAGGACTTTTTCCATTGTGGGGATTAAGGATACCGGGGTAGCAGCCCTGGATGACAACTTCTTTTACCTGCCCATTGAAACGGCCCGGGATATGCTCTGGCTGGAGGATGAAGTTACAGAATTATTTGTTTTTGGCAGAAGTGCCGAAAGAGCAGAAAACCTACAAAGGGACCTCAGGGCTTTTCTCTCTGAAAGGAACGGGGAGCAGTATTCGACTGTAGTCTGGAATCAGGCCGATCCTTTTGTGGAAGTATATTATGAAATGAATAAAATAATGAACCTTGTTTATGTACTGTTTATCCTTATGGGAACAGTTGTTATAATAAGTACACTAACCATGATTGTCCGGGAAAGGACATCGGAAATCGGGATGATGGCCGCCCTTGGGCTTAGAGGCAGGGAAATAATGAAGGTGTTTGTCCTGGAAGGGAGTTTTATGGGGATTATCGGAAGTCTCCTGGGAGCTTTTATTGGAGGTTTAATTACCTTTTATTATTCCATTGAAGGCCTTCACGTAGATGCTTTTGCCCAGATGTCGGCGGATTTGGAACTCCTTGTGGAGCCGGTTTTTTACCTTGCCTTTAACCTGGAAAACCTTGTTATTAGCTTTTTCTTTGGTTCGGTGATTGTTGCTCTGGCCTGTTTTTATCCTGCCTTTAAGGCTGCAAAACTAGAACCTGTTGAGGCCTTGAATTATACAGAAGAATAAAAGATTACTGTGAACAAAAACCCTTTCAAGGGAGGGAGAAAAATGAGTAAAACCAGAAGGCTGCTTGTTTGTATTATGGTAATGATTCTGATTCTGGGTTTTTCCGGAGGATCTATTGGGGAAGAGTTAACTGGGGAAGAAATAATGAATAAAGTTGATGAAAACCAGTTCATTGCTTCGGGACGAATGGAAGCAGAAATGATAATAATTGACAGGGGAAGGGAAAGTACCAAGGAAATGGTAATGTTCGTAGAAAGTGATGGGCAGGTAACAAACGGCCTGGTTGAATTTACAAATCCCCGGGATCGGGGCACCAAATATTTATTGATTGACGATGAACTCTGGATGTACTTTCCCGATGCCGAGGACCTGGTCCGGATATCGGGGCACATGCTCAGGGAAGGAATGATGGGCAGCGATTTTTCCTACCAGGATGCCCTCGAATCCGAACAGTTAGGCCAGTTATATGAGTTTGAGAAAGAGGGGCAGGAAGAAATTGATGGGAGAGCTGTTTTTATTATCAAAGCAACTGCTAAAGAAGACCAGGAACCCGCCTATCAAAACCGCAGGTTTTGGGTGGATACTGAGCGATTTGTGATTTTAAAAGAAGAAATGTATGCCCGGGACGGACGGTTGTTAAAAGAAATGATAACGGAAAAGGTTGAGGAAATTACCGAGGGACGCTGGATGCCCACGGAAATGGTTATGGAAGATAAACTTAGGGAAGGATCCCAGACCATTTACCGAATTAAAGAAATTGACCTGGATTATGAAATCCCCGAGGGGAAAATCTCTCTTGATTCCCTGCAGTAAAAAATATAATGGTAGTGAAACTTTTCCAGGAAAGGAGAGTTAGAAAATGGAGCCAAAACCTGGACAAAAACTCCTAACCTGTTTTCTGATCTTGGTTTTCATCCTGATCATGGGAGTTGGAAATATCCGGGCACTGGAGGTGGGTGGGAAAATTGAAATCCAGACAGGCCTTTTTTATAATGAAGATTTAAAAACAAACCTTTCGGGNCTGGGTGAACTGGAGTTTTTCCTCCCCGAAACCCGGAACCTGAATACCCGCTTGGTTCTCAGGGCAAAAATGGACGATTTATCACCTGAACTGGGAATTAAATATCTATACCTGCGAAGACAGCTGGGAAATGGCCATATAACCCTGGGAAGGCAGCCCATTTCCTGGTCCTACGGCGCAATCATAAATCCCCTTGATTATGGCTTTGGAGTTGAAGATCTTGCCGGAGAAAGTATCAGCCCGGAGGTTGATGGGATTAGATATTTTCATTCCCTGGGTGATGGAGCAAGTCTCCAGTTTGTAACAGGTTTTTCCGAAGGCCTCATAGAACAACCCCTGGAAAGGCTGGGTTATGGAGTCCGACTGCGGGTTCCCCGGGCGGNGAGTGATTTTAGTTTAAATTTAATTGACCAACCCATTAGCTTTGTTCCAGGGCAGTTGGAAGATAACCTTTTTAGAGTGGGGCTGACATATAGCGGTGATGTTGGCTCCCTGGGAGTTTACGGAACCCTGGGTTACTTTATTCTCCGGGACCTGGAAATTGATGATATTGTGGGCCAGGTGGGAATCGATTATAGCTGGAAGGTTGGCCCCGAGTATGAGGAACAAACCGTCTATTTCCAGGGAGAATACCTGAGGTTTTTTAAAAAAGAACTCGGGCCCATGTTTTTTATGCAAATGGGGGACGGTAATAACCTGGTTTCTGTTGAAAACCTAAATGGAAATAACTCCCCGGAGTTTTTCGATTTATTTGTTGCAAATCTTTCAATGGAAATTGACCCTTTTTCCCAGGCCGGTGCAGCCTTTATTACTGAAACTGGAGATTGGCTCACTGCCCTCGTACCCTATTACCAAACAGACCTTGGAGGTGGAGTTGAATTGAGAGTTGGAGGAAATCTCCTTAGAGATTTTCAAGGGGATGTCAGTGTAGGGGGTAATGTGATTTTAAGTTATTATTTCTGATTTTTCCGTTTGGGGAGGTTTTGAAATGTTTGATCCTAAAGACTATTCATCCTACGGGGAGAACTTATCGGAAAAGTACGACGAATGGTATGGCTCTTTTGATGGGAGAATAATTGAACGGATTGAGGAAATGGCAGAAGGGGGACCTGTTTTTGAACTTGGTATCGGAACGGGAAGAATCGCAATTCCCCTTGCTCAAAGGGGGCTTCAGGTGTCAGGTTTAGATGCCTCTCCTTCCATGCTGGAAAAATTAAAGGAGAAAAAAGACGGAGAAAAAATAGCTGTTAAGGTGGGTAATTTTGCCAGCTTTGAAACAGAGCAAAAATTTGATGTTGTTTTTATTATTTTTAATACCATATTCGCTCTCCAATCCCAGGAGGAACAGATCAACTGTTTTAAATGCGTGGAAAAAACTTTAAATCCAGGGGGGAAATTTATCATCGAGGCTTTTGTCCCGAATCCGGGTAGGTTCCCCGGCGGGCAGGCTGTGAGGACAATTGACCTGAATGGAGAAAATGTGAAGTTAGAGTGTTCCAAACATGACCCCGCAAAACAAACTGTAATGACCCAAACCGTGGATTTATCCGGAGAGGGAATAAAACTGTATCCCCTTAAAATCAGGTATATCTGGCCTTCAGAAATGGACCTGATGGCAAAACTTGCCGGATTAGAACTAAAGGAAAGGTGGAGCAGTTGGGGTAAGGATGGGTTTTCTGCCAGCAGCAAGATGCATGTTTCAATATATGAAAAGGTTTAAGCTTAGATAATAGCCTTTTACCGGAGGTTTTAAATTAAAAGGAATTTCAAGTTAAACCCTGCAGACCTGTCCATATCTGCAGGGTTTTTGATTACTTAATAACCTAAGAGGGAATATCCAGGGGAAATTGATTTTTTCCAAAAACAAAAGGAAGTTAGGAAAACCAGAATAGCATTATTATAGGAAAAAGTTCAAAGGGAAAAATAATGGCAAAGGAGAATTTTGATTAGAAATGGGAAACCCCCTGGAAGAAGCTTAAAAATAGAATTTTAATCTTTTGTTGAAACTTTCTTAATAAAAAGTGATTGAAAAAGAATTTATATAAGGAAAAATAATTTCCGGAAGAAAGTGGCTTTTCCTGGGTGGGAGGAAGAATTTTTGGTCAGAATTCTGGAGGGAGATTAATGGACCTTGAGTTCAGAGAGTTGCGGAAAGAAGACTATGATCAGATAAAAAAAATAATCAATGAAACCTGGAATTTTGATAGCTTTTCGGATCATTCCGGGCAGGTGAGAAATGCCCTGGAAATTTATCTGCGCAATTGTTTGCTCCAGCAGAATTATTCCAGGGTTGCCCTGGATAAAGGAGTTCCCGTGGGTCTTATTCTTGGGAGGATAAACCGAGATTTCAAACCCTTGAAACAAATCCCCCACCTGTTTGCCCTAATTTGGGCGGGTTTAAAATTCTCCCTGCGAATTTTCGCCGGGAAAAAATTCATTCAACAGGCCAGGGAAGAACGGAGAGTTTATGATAAACTCCTCCGGGAAAGAAAGAGGGTTTTTGATGGGGAGGTAGTTTTGTTTATTGTTTCTCCTAATGAAAGGGGAAGAGGATTGGGGAAAAAACTGATTTTTGAGTTTCTGGATTACTGCCGGGAGAAAAACCTCAATTGCATATACCTTTTTTCAGATACTTCCTGCAATTATGGCTTTTACGATAGCAATGGATTTTTGAGGACCGGAGAGCTTACTGCCCGGGATTTTTCCAAGGAGGGAAGTAATTCTATGAGGGTTTTTCTTTATGAATACCATTTTCAAAAAAAACAGGAGAACCTATGAGGGGAAAAATAAACTTCTGCCAGCTTAGGAATTCTACCATGATGCAAACAGGTATAAAACCTTGATGTAAAGGTTTTTAAATCAATTAATAAATCATTGGGAAAATAGCCGGATCTTCCCATCAAAATTAGACCTTTTCCCCACTACATGTTTTTGTTTCAAATTTGATAAGAGGATTCTAACAAAACCAACATTACAAGGATTAAAATAAATTGGCAACAAAACTGGAATTTTTTTATAAACCATTCAATAAAAAATAAGGAATGACCAATCTCCTCTGGGAGATTTTTTCTTTCGTACTACTTTGACGGGGGAAAAAATCTGCAGGAAAAAGAGGAGAAGGTTCTATCCATTTTTTCAACCTTCCTACTTTAAAACTGGAAATTTTCCCTATATCCGGTTTATGGAAAAATAAGGAAAAGGTTGGGTTGTTTCCAAACCTACCTTTCGTCAGGTCTTAGATTAAAAAAAATAGGTTAATATATGGTTGGCAATATTAAATGAAGGTAAAACTAATATTGTTAATGACCCATTGATGGGAGAGGAGGGAGGAACTAAATTTAGGTGGGTTTAACAAAATTTTAAGGAGGAAAATTTATGAACAAATACCCAAAGCTATATGAAAAAAAGATTCCCCGTGCCAACCTGGGGGTATATAAAAAGAACAGGGTGGTATATTGTTTTAAGGATGTTCACATGGATTTAAATGTTATGCATTTGCTCTGGCAGCAGGCCGGAGGAGGGACGGATACTGCAGAGATCTGGGGAGCAATTTCTCGGATGAAAAAGGTAAACCGGGATGAATGGAACAAAGAATTTGCTTTCCAGGGAAAGCAGTTGGAAGATTTGGCCAAAAGTTCCCAAAAGAGGGGCCATAAAGTTAGTGCTCGCGAAGCTTTTTTTAGAGCCTCCAGTTATTATGGAACCGCCGGGAAAAGAGAAAAACAGGTGGAATGTTTCCAGGCCGCAGGAAAACTGGTAGATACTCCCCTGGAACCGGTAAAAATCCCCTTTGAAGGCAAGCACCTTCCTGGTTATTTCATTAAGGCTGCTCCAGGTAATGAAAAAAGAAAAACCCTTATTTTTGTCGGTGGGGGAGACACTATCCTGGAAGAACTCTATTTTATTATGGGAAAAGAAGGAGCCGAAAGGGGTTATAATGTTTTTATTGTTGAACTCCCCGGCCAGGGAGCAACAATGCTCGAGGGAATGTATATGCGTCCGGATACAGAAGTGCCCATGAAAGCAATTGTTGATTACGTTTTGAGCCGGGAGGATGTGGACCCGGAAAAACTGGCTGCAAAGGGGGTTAGTTGGGGCGGGTATATGATTCCCCGGGCGGCCTGCTATGAGAAAAGGATCAAGGCAATAGTTGCTAATAGTATGATTCTTGATGGGAATATATGGATGACGGAAATTTCTCCCTTTGGTGTAATTGCAAAATTGGAAAAAACCTTCCTTTTCCCACTTTTTAAGCTGGTATTTGGTGCAAGTGTAATGCCAAGACTTGAATCTATCAAGAAAAGATGGGGAGCAAAGGACATGGCCCATTTTGTTGAGCTGAATAAAAAATTCTTCTTTGATCCTCGAATGATTGAATGCCCGACCCTTTTACTGGATGGGGAAGAGGAAATCATTTTTTCCAAGGGAGTTGAGATTTTGCAGGAAGTAGCTCTGGAAGCAATCTCTCATCATGAAAAGAAGCGGGTTACCGGGCCCAAAAAACTGGGGGCTGGAGGGCATTGCATGGTTGCCAATTCCCGCTTCATGAACCAGGTTACCTTTGACTGGCTGGATGATTTG
>SL_5KL_010_SEDDRAFT_10000309_pt1 | contig 31695 bp, 30 predicted proteins | sample SodLakKL_010_SED_FD_9118 | JGI IMG/M metagenome (IMG submission 9118) | reverse complement strand
GGCGCGTTCGGGCCCCGCCGATCGCTCCCCACCCGACCGGCTCGAACCGTTTTTGTCGGACAGCGCGCTATGGGCATCCATGCAGTATCAACCCGGCGTCTGTAACATCGGTCCCGCCGAGCAGCGGAAACGGCTCCTCCTCGGGGTCGCCTCGCTGCTCGGGGCCGTCGTCCTCGTCGCCGCCATCGTCGCCGCCGGCTGGCCGCTCTGGACGACGCTTTTCGTCATGTTCCCCCTCTACGGCGCGGCGATGGGCTTTCTCCAGTATCGTGAGCGGTTCTGTGTCGGCTTCGCCGGCATCGGAATCTTCGACGTCGGGGACGGAACCCACGAGATCACCGACCAATCGGCGCTCGACGCCGACCGGAAGCGGGCGGTCAAGCTAAACACGAAATCGCTCGCGGTCGCCGCGGTCGGCACGCTGGCAGTCTACGTCGTGGCCGCCCTCCTTATATAGCGGCTCGGGACGTGCTCGGGACGCGCTCGGGACGTGCTTGGTCCGCCGGTGATCACGAACGTGGGTATGGAAAAGCATTAGAACGGCCGAGATAACCACACAGGTGAATGAGCCTGCCCGAGACGGACCACGAGCTCGTCGTCGCGGAGCTCGACCGGGAGCCGACGCCGGCCGAGGTCGCGCTGTTCGAGAACCTCTGGAGTGAACACTGTGCGTACCGCTCCTCGCGCCCGCTGCTGTCGGCGTTCGAGAGCGAGGGCGACGCCGTCGTCATCGGTCCCGGCGACGACGCGGCCGTGCTGGCGCTGCCCACCCCCGCGGCGGCGGATCGACCCGCCGCTGACCGCGACGCCGACGACTACGGGGACGTCTACGTCACCTTCGGGATCGAGAGCCACAACCATCCCTCCTACGTCGACCCCTTCGACGGCGCGGCGACGGGCGTCGGCGGCATCGTCCGCGACACGATGTCGATGGGCGCGTACCCCATCGCGCTGCTCGACTCGCTGTATTTCGGCCCGTTCGAGCGTGAACACTCCCGCTACCTGCTTGAGGGCGTCGTCGAGGGGATCTCCCACTACGGCAACTGTATCGGCGTCCCGACCGTCGGCGGGAGCATCTCGTTTCATGAGGGCTACGAGGGCAACCCCCTCGTCAACGTCGCCTGTGTCGGGTTGACGAACGCGGAGCGGCTCGTCACCGCGGAGGCACAGGAGCCCGGAAACGCGCTCGTGCTCGTCGGCAACGCGACCGGCCGGGATGGCCTCGGCGGGGCCTCCTTCGCGAGCGAGGACCTCGCGGAGGACGCCGAAACCGAGGACCGCCCCGCGGTACAGGTCGGCGACCCCTACGCCGAAAAGCGGCTGATCGAGTGCAACGAGGCGCTCATCGACGAGGACCTCGTCCGCTCCGCCCGCGACCTCGGCGCGGCCGGGCTCGGCGGGGCGTCCTCCGAGTTGGTCGCGAAGGGCGGCTTCGGCGCGGCGATAGACCTCGACGCGGTCCATCAGCGCGAACCGAACATGAACGCGCTTGAGATCCTGCTCGCGGAAAGCCAGGAGCGGATGTGTTATGAGGTCGCCCCCGACGACGTGGACCGCGTCCGCACTCTGGCCGAGCGGTTCGACCTCGGCTGTTCGGTCATCGGCGAGGTGACGACGGGGAACTACGTCTGCACGTTCGACGGCGAGGTCGTCGTCGACGTCGACGCCGACTTCCTCGCGGAAGGCGCGCCGATGAACGACCTCGACGCGACGGAGCCGTCGACCCCCGAGCGCGACCTCCCCGAGCCGTCGCTCGCGGACGCCTTCGAGGCGGTCGTCTCCTCGCCCTCGACGGCGAGCAAGCGCTGGGTCTACCGCCAGTACGACCACGAGGTCGGCACGCGCACCGCGATGAAACCCGGCGACGATGCGGCGATCGTCGCGATACGGGAGGCGTCGGCAGGGCTGAACGAGGAAGCCGCCGAGAGCGCTTCCGAGGCCTTCGACGGCGACGGCGTCGGCCTCGCGTTGTCGGCGGGCGCGAACCCCCATTGGACGAGCGTCGCCCCCTACGAGGGGGCCCGCGCCGTCGCGATGGAGAACGCGACGAACCTCGCGGCGAAGGGGGCGGTCCCGCTTGCCGCCGTCGACTGTCTCAACGGTGGCAACCCGGAGAAGCCCGACGTCTACGGCGGCTTCTCGGGCATCGTCGATGGGCTCGCGGACGCCTGTTCGGCGCTCTCGGTCCCCGTCGTCGGCGGCAACGTCTCGCTGTACAACGACAGCGTCGCCGGCCCCATCCCGCCGACGCCGACGCTCGCGCTGATCGGCACGAAACGGGGATACGACGCCCCGCCGGCGGCCCTCGATGGCGACCGTGCTGACGACTCGACCCTGCTCCTCGTCGGCGGCTCCGGTGACGCGCTCGGCGGCTCGACCTACCTCGCCGAGTGTGGAGGAAGCGACGCCTTCCCCGCGCTGCCCGACGACCCCGCCGCGACCGTCGCGACGCTCGCACGGATCGCCCGCCACGACGCCACGCTCGCGACCCACGACGTGAGCGACGGCGGATTGGCCGTCGCGCTCGCGGAGCTTCTCACGCCGACCGCGGGTGCGACAGTCTCGCTTCCCGACCAGCTCGCGGCCTTCGAGGAGACGCCCGGTCGGCTCGTCGTCCAGACGACCGACCCGGCGGCGGTCGCCGACCTCGCCGGCGATCTCCCGACGTTCGAACTCGGCTCGGTCACCGACGACGGCACCCTTCGACTCGACGTCGGCGAGGAGTCGCTGTCGGTCACCGCCGCCGACGTTCGCGGGCTTCGTGACGTCATCGAACGCGAACTGGAGTGACCCGGGGGTCGATGCGTCCGTTCGGCCCGCTTGCCTCGTTCGTCACCTCCGTTCGGCCCGTTCGTCACCTCCGTTCTGCCCGGTCGCCTCGTTCGTCACCCCCCGTTCCCGCGGCGTGCGATCGAACGACATCCTTTTAGGCGCTCCTAAAATATGGTGTGGCAACGACGGGATGTCGGCGTAACCGACGCCCGTACTCATCGATGGCACAAACGGAGACCTCCGGAACGGTCCGACGGCGGGATGCAGCGAGCGGGTTCCCGGCGGACGTGGCCGATGAAACCGTCCTCACGATGGACCTCGTTAGCAAGCGGTTCGGCTCCGAATCCGTCGTCCAGGACATCTCGCTGGAGGTCAAACGCGGCGAACTGTTGACGTTCCTCGGCCCCTCGGGCTGTGGGAAGACGACGACGTTGCGGATGATCGCGGGCCTCGAGCAGCCGAGCGAGGGCGTCATCACCCTCGCCGGCGAGACGGTCGCCGACGAGGACTGCTTCGTCCCGCCCGAGCGACGTGACGCCGGCATCGTCTTCCAGAACTTCGCGCTCTTTCCGCACCTCTCGGTGCGGGAGAACATCGCCTTCGGGCTCAACGACGACGACGCGAGCGTCGCGGCGCGCGTCGACGAGCTGCTCGAACTCGTCAACATGCCCGAACACGGCGAGAAAAAACCCGATCAGCTCTCGGGTGGACAGAAACAGCGGGTCGCGCTCGCACGCTCGCTCGCGCCCGAACCGGAGGTGTTGCTCTTGGACGAGCCCTTCTCGAACCTCGACGTTCGCCTGCGCGTCGAGATGCGCGAGGAGGTCCGCCGGATCTTAAAAAAGGCGGGCGTCACGGCGATCTCGGTCACCCACGATCAGGAGGAGGCGCTCTCGATCTCCGACCGCGTCGCCGTCATGCACGACGGGCGGATCGAACAGATCGCCCGCCCGGAGGAGGTGTTCGAGCGGCCCGAATCCAAGTTCGTCGCCTCGTTCCTCGGGCGCGCCTCGTTCCTGGAGGGTCACCTCCGGGAGGGGAAAGTCGAGACGGGCGTCGGCCGGTTCAACGCGGTCGCACTCGAGGGGTACAACACGGTCTACGACGGCGCGCCCGTCGACGTGCTCGTGCGTCCCGACGACCTTCGGGCGACGCCGACGGACCCCGAGGTCGCCGACGGCGTGGTCGTCTCCAGACAGTACGTCGGCCCATCCTTCATCTACCGCGTCGAACTCGACTCCGGTGAGACCGTCCACTGTCTCCACAACCACGTCGAGGAGTTCTCGCTCGACCAGCCGGTCGGCGTCGACCTCGTCGCGGACCACCCGCTCGCTTGGTATCCACGGTAGCTCGGAAGCCCACGCGTGGGTCGATTTCCCCATCCGCCACCCACCTTTTTATCCCTCATCGTCGGACGGATCGGCATGATACTCGCGACCGCCGCCGGTCGGACCCGGTTCATCACGCAGCCGGACCACGCGGCGCTCGCCGGCCGGCTGCTCGAAGCGTGGGGTGGCGAGGCGGTCGACGCGCCCATGCCGGAGCCTGCGGTCCGGCTCGCGGTGCACGCACACGACGACGGCTGGTGGCCGTGGGACCGTCGACCGCAACTCGGTCCGGACGGGAGCCCGCGTGATTTCCACGAGATCCCGGTCACCCGCTGGATGCGGCTCCACCGTCGCGGCATCGACGAGGTGACCCGCGCGGACCCCTACGCGGGGCTGCTCGTCTCGTTGCACGCGGTCGGGCTTCGGTGCCGCCGATACGGGCTCTCGCCGACGTGGCCGGAGCCGCCCGTCGCGGTCCGGGGGTTCATCGAGCGCGAACGCCGGCGGCAGCGCTCGCTCGCGACCGCGCTCCGCGAGGACGACGCTGACGACCGCCTCTCCGTCGAGGACGTCGCCGTCCTCACCGCCCTCCACGACGACGGGGTGCCGCCGTCGGATGTCGCCCCCGGGGGCGACCGCGATCCACGGCTCTGGCGGAACTATCGCCTGTTGGCGGCGCTCGACGCGCTCTCGCTGCGGATCTGTGCGACGCCGACGCGTGCCGATTCGACGGAAGGCGGGGCCGATGCGGGGGCCGGTCCGACCGTCGGTGACATCGGGCCGATCGGACTGGGTCACGTCCCGACGCGATCCGGCGAGCCCGACACGGCGCTTTCGGCGACGGCGCTTTCGGGCGACGACTGGCGGCTCGATCCCTATCCCTTCGAGCGCTCGCCGGTCACCGTCTCGGTCCCGGCTCGGACGGTCGCGGCGACCTCGTTTCCGGACGAGCGGACGCTCTTTGAACGATACTATGGGGCCGAAACCGAGGAGGTACGGGTAACGTTGCGTCCGGCGTGAGCGGGCGACGTTGCGTCCGGCGTGAGCGGGTGTTCCGATCGCGNGGGCTCAGAGGGTGAGGNCNGCCGGGATGNCGTAGGCGATCACGAGCCCGACGAGGAGGACGGCGGCGCCGATGGCGGCCTCACGGCCGCTGAATTCCTGCATCGGGGCGGTCACGCGGGCGTCCGGGTCCGGTTCGTGCGAGTGGTCTGCCATACCGGCCCCTCGGTGGGCGGGCGGTAAAAACCTCCCTGAAGCGCTCCCGGTGTCGCCTACTCGATATCGATCCGCCGCAGGTCGCTTTCGAGTTCGTCGACGAACTCGTTGTACGCGCGGACGAACCCCGGGAAGGAGTCGGCGTACTCGCGCACGTCGGTGGCGGCGGGCGCTTCATAGCGTGAGAGCAGGTAGACCCCACTGGACCCGCCGACCCGGAGGTATGAAACCGCTCCCTCCTCCCATTTCAGCTCCCAGCGGTCGCCGTCGACGCGGGCGGTGAACGTCCCGTACGCGTCGTTTTCATAGCGGTAGACCTCGCCGGCGATGACGGTGCAGGTCTCGCGGATCGCCTCCAACACGCGGTCGCGTTCACCGACGGCGTCGGCGGTCGAGGCCGGCTCCGGGAACTCGACCGCGACCGAATCCAAGACGCCCGAGAGCGACTTGACGTACCCGTTCCACGCGGCGACGAAGTTCGGATAGTCCGCGAGCGCCGTCGCAAGGGCCTCCGGATCCGGTGGCTGTTTGGTCGAGACGACGTAGACGTCCGAGCCCGTCCCGGCGGTGCTCGGCGAGAACAGGAGGAACTCCAGTTCGCCCGCCTCGTGTTTGACCGTCCACGTCCCGGCGTTCGTCTCGAACTCCCGGCGGCCGTAGTCGCCGCCCTGGAGGGTCGCGAGCTCGTAGGCGATCCGCCCCGCGTGATCGGCAACCGTGGAGACGAGTTCGTCCCGACGCTCGGTGACCGCTTCAACCCCGGCTACCGACAGCAGATCCTCTGGGTCGCTCACACCCGAACCGGGGGTCCATGGGGGCTTAACGGGCACGAAGTCGACGCTCCCGGGATCCCCTCTTCGCCCGGGAGCGTCACCCTCGCTTATAAAAGCCCGTCATGAGACGGCATGGACCTACGCGGCCGGCATTCATACTATACGTATGGCCTCATCGACCCCGACTGTGGGTGCCGTCGGACGCCGTTTTTCGGGTGCACCGGAGCAGGTAGCGATCGACGTCTCTCGGGGGGCGCTGCTCGCGTTGACCGTCGCGTTCGCCGCGCTCTTCGTGACGGGGACGGAGCCGGCGCTCCAGACGCAGATGCTCATCTACCTCGTGGGGATGGTCGCGTTGAACCTCCCGCACGGCGGCTATGAACACTTCACGAACCTCCGTCGCCGTGGGGTCCCGTTCGGCGCGCGCTACGTCGCCCTGTATGTCGCGTTCGTGGCCGGATTCATCGGTCTGTTCGTGGTCGCGCCGCTGCCGGCGCTCGCCATCGCGTTCGGTACCGCCGTCGCGAAGGGCGGCCACGGTGACCTCCACGTGATGGACGCGCTCGTCGGGAGCGACCACCTCGTCTACCGCCCACAGCGTGTGCTCGCGGCGCTCGTTCGCGGCGGCGCGGTGATGATCGTCCCGCTCGTCTTCTGGACTGACACCTTCTACGTCTTCACCGGGTACATGCTCGCGGTGTTCGACGGGCAGTTGGTCGGCCCGATGGCGACCGATCCCGGGCTCCTCGCCACCGTCCTCGGCGGGGCCTACGCCGTCGCGCTCGTGGCCCACCTCGGTGGCGGGCTCGTGACCGGCGGCCTCTCGACGTCCTGGCTCCGTGATGCGGGCGAGACGTCGCTGCTCGTCGCCTTCTTCGCGTTCGTCCCCGTCGTCATCGCCATCGGCCTCTACTTCCCGCTCTGGTACTCGATGCGGCAGTCCGGCCGGAGCATCCTCGTCGAGCGCTCGACGCCCGCCCGCGACGACGGGCTCTCCGTCGTCGTCGCGTGGGGGGTCCTCGTGGTCGGCGCGCTGGCGACGGCGCTCGTCGCGACCGCCCTCTGGATCGCCGCGCCAAACCCGCTCGCGGGCGCGTCGCTGCTGCCGGGGCTCGTCGCGTTCTACACCATCTTCATCTGTATCGTCGCGCTCCCCCACGTCGTCGTCGGCGAGTGGCTCGACGTAAATCGGGGGATCTGGTACGTCCCATAAGCGGTCGTCGGCCCCTATGCGCCGTCGGTCGGGATGTCGGTGTTCGTCTTCGACCGGCCGTCGTCGCCGTCGCGATCACCGTCCGATCCCTCCGCGGCGTCCGTGCCCGGCTTCGGTTCCCCCTCGAAGGTGTAGTCCGCGGAGTTGTCCTGCGGGTCGTATCCGAGGACCTCTCGGGCACGGTCGATCGCGTAGTACTTGCGGTCGTTATCGGAGATCCCGTAGACGATCTCGAAGCCGTACTCGGCCTGCAGACAACGGTCGAAGAGATGTGCACAGTCGCGATGTGAGAGCCACATCGCCTGTCCGCGTTCGTACTCGCGTGGCGGGTGGCCCTTGGTGAGATTTCCGATGCGGACGCAGACGACCGCCATGCCGAACTCGTCGTGATAGTAGCGGCCGAGGAACTCGCCGGTCGCCTTCGAGACGCCATAGAGGTTTCCGGGTCTGGGGAGTTCGCTGCCGTCGAGCCGATAGTCGTCCTCGACGCGGTAGAGGTCGGGGAGCCGCTCGTCGGTCTCGTAGCCGCCGACGGCGTGGTTCGAGGAGGCGAACGCGAGCTTTTTCACCCCTGCCTCGGCGGCCGCGCGCATCACCACCTGCGTCCCGTCGATGTTGTTCCGGATGACGGAGTCCCACGGCGCGGTCTTTCGCGGGTCGCCCGCGAGGTGGATGACAGCGCCGACGCCGTGCATCGCCTCACGAACCGCCCGCTGATCGGTGATGTCCGCCACGAAACAGTCGGCATCGGTGACGCCCGCGGGGACCTTCGCCGCGGGCAGCGGCTCACGATCGAGCAGCCGCCAGTCGTAGTCGTCGCCGATACCGCGGAGGATGGCCTGACCCACCCGTCCACCAGCGCCCGTGAGCAGGACCGGCTCGTCCATTCGACTACACGTCGGCGCGAGGGGGGGATATATCGCACGGTTCGGGGGTCAACATCCGAAGGTTTCCCGGGAACTACCGCCCGCGGCGGTATCAACGGGGTTTACGAGAGTTTCTGTCTGGAGACGCGAACGCCAGTTGGCGTCATGATGATCTGGTCGTCGCCCTTCTGGATGATGTCGCCGTCGACCTCCTGGGCGACCTGACGCAGCTCGTCGATGATGTGTTCGATCGTCCGGTCCGACGTGGAGTGGCGGGTGATGTCCGCGATGACGAAGTCGCCGTCGTAGACGGCGTCTTTGATCGGGATGACGTCGCGCTGGTCGCCGATCTCCGCGATGTGAACGGTCATCCCCGTTTCGGCCGCCGCCTCGGCGAAGTCGTCCATGTCGAGTTCGACGTAGTCGTCGACCGACCGGTTGCCGCCCCCACCGAGGATCTTGCTCATGATGCCCATACCCCGATCAACGGGGTTCAGACATTAGTTCTTACGTCAGACATAGCCCGCCGCACCCTGACCGTTCACCCGCTGTTCGATGGCGTCGGATCCGGACCGGTCCGCCCCGATCAGGGCCGCTACCAGGGTTCGTTCTTCAGGCCGAGTTTATACGCGACGATGTTCGTCGTTACGTGCAACACCGGCGTCATCACGACGACGACGGCGAGCACCGGGAGGGTGAACGTCGCGAGCGCCCAGCCGGGCGCGACGACGAAGGCCGCGATGAGCGCGCCGGCGACGAAATCGAGCTGGTCGAGCCCGGGGAAGGCCGCGCCCCGCTGGCGGCCCGATCGGCGCTTGATAAAGGACGCGCCGATGTCGCCGAGCATGGCTCCGAGCGCGAGCGCGAACGCTGCGTGCAGTTCGAACGTCGGCAGGGTGACGCCGAGGGACGCGCTCACGGGGTCGTTCACGGCGTTGAGCACGAGCGCGAGCAGGAACCCGGCCGCGGTCCCGACCGCGGTGCCGCGCCACGTCTTTCCGTCGCCGAGGATACGGCTGCCGTTCCACTCCCGACCGCCGTCTATCGGGCGGCCACCGCCGGCGAGCACGGCGAAGTTGTTCGGCACGTACGCGGGCAACATCGCCCAGAACGCCGTCGCGATAAGCGAACCGACCATACGACGGCGACGGCCGTCGGGCTATTATAAACGGTGGATCGACGGAGGCCCTGGGCCGTACTCTCACGCCCAAATATACTCTCACGCCGAAAACATCCCGCACTCACGCGGACGCGACACGGTGGTCGACTCGGAGGAGCCGGAGACCGTAGAGGCGCACCTCGGTCGCCACGCTGACCTCGTCGCCGTCGCGGGAGGGCGTCGAGGTGAGCCGCACGCGCACCGACAGCGGCAGCTTGAGCGCGATCGCCGGCAGCCGGAGGTAGACGCCGGGGTGGCCGGGGGCCGCGGTCGTCCATTCGAGGCCGGTTTTCGACGCCCCCTCTCCGGATCCTCCGACGGCCATCCGCCGACCGATCCAGCCGCCGACCCGCCCAAGCAGACCGCTCGATCGGTCGGGGACGTGTCGCGGGCGGGCTACGACCGAGAGCGTCGCCCCCGGCAGCGGAAACGCGGCGTTCAGGAACCGTTCGGACGCCGTCTCATCGTCCTCTCGATCCCGTGAGTGGTTCTCGTCCGACTGGACGTGGGTGCCGTAGAGGCCGAGCGAGACCACCTCGCCCCCGTCGTCGGTTCGTACCCACCCGCGAACGTCCTCGCGCGGGTCCTCATCCGGCCGGCCGATCGCGACGAACCGCTCGGCCACCGGGTGAAAGCCGCGGTCCCGTCCGGGCATACTGAACTGCCCGAGGCCCCCGGCGATGCGGGCTACGAGCCTCCCCATCAGCCGGAGGCCACGACGCCACCTGACGCGACGGACGGCATGCTGGGTCGCCGTTCGCTCACAACACGCCCGGATCGCGGGGTGAACCACGTCGGGATCGAAGGGATCGGAGGGTTCGGAGGGATCGGTCCCCGACTTCGAACCCGTGTCGGGGCCCGTCTCGCGGGCGAACCGATCGAGGTCGGCAACGACCCCGTCCGGGGTCGGCGCGGTTCGGTCCACGAGATCACGCCGGTCGAGGAAGTCCGCGCCGATCCGTTCGCCGCCGTAATAGGTGCCGAACGGGACGGCCTTCGCGAGGCGTCGCCCGCGGTGGAGCCGGGAGACGACCCAGGCGACCGCGAAGACGATCGGGTTTCGAAACAGCAGCCGCTTTATTATCCATTTCCGCACGAACCGGCCGACGATTCCCATATCGGCCCGCGGTCTCGCACACAATTAAGTACTCCCACGGCCCACCTCGTCGTATGAAAGAGATCGTTCACACCGACGAGGCCCCCGACGCGGTCGGGGCGTATAGCCAGGCGACGAAGACGGACGGGCTCGTCTTTACGGCCGGGCAGATCCCGCTCACGCCCGAGGGCGAACTGTTGGCGGACGCCTCCATCGCCGAACAGACCGAACGGGCGCTTGATAATCTGCTTGCGGTCCTCGCGGAGGCGGGCGCGGGCCCCGAGGACGTCCTCAAGACGACGGTCTTTCTCGCCGACATCGACGACTTCGCGGAGATGAACGAGACGTACGCCACCTACTTCCCCGAGAACCCCCCGGCGCGGTCGGCGGTGGAGGCCGGCGGGCTGCCGAAGGGTGCCGGCGTCGAGATCGAGGCGGTCGCGACGCTGGAGTAGCCCGGATGTCGCGGTCGGCGGAGGGGGATGTGGTGGATGGCTCCGGGGACGACCCCGAGGGATCAGGCGACTCCGGGGGCAACCCCGACGACCCGGACGACTCCGGCATCGACCCCGACGACGTGCCCGGCGTTCCGGCCACGCCACGTAACCGGGCGAAATCCGCGGTCCTCTGGGGGCTCGTCGGTGGATTCGCGTTCCTCGTGCTCGCACAGGGCTATCTCCTCCTCCGCGGGTCGCTTCCGTTCCCGTATCCGTGGCTGTTCGGCGTCGCGGCGGGCATCGCGGCCGGATCCGGCGGGCTCACGTACGTCACCGAACACCGGGTGGCGAAAAGAAGGACTTAACAGTCCAAACGGATTACCTCCGAACGAGCCAGGATGGCCGAGTGGTAAGGCGCACGCCTGGAAAGCGTGTTCCTTTACGGGATCGGGGGTTCAAATCCCTCTCCTGGCGTCTTTCCGTTCTCACACCTGCACCGGCAGGTTCGGATCTGACACGTATCCGGATCGGTTCGTTTCGACGTCCGGACACAAGGTTCATATGTGTGCGAATCTTTGTCATGGGTGACGATGCCAGACACGAAATCAGGACGCGAGCGGAAGGGACGGAACAAACGTCGCCAGCTTGAGAGCCGCCTCAACGAGCGAGAGCTTGAGGCACCCGACGAACCGCCGGAGCCGACGATGGAGGAGGTCGACTCGGAGTATCTCGCCGACCCGTCCGAACTCGAGGGATAGTCGTCCGTTCGTCGTCGATCGCGAGCCGGTCGCCGAACCGACCATACCCGACGAGGGAAGCACCCTCGACCGATGTATGCCTTTTCGCCCTCCCTGTTGGGAGGTCGAGCTTCACCGCCGCTGGCGACGGCCCCGTTTCACCTCGAACGCGCCGCCGGCGACTCATATATAAAGGCGGCCCGAACCCCCGCCGATCCTCCGCCACATAGTGTGATATTCACTCCCATGAAACGGGCTTGAACACGGCTCCTTCCCCCGATCGACCGGTTCGATTCGATGGTGTGTCCGGCGAGCCCGGCGCGTCGTTCAACGGTGGCTTTATATAGAATCACAAACAATCAAGCGGTGTATGAGCCAGCGAATGCAGGGACAGCCCATGATCATCATGGGGGAGGACGCCCAGCGCGTCAAGGACCGTGACGCTCAGGAGTACAACATCTCCGCGGCCCGCGCCGTAGCCGAGGCCGTACGGTCGACGCTCGGGCCGAAAGGGATGGACAAGATGCTCGTCGACTCGATGGGCGACGTCACCATCACGAACGACGGCGTCACCATCCTTCAGGAGATGGACATCGACAACCCGACCGCCGAGATGATCGTCGAGGTCGCCGAGACCCAGGAGGACGAGGCCGGCGACGGCACGACGAGCGCGGTCGCCATCGCGGGCGAACTGCTGAAAAACGCCCAGGACCTCATCGAGCAGGACATCCACCCGACAGCGGTGACGAAGGGGTTCCACCTCGCGAGCGAACACGCCCGCGAGCAGGTGAACGAGATCGCCGAGGACGTCGACCCCGAGGACACGGAGACGCTCAAAAACGTCGCCGAGACCTCCATGACGGGCAAGGGCGCGGAGCTCGAAAAGGAGGTCCTCGCCGACCTCGTCGTCCGCGCGGTTCAGGGCGTCACCGTCGAGGCCGACGACGGCTCGCACGTCGTCGACCTCCAGAACCTCAAGATCGAGACCCGCACCGGCCGCTCGGCCGGCGAGTCGGCGCTGCTCTCGGGCGCGGTCATCGATAAGGACCCCGTCCACGAGGACATGCCGACCGACTTCGAGGAGGCGAACATCCTGCTGCTCAACGATCCGATCGAGATCGAGGAGGCCGATGTCGACACCGCCGTCAGCATCGAGTCCCCCGACCAGCTCCAGCAGTTCCTCGACAAGGAGGAACAGCAGCTCCGTGAGAAGGTCGACCAGATCGTCGAAAGCGGCGCGGACGTCGTCTTCTGTCAGAAGGGGATCGACGACCTCGCCCAGCACTACCTCGCGAAGGAGGGTATCCTCGCGGTCCGCCGGACGAAGAAGTCCGACCTCAAATTCCTCAAAAACGTCCTCGATGCGGCCATCGTGACCGACCTCGACTCGGTCACCCCCGAGGACCTCGCGACCGGCTCGATCGAGCGCGACGAGGCGGAGGGCCTCTTCTACGTCGAGGGCGAGGACGCCCACGGCGTTACCCTCCTCCTGTACGGCTCGACCGACCACGTCGTCGACGAGCTCGAACGTGGGATCAACGACGCCATCGACGTCGTCGCCACGACCGTCTCCGACGGGCGAACCCTGCCCGGCGGCGGCGCGATCGAGGTCGAACTGGCCCGTCGCCTGCGCGACTACGCCGACTCCGTCTCCGGCCGCGAACAGCTCGCCGTCGAGGCGTTCGCGGACGCCCTTGAGCTGATCCCGCGCGTGCTCTCGGAGAACGCCGGGCTCGACTCGATCGACCTGCTCGTCGACCTCCGTGCGGCCCACGACGCGGGCGACGTCAACGCCGGGCTCAACGTCTTCACCGGCGAGGTCGAGGACACCTTCGAGGCCGGTGTCGTCGAGACGGCCCACGCGAAGGAGCAGGCGATCGCCTCGGCGACCGAGGCCGCCAACCTCGTGTTGAAGATCGACGACATCATCGCCGCGGGCGACCTCTCGACCGCCGGCGACGACGACGAGGGTGCCGGTGCCCCCGGCGGCGGCATGGGCGGCATGGGCGGCGGCATGGGCGGCATGATGTGATCCTCCGGTAGGACACCACTCACCGCTTTCCACCGTTACCACCGATTCATCCCCCGTCACACCGCAGCCGCACCGATCCGAACGAACTCCCATTTTGTTGATCCCTCTGAGCAGAGGTGGCCATCGACAGCCCCGACGGAGACGGGTAGCAGAGGTTAAATACTCGACCGCAAATTTTGCGGCATGGAGACGCTGCTTTTGAACGCCGCCGACGTCGACGAAAACGCGCGGATGGACCTCGTCATCGAGGCGGTCGCCGGTGCGTTTACCGCCTACGAGCGCGGGAACGCGCAGATGCCACCGAAATCGTATATCGACCTCCCCGAATACAACGGGGATTTCCGTTCGATGCCCGCGTACATGCGGGTCGACGACGACGACGCCGCCGGCGAGGAGGGCTGGGACGCCGCCGGGATCAAGTGGGTGAACGTCCACACCGACAACCCCGCCGAGTACGACCTGCCGACGGTGATGGGGACGATGATCTACTCGGATCCCGAGACGGCCTTCCCGCTCGCGATCATGGACGGGACCGCCCTCACGATGAAACGAACCGGCGCGGCCGCCGCCGTCGCCACCGACCACCTCGCCGTCCCGGACGCGACCTCGCTCGGGATCGTCGGCGCGGGCGTGCAGTCGTACACCCAACTCGAAGCGATCGCGGCGATCCGCCCGATCGAGGAGGTCGTCGTGAGCGACCTCGATGAGGAACGCGTCGCCCGATTTATCGATACCTTCGCGGACCGCTTCGAGGTGCGCGCAGGGAGCATCGCCGAGGCGGGTCACTGTGATATCCTCTCGACGGTGACGCCCGTCGAGGAGCCGATCGTCGGCCCCGACGACGTCGGTGAACACACCCATATCAATGCGATGGGGGCCGACGCCGAGGGCAAACACGAACTGGCCGACGACCTGCTTCTCGACGCGACGGTCGTCATCGACGACCACGAACAGTGTACCCACTCCGGGGAGATCAACGTCCCGTACGCCGCGGGGACGCTCGACGACGACGATATCTACGGGGAGATCGGCGAGATCGTCGTCGGGGATCGACCCGGACGTGCCGGCGGCGACGCGGACGGCGTCACCGGCGTCTCCGTCTTCGACTCGACCGGCCTCGCGATCCAGGACGTCGCTGCCGCCCGCGTCGTCTATAACCAGGCGGACGCCAACGACAACGGCTATCCGTTCGATCTGATTGGCCTCGGCCGGTAAGCGGAGGTATCCCCCTCGGGGCGGGTCATTGATGCACTGGCTCACTTTCGAGTGTTTTTAAGGGCGTCCGCCCCCGTTTCCCGGCATGATACTGTCGGATGCCGACATCCTCGACCGGCTCGCGGACGGGGACCTCGTCATCGAGCCGCTCGATGACGTCGATCAGCAGGTTCAGCCCGCGAGCGTCGACCTCAGACTCGGCGAGCGGTTCCTCGAATTCCAGCGCACCAACATCCCCTGTATCCACCCGACGAAAGCCGACGAGGTCGGCCAGTACGTGACCGAGACGCGCGTCCCGGCCGGCGAGGAGTTCATTCTTCACCCTGGCGATTTCGTGTTGGGCACGACGAAAGAGCGCGTCGAGATCCCCGACGACCTCGTCGCCCACGTCGAGGGGCGCTCCTCGCTCGGTCGGCTCGCCATCGTGGTGCATGCAACCGCCGGGCTGTGCGACCCGGGGTATCAGGGACAGATCACGCTCGAACTCTCCAACCTCGGCACCGCGCCGGTCGCGCTCTCGCCCGGCATGCGCGTCTCCCAGTTGACCTTCACCGAGTTGCGCTCGCCGGCGGCACGTCCCTATGGCGCGGAACGCGGCTCGAAATATCAGGACCAGGACGGCCCGCAGGCGTCCCGGATCGGCGACGACCCGGAGTTCGGAGGCGAGACGGAGGGGAGCGACCCGCCCTCCTCGGACGCCGCCGAGGATCCGGACGCACCGGAGGGACGCTGATGCGGTTCATCGAGGAGGTCGTCGTCGACGAGTTCCTCCCGACGATCCGCTCGATGCTCGCCGAGGACCTCCGCGAACGTGGATTCACCCAGCGCGAGGTCGCCGACGCGCTCGGTATCTCCCAATCGGCCGTCTCGAAGTACGCCCACGGCGACGTCGCCCGCAACGAGCGGGTGGTCGCCGACGAGCGGGTACGGGCGCTCGTCGAGCGCGTCGGTGCGGGACTCGCGGAGGGCGATCTCACCCCCGTCGCCGCGCTCGTCGAGATCGAGGTCCTGATCCGCCAGTTGGAGGAGGGCGACCTTCTCGCGGAGTTACACGAGGAGGCGATGCCCGCGCTCGCCGACGTGGATGTCTCCTTTTCGGTTCACGACCCCGACAGCGGCCTGCGCGAGCGGGAGACGACGCTCGCATCGGTCCGGCGCGCGCTCAGAACGTTGACGAACGCCTCCGGGTTTGCGGGGCTGATCCCGAACGTCGGCGCGAACGTCGTCGAGTGCCTCTCGGACGCCGAAACCATCGACGACGTCGCCGGCGTTCCCGGCCGGCTCGTCGACGTGAAGGGCCGGGCGATGATCCCCGGAGAGCCCGAGTTCGGCGTGAGCGAACACGTCGCGACCGTCCTCCTCGCAGCCCGCGAGGGGGGATCCACCGCCCGCGCGGCCGTGAACCTCCGCTACTCCCCCAAACTCGTCGAGACGCTCGCGGCCTCCCATCCGACCGTCGAGTTCGACGCCGAGGCGGAAACGTCGGAGGCGGTCCGGGCGGCCGTAACCGACGTGGAACCCGGAGAGACCCTCGTGGTCTATCAGACCGGCGCGGTCGGCGTCGAACCGATCGTCTACGTGTTGGCCCCGACCGCGCCGGAGGCGGCGGCGATCGTCAGGGGATTGCTCTAGCCGGCTCTGGAGTCTTCGACGGCCGCGAACCAGCGCGCTTTTGCCCCACATCCCCGAGTATCGAGATAACGATGAGCCACGACGAGTTCCCCACCGATACCCCGGCGGTGGTGACCTGTGGGTTGCCCTACGCCAACGGCGACTTACACATCGGTCACCTCCGGACGTACGTCGGCGGCGACGTCTTCGCCCGCGCGCTCGATCGACTCGGCCAACGGACGGCGTTCGTCTCCGGCTCCGATATGCACGGGACGCCCGTCGCCGTCAACGCCGAGCAGGCGGGGGTCTCCCCCGAGGCGTTCGCGCTCGACTGGCACGAGACCTACGCAGAGACGTTCCCGCGGTTCAACGTCGAGTTCGACAACTACGGGCACACCCACGACGGGACGAACACCGCGGTCACCCGCGAGCTCGTCCGCGAGCTCGAAGCGCGTGGCCACGTCTACGAAAAGGAGATCATGGTCGCGTACGACCCCGTCGACGACCAGTTCCTCCCGGACCGCTACGTCGAGGGGACCTGCCCGTACTGCGGGGCCCACGCCCGTGGTGACGAGTGTGACGAGGGCTGTCAGCGACACCTCGAACCCGGCGAGATAGCGGACCCCGTCTCGACGATCTCCGGCAACCCCGCCGAGTATCGCGAGCGGACCCACAAGTTTTTCGCCGTCTCCGAGTTCGCCGACTACCTCTCCGGGTTCCTCGACCGGCTGGAGGGGACCTCGAACGCGCAGAACCAGCCCCGCGAGTGGATCGAGGGGGGGTTACAGGACTGGTGTATCACCCGCGATATGGACTGGGGGATCGACTATCCGGGGGCGGAGGACGAGGCCATGGATCTCGTCCTCTACGTGTGGGTCGACGCGCCGATCGAGTACATCTCTTCGACGAAACAGTACACCGAGCGCGTCGGCGCGGACGTCTTCGATTGGGAGGCCGCCTGGAAGGAGGGCGCGAGCGGTGCACACCCCGAGGGCGGGGAGATCGTCCACGTGATCGGCCGCGACATCATCCAACACCACACCATCTTCTGGCCCGCGATGTTGGAGGCGACCGACCACACCGAGCCACGCGCCGTGATGGCGAGCGGCTTCGTCACCCTCGGCGGAAAGGGCTTCTCGACGAGCCGGGATCGGGCGGTCTGGGCCGATGAGTACCTCGATGAGGGGTTCCACCCCGACCCGCTTCGCTACTACCTCGCGACCAACGGCGGCTTCCAACAGGACGTCGACTTCTCCTGGGAGAAGTTCCGCGACCGCGTCAACACCGAACTCGTCGGCACGGTCGGCAACTTCTGTTACCGCTCGTTGCTCTTCGCGTACCGCAACGCCGACGACCTCCCGGCGGTGGGGACGACGAGCGACGAGGTCGCCGACCGGATCGACGGGGCGATCGCGGCCTTCGAGGCCGCGGTCAACGACTACTCGATCCGCGCGGTGGGGGACGCGACCGTCGAACTCGCCCGCTTCGGCAACGAGTATATCCAGCACAACGAGCCGTGGAAGCTCGTGGACGACGAGCCCGAGCGGGCCGCACAGGTCATTCACGACTGCGTCGCGATCGCGAAGGCGATCGCCGTGCTCTTCGAGCCGATCGCCCCGGAGACGTGCGAACGGCTCTGGTCACAGATCGGCGCGTCCGGCTCGGTCCACGACGTGACCGTCGAGGCGGCCGCCGAACCACCCGCGGGCGAACTCACGGAGCCGACCGAGCTGTTCGAGAAGGTCCCCGACGAGCGCGTCGAGGAGTTGAACGCGAAGCTTGACGCCCGCGTCGCGGCCGCGGAGACGGACGAGAATAGCGACGATGCGGACGATGCTCCCGACACCGACGACGCCGAAGACACAGACACCGACGACACCGACACCACCGACGACACACCCATGACCGACATCGACCCGATCAGCGAGGACCGTATCAGCTTCGAGCAGTTCCAAGAACTCGACATCCGCGTCGGGCGGATCGAGACGGCCGAGGGGATCGAGGGGGCTGACGACCTCGTGGAACTCCGTGTCGACCTCGGCGTCGAGACACGAACCATCGTCGCGGGGCTCAAACGGCTTCACGACGTCGAGACGCTCCCCGGAACGAAGGTAGTCGTGCTCGCGAACATGGAGAAAGCGGAGCTGTTCGGCGTCGAGTCGAACGGGATGGTGCTCGCCGCCGGCGACGAGGCCGACCTACTCACCACCCACGAGGACGCGGGCCCGGGCACGAAGGTTTTATAAGAAGTCGCATCTCCGTTGCCCGCCGATACGATCGGTTTTCAGTCCGCTGCGGCGGATGGTTCTTCCTCGACGGTGAGGTCCTCCGAGACGGTGAGGAACCCGCCGTCTGGGGTCTCGAACGTGAGTCGGTCGTCGCGCTCGGTCACCGGCCAGCGCATCACCTCCGCGAACCGCTCCCACCCCGGCTCGGCGTTCCGTTCCGAGAGGATCCCCGCGACGGGTTCCTGACCGACGATCGCATGAAGCGGGTGGGTGAGCCGAAGGATCCCACAGCAGTCGCAGGCGAACTCCGCGAGGCCGTCGTGGTTCAGCAGGTGGTCGTAGTGGCGATCCTCCTCCGTCGTCCCGTCCTCGGGGCCGTCCGCGGGATCCAACGCCACACATCCCGAGCCCTCGCGTGGGGCACCCGTGAGATCGAACGACGCCGTCACGTTCCCACCACAGCGCCCACAGAACCCGCTTCCCATCATCGCCATCCGGTGTTCCAGCCGATGGTGGGCCCGTCTGAAGATCGTCTCCACGTCGGGGGCCGATTCGACTCCTGATGGCGGATACGCGAGCGCCGAGAGCGTTCCGTGCGGGCTCAACTCGTGATCGAGGAGTCCCGGACACTCCGGGCAGCGCGTGAGGAGATAGCCGCCCTCATACCCCGCTTCCGCGGTCGCGCCACAGTGGAAACATGCCGCCTCGACCGGCTCGAAGGCAACCGTCGGCTCGCTCGACAGGACGCCCGTCCGATGGAGGCGCACGACCTCCCTGCCGGCCTCCCGAAGGCGATACCCCCCATCGTGTCTCGTGATGAACCTGTCGGTGAGCTTATCGAGGTGGTAGCTAAACCGCCCGCTGTCCTCGACGCCGACGTCGGCCCGCACCGTCGAGTAGGAGGCGGCGCTCGCCATCGGCCCGGGCTCGACGGTCCGCTCGTACAGCGAATGGAGGATCTGCAGCCGGACGTCGTTCCCGAGAAACGCGAATACTGCCGCCTCGACACCCGACGGCCGTTCACGCGAACTCACAACACACACGCAAGACGGAGCCCTTCTTAGCTATTCCGGTCGACATACTTTCCCGGTTGACCCGAACGTTCCCGCCGAACATGGGTGTGGTGGGCCGGTTCGTGGCCAGATCCGATCGAATATTCACTCGAAAACGACTCAACCGTGTCCCTTTTTGAGCCGGACCGTCGAATCGGCGGGTATGCGAAACGCCAAGATCGTCTGTACGCTTGGGCCCGCGTCGGACGACCAGGACACGATTCACGCATTGGCGACGGCAGGGATGTCGGTCGCGCGGCTCAACGCCAGTCACGGAACCACCGATCATCGCGAGGAGGTCATCGAACGGGTCCGGGCGGTCGACGACCGGATCGCGGGCCCACTTGCGGTCATGGTCGATCTCAAGGGCCCTGAGATCCGCACCGCCGTCGTCGACGACCCCCTGATCCTCGAGGAGGATTCGACGGTCGTCTTCTATGCGGGCGATGAGGCCACCCCCGAACGGATCGGCCTCACCCACACGATCGCTGCGGCCGGACCGGGCGACACCGTCCTGCTCGACGACGGCCGGATCGAGTGTCGCGTCGAGACCGTCGACGGCGACGAGGTGAGCGCGACCGTCCTCACGGGTGGCCAGCTGGGCTCACGCAAGGGGGTCAACCTCCCGGGGGTCGCCGTCGACGTCGACCTGATCACGCCCGCCGACGAGAACGAACTCGAGTTGGCCGCGCGTGCGGACGCCGACTTCGTCGCCGCCTCGTTCGTCCGCGACGGCGAGGACGTCTATCGCATCGCTGACCGGCTCGAGGAGTACGGCGGCGAGGAGATCCCCGTGATCGCGAAGATCGAGCGAGCCGGTGCCGTCGAGAACCTCGACGGGATCATCGCCGCAGCCGACGGCGTGATGGTCGCCCGCGGTGACCTCGGCGTCGAATGCCCGCTTGAGGACGTGCCGGTGATCCAAAAGCGGATCATCCGCAAGTGTATCACCGCGGGTGTCCCCGTGATCACGGCGACGGAGATGCTCGATTCGATGATCCGGTCGCGGCGACCCACCCGCGCGGAGGCCTCCGACGTCGCCAACGCCGTACTCGATGGCACCGACGCGGTGATGCTCTCGGGTGAGACCGCAATCGGCGCACACCCCGTCACCGTCGTGGAGACGATGGACCGGATCGTCCGCAAGGTCGAATCCAGCGAGGAGTACGCCGAGACGCGTGAACAGCGCGTCCCGGCCGCGAACGACGACTCCCGGACGGAGGCGTTGGCTCGCTCGGCACGGTATCTCGCGCGTGACATCGGGGCCTCGGCGATCGTCGCCGTCTCCGAGTCCGGTTACACCGCGCGCAAAACCGCCATGTTCCGCCCCGGCGTCCCCATCATCACGACTACCCCGAACGACCGCGTCCGTCGGCAGCTCGCGCTTTCGTGGGGCGTCCAGCCGATCACGACCTCCTACGCGCCCGATATGGAGTCCGTGCTCGACAGCGCCGTCGATGTGACGCTCGAAACCGGTGCCGCGACCTCCGGCGACACCATCGTCGTGCTCTCCGGAATGATGACGGAGATCGAGGGGACGAACACGACGAACACGCTGAAGGTCCACGTTGCCGCCGAGACGCTCGCGACCGGCAAGGGGACGACCGCCGGTCGGGTCGCCGCGCCGATCCGACGGGTCGAGGACGGCGATCTCTCCGTGCTGTCGGAACGATCCATCCTCGTGCTCGACCCGACGTTCGATGCCGAGTTCTCCGGCGATCTCGACTTGGTCGCCGGCATCATCGACGCGCGGCCGGGCATGACGGGCTATCCGGCCGTGGTCGCCCGCGAGATCGGCGTCCCGATGGTCTCCGGCGCGACGCTCTCGGACGCCGTCGTCGACGGCGACGTGGTCACCCTCGATGGCGAACGCGGCGTCGTCTACGACGGCGACGTTATCCGCGCCGCCCGGGAGCGGTAACGGCCCCCTCCGCCAGCCCTTTATTAGCGGCTCGCGTACCTGCGGGTATGACTCGTGAGGACGACGACTCCGGGGGTCGGGTCGACGGGACGGCGGACGACCCCGAAGCGCCCCCCGCGGGGGCCGACGGGAGCCCCGTCGATGCCGAGGACGAGCGCGAGTGGCGTTTTTCCGTCGACGAGGTCGGCCCCGACGGGGTGACCGAGGACACGAGCACGCCCCGAGACGAACCGATCGAGCCCGGCGATGTGAACCTGGAACACGCCGCGCTTGTCGTCCTCGGCGTCGCGATCACCGTCGGAACGCTCGTCTTCGGTTTTTAAGCGTCCGCGGGATCCGCACCACAACTTATTCACGTCGGAGCCATACGAGTGGGTATGGACGTGCTCCTGCAGGCGGACCTATTCGGCCCCGAGACCCTGCCCCTTCTGCTTTTAACCGCAGGGCTGCTGCTCTCGATGGCCGAGGCGCTCGCGCCCGGGGCGAACTTCATCGTCGTCGGTATCGCGCTCATCGGCGCCGGGCTTGCGGGAGTGGTGCTCGCGACGCTCGGCGTCGCCGGGACGCTGCTCACCGTGCTGTTGGCGATCTTTACGCTCATCTTCGGTGCCGCCGCCTTCTACGGCTACCACGAGTTCGACATCTACGGGGGGAAGGGCCAACAACAGACGAGCGACCGCAACAGCTTAAAGGGGAAACTCGGAACCGTCACCGAGACCGTCACCACCCGCGGCGGGCAGGTGAAACTGGAGGGTGGTGGCTTCAACCCGTACTACTCCGCCCGCTCCATCGAGGGTACCATCGAGGAGGGCGAGGAGGTGATGGTCGTCGATCCCGGCGGCGGCAACGTCGTCACCGTCGAGTCGATGTCCTATGTGGAGGACGACATCGACCGTGAACTCGCCGCCGACCGTGCACGCAAGGAGGCGGACGAGCGAGCGGAGGAGGATGGCCCCGACGGTGAGGAGTCCACGGCGGGAGCGGAGTCGGTCGAGTCGGACGTCGAGACCGAACGGGCTGACCGCTGAGACGGCGTGACTTGGCCGACCGCTGAGACGGCGTGACCTGGCCGTCCACCGATTCTCGGCCGATCGACGCCGATCACCGACCGGCAGGGATCACCCGCCGAAGAGCCGGTCCAACACCACCCGCTGGATCAAGCCCCGCTGTCTTTGCTCCGCCGGCTGCACCATCACCGCGGTGCAGTCGACGCTGTCGACGAGACGGTCGCCGGGGCGGCCGAAGACGGCCCCACGGATCCCTCTCCGTTCGGTCGTCGTGACGAGCAGGTCTGCGGCGTTCGCGAACCGGGCGAGTCCCTCGATACGGTCGTCGCTTCGGAGGACCCGCGAGTCGGCCGTCACCGTGAGGATGCGTCTGATCTCGTCGTGATACTCGCTTACGACCTCGTATCGCTCGTCCGGTGCGTCCTCCGGGATCGTCTGTAACAGCGTCAGGGTTGCGCCCGTCTCCTCGGCGATGGCGTCGGCGACGAGCAGCTTTTCGGGGTCGTAGACCCCGCGGTCGGTAGCCACCGCGATCTCGTCGGCGCCGTCGAACCCCCGGTCCTCGACGAGTAACACCCCGCAGGGGGCGTTCCGGAGGACGTGCTCGTTGAGCCCCTCACCGTATAGCTCGTGGAGCTCCTCGACGCGGCGTTCGAGGACGATAAACGACATGTCCTCGAAGGAGGCGAACTCGACGATCGCGGGCCCGATGTCCTCGGTGGTGACCGTCCGGAAGTCGACCGGCGGTGCGTGGTCCCGATCGAGGCCCGAGGCACCGTCGGTCGCATCCGTCCCCATCCCCGTCCCGCCGGAACTGACGCCGCCGTCCGTTGACCCCGAGCCGTCCGCCGGGTCGGCCCCGTCGGACGGTTCGAAGAGCCCTCGCAGCGCCGGCGCGTCGAGCGCCCATTCCGGGACCTCGTCGTGGCGCGAGACCGTATCGCCGGCGGTAAACGCCCGGTGTGGGACCTGTTTGAACACCGCCGACGTCACGGAGCCCTGCCGGAGCGCCGAGAGGTCCGTCCCGATCCGCAGCATGTCGACCCTCGTTTGGTCCGGGGTCCGATCGGTCATGGCCACGAGGGTGTCGTAGCGCTGTCCCTCCGCGAAGAGCTCACGTGTCCGCTCGACGGCGGCCTTGCCGACGTTCCGGCGGACCTCCGTCCGGGCCGCCCCCTCGCGTTCCGTTCGCGGACGGACGTAGAGGGTGAAATACACGACTGAGATGCCGGTGATGAGCGCCGCACCGGCCAGGGGAACGGTGCCGACCTGTGTGAGGACGACGAAGCCGCTCGCCATCCCGAAGAGCTGCATCCACGGGTACAACGGCGAGGTGAACTCGGGGTCGTAGTCCTCGATAGCGCCCTCCCGGAAGCCGATCAGCGCGAGGTTCACGAGGATGAAGACGATGATCTGGAACGCGCTCCCGAACTTCGCCACCTGGTCGATGGGGACGAAACTCACGAGGACGATGATGATCGCCCCCGAGATAGTCACCGCCAAGACGGGGGTGTTGAACCGCTCGCTCACGCGTTCGAAGGCACCGGGCGCGAGCCCGTCCCGAGCCATCGCGAACGGGAACCGGGAGGCCGAGAGCAACCCGGCGTTCGCGGTCGAAGCGAGCGCCAGCATCGCCGCGATCACGACCGCGACCGTCCCGGCCTGCCCGAGCGTGGCGTCGGCGGCAAGCGCCATGATCGCACCCTCGCCGTCCGGCTGGAGGTCGCCGGCCGCGATCGCTGCGTCGATGTCGATCACGCCGACGGCGACGTAGACGACGCCTACATAAAGCGCGGTCGTGAGCAGCAGCGACCCGATCATGGCCCGCGGGATGGTCTTCCCCGGATCCTTTACCTCCTCGGCGACGGCGGCGATCTTGATCACGCCGGCGTAGGAGATGAAGACGAGCGCGGTCGCGGCGATGAACCCGCCCGACCCGACGTTGAACGCGCCCGCGGTCCGCTCGGGCGTGACATCGGGGAGCCCGCCTACGATGAACCACGCGAGCGCGACGAGCATCACGGCGACGATGACGAACTGGAGGCTCCCCGCGCTCTTCGTGCTCACCACGTTGATAAGGGTAAACAGGACGGCGAGCCCGATGGCGATGATGAGGATGTACTCGGCGAGCCACGGCGCGACGAACACGAGGTACGGGACCCCGCCGATGAGCGCCAATGCGCCTTTAAACGAGAGCATGAACCAGTTACCGACGCCGGCGATGGTCCCCAAGAGCGGGCCCATCCCCCGCTCGACGTAGACGTACGACCCGCCGTCCTCCGGCATCGCCGTCGCCATCTCCGAGGCGGAGAACGCCGCCGGCAACACCAGGAGCCCGGCGACCAGAAACACGGCGACGACCGCCGGTCCCTCGACGGTGACGTAGGCCACTCCCGGAAGAATGAAAATGCCCGATCCGACCATCGCCCCGATCGCGATGGCCATCGTCGATAACAACCCGAGATCCCGTTTTAAGCCTGTTGGCACGTGTATAACCCGCCGAACGACCGTTCGACGTACATTGTAATCCTTGCTCGCTTATAACTAAAATGCCTGACGAACCGTCGTCACGTTCGGATCCAATTCTTTACGATCCATAAAACTTATACCTGACTAGTCAGATTACTGTCGAATTATCCGGCCAGACATCCGGTCGGGAACTAGTCGTGTGGATGCACCCGCTTGACCGCCCGTTCGACGGCGTCCTCGGTTCCAAGGAAGGTGATCCGGTCGTCGGCCTCTAACACCGTGTCGCCGTGCGGGACGAACGTCTCCCCGTCGCGGCCGATGACGGCGACGATCGCGCCGTCGGGGATCTCCGCGCCCAACTGCCTGAGCGTCCGCCCGGCGAAGGTGTCGGCGGTGATCGTCACCTCCTGTGCGTCGTGACCTTCGCCCAGTTCGGTCATCCAGTGGGCGAGCGTGGGCCGTTCGATCTCGTTGTCGATCGTCCACGCCATCGCCGAGGAGACGTCGATCGCTCGTACATCGAGCGCGTCGAACGCGGCCACGTTGTCCGGGTCGTTCACGCGGGCGATCACGCTCCCGATGTCGAACTTGTTCCGGGCGAGCTGTGCACAGAGCAGGTTGCCGTCGTCCGTCGAGGTCGCGGCGACGAGGAGCTTCGCGTTCCCCGCGCCCGCGGCCGCAAGGTCTTCGGTATCCGTCCCGTCACCGAGTTCCGCCCGAAAGCCGTCGCGTTGGAGCTCCTCGACGACCGCCGGGTCCCGGTCGATGATGATCACGTTCTCGCCGCGGTTCTCCAGCCGTGTGGCGAGCGCCCGGCCGACCCGTCCGCCGCCGATGATGATGCTTCTCATGGGTTGAATGTCGAGGAACTCAGCGATCTGTCGCGCGAGCCCCGCCTGCAGGACGACCGTCGCGAAGATCACGAGAAAGACCGTCCCCGCGAGCGTCTGTGCGGCCGCGAACTCGCCGGCGGCCTCCAGTTGGATCGCAAAGAGCGTCGCGACGGAGGCGGGGATGATCCCCCGTGGTCCGACGAGGCTGACGAAGAGCCGCTCGTTCCGCGTGAACGCGTCGTCGCGCGCCGAGAGGAACACGACCACCGGCCGGATCACGAGGGTGACGGCGACGACGACGGCGACCCCGCCGACCCCGAGCCCGAGGAGGGTGTCGAACTCGATGAGCGCCGCCAGCGAGATGAAGACGAACGAGAGCGCGACGAGCGTGAGGTCGCGGCCGAACTCCTCGACTTCCGCACGATGCGGGAGGTCGACGTTGCCGAGGAGGACGCCGGCTGCGGCCGCGGCGGCGACGCCCGTCTCGGGCGCGACGGACTCCGCAAGCCCATACGCGACGAACGCCCCGCCGAGGGTGACGAGCCGGACGGTCCGTTTCGCGTCCGCGCCGGGCGCGTCGAGTTCGATGAGGACGACGTACACCGCCGACGCGACGACCATCCCGACGCCAACACCAGCGACGAGTCGCGTGAGAAAGCCCACCGGCACCGCGGTCGGGTCGTTCGCGATCACGATCGTCTCGAAGACGACGATCGCCAACACGGCCGCGGTCACGTCGTTGAGGATCCCCTCGGCTTCGAGCGTCGAGGCGACGTGTCCGCGGACGTCGATCACCTGCAGGATCGGCGTGATCACCGTGGGGCCGGTCGCGATGAGCAACGCGCCGATCAGGAACGCGATCCCCCAGTCGTCGGTGAGAAAGAGCCGGACGGCGAGCGCGGTCCCAATAAACATCACGAGCGCGCCGATCGTGATCATTCGTTTGATCGTCGTCGGGGCCTCGTTGAGCCGATCGCGGCGCAGATGGAAGCCGCCCTCGAAGACGATGATCGCCACCGAGAGGCCGACGACCGTACTCAGCCCGTCGCCGAACGTCTCCGCCGTGACGAACCCAAGCCCTTCCGGACCGATCAGTACCCCGACGAGGATGAGAAAGAGAACGCTCGGGACGCGAACACGGGAAGCGACGACCTGGAGCGCGATCCCGATCGCGAGGATGGCGGTGATAACCGGAAGTGTTCCGCTCACAGTGTGTATTGGCCGCGCAGGGGTCAAAAGGGCCGTTCCCGACAGGTCAGTGCGGACCGAGTCGCGGACGATCCGTGCATATACCGATCGCCCGACCCGCCGACTCAATACCTATACCGCTGCCGTCCGTAGCTCCGTGTATGTCCATCGTCTCTAAGTCCCTTCGGTGGTTCAGCCGACAGGAAACCCCGGTACAGATCGGCTCAACGGCCGTCCTGTTCGTCGTGTTGTTCGTCCTCGGCGTCTTCACCGCCGGGATCGTTCCCGGTATCATTATGATCGCCTTGGCGCTCGAACACGTCCTTCGACCCGAGGAGGACGACACGGAGTAACTTCATTGTTTATTCGCCCCGCTATCAGCTGTCTTTATCCCGTTACGTATTCGCGTCGCTTCCAGTGATCTGACGCGTCAAAAATAAACCGCAGTCGCAGGTCGGTCGAACCGCTCAGTCGTCAGCAGGAGCCGCACCGCCAGCGCTCGCACCGCCGAGGCCCTCGGCCATGCTGGCGACCGTACTCTCGTTGTTCTTGACCCAGTTCAAGAGCAGGAACGCGAAGACGTACTTCGCGAGGATGTCGAGGAAGCTGTAGCCCCACGAGGTGATCGCGACGTCGAGGACGGCGACCCCTTCGAGGCCCAGCGCCCAGATGACCGGGTAGCCGAACCAGGTGACCGCGGTGAGCAGCTTCAGGGTGTTGAAGATCTCCGCGCTGCCGGCGACCTCGGCGTCCTTGGGCCACTGAACGAGGAGCACGTACAGGACCTGCAGGAAGAACATGCAGCTGATGAAGAACCAGAACCAGCGGAGCATGTGCGAGGAGGTCGTCAGGGCGGCCGCGAGGCCGGTGACACACATCGCGGTGGTGCCGGTCACCGCGGTGAAGATCTTCGTCAGGTTCGAACCCGCGAGCAGGCCGAGCGCGATCAGGATCATCGGCGTCGACAGCGCCCACGTGAGGTAGCGACCCCACATGGTGAGCGCCTCTTCGCCGGCTATCGCGTGCCCGGCTGGCATCTCAAGGAAGCTGATCGTGAGCCCGGAGGCAAGACCGGTGTAACTCGAGATGGAGACGAGTGGCACCAACAGCGTCGCAACCCAGATCAGCTGGGCGCGCTGATCCTGGATGTTCCGCCCCATGTACACGAACAGGATGATCGACAGTCCCGCGAGGGCGATGTTGGCCCAGAACGACGCGTTCAGCAGGGCGTCGTCTTGGACCGCCTGGAATATCTCTGTCTGGGTCATTTCGAGCGGGACGACACTTTGTGCCAGTACCGCCATATCGGCTGCTGCTGTTTCTAACATACGACAGTCAATGCTATGGACGCATTAGAGTAAATGTCACAACCTAACGAGTATGGAACCGCCGAATAGCCGCGTTTCGGCGCGTCGCCAGCGGAGGGCGGCTTTCATATCGACATTTCCCACTTCCCGCCGTCCGATCGACAACCATTGGGAGAAAACCGCCAAAAAAGCCGGAATCAGTCGGTTCTCACCGTCCGGGGAGCGCCCGTTCGATGACCCCGCCGCCTCCTACGTCCTCGCGGATCGCGTCGGCGACGTGCTCGCCGCTCAGAAGACACATCGGCATCCCGATGCCCGGGTTCGCGCTTCCGCCCGCGTAGTAGACCCGATCGAGCCCCGGCGCTCGTTGGCCGGGCCGGAGGGGGCCGGTCTGTGTCAGGGTGTGTGCGAGCCCCAGCGCGCTCCCGTGCGGCTTGTTGAACCACGACGCGAACTCGGAGATGCACGCCGTCTCCTCGACGACGATCCGGCCGCGGAGGTCGACGCCGGCGTGCTCGTGAAGCGCGTCGAGGATCTTCCCCCGGAACGCCTCGCGACGCTCAGGGGTGTCATCGAGCCCCGGCGCGAGGGGGACGAGGACGACGACCGTCTCGTGGCCGTCGGGTGCGACCGGTTGGATCCGTTTGCGACGGGACGTTCACGTAGAACGCGGGCGAGTCCGGCCAGCGGGGGTCCTTGAAGATCGACTCGAAGTGTGGGTCCCAGTCGGTCGGCAGCACCAGCGTGTGGTGTTCGAGCGGCTCCACGTCGCCCTCGACGCCCAGATAACACATGTACGCCGACGGGCCGTACGTGCGTCCCTCCCAGTAGTCGCCCGTGCCGGGGAGGCGATCGTGGAGCCGGCGGGTCGCACCCGCGGGCAACAGCTCCCGTTCGGCGTACTCCGGCGGGACCGCACAGACGACGCGGTCGTGGACGATCCGCTCTCCCCCATCCCGATCCTCGTCGGCCTCCGTCGGCCGGGTATCGACGGCGACGCGATCGCCGCCCGGCTCGATACCCGTCACCGTGGTGCCGGTCCGGATCGTCGCCCCCTGCTCGCGGGCGACGGCGGCGAGCGCCTCGACCACCTCGTACATGCCGCCCTGAGGGTAGTACACCCCCAACCCGAAGTCGACGTGGCTCATCAGCTTGTACAGCGCGGGCGTGTTGTACGGCGACCCGCCCAGAAAGACCAGCGTGTACTCCAACAGCTGACGGAGCTTCGGATGCTCGACGTACTTTTTCGCGTGGTCATCGAGCGTCCCGAGGAGGGTGAGCCCGCGCCCGGACCTTACCACGTCGCTCGCGAGGTAGTCGCGAACCCGCGAGCGGCCCGGCACGACGAACCGACCCATGCCGATCTCGTAGGCGTCCTCGGCGTCATCGAGGTATCGCCGGAACGCCTCGCCGGCGCCGGGTTCGTAGGACTCGAAGAGCTCGGCGGCCGCGGCGGGGTCGGCCGGCACGTCCGCGCGGTCGCCGTCGTCCCAGAAGACGCGGTAGTTCGGGTCGAGCCGCACCAACTCGTAGTAGTCCTCGGGTCGCCGACCGAACCGCTCGAAGAACCGCTCGAAGGTCTCCGGCATCAGATACCACGACGGTCCGGTGTCGAACCGGAAGCCGTCCCGTTCCAGCCGTGAGGCGACCCCGCCCACCTCGGATCGGCGCTCATAGAGGGTCACGTCCGCGCCCGCCTCCGCGAGGTGGGCAGCCGCCGACAGCCCCCCGAACCCGCCCCCGACGATCCCGACCGACGTTCCGGTAAGCTCCCCGTCCTCCCTCGGTGTCGTCCGTTCGTTCATCACCGAATGCTACGGGCGCGACGGGCGAATGTCGCCGCCGTCATACGACGGGCATTCAAGTACCCCCGTTTGCCCGTCAGTGTCGCCGTCGATCGGGGCATCACGGGACCGACCCGGTCTGAACTGGATCGACTCGACCCGGTCCGACCTGAACTGGATCGACTCGACCCGGTCCGACCTGAACTGGATCAACTCAACCCGGTCCGACCTGAACTGGATCAACCCGGTCCGACCTGAACTGGATCAACTCGACCCGGTCCGACCTGAACTGGATCAACTCGACCCGGTCCGACCTGAACTGGATCGACCCGATCCGTTCCGACCCGGACTGGTTTGGGACGGAATGTTTTATCCCTGGATCGCGTATACTCGAATATGTCATCACCGGAGACCGTTACACCGGGGACCGACTCATCGGGTGACCGGTCACACGCGGAGGATGTCTCCACGCCGGGCGTGCGCGTTCGTCTCACCGTCTCCAACCCGCCCGCGTGCCCGGTCGCCGACGCGCTCCCGACCGACGCGATGGCGACCGACCTCTCCCGGACCGGCACCGAGCGGCCGGTCGAACAGTTCCGGACCGACCGTCCCCTCGGGGACGACGAACCGGTGTTCGCGGCCGACGGCGAGTACGTCCACCGCCGGTCGTTGCCCGAGGGCGACTGTGCCTGCCGGGCGGTCGAGGCGCTGGGCCATCCGGTGATGGACACCCGGGTCCAAACCGACCCACCGCGGATCTCGTTCACGCTGCTTTTGCCCTCCATCGATCCCCTTCCGGTCGTGATCGACCGACTCGAGTCGCTCGGCGCGTCAGTCTCGCTCGATCGGCTCACGCGAACCGGCGACGCCGACCGCTCGGAGCCGGTCGTGATCGACCGGGCGGCGCTCACCGACCGCCAGCGTGAGGTGTTGTCGGCGGCACACCGTATGGGCTATTTCGCGTATCCCCGGAAGGCGAGCGCCGAGGAGGTCGCCGAGGAGGTCGGGATCGCCCGCTCGACGTTCGCGGAGCACCTCGCGGCGGCACACCGACAGGTGATCGGGGACCTCGTTGACGGGTAGACTCGGGCCACCACTTCCCCGCTCATTTAAAAGAGCCCGGCCACGTCATCGCGCTCCCGGCGTTTTCGTTCGACGTGGTCGGCGATCCGCGCGGCGATCTGTGGGCGGGCGTCCGGCTGGCGAAGGTACGCGAACGAGAGGTCAACGAGCGGATCCGTCCCGGAAGCGACCACATCCTCGTCCTCGTCGTCCTCGATGCCTTCACACGCGAACTCGGCGGCGGCCTCCATCACCGCCTCGTCGCCGATATCGGTCGCCGCCGCGACCGCCGGGGTCGCCGCGAGCGTCGCCACGGGGTCGAGGTCCTCGAAGCCGATCGCCTCGCCGTCGATCCGAAGCGTGGGCGGGTCGTCGGCCGCGGTGGCC
>SL_5KL_010_SEDDRAFT_10000308_pt1 | contig 31715 bp, 27 predicted proteins | sample SodLakKL_010_SED_FD_9118 | JGI IMG/M metagenome (IMG submission 9118) | reverse complement strand
AATAACAGACCAAGAAAGCGATTAGATTATTTAACACCTAAAGAAAAATTAGAAAATTTATTGTTTAACAAGAAAGTTGCATTTGCAGCTTAAATCTACGATTTATTGATAAAGACAATTATTTTAATATTTGACTGATTCCAATTATTCATTACTATCAGACCCACCCTCAATCTTAAAAACACTAAAGCTGAGTTTATACCATTTTTGCATCTTTGGCAGATGTGGCTTTCATATTTGAACGATGATTACAAGAGAAAATTCGAATCTCTGTTTTTTTTTGAAAAACAACATTGATAATTTTTTGTGTAAAATATTTTTTAAATGGCTTAAATTATTCATTATTTTTGTTTAGTACCTTGCAATTATATTTTGTCAGGATTGATAAATGATTGAAGTTGAATTTATTTTATATACTATTTTGGTTATAAAGCAAAAATTAATAAGCAAATTAGATTCTAAACTTTAACAAATTTTTATACATATGGAAAAGAAATTGGCTATTAGACCTTTGGTAGGTTTTGATGATTTAAAATTTGGAGCTACCAAACAAGAAGTGGAGAGTTATTTTGGTAATCCCGGGGAAAAGGAAGATATAGAGGTTGAGGATGACTTCTCTGATGCACAAGTTTGGAGTTATGATGAACTTGAGCTTTCAGTTTTTTTTGAAAATGATTTTGATAATCTTTTAACTTGTTTTGATACCAACAACGAGGAAGTAACTTTATTTGACAAGAAAATTTTTGAATTAAAAAAAGATCAAATCATTGATTTAATGAAAAAAAATGGCTTTACAGATTATGAGACCGAAGATGAAGATTGGGGCGAACACAGGTTGTCGTTTAATGATGCCGTAATGGATTTTTATTTTGATAATCAGGCACTTGTTTCTGTTAGTTGGGGAGTGATGATAGATGATAACAACAATGTAGAATGGCCCTAAACTATTAAATAACAATATTGTTTTGTGATTGGATTATGACTTTACTTGATAAGGTTTATTTTTATTATTAAATAAAAGCAAGGTAAACTGAACATGAGTATTCGCAAATTATACCCATTAAAATTTAAGACAATTTTTAAGGATAAAGTGTGGGGTGGAGACCGGATTAAAACTTTGCTTGGAAAGGACTTCAGCCCCTTACCTAACTGCGGGGAAACCTGGGAGTTGTCAGGGCTAAAAGCTAATATTTCTGTTGTAAATAATGGGTTTTTGCCCGGCAACGAACTTGATGAACTGGCTGAAGTTTATATGGCCGATTTAGTAGGCGAAAAAATTTTTGAAAAGTATGGTATTAATTTTCCGTTGCTATTTAAATTTATCGATACTAACGACTACCTGTCTATTCAAGTTCATCCTGACGATAATACAGCTGAAAAAAGACATCAGAGTCAGGGTAAAACCGAGATGTGGTATGTGGTGCATGCTGAACCTGATGCTGAAATAATCACAGGGTTTAAAAAAGATACTTCAAAAGAAGAGTACCTATATCATCTTGAAAATAAAACATTAAAAAGTATATTAAATATCGAAAAAGCTGAAAAAGGCGATGTTTATTATATTCCCGCCGGCAGAGTTCATGCTATAGGTTCGGGAATAACCTTAGCAGAGATACAACAGGCATCTGATATAACCTACCGTATATATGACTGGGACAGGCCTGCGAGCGACGGTAATATGAGAAAACTTCATACTGATCTTGCTCTTGATGTTATTGATTTTAAGGGCTATTCGCAGTATAAAAGCCTTTATAGGGAAAATTTGAATCAATCTGCTGAACTTGTTAAGTGTCCTTATTTTACAACAAATCTTATTAAATTTGATAAAAATATTGAATGTGATTATTATTTTCTAGATTCTTTTGTAGTGTTTATGTGTATTGAAGGGCACTTTTCAATAGTTTGGAAGGATGGGCAGGAGGTAGTTAATTGTGGAGATACGGTACTTATTCCAGCCGATATAAAAAACTTAAAATTGATGCCTTCAAAACCTTCCAAATTCCTTGAAACATATATTGTTTAAAGATACTACTTTCAGCTCTGATTCAACAGGTAATTCAGCAGATTAATCAAATATACATAAAATAATTGCCCTAAAAACTTTGCTATTTACAAGACCTTCTTTTTTTTACTTCACGTTTGGTTTTCAACATGCAAAAACACGAACCTGTAATCTGCTCATTAACATCAACAGTTAAAGGGAGCTTGTCCGTTTCCCACTCTTTTAATCCTCCGGCCATATAAGCTACATCATCAAAACCTTTGTCTTTTAAAAACCTTGCCACATCTTTAGATTTCATTCCTGTACTGTCGGTTACTATAAAAGAAATACCTTTTGGAATGTCTTTATAACCCTCTTCTAATTTGCTGAATGGTAAAAACATGGCGTTAGGTACATCAAGTGTTTTGTGGTTAACTTCCGCTTCTTCACGTATATCTAAAATATATGCACCTCTTTCAACAGCCCCTTTTGACTCCTTTGGACTAACTGATTTTATACCATTATATTCAATTCCTATATTTTCAAACATTTTTTTTTCCATACCTTTATTACTTTTAATATAATACAAAGTTAAAGATTTTATACTATAGTAAAAAATATAAATGTAAGTATATATGTTTTTGGTATTTTTGTTGTGAAATGATTTTTTATTTTAGGTCATGAATAATCAGAAGCAAAAGTATAATAATACAGAGAGCATAAAAAAAGATGTTCCTGATGGTGTAAAAATGATAGCCATTTTGAATTACATCGGCTTTGGTTTCATGACGCTCATTGCATTGATATTGGTTTTTTTGGGTGTAGTTTTAATTACGAAAAGCAGTTTGAATATTATTGAAGATGTTACTGATGCAGGTTATGATATTCTCTTTATACTGGGGGGACTTACCATTGTGGTTTTTTGCATTTTGTTTATCTGCTTTGCTATATTTTTGTTTTTCGTAGGAAAAGGGTTGTGGAGATTAAGAAACTGGGCAAGGATAGCTTGTATTATCCTGGGATGTTTGGGTATAGTATTTGGAATAAAGAATTTTATTGAAGGTTTAATAGTCTCCGCTGATGGTTATATATTTCTTTCACTGCTTATAATAAGCTTTAATGCGCTTATTGCCGGTTACTTAGTGTTTAACAAAAAAGTCAAAGAGGCTTTTAGCACAAAACAAAAACTTAATAATACACAAAATCCCTAAGAGCAAAGTTAGCCCTTAGGGATTTTGGGGGGTTTTATTTACTCTGTCTGGTCATAACTATCCAGAGGTTCGCAAGTGCATACCAGGTTTCTGTCTCCGTAGGCATCATCTATACGTGTAACCGGAGTAAAGTATTTTGTTTCATTCAGGAATTCCATTGGGAAAGCAGCTTTTTTTCTGCTGTAGGGCTTATCCCAATCATCGTTACACACCATAGGAGCAGTATGTGGTGCATTTTTTATCACGTTGTTGTCTTTGTCTGCTTTTCCGTCTTCTATTTCCTTTATTTCTTTACGAATAGATATCATTGTGTCGATAAAGCGGTTCAGTTCAGACAGTGGTTCACTTTCAGTAGGTTCTACCATTAGTGTGCCGGGCACCGGGAAAGCAACGGTTGGGGCGTGGAATCCGTAATCCATAAGTCGTTTTGCCACATCTATTGCATCTATGCCAATAGTGCGTTTAAAAGGGTTACAGTCAAGGATCATTTCATGAGCCACATTGTCGTTTGCTCCTTTGTACAGCACTTTATAGTGCTTTTCCAATGATGCTTTCAGGTAGTTTGCGCTGAGGATAGCAGCTTTTGTAGCTTCTATCAATCCATTTTTACCCAGTAATCTGATATATCCGTAGGTTATAGGCAGGATAAATGGGCTGCCGAAGGGTGCAGATGCAACTGCGTTTATACCTTTTTTGCCACCTGTTTCAACCGTAGGGTGTCCTGGCAAAAATTCCACAAGATGTTTTTTGACGCCTATTGGGCCTACGCCCGGTCCACCACCACCATGCGGTATGGCAAATGTTTTATGAAGGTTCAAATGGGTTACATCAGCACCACAGATAGCGGGATTTGAAAAGCCTACCTTGGCATTCATGTTGGCACCATCCATATAAACCTGTCCTCCGTTATCATGAACAATTTTGGTAGCTTCCAGTATATGTTCTTCAAAAACACCATGAGTGGAAGGGTAGGTAATCATGATTGCTGCAAGGTTATCCTTGTGATTTTCGGCTTTTTCTTTAAGATCATCAATGTCGATGTTACCCTGGTCATCACACTTTACAACAACAACCTTGGTTCCTGCCATTACAGCACTAGCGGGGTTTGTGCCGTGTGCCGATGATGGGATAAGTGTGATATTTCTGTGGCTTTCACCACGGCTTTCATGATATGCTCTTATAACCATCAGACCGGTATATTCGCCTGATGCTCCGGAGTTAGGCATAAAAGATATTGCATCATAACCTGTTATTTCACACAGGTATCCTTCAAGCTTTTCGATCAGTTCAAGGTATCCTTCAGCCTGATCAGCAGGCACAAATGGATGTATGGCGCCAAACTCCGGCCAGCTAAGTGGAAACAGTTCGGCTGCTGCATTAAGCTTCATAGTGCATGAGCCAAGAGGAATCATTGTACGGTTAAGTGCAAGGTCACGATTCTCAAGCTTCTTCATGTACCGCATCATCTCAGTCTCACTGTGGTAGGAGTTGAAAACAGGATGAGTAAGGTATTTTGATTTCCTTTGCAGCTTACCGGGAAATGTAGTTATCTTTTCACATTCTTTCTTATTGCATTTTACCTTGTTGAATGACTTACCTGTGGCTTTAGCGAATACTTCAAGGATAGTGTTCACATCATCCAGTGAAGTAGTTTCATCAAGGCTTATGTTTACCAGGTTTTTATCTATATATCTGAAGTTGATCTTCTTCTGTTCTGCGATCTTTTTTACAGCAGTATTATCAATGCCTCCAGGTAACTGAATAAGTACAGTATCAAAAAAGGCTTTGTTTAGTTGCTTACAACCGTATTTTTCAACTTCCCCGGCCAGCACTCCGGTAAGGATATTGATGTGTCTTGCTATATTTTTAAGTCCTTCGGGCCCATGGTATGCTGCATACATACCGGCCATAGAAGCCAGCAGTGCCTGGGCAGTGCAGATATTGGAAGTTGCCCTTTCTCTCTTAATGTGCTGTTCGCGGGTTTGCAAGGCCATACGTAATGCCTTATTATTCTCTTTATCAATACTTACGCCGATTATCCTGCCGGGCACACTTCTCTTATATTCTTCCTTGGTAGCAAAGTATCCTGCATGTGGCCCACCATAGCCCATAGGTATACCAAATCTTTGTGATGAGCCGACAACAGCATCAGCACCCCATTCACCGGGAGGAGTAAGCAAGGTAAGGCTCAGCAGGTCAGCTATAACACCAACTTTAATATCTGCAGCTTTAGCCTTTTCAATAAAACTGCTTAGATCATGTACTTCTCCTCTCTCATCGGGATATTGTACCAATGCACCAAACATGGAATCATCGAACTCAACCTTTTCATGGTCTCCGATCACAAGCTCAATACCAACAGGCTCTGAGCGGCTTTTCAATACAGCTATTGTTTGCGGGAAGCATTTTTCAGAAACAAAAAACTTGTTTACATTGTTTTTCACCTGGGCTCTCGACCTGAGCGCAAAGAACATAGCCATAGCCTCTGCTGCAGCAGTTCCTTCATCAAGCAAAGATGCATTTGAAATATTTAAGCCGGTCAGGTTGGAGACTACTGTTTGGAAATTAAGTAATGCTTCGAGCCTGCCCTGAGATATCTCAGCCTGGTAGGGTGTATAGGCCGTATACCATCCCGGGTTTTCAAGTATGTTGCGCTGAATAACTCCGGGTGTTATGGTGTTGTAATAACCCATGCCTATATAAGATTTGTAAAGCTTGTTCTTTAAACCCAGCTTTTTGATATGGTCAAAATACTCATATTCGTTAATACCTTCAGGTAAATCCAAATCCTTTTTGAGACGGATACTTTTTGGGATAGTTTCGTCAATAAGCTGCTCAATCGACGAAGTTCCTACGGCCTTGAGCATTTTCTTTTTGTCGTCATCCCGTATTCCGTTATGCCTGTATATGAAGTTGTTTGTTAACATATCTGTTGAGATTTTTTGTAGTTATGTTTATTTATCTATGTTTTATTCGAGTTATGTCTTGCTTCCGGTAGATTGGTTGATAATTGATTAATGAATACTGAATAACGGTCATGGTTGATCGTTCACCAGATACTACCCTCTGCTTTTAATCTTATCATTTGTTATCTTCCAACCTGCCTTCAAAGCATTGATATTTATATTCACAAGGTCTTCACCTTTTTTACCAAAGATGAATTTAATTGCATCTTCGAACTTTCCAAAATCAAGTCCGAGGAAAGGGATAGCTGCACCTAATATAACCATGTTTGCAACTTTAGCAGATCCCAGGTCTTTGGCAATTGTTTCGGCATCAAGTATAACGTGGTTTGATATTTTTTTGATTTCCTGCACAACTGACTCTTCTTCCGGGTAATTAGGAATATTTATAAAGGGCTTTGAGTTGGTAATAAGCCATCCCTCAGGATTAAGGAAAGGCAAATATCTTAAGCTTTCCATAGGTTCAACTGATATTATCATATCGGCTTTACCTTCAGGGATCAAATCTGAAGCTATCTCTTTTTCTGATATTCTAAGATGTGATTGAACATCGCCGCCACGCTGGCTCATTCCATGTACTTCGGCCTGCTTTAGGTATAAGCCCGACTGAACTGCTGCATATCCTATTGTAGCAGCAATAGATAGAATTCCTTGTCCACCAACCCCGGCAAGAATTATGTCTTTTTTGTTCATGTTGTTATGTTTTTTATTACGATTTATCTGTATATTTTAATTAGCTTTTTAAGATACAATTGACTGCTAACCGGTAACAAGTATTAACGACTTAATAGTTGTTACCGGTTACCGGTTATCTTTAACTCATTACTTCTTTTTATCTTTAAACTTCTGACGCATTCTTTTGTTTAATGTTTGAATACATTCTCTTTTTGCTATTATCACTGATACGCCTTTATAGGCAAGCTCTTCTTTAAAGGCAGCTGTATTTTCCTCGTGGTGTTTTTTGAGTGGTTTAAGAACTCTAATATGCTCTTCTTCCACACCAACTCCTTTGCAGATATTTTCAATTCTTTCAAATGCTGATGATGGTTGGCCGCCGGTCATACCTGTAGTATAATTATCGAGTATGACGACTGTTACATTTGATTTGTCGTTAACGGCATCCAGCAGGCCTGTGATTCCTGAATGGGTAAATGTACTGTCGCCAATTACAGCAATTGAGGGGTGCATTCCGGCATCTGCAGCACCCTTGGCCATAGTAACAGAAGCACCCATATCGACGCAGGTGTTTATTGCATCGTAGGGGGGCAGTGCTCCAAGTGTATAGCAGCCTATATCTGAGAATACCCGTCCTTTTCCATATGGCTCAAGTGCTTCGTTCAACCCAAGGAAAGAATCTATGTGTGGGCAGCCTTTACATAGAGATGGAGGGCGTTTTGCAACTATCGAGGGTATCTCATTACCGCGTGTTTTTTTAAATCCCAGGGCTTCACCTACTATATTAGGGTTTAACTCACCGTCACGCGGTATATACCCATCAAGCCTACCGTGAATTTTCTTACCTTTATCAAGAAAACCTTTTAGCATTTCTTCCACTATAGGATATCCGTCTTCCAGTACCAAAATCTCATCACACTCTTCATAAATTTTGTCAATAAACTTGTAGGGCAGGGGGTACTGTCCTATTTTAACAACCGGGTAAGGTATATTCCTGTCAGGATAATTCTCATACAGGTAGTTATAAGCAAGTCCGCATGCAATGATGCCAAGGCTTTTATCTTTACCGTCTGTATAGGAGTTGTAAGATGAATTTTGAGATTCGTCGGAAAAAGCGTTCTGTGCTTCGAGCAGTTTTTTGTATCGTTGCCGTGCAATAGCGGGAAGCAGGATGAACTGTTTGAGGTTTTTAGGTATTTTGTATTCGTTTTGATTAACAGGTTTTTTTCTTTCAACACCTGCCCTTGAGTGTGCCAGGCGTGTCGTTAATCTCATCATGACAGGTATTTCGAACTTTTCCGAAAGCTCAAACCCGTAATGTACCATATCGTATGCTTCCTGTTGATTGGATGGCTCAAGAACCGGAACCATGGCAAACTTTCCAAAGAACCTTGAGTCCTGCTCGTTTTGCGATGAATGCATCGACGGGTCATCAGCTACCACATATATCATACCCCCATTTGCCCCTGTAATTGCCGAGTTTATAAATGGATCGGCAGCTACATTAAGCCCGACATGTTTCATACAGACCATTGTCCTCTTGCCGGCATATGACATACCTAATGATGCTTCTGCAGCAGTTTTTTCATTGGCAGCCCAATTTGCTGAAATGCCTTTTTCTTTTGCCTCTTTTGAGGCTTTAACATATTCGGTTATCTCAGTTGAAGGAGTACCAGGATAAGCATAAATACCTGACATGCCGGCATCAATGCCTCCCTGTGCTATTGCTTCATCACCTAATAATAATTGTTTTTGCATGTTATTAAATGCTTTATAAGTTTAGTTTTTTCTTGAATGTGTTATAATCCTGCAAATCTAAGAAAAAAATCTATAAGGAAAATAAGGGAGTAATTTTTTATTTAGTATTTCACCCTTAAATTACATAAACCCCTGTTTATAATAATAGTAAAGGATATTATGTTTAATGACTTAAATCTTTATTGACAGGTGAAGGGTTTCATTCTCACTTGTATGTTATAGATTGATTTTTCTATTTAACTAACAGGAAAGTTGTATATTTGTTTGAATAAAATAATCAGTACTGTCCGACAAAAATAAATTTTGAAATTTTAACCGCGCAGTAGTGTAAAATGAAATATTTTGTTTTTAAGTTTCCCCTGAAAAAACAGGTGATAAAATAAGATTACTGTTGATTTTAGTATTAAATTAAATTATAACCTTTTAAAAGTAATAAATTATTATGCAAATCAAGTCGTTTTTATTATTTCGTTTTGTTTCTTTGTCGTTATTAATTTTTTTCGCATGTGGTTCTCCGGATAAAGCGCAACATGAAAAGGAGGTAGTTTCAGATAGTGTAAGAGCTTCAGAAATTCATGAACAGGTTCTTACTCTGGATACGCATGCTGACACGCCGTTAATGATGATGCGTGAGGGTTTTGACATAGGTGAATATAATGATCCTCATGATGGGGGTGGCAAGGTTGATTTTCCAAGGATGTTTGAAGGAGGCCTGGATGCCGCTTTTTTTGCTGTTTATCTTTCGCAGGGTGAGTTAACGGATAAAGCTATTGAAAGAACAAGGGAGCGTACATTAGACATATTTGATTTAATACATGATGCTTTGGATGAATATTCTGACATGGCCGGTTTGGCACTAACACCCGACGATGCATATCGGTTGAAAGAAGAGGGTATGTTGGCTATATATATTGGCCTTGAGAATGGTTATCCTATTGGGCGTGATCTGGAATGGGTTGAAAAAGTTTATGACCTTGGTGCCCGTTATATTACCCTGTCGCATAACCGCAATAACGACATATGTGATGCGGCAACTGATCCTGACGGCCCCACGCATAACGGACTTTCGGATTTCGGTGTGGAAGTGGTTAAGGAGATGAACAGGCTTGGAATGATAGTAGATGTGAGCCATATTTCCGATGATTCTTTTTATGATGTAATAGAGGTGTCAAAAGCTCCCGTAGCAGCCACACATTCAAATGCGAGAGCACTGGCTGATGTACCAAGGAACATGGATGATGATATGTTGCTTACTTTAAAAGAAAATGGTGGCGTTGTGCAGGTTACTTTTGTCGGGCCGTTCTTGAAAGAGATGGATCCAAACCCCGAAAGAGAAGCTGCATTTGCAGAGTTGCGCGAAAAATGGGGCGATTACAACAAATTATCTGACGAAGAAATGGATCAGGTAAGAGAAGAATGGCAGGAAATTAATGAAAAATACCCCAGGGAACTGGCAACAGTTTCTGACTTGGTTGACCATATTGATTATATAGTTGATCTGATTGGAGTTGAGCATGTAGGTATCGGAACAGATTTTGACGGTGGCGGCGCTCTTGAAGATTGCTTTGATGTAACAGAAATAGATAATATAACACTTGAGCTTGTCAAAAGAGGCTATAGTAAAAAAGAAATAGAAAAAATCTGGTCAGGTAATTTTATGAGAGTATTCAGGGAAGCAAAAAAAATTGCTGCCAAATAACAAAATGCTTTAATGCATTCTCCGGTTAGTTTACTAACAAGGCTTTTGTCGCAAAACCGTAAAGATGAATTTTTTAGCTCATTTATATTTGTCAGGTGATGATGAAGATCTTATATTGGGCAATTTTATTGCTGATATGGTTAAGGGCAAGCAGATTGACAAGTTTAGCCCCGGTATTGTGAAAGGCATACAAATGCACAGGAAGATTGATGAATACACCGATGAGCATCCGGTAGTGGCTCAAAGCAAAAATCGGTTAAGAAGCACGTATCGTCATTATTCGCCGGTTGTTGTGGATATGTACTATGATCATTTTCTTGCAAAAAACTGGAATGATTATTCTTTATTACCAATTGACAGATTTTTGAATAACGCTTACAACGTATTGTTGGCAAAATATATGATGCTTCCCTCACGTGCACAAAGAATACTGCCTTTTATGATAAGCTCTAATTGGCTTGTTAATTATGGAGACTTAAAAAGGTTGCAAAAAAATTTTGAGGGCCTTGCAAGAAGAACTCCTTTTGAATCAGGAATGGAAAATGCTGTTAATGATCTAGTTAAAGATTACAATGATTATTTAAAAGAGTTTAGGGATTTTTTTCCCCAGTTGATTGATTTTGTTGAAAAAATTAAAATCAAACAGTAGTTAATATTATAATCACGGTAAATTTTTAACTGATTGATTCTTGATTCTAAACATTTAAATATAATAAATTCAGAACTCCTGATCCGTGTGCTGTATTTCAGCAAGTTATGCGTTTTGTTTCTCAAAATATATATGTCGCAATAAAATAACAAATTGCAAGTAACAAATAACAAATAACAAACAAACTATTCTAACTTGTTTTGGTCATTGAGATTTTGAAGATTGAATATTATTTGTTTTTTGAATTTTGAATTTTGGGATTTAATTATGTTAGAAATACGACAATTTATTTTGCGACGCATAAGGAGTTCTGAAATTATAAATAAAAAAAGGGGGTTTCGTTAAATTACGAAAGCCCCCGTTTTTTTATACTGTATCTGTTAAAAACAGTTATTTCAATCCGCTTCTTTTAAGGAAGGGTTCAATAGATGGTTCTTCACCTCTGAATTTAACGTAAGCATCCATTCCTTCATAAATGGCATTTTTTGCCATAATATATTTCCGAAACTTTTCTGCCAGTTCCTGATCAAAAATATCATTTGTTTCCTTAAATGCTTCAAATGCATCGGCATCTAATACTCCAGCCCAGCGATAGACATAATATCCTGCAGCGTAGCCGGGACCGAAAATATGTTGAAAATTAGTTGTTCGGTACCTTGGTATAATTTCATCAATGAGCCCTATGCGTTTCATTGATTCTCTTTCAAATTCATTTACGTCTATATCGGGATTAATTTCAGTGGTATGCCAGTCCATGTCAAGAATAGCTGCAGCGAAATACTCGGTTTGAATAAAACCCTGGTTGAAAAACTCACTTTTTTTAATTTTATCTATCAGCTCATCAGGTATGGGTTCGCCTGTTTCGTAGTGAATAGCGTATTCCTTAAGTAATTCAGGTTGGCCGGCATAATTTTCAAGCATTTGTGAGGGTAATTCAACGAAGTCTCGGGGCACACTTCTTCTTGTTCTGTTATAACGTCCTTCAGCAAAGAAATTATGCAAGGCATGCCCAAATTCATGGAAATAGGTAGTTGTTTCGTCCCAGCTGAGCATAGCAGGCTTGTCGCCGGTTGGACGAGTAAAATTCATCACTATTGTAACAATAGGTGCTATTTTTTCTCCATTTTCATAACCACCGCTTCTATAAGTGCCACACCATGCACCACTGCGTTTTCCGGGTCTTGGATGAGGATCAATATAAAGTATGCCAAGGTGACTGCCGTCATTGTCGAATACTTCAAAAGCTTCAACCTCTTCATGGTAAACCGGAACCTCCGGACGTTCTTTAAAAGTCAGCCCATAAAGCTTATTAGCCAGTTTAAAATTACCCTCACGTACATTGTCAATTGTAAAATAGGGCTTGATCTCATCATCATCAAGGTCGTATCTTTCTTTGCGAATTATTTCAGAATAATACCACCAGTCCCAGGCTTCAAGATCAAAGTCTTCTCCTTCGCGGTCAATTATTGCCTGCATATCATCACGTTCTTGTTTTGCTCTTTCAAGTGCAGGATCCCATACTTCATATAAGAAATCATAAACATTTTCAGGGTTTTCTGCCATCTGTACATCGGTAAAAAACTCGGCATAATTTTCAAAACCAAGCTTTCTTGACATATCCTGGCGTAATTCAAGCAACTCTATGAAGAGTTCTTTATTGTCATGCTCGTTATCATTGTCGCCGCGATTTATGTAAGCTTTAAAAATCTTTTCGCGCAGATCACGGCGTTCTGAATGCTGAAGAAAAGGAACCCAACTGGGTGTGGATAAAGTAAACACCCACTTACCTTCTTTATCGGCTTTTTTAGCTTCTTCAGCAGCAGCATCGATAACATGGCCAGGTAGCCCAATAAGATCATCTTCATCTTCAAGTATTAATTTGAAATCATTGTTTTCAGCAAGTAAATTTTCACGTAGCTCAAGTGATACCATTGACATACGTTCACTGATCTTTTTTAACTTTTCACGTTCTTCCTCGGGAAGAGCTATGCCATTACGCTCAAAATCCTGGTAAATTTTTTCAACAAGACGTTCTTGTTCTACATCAAGATCCATATTATCAAGATTTTCATAAACCTCTTCAATCCTGTTGAACAGATCCATGTTAAAACGAATAGAATTGCTGTGTTCTGATAACATAGGAGTAGTTTCACGTGCTATTTCCTGCAAACGCTCATTTGTTTCAGCACCCCTTAAACCACCAAAAATACGACTTACCCTTGTCAACAATTCACCTGCATTGTCAAATGCAACAATAGTATTTTCAAAATCAGGTGCTTCAGGATTTTCAATAATAGCGTCAATTTCATCCTTATGCTTGCTTATAGCTTCCTTAATAGCAGGCAAAAAATGCTCATCTTCTATTTTGTCAAAAGGGGGAGCATTAAATGGAGTATCAAACTCCATTAAAAGCGGGTTTTCTTTTTTTTCTTCCTCCGGGGCACAACCAACAAAAACCATAATCATGGTAATTAATAAAACACTTATTTTCTTCATAATTAATTTTTTTGAAATAAATAATACAACATCGATTTAAAAAGCAATATTAATCATTTTTTTTGCGTACAATACAACATTTTGGTATATTTTTGGTAAATGTTCTAAATTATATCCAAAATGTTGCTAAACAAGAGTTTCTAAAACCGGTATATATGCATATAAAGAATATTATTGGAATTATATTTTTTTATTAACTGGGCAGCATCTGTTTATTCTGACCGGGTTTTTCTTTTAAAAAAATCTTATATTACCGGTTATAAAACCAGTAATAAATACTACCCTGCATATATAAATAAAAAGATAGTTATTCTTTGGGATATCCTACTGTTTGAGCAAATATTACATGCTGATGATCTTTAAGTTTAAGGGTTTTATGAATTTTATCCCTGTCAATTGCACCTCTTACAACCGTTGCTAAACCTTCTGATGCACAATAAAGATAAATATTTTGGGAGATATAACCGGCATGGTTTGCTGCATAGAAACTTTTAATTTCTTCATCAATACCATCACTCATTTTTTTGTAATCCGAGACATAGACAAAATTTACCGGTGCTTCTTTAACAAAATTCTGGCTTCCTGTATACTTGCGAATATCTTCACCCCCCTTGCGTATCAGGGCATGTTTGTTATGATCATATAAAAACCATCCCTCAGCCAAAACTACATATATGTCAATATCCTGCCAGTTACGGGCAGAAGGTGCTGTACGCAAACCTTTTTCAGTGCGCGAAATACCGAAAGCAGCCCATAGCAGGTCAGATAATTTTTGCTCGCTTAGCTTGGCAGTACTATATTCGCGAGAGCTTTCACGCGATTTTAATGCATCCAGCAAAGGCATGCCGCCAGAGGTGTTTGGCTCAGGCAACTTTAATATATCAGAGTCTGTTGCCATTGTGCAAAGCGAAAAAATAAAAAATATAAAAATAAATAATAAACCGTTAAAATAATAATGCTTCATATAAAAGGAATTTTATGTAAAAAAATAAGAAATTTTTGTCATTATTTTATTTCTGTTTAAAAATAACTTCTGATTGCAATCATGTTACATATTTATTTTGCTTATCATATAATTCGTATTCTTTTTTATCAATTATTTCCTTTAAAGTTTCTACAACTTCCCAAACTTCTTCAAATGTGTTATATAGTGCCACGGGTGCAATACGAATAATATTTGGCGGTCTTAAGTCAGGTATAATACCTTTTTGTTTTAAAGCTTCATTTATTCTTATTGCTTCAGGATGTTCAATTGCAATATGTCCGCCTCTTTTTTCTTCAGCTAATGGGGTAACAATTTTGCAATCTTTGTATTTTGAAATAATTTTTTTCTGCAGCAATTCGGCAAGTAAAGAAGTTAGTTTAAGGGATTTTTTTCTAATGTTGCATATTCCTGCCTCAAATATAATTTTCAATGAACCTTCTATGGCGGAAGATCCAAGGATGCCGGGAGAAGATATTTGCCATCTTCCGGCATTTGGTGAGGGAATGAATTCCTGCAACATATCAAACTGCTTTTCTTTTTGATAGCCAAACCAACCTGCCAATAAGGGTTGTTTATTGAAATGTTTTTTGTTGACATAATAAAATGCTGCTGATCCCGGCCCTCCGTTCAAATACTTATAGCTGCACCATAAAGCAAAATCAACATCCCATTCATTAAAACTGTGATCTATTGCACCTACCGAATGGCTACAGTCAAATCCAATGCAAATATTGCGTTTGTGGGCTTCGGCAGTGAGAAGCTCCATATTCAGTAATTGTCCGGTGCTATATATAACAGATGGCAAGAACACTAATGCTGTTTCATCATCCATTAAGTCAACAATATGTTGCTCATTTAAAAGGCCGTTTTTATCGGCTTTTGCCAGCACAAGGTGTTTGCCGGGGTCAAAGCCCCTTAATTTTAACTGTCCTTTTAAAGCATATATATCTGAGGGAAAGTTAAGTTCGTCGGCCAGTATTTTAACTTTTTTCCCATGGGGATTATAGAAACTGCTTACCAGGGCATGGATGTTTATGGTTGTTGTGCCGCTTAAAATAACTTCTTCAGGCCTGGCACCAACAATGGTTGCTGCTAAAGCCCCCATCTCTTCGGCAAACCAGAACCAGGGACGTTCCCCTTCCATCCACCCTTTTATTCCAAGTGTTTTCCACTCCTGAAGCAATCTCAATAAACTCTTTTCCGAGTCTTTCGAAAGCAACCCCAGTGAATTACCATCCATATATATAGTTCTGTGAGGAATATAAAAACGACTACGAAAACCGGCAAGATCATCTTTTTTATCTAATGAAAGAATGTTTTCTTTTGTAATGTTATCCTCATACATGGTTTTGTAGTTTTTATTCAGTGGTTAATTAACTTAACCTGTTATTATTTATTTTCAAGACGCTAAAAATATTGATAAAGTTAAATATTAAAATAACAGAAGCTGGAGCTGTTAACCTGTAATTATTATTTCTTCGTCTTTTAAATCCTGTTCTCCCCTGTATTTTAGAAAGAGTCTTGCGGTTGTAATTACATCTTTATTGCAATAATCGGCTATTCTTTGCAGATCGTTTTCATTCCAATATACATTTGCAACATCTTTGCCTGAGATGTCATCTTTAGGTGTTGGAATATCAAAAACAGCAGCCATTAAATCAAGTGAGGTGTAATTTTTGAAATCGCCAAATTTCCAAAGGTCCATTGTATCCAAAAAACGTGTTTCCCACGGCTTTTTTGCGAAATTATTGAGTAAATAAGGCAGTTTTATGTCATTAATCAGCATACGTCTCGAAAGGTAGGGAAAATCAAATTCTTTTCCATTATGGCCGCAGAGAAAATTATTAGGACTATTAAAATGCTCTTCCAGCATTTGTTTAAATTCTGAGAGAAGTTGTTTTTCATCATCGTTGCTAAAAGCCTTAACCCTGAATACTTTTTCATCGTTGGCTGCTGTATGAAAAAATCCTGCCGAAACACAGATAATTTTGCCAAATTCGGCATAAATACCTGCCTTTTCAAAAAAAAGATCTTTAGCAGGCTTTTCTTCCTGCTGACTTAATCTGTCGACTTTTTTTTCCCATAAAGGTTTAAAAATTTCGGGTAGCTCATCAAAGCTTGCACGCATAGGTACTGTTTCCACATCCAGAAATAATATTTTTTCTAAATTAATGGAATAAAAGTCGTTTTTGTTATCATAATTTCCATTCATGAAAATATTCAGTTAGTTTTTTGTTGGTTAATTATTTCTGTTAAAGCACTTTGTTTAATATTATGCTTATGGTGCTGTTTAACAGTTTGATCATTATTCTAAAATTGTAAATTCAGTTCGCCGGTTATTTGCCCGGCCCTCTTCTGTTTCGTTGGTATCTATAGGTTTTTTGTCGGCATATCCTTCATATTCAAGTCTTTCAGGGTCGATGCCGTTTTCTGCGAGGTATTCATAAACTTTTTTGGCACGATTTAATGACAACTCAAGATTATATTCGTAAGAACCTACATTGTCAGTATGGCCGCTAATTTCGATTTTTATATCCGGATTTTCCTCCATAAGCTTGATAAGCCTGTTGAGTTCTGATTTGGATTCAGGTTTGAGGTTATACTTGTCATACTCGAAAAATATATTTCTCAAAACGGTGCTTTCTCCGGCTTCAATTGGTCTGAGCGGAATATCTTTATGATAGGGTTCTATTCCGGTATAAGCTTTTTCTACTGAAAAATTTTCGGAATAAAACAGGTAATTTTTAGCTGATACATTTAGGCCAACATTGACACCCATGGGTATGGCAACAAGAAAGCTTCCGTCAACCGGGTCTGATTCCGAGTTTATAATTACTTCATCATTTTTAAGATCAATGAGTTCAAAGTTAACTTTAAGGGGTTGTTTAGTATATTTATCAAATACCTCACCTTTCATGTATGTCAGGGGGTCGGGCCGTGCTTCTTCATAAAGATCGAAATAATAGATGTTAGTTGAGCCTTCATTATTTTTTTCTTCTGAAGCAAAGTATGCTTCTCGTCCGCTGGCACCTATAAAAAGAGAATACTCATCTTTGTGTGTGTTAATAGGGTATCCAAGATTAACCGGTTCTGACCAATTGCCGTCTTTATCGCGTTTTGAATAAAAAAGATCGAAACCACCCATACCGATATGCCCTTCAGAGGCAAAAAATAGTGTTCTGTTGTCGGGGTGAATAAAGGGCGACATTTCCCGCCCTGATGTGTTTATTACCGGACCAAGGTTTTTTGGGGTTTTCCAAACAGAATCATTTTTTAGTTCAGTCATCCAAATATCTGTAATGCCAATATTTCCTTCCCTGGCACTGGTGAAATACAGTGTTTTTCCATCGGCGGTGGCACTTGGTTGTGAATCCCAGTCCCTGCTGTTTACAGGCCTTCCCATATTCTCAGGATTCTCCCATGAGCTGCCTTTTCGCCTCGAATAATATATGTCGCAACTCCCCACTCCTTCAGGTCTGTTGCATGCCGTAAAAAAAAGGTGCCGGCCGTCGGCCGATATACTTAAAAACCCTTCATTATGCGAAGTGTTAACCGGCTTTCCAAGGTTTTTTGCAGGTTGCCATTCACCATCGACTTTATGACTGTAATAAATATCTTCATATTCACTTCCCTTACGAAATGAAGCAGTTTCACGTTTCTGCTTTCTTGTAAAATAAATTGTGCTTTCGTCAGCTGTTAATGATGGGCTGTATTCAGAAAATTCCGTATTAATAGACTTGCCTATGTTAACAGGCTCAAATTCTACAGGCGAATTTTTTGCCTCTATAGCAAAATCACATGTTTTAAGTAAACTGTCGGCATTTTCCTGCATAGAATTACTTATATCATTGTAGCTTAGAAAAGTCTGTAAATGTTGCCTGGATTTTTCATATTTTCCTAACTTCAGTTTCGAATGAGCTAAATAGTAAAATTTGTTAGGGTAAAAATCAGGGTCTATCTCTATGGCATTTAAATAAATATCAATGCAATCTTCATACCTCCCGGCTTTATGATACATTTCCCCCAGTATAATATATGGTTCAATAAAACCAGGATCCATTTCCACAGCCCTTAGAAATTCCTTTTCAGCTTTTCTGTTTTCCCAGTTGTTGTAATATTCAATGGCATTTTCAAAAGCACGACGCGCCCTGATAGATGATGTTGTTAAATCCTTCTCTCCGAATTGTGGATAAGCATTAAAGCAAACGAAAAAAAGAATAAAAAATAATAGCAGTATGGTATTAAAAAATGATTTTTGCATTTATGTGGCCGGATTTAAGAAATATTAAATTATTATGATTTGTTTAATTTTAAAAATCAGCTACTTTATAAAAATTTTTAGAGCTGAAAGAAGATGTTATTGATATGATTTTTTATGTATAAAATAGTTTATTTACTTTCCGAAATATTTTATAAGGGATTGATTGACCATATAAAATATAAATTAATACTATAACGAATTTTACTTCAAAACTAATATTTTATATAGTTGTAAATTAATAAAACTGTATTTAAATATATTAAAAAAATCACAGAATATATAAACTTCAAAACCGATCATTTTTTATAAAACAAACAATACTTTCCATTCACTTAAAATCGTCCATTTATGGTATATTCATATATTTATGTGTTTGCAAAGAGACCATCCATTTAGGATTTTGCTTAATATAATCGACAATTGCCGGCAGGATGTTATTATGTTTACTCCATTCAGGCTGGAGATATAATAAACATTTATCTTTTACTTTATGGCTGTTTTTTTCTGCCCATTTAAAATCATCGGGGTGTTGTATTATAATTTTAAGTTCATCTGCCATAAGCAAGATATCATTGCGTGGTGTTTGGTTGTTTTTCGGAGATACACAAATCCAGTCATAACTTCCGGTCAGCGGATAACTTCCCGAAGTTTCCAGGCATATTCTGATACCTTTATCCTTAAGGTTTTCACAAAGAAAGTCAAGGTTATATATTAACGGTTCGCCTCCTGTAATGACAACAGTTTTTGATGGATTATCAGATACAAGCTTTATTATATCTTCTATTTCAATCAGTGGGTGAACATCGGCATTCCATGATTCTTTAATATCACACCATTTACAACCTATATCACATCCACCGATTCTGATAAACCATGCAGGTTTGCCGGTCATGTAGCCTTCTCCCTGTATAGAATAAAAAGTTTCCATTACCGGCAATGCTTTGCCAGATTTTAACAAATTTTCATTTTTTGTTTTTTTGTTCAATTGTGTTCAGTTTGAGGATATATTTCTTTTTTTGAGGCTTTAAGGGTATTAATCAATAGTGATGCGATAGTCATAGGGCCTACTCCACCGGGTACGGGTGTAATATATGATGCTTTTTTACTTACTTCATCAAATTTTACATCGCCTATTAGTTTAAACCCTGATTTTTTTTCTGTTGATGGTTTTCTGTGAATTCCGACATCAATAACAACTGCACCTTGTTTGACCATATCAGCATTAACGAGTTCAGGTTTACCTATTGCAACAATTAATATATCGGCATTGGATGATATTTCCTGAAGGTTTTTGGTTTTGCTGTGACAAACTGTTACAGTTGCATTGCCGGGATCAGCATTTTGGCTCATCAATATACTTACCGGCCGGCCTACTATATTACTTCTTCCAATAACAACACAATTTTTGCCTTTTGTTTCTATTTCCGAACGTTGAAGTAGCTGCATTATACCAAAAGGAGTTGCTGATATATAAGCCGGCAAGCCTATAGCCATTCTTCCTGCGTTTATAGGATGGAAGCCGTCTACATCTTTTTCGGGTTTAACAGCCTGTATGATTTTTTTTTCATCAATATGCTCAGGCAAGGGAAGCTGAACAATGATTCCATCAACATTTTGGTCATTATTAAGAAATTCAATAGTCTCAAGAAGGTCGTTTTCTGAGTCTTTAGCTGATAAATTATATTTTGATGATACAAATCCAACTTTTTTGCATGCCTTTGCTTTATTTTCGACGTAGGTTTGACTTGCTGGGTCTTCTCCTACAAGTATGGAAGCCAGGTGCGGTGCCCTGCCATTATTATCAATTATCTTTGCTACTTCTGCACTGATCTCACTTTTGATCTGATTTGAAATGCTTTTCCCGTCAATTATTTTCATTTATGTAAAAGATATTTAAGCTTTGATTTTTAATGAATTATATTTGTTAGTATTGGGTTAACCCTGCCCGAGGTTTTTCATCATATTGCCCATTTTGGATTTGCCGTCTTTCATTGACTTCATCATTTTACGGGTGTCTCCGAATTGTTTTAAGAGTTTATTAACTTCTGTTATTGAGCTTCCGCTGCCGCGGGCAATTCTTTTACGACGGCTTCCATTAATAATTGACGGGTTTTCACGTTCTTCGGGTGTCATTGATTTAATGATAGCTTCTATACCTTTAAATGCATCATCTTCAATATCGGCATTTTTCATCGCTTTACCCATTCCCGGTATCATGCCTGCAAGGTCTTTGAGGTTACCCATTTTTTTGATTTGCTGCATTTGCTTAAGGAAGTCATTAAAGTTAAATTGGTTTTTAGCAATCTTTTTATGCATCGACCGTGCTTCTTCCTCGTCAAATTGCTCCTGTGCTTTTTCAACCAGCGAAACAATGTCGCCTTTACCCAAAATCCTGTCTGCCATCCTTTTTGGATGAAACACATCGAGTGCTTCTATTTTTTCACCTATACCGACAAACTTAATGGGTTTATTAACAACAGACTTTATACTTAATGCTGCACCGCCTCTTGTATCGCCGTCGAGCTTTGTCAGGACCACCCCCTCATAGTCAAGCCTGTCGTTAAAGGCTTTGGCAGTTTTTACTGCATCCTGCCCTGTCATGGCATCAACTACAAATAATGTTTCCTGTGGGTTGAGAGCGTCTTTCAGGCTTGCTATTTCATCCATCATTTGCTGGTCAATAGCGAGCCGGCCTGCAGTATCGATAACAACAACCTGGTGCCCCATATTGCGTGCATGCTTTACAGCTCTTTTTGCTATATCAACAGGGTTTTTTGACTCCTTATCGGAAAACACCTCTGTATTGGCCTTTTCTCCAAGAACATGCAACTGGTCAATAGCTGCCGGACGATATACGTCGCCGGCTGTTAAAAGTACATTTTTGTTTTTTTTATTCCGGAGAAAATATGCCAGCTTTGCAGAAAAAGTAGTTTTACCACTACCCTGTAAACCCGATACAAGTATTACAGCAGGGTTGCCTTTTAAATTGACTTCCTCGTTTTCCGAGCCCATCAACTGGGTTAATTCTTCATGTACAATTTTTACCATTAATTGCCCGGGTGAAATCGAAGTAAGCACATCGCGGCCAATAGCTTTCTCTTTTACCGAATCAGTAAAGTTTTTTGCTGTCTTATAGTTTACGTCAGCATCAAGAAGGGCCCTGCGAACATCTTTAAGTGTTTCAGCTACATTTACCTCCGTAATGTAACCCTGACCCTTCAAAAGCTTAAAGGATTTCTCAAATCTTTCTGTTAAACTCTCAAACATATATGTATGTATTATTTGTTTTTTATTGGTTTTGAAAATGCAAAATTATCATTAATTATATTATTTTTAAAACTTGAATTTGCAAAATTCACATAGATTATATAATTAACTTATCCGTTTGCGGTTAAATGATAGAATTATTGGGGCGAAAAAACAAATACCCTGTTAAGGTAAACTTGCTAAATAATAATTGACAAAATGTAATTAATTACCCCTGAATAACCACATCATAGAGTGATTTTATTTCTTTGGCCTTTTCCGGTTGATTGCTTTTTTCATATGAACTTTCAAGGCTGCTTAAAATTCTTAAAATTATGTCGTAATTAGAGCAAAGTTCAAAAAACTCAGGCCTCGGATTTAAGTTAAATTGTTGCAGGAACCACTCAGCTTGTCTGTGTGAAAAAACATTCCCCTTACTAAAAGCATTTATATAGAACAATGCCTTATCATTTTTTTCTGTAAAATCATCTATAGCAGAAGTTTTAGCATAGTATGCCAGAAAAAAATGGTTGGGCAGTTTGATGCCATAAACAGGCATATCCAGACTTTGCGCTACAAGCATATAAACTAATCCTAAAGATAGAGGGTTACCCTGTTTTGCATCAAGAACTTTTTTAATGTAAAAATTGTGCGGATCATGGTAATGATCTGTGGAGCCTGAAAAGCCATACTTGTCAAAAAATATATGATTAAACACCTTTACCTGCTCTAAAGCCGTAAGGTCATTATTCAACTCAAGCCATATATCTTTGCGAATGCGGTTTAATTCTACTTTTATTTCCTCGTCTTGCAATTCCGGGTAGTGGTACTGTGTTATTATCAGCCATCCGTCAATTAAATCTTTACCATCCTGTTCTTTCCATTGTTTTAGTTGTGATTCTACATTTTTAAACTGAATTTGATGAACCAGGTTTTGTATTCGATTTTGAACTTCAGTGTCAGTGTTGCTTATCCAGGCAGCTTCAAGATATGGTATTATTTCTGTGCCATATAAAAAAATATTTTTTTTGATTTCTTTATAAGCATTATCATCAGGGTCATCAATTAATTTTATGAGAGCCATTATTTCTTTTTCATTATCAATTTTTGCCATATACAAGTATAATTATCAAATTTAAAGTCTATCCAAAACTGTTTTAATAAGCTTATCTACTGCTTTGTTATAGTTTAGGCTGTATTGTTTATTGATTCTGTTTGCAATAACTGTACATATTGTAAGTGTTTCGTGCCCCAGTATTTTTCCAAGAGCATAAATAGCAGATGTTTCCATTTCAAAATTAGTGATTCTTTGATTGCTAAATTTAAAATTTTCAAATTTTGAATTTAACCCCGGGTAAGCTAAAGGTATTCTCAATTCACGGCCCTGGGGCCCGAAAAATCCAGGGGCGGTCACAGTAATACCCTGTGTCATATCATAAGCAATTGTATTCAACAACTCACCTGAATTCTTAACAATATATGGTTTTGATAGTTCAGTAGCCCAGTTTGTATGTTCAATAAAACTATTCATCATATTTTCTTCAATAACTTCTTTGTCAAATTTATAAAAATATAAAAGGCCGTCAAGTCCTATAGCATAAGCAGATGCAACATTAGTATCAACATCAATATCGGGTTGTATGGCTCCTGATGTTCCAAGGCGTATGAGCTTAAGTGAACGGTGATTATCCTTGAGCTGCCTTGTGTTTAAGTCAACATTAACGGCAGCATCAAGCTCGTTAATCACAATGTCAATGTTATCGGCACCTATACCTGTGGATAATGCAGTAATTCTTTTACCTTTATAATAGCCGGTGTGTGTTACAAATTCACGGTTTTGTTTTTTATAGTCAATTTTTTCAAAATATTTAGAAATACTTTGCACCCTTCCCTGGTCACCTACCAATAAAACTGTATCAGCAACATCTCCGGGCTTTAAATTTAAATGATAAACGCTTTTGTCGGGATTAATTATGAGTTCACTTTTCTTATATCTGGTCATGATTTAGTGTTGTTGATTTTCAATATAACGGCATGGTAATTATTTAGTAAACAAATACAAAACAAAGTTATTAATAAAAATCAATACTGTTTCAACAGTTTAACTGTAATGATTTATTAAATAAGCCGGTGGTTTTGCTGATAGTTTCAGATCAGATTTATTTGGAAAGGCTTTTTTAGATAATGGTAATCAATTTTTTTATGAATATTGATTATTGTTTAATATTATTGAGGTTAAATTTGTATAAATATTTAATTGTAAATTTAAAAAGCTATGATAGCTGAAATTATATCTGTAGGTGATGAGCTTTTGACTGGCCAGGTAATTAATTCCAATGGCACATGGCTTGCCGGTGAATTACATAAAGCAGGAATTGACACACGAAAAATTACGGTGGTTTCTGACAAAGCGGGCGAGATAACCGGTGCTATGCTGGAAGCTGAATCAAAGTCTGACCTGGTAATAGTTACCGGTGGCCTGGGGCCAACAAATGATGATAATACCCGTCAGGCTATTTGCGATTTTCTTAATACCTGCCTGGTTGAAAACACCTGTGTTTTGGATAATATTAGGCTGTTATTTGAAAAAAGGGGAATGGAAGTGACCGAAACCAATCGTAAACAAGCATTGATACCCAAAAGTTGCCGGGTAATACAAAATCAATATGGTACTGCCCCGGGTTTGATGTTTGAAAGGAACAACAAATTGTTTTTTGCCCTTCCGGGTGTGCCATTCGAATTTAAGCCGATGGTTACAAACGAAATAATTCCTCTTCTCAAAAAGCATATTAAAAACAATTTTATTGTGCATAAAACTATTTTGACTCACGGAATAGGGGAGTCGTTTTTGGCTGATAAAATCTCTGATTGGGAAGGTGAGCTGCCCTCAAATATAAAACTGTCATATTTGTCTTCGCCATGCATAGTTAGGTTAAGATTAAGCGGAAAAGGGAAAGATCAAAAGCATGTTAAGAAGGATATTGACAAACTGGTCAAAAAGTTAAAGATGGTTATTCCGGATTATGTTTTTGGTGAAGATAACGATACAATGCAGTCGGTTGTGGGTGAGTTGTTGAAAAAAAGGGAAGCATCTGTTTCAGTTGCAGAAAGTTGTACCGGTGGTATGATTTCGCACCTGATAACCAGTGTTGGTGGTGCTTCCCAGTATTATACAGGCGGTATTATTGCTTATGATAATGATATTAAGATCAATTGCCTTAAAGTTGACCGGTCATTAATTAAGAAACATGGGGCTGTAAGCAAGCATGTTGCGGAGTCGATGGCGATTGGTGTCAAAAAATATATGCAAACCGATTATGCAATTGCTACAACCGGTATTGCCGGCCCGGAAGGAGGAACACCAGATAAACCCGTAGGCCTGGTTTGGATAGCCGTGGCAAAAAACGACAACGTTGTAAGTAAAAAGTATATATTTGGTAACAACAGGGAAAGAAATATATTGATTGGTTCTATTACTGCATTAAATATGCTGCGAAAAGAAATTATGGATTAGTAGTTAAAACCCTGCTAAGCTGTATGACAGATCATTAAAGCGATTACATGCTTATTAATATGTTTGTTTTTATTAATAATTTTGCGGAAACCTTTTTTTTTAACCGAAAGTATGGGTTTTGATGTTTTTTCTGGGTTTCGGATAATAGTGATTCTAACTCAAAAAAGTAGAGAAAAATTTGATTAAAAGTAAAAATTATGTTTACTTCGTTAGTAAAATATAAAACATAAAAACATGGTAACACGATATAAGATCAAAACTTTAACCGAGTTTATTATAGAAAGGCAGTCTGAATATCCACATGCTAAGGGTGCTTTAACAAGGCTGTTGAATGATATTGCAACTGCTGCCAAAATTGTAAACCGTGAGATAAACGCAGCGGGCCTTGTAGATATTCTTGGTTATGAGGGTAAAGAAAATGTGCAGGGAGAATCACAGAAAAAACTTGATGTATTTGCCAATGAGCAATTTATTACTGCCCTGAAAGGTGGTGCCGAATGTTGTGCTATAGCTTCAGAAGAAAATGAAAAGATCATATCTTTTCAGAATGAATTTTCAGAATTGGGTAAATACGTTATAGCCATTGACCCTTTAGACGGATCGAGCAATATAGAGTCAAACGTTTCAATAGGCACTATCTTTTCCATATACAGGCGCAAAACGGAAGTAGGTGAAGGAGGCAAGAACGTTGATATTCTGCAGCCGGGCATAAACCAGGTAGCAGCCGGATATGTTATTTACGGTTCATCAACTATGTTGGTTTATACTACCGGTAAAGGAGTTAACGGTTTTACACTCGACCCCTCAGTTGGTATATTTTGCTTATCGCACCCCGATATGGCGTTTCCTAAAGAGGGAAAAATTTACTCAATAAATGAGGGTAATTATATTTATTTTTATGAAGGGTTAAAAAAATATATCAAGTATTGCCAGGAAATTGATAAAGAAACATCCAGGCCTTACACTTCAAGGTATATAGGATCATTGGTGGCAGATTTTCACCGTAACCTTATCAGTGGCGGGATCTTTCTCTATCCGGGCTCAAAAAAAAGCCCCAGCGGTAAATTAAGGCTGCTTTATGAGTGTAACCCGATGGCATTCATTGCCGAACAAGCAGGGGGAAAAGCAAGCGACGGCTATAACCGTATTATGGAAATTGAACCCGAAACACTTCATCAACGATCGCCATTGTTTGTCGGGCCAAAATCAATGGTTGAAAAAGCAGAAGAGTTTATACAAGAATATGACGGATAGATATAATTTGGATACTATGATCTATTAATAAAGGATTTGAATTTGGAAATTAACGTAGGTTTTGGGTATAGATGTTATTAACTACTATATTTATACGTTTTAAAGGCATGAATCCTTTTTTAATAAAACCCGGATTTACATCACAGAATATTTATTATTTTTGCAAAGCACACAAGGGACGTTAGCTCAGTTGGTTTAGAGCGCATGCTTGACAGGCATGAGGCCGCTGGTTCGAATCCGGCACGTCCCACTTAATATTCAGCCACTTACATAAATATTTGTAGGTGGTTTTTTATTGTATGCAAAAATTTATGCAAAAAAAATGATTATGGAAAAGTTTTTTGTAAAGGATTTTAAAGGCATTTATTAATTAAATTTTATCCTACTAAAAAGCTATCATTTTAAAACTGGTTTGCTGTGGTGTATGCTGTGGCTATTTTTAAGAAGTTTTTTATGGGTACTACAAATAAATTAGATGCTATTATAAAAGCTTAAAATGCGTTTTTAGCTTTGTAGTCAATAGAGGTAAAATAAAAATGTTACAAAAACAATTAGAATTTGTTCAGCAAGCTAGTTATTTATTTTTGTTATATACCATTATTCCGAATGCTAAAATCAATAACGCAATTAGAGATATTGTTATATTCATTGCGGATTCAGTACGACCAGTGTGAATACAATAACATACAATACCTGCTATAAAAGGAGAAATGCGATTATCATTCTAAAAAGCTTCATAAGTTATTTTTTAAATTAAATTATTTAATCTATAATAACTGATCAACGTGCCGGGTTGAAAACAAAAATAACAAAAAAACACTTAGATTTTGTTTAATTGCAGCAAACGTTCAAACGTTTCTCTCTCTAATTGGAGGTTATCGTGACCCCGCAAAAGGCTGTTAAGGGTTTTATATTTGCTTGTGAGGTCATTTATCGCATTAACTATCTTTACATAGAAACTTATCGTTTTTTTGGGAGAATTTATGTATTACTTTTTATGTTTGTTAAATAATTAAAAAATTAATATAACAGAATACAGCAAATTTTAATATATAGTCGTTGGCTGCTATGATTGGGAAAAAATAACAACCAAAACATTCAAAGTAAAATATATTTTTACTATATTTGAATAAATAAATAAAACAGACAAGCAATGAATTCCTTAGACATAAATACAAATCTTGTTGATGGCTACTTAAGATTACTTGACAATCTAAGCCCAAATAACAAACTTGAATTAATCTCAAAATTAACGCAATCGGTTAAGACTGACTTAACTTATAAAAAATCGAGATTTTATAAAGCCTTTGGAGCGTGGGATTCTGAAGAAAGTGCAGATAATATAATAAAAGGTATTAAAGACAGTAGGACTTTTAACAGAAAAACTGAAGAGTTTTGAAACAGTATCTTATAGACACTAATACTTGCATATATTACATAAAAGGGAAATACAACCTCAAAGAAAAATTTGAGAAAGTTGACCCGGATAACTGTTTTATTTCAGAAATAACACTTGCTGAACTTATGTTTGGCGTTGAGAACAGCGAGAAAAAAGAAAAAAATAAGAAAGCACTTGATGACTTTTTAACTGGTGTGAAAATTATCCCGATTTTTCATTCCCTAAGTAATTATGCTAAAGAGAAAACCCTCCTCAGAAAAGCAGGAACACCTATAGATGACTTTGACCTTTTAATTGGTGCAACAGCTATAACTCACAATTTGATTATGGTAACAAACAATATAGCACACTTCAACAAAATAAAAGGAATAAAGATTGAAGATTGGACCAAATAATATTGTCTGATAAAAAATGCACCACAGCAGCCAACATGATGCATATAAAACAGGTAGATATGTAGGTAATTGAAAGTTTTGCAGTCCGCTTTGGCTTTTGTCTCGGGGTTATAGTGACGAAGCCCGCAACGGCGAAACCCTCATGTAGCGAAGCGGAATAAATCCGCCACTCTGGCTATACCAGGAACGTTGCAATAAAAATAAACCAATACATAAATCATGAAAAAATATTTATCTAATGACAGTTGTAGGGATAATTCAATCAATATCCGGGATGAGCTGCCTTTGTGGTCTGCACCGTTTGGATTAAAATTGCTTGATTATATCATATATAAACCAAATATTACTGCCATTGATATAGGTTTTGGAAGCGGATTTCCACTGATAGAGCTGGCAGCCCGATTAGGTAATGGTTCAACGGTATATGGCATTGATCCATGGAAAAAAGCCGTAGAAAAGGTTAAGGAAAAAATTGATTATTACCGGATAAAAAACATTAAAATTATTGAAGGATTTGCCGAGTCTATACCGCTTGATAATGAAACTGTTGATTTGATTACAGGCAACAATGTGATTAATAACGTTTCCGATAGTGAAAGTGTTATTGGCGAATGTTCGAGAATTATCAAAAAGGGAGGCCAGTTTATACAAACCATGAACCTGGATAAAAGCATGTTTGAGTTTTATGATCAACTAAAAGAAGTGTTAAATGACTTAAAAATGGATAAAGAAATTGAATTGATGCATAAACACATAAGCGAAAAACGTCCATCGCTTGATAAAATTATTACCGAAATTAAAGGTCATGGATTTGTTATAAAAGACCTGGAACACGACCAGTTTAATTACAAATTTACTGACGGTACGGCAATGCTAAATCATCACCAGGTTCGCCTGGGATTTATGGATTCATGGATTAGTTTTTTGCCGGCTGATAAAACAGGGGAGATATTTGATAGAATTGAAAATAAGCTGAATGAACAATCACGGCATTTTGGCGAAATTAAATTAAGTATTCCTTACGTTATGATAAATGCAATAAAACAATAAACAATAGTTGCAGGCTTTCATTTTGTTTCAAAATGTTATGTTATCTATTTTTAATGCAAAAAACAACCCCGGGTATAATTTCTAAAGATATTTATTATTTTTGCTAACATAATAAAACCATTAATTTGATTTGTTAATGGAGGCAGAATAGCTTTGTGCTATTATTTTGATCAGGGTAAAATATTTAATTTACAGTCAGATAAATAATAAACATATTTATTAATTTTTAAACAAATAATAACATGTATACAGGAGTTTTTATTTTATTGATGTTGTTAGCTTTCAACACATGCGATGAAGAGATCATTGACGAAGAGCAAAAAGTTATTGATGACAAGGAATTTGTTAATGAGTTGCTTGAAAAATCAACAGACTCACTTAAGATTGGTTCAAACGTATTTATTCTTGAAGCATATTTATGGAGGGATTTTCAACCTATAAGCCCACCTGAAGGAAGGCCAATGATTGCATCTAATTCATTAATAGAAGTAAATACAGATAATATTCCTCAGAATATAGATCTTGTTAAGCAGTATGTGATTAAAGATGAAAGTGTATGGAAAGCTGATTATGATGATTCTTCACCGCATTCGCCGGGCTTCAAGATTGAGAAAATATCCAGGGATGGCCCTAAATGGGAGCCTGGTACTAAAGTTATTATTGTTTGCAAAGTAACTGATAAAGATGCAGGGGTTGATTATTTTATAAGAAAAGATGATGTTGAAATAAAACGAACTGATTAATACTTTTATCAAAAAGTATTTTAGTTGCATACCGGCAAGTTAAGTGCGAGGGGTATTTCGTATTTATCTGCTATCTTTTTTTTGGAAAAAATAATCTGTTTTGTTACTTGTTTTTCAGACAGATAATAGGAGGATATATTTTATTATTTAAAAAATTTATAAAAACCAAAATTGCTTATGTCAGACAAAAACCTTGTTTATCGCGGAAAATCCAAAGATGTTTATAATATAACTGAAGGGTCTTATAAGGGTAAGTACCGTCTTGTTTTTAAGGATGAGGCAACAGGTTACATAGAAAACGGTAAAGCTGTTTTTGATCCCGGCTACGATACCGTGGTAGGTGAAATACCCGGTAAAGGTGCTATTGCCTGCAGGTTTGCCACTCATTTTTTTCAACTTCTTAAAAATAAGGGTATACCTTCGCATTACATAGATACTATTAATGATAATGAAATGATTGTAGAGCCTGCTACTCCGCTTTTTATGCAGGTTGAATCGCCCGGATTTGAAGGGTCAGAAGATTTATCGAATCTTGAATTTACATGGAGAAACAATGCAACCGGGAGTTTTTGGAGAAGGTATCCATTTGTCAAACCCTGTAAGAATATTAATAAAGTAGTTGAAGCATGGACAAAAGGTGATGTTGATGTTTTGATCACCTTTGAAGCCCTGGAGGAAACCGGTGCTATGAGTAAAGATGAAATAACAACCAGTGTTGAACTGGTAAAGAATATAGCTGAAATTGTTTCACAGGAATTTGCTTCTAAGGATCTTCATGTAATTGACGGTAAGTTTGAATTAGGCCGGCTGAAGCATGGTGACGGAAAAATTGTTATTATTGATGAAATATCTCCGGATGTACTGCGTGTATGCAAGGGATATTCTCCTGACAATAATGGCGACTGTAAAGTATTTAAGCAATGTGCAGTGACAAACTACTCTAACGGTAAAAGAACCATTAAAAACAAGAATCAAGTGCGTGCATCTGATTTTATTGATATTTTTCTCTGATAAGTTTAATACATATAAACATCAATATTAAAGTAGTATTTCTATTTTTAGTGATATTCAAACTAACTTGTGTCGCCTTTGCCGTATTTCCGGCCATTTTTTAATTCACGCTTTCACGGCCGCCTGTTTGGGCAAGCCAACGCACCGCCTTATACCGGCTTTTGATGGCATACTTTGTAATCCGGCATGTTAAAGTAGATTTTGATAAAAGGTTATTTTTAAGCCACTTTGTTATAAATGACTGTAAAACTTAGTTTTAGCACAAACAACTCAACTCTATAAAAATTAAATTATTATCACTGCCGGTTTTTAAAATCGCCCTCCGGCCTTTGGTGAAGACACCTACAAAACAAGCGAAAAGGGCGTTAAAAAATATTTGAAGTCGCTCCATAAAATTATGGAAAAGTATAAAAAATATAATACAG
>SL_5KL_010_SEDDRAFT_10000307_pt1 | contig 31782 bp, 30 predicted proteins | sample SodLakKL_010_SED_FD_9118 | JGI IMG/M metagenome (IMG submission 9118) | reverse complement strand
CGGGTAGCCGATCTCGGCGGCCAGCTGCAGGGCCTCGGTCTCGGTGCGGGCGGTCCGGTTCGGCGGCTGCATCAGGTCGATGCGGCCGATCAGCTCCTGGAAGCGCTCGCGGTCCTCGGCCAGGTCGATGGAATCCGGGCTGGTGCCGATGATCGGCACCCCGGCCGCCTCCAGCTCACGGGCAAGCTTCAGCGGCGTCTGCCCACCGTACTGGACGATCACCCCGTCCGGCCGTTCGGCCTCGACCACCGCCAGCACGTCCTCCAGGGTCAGCGGCTCAAAGTAGAGCCGATCCGAGGTGTCGTAGTCGGTGGAGACGGTCTCCGGGTTGCAGTTGACCATGATGGTCTCGAAGCCGTCGTCCCGCAGCGCCAGGGATGCGTGCACGCAGCAGTAATCGAACTCGATCCCTTGACCAATACGGTTGGGCCCGCCACCGAGGACCATGACCTTCTTGCGCCCGGTCGGCTCCGCCTCGCACTCCTCCTCGTAGGTCGAGTAGAGGTACGCGGTGGCGGTGGGGAACTCGGCGGCACACGAGTCCACCCGCTTGAACACCGGGCGCACGCCCAGCTCCTGGCGACGCGCCCGCACCCGCGCCTCGGTCACGCCCCACAGGCTGGCCAGTCGCGCATCGGAGAAGCCGCGACGCTTGAGGCGCCAAAACGCACCGGCGCCGAAGTCATCCGGCGTCGCGGCGGCGGCCTGCCCCTCGATGGCGACCAGCTCCTCGATCTGCGCCAGGAACCACGGATCGATGGCGGTCATGTCGTGGATCTCATCGAGGGTAAAACCGACGCGGAAGGCGTCCCCCAGGTGCAGGATCCGGTCCGGCGTGGGCTGCCGCAGCGAGTGGCGCACCGCGTCGCGAACATCCTCACGACTGCGATCGAGCCGCTCGTCCAGCCCCGAGAGGTCCTGCTCCAGGCCACGCAGTGCCTTCTGGAAGGATTCCTGGAAGGTCCGCCCGATGGCCATCACCTCACCCACCGACTTCATCTGCGTGGTCAGGTAGGAATCGGCCTGGGGGAACTTCTCAAAGGTAAACCGCGGGATCTTGGTGACCACGTAATCGATGGTCGGCTCGAAGGAGGCCGGCGTGGCGCCCCCGGTGATCTCGTTGCGCAGTTCATCGAGGGTGTAGCCGACGGCCAGCTTGGCCGCCACCTTGGCGATGGGGAAACCGGTCGCCTTGGAGGCCAGCGCCGAGGAGCGGGACACGCGGGGGTTCATCTCGATGATCACCATGCGCCCGTTGTCGGGGTTGATGGCGAACTGGACGTTGGACCCGCCGGTCTCCACCCCGATCTCGCGCAGCACCGCCAGCGATGCATCGCGCATCAGCTGGTATTCCTTGTCGGTGAGCGTCTGCGCCGGGGCCACCGTGATGGAGTCGCCGGTGTGCACCCCCATGGGGTCGAGATTCTCGATCGAGCAGATGATGATCGCGTTGTCGTTGCGATCACGCACGACCTCCATCTCGTACTCCTTCCAGCCGAGGACCGACTCCTCGAGCTGCACCTCGTTGGTGTAGGAGAGATCGAGGCCACGCTCGACGATCTCGTTGAACTCCTCACGGTTGTAGGCGATGCCGCCGCCGGAGCCACCGAGGGTGTAGGACGGGCGGATGATCACCGGGAAGCCGATGCGCGCCTGCGCGGCCTGGGCCTCGGCCATGGAGCGGGCGATCTCAGCCCGTGGCGACTCGAGCCCGATCCGCGACATGGCGGCACGGAACGCCTCGCGCTCCTCGGCCTTGTCGATCGCCTCGCGGGTGGCGCCGATCATCTCGACGCCGAAGCGCTCGAGCACGCCGTGCTTGACCAGGTCCAGGGCGCAGTTGAGCGCGGTCTGCCCGCCCATGGTCGGCAGGACCGCATCGGGCTGCTCGCGCTCGATGATCCGCGAGACCGTCTGCCACTCCACCGGCTCGATGTAGACCGCATCCGCGGTCTCCGGGTCGGTCATGATGGTGGCCGGGTTGGAGTTGACCAGGATGACCCGGTAGCCCTCCTCGCGCAGCGCCTTGCACGCCTGCGCCCCGGAGTAGTCGAACTCGCACGCCTGGCCGATGACGATGGGGCCGGCGCCGATGATCAGGATCGATTGGATGTCAGTTCTTTTCGGCATGATTCCAGAGTGCTCGGGGTCCAGTGGTCGGCGGTCGGCTGGGACGGCGCTGCGCGGCGCTCACCCCTGCTCCATCAGGGCGACGAAACGCTCGAACAGCGGGCGCATGTCGTGAGGCCCGGGGCTCGCCTCCGGGTGCCCCTGGAAGCTGAACGCGGGCAGGTCCGTGCGCCGGATGCCCTGCAGCGAGCCGTCGAACAGCGAGCGGTGCGTCGCCTCCAGGTGCTCGGGCAGGCTCGCCTCGTCCACCGCGAAGCCGTGGTTCTGGCTGGAGATCAGCACCTGGCCCGAGGCCAGGTCGATCACCGGATGGTTGGCGCCGTGGTGGCCGAACTTCATCTTCTCGGTCCGAGCCCCGCTGGCCAGCCCCAGCAGCTGGTGGCCGAGGCAGATGCCGAAAGTGGGAATGCGGTGCTCCTCGAGCAGTTCGCGGATGGTCGCCACCGCGTACGCCATNGGCTCCGGGTCCCCCGGGCCGTTGGAGAAGAACAGCCCGTCCGGGGCCAGCTTGAGGACATCGGCGGCGGACGTGCGCGCCGGCACCACAGTGACCCGGCAGTCGGCGTCGACCAGCAGGCGCAGGATCTGCTGCTTGACCCCGTAGTCGAAGGCGACCACGTGGTAGCGCCCGGCCCCGGTGCCCTCGGCGGCGTCGGCGCAGCCGTCGTCCAGGCTCCAGGTGCCGCGCTGCCAGGCGTTGCGGGTCTTGGTGCCGGCCTCCCCGGCCAGGTCCCGGCCGCTCATGCCGCCATAGCCCTGGGCCTGGGCCAGCGCCCACGCCTCGTCCAGCGACTCGCCGGCGACCAGGCAGCCGCCCTGGGCGCCGCCCTCGCGCAGGCGGCGGGTCAGCTTGCGGGTGTCGATCCCGGCGATCGCCACCACCCCCTGATCGCGCAGCCAGGCCGTCAGCCCCTGTTCGCTGCGCCAGTTGCTGGCCCGCGGCGGCACGTCACGCACCACCAGGCCACCCAACCGGGCCCGGTCGTCCTCGCGATCAACGCCGTTGATGCCGGTGTTGCCGATGTGCGGATAGGTCAGGGTGACGATCTGACCGGCGTAGGAAGGGTCGGTGGCGATCTCCTGGTAACCGGTCATGGCGGTGTTGAAGACCACCTCGCCGGTGACGGCCCCATCGGCGCCCACCGCCTCGCCGTGGAAAACCGTACCGTCCTGGAGGACGAGCAGTGCTGGCCGGGTCAACGCAGCCTCCCCTGTCTGGAGCTAAACGGCCCGCCCGGGCTGGCCTCGGGCGGGATGCGCGCATGCAAAAAACGGGAGGGTTCACCCCTCCCGTCCGTGGAATCGCCAAACCGCGCCCTCCGGCGCGTAGACGACGACATTCTACCGTTGCCGGCGGCGCTCTGTCACGGCTGCCCGCGCGCGCGCTCGGCCGGCCGGGCCCGGTCCGCGCGGCCCTACAAAAACCCCGACACAGCGCCTATCATGACCGGTTTCCCGTTGGCACCGAGGAAACCCGTTGACCGCCCTAGCCGTCTCTGACCTGACCAAGACCTACGCCGGGGGCCAGATCGCCCTGCACGGCGTCAACCTCACCGTGGACGCCGGCGCCTTCTTCGGCCTGCTCGGCCCCAACGGCGCGGGGAAATCGACCCTGATCGGGATCGTCTCCACGCTGGTCAAAAAGAGCGGCGGGGCGGTACGCGTCTTCGGCCACGACCTGGACCGCGATCCGTGGGCGGTAAAATCCTCCATCGGCCTGGTCCCGCAGGAGTTCAACTTCAACACCTTCGAGACCGTCGAGCAGATCGTGGTCAACCAGGCCGGCTACTACGGCATTCCGCGCGGCCTGGCCCGTCAACGCGCCGAGCACTATCTGCACAGCCTCGGCCTGTGGGAGCGGCGGGATACCGTCTCACGCACGCTCTCCGGCGGCATGAAGCGTCGGCTGATGATCGCCCGGGCGCTGATGCACGAGCCGCGCCTGCTGATCCTCGATGAACCCACCGCCGGCGTGGACATCGAGCTCCGCCGCTCGATGTGGGATTTCCTGCGCCACATCAACGATCAGGGCACCACCATCATCCTCACCACGCACTACCTCGAGGAGGCGGAGAGCCTCTGCAAGGACATCGCCATCATCGACGATGGGCGGATCATCGAGAACACCGACGTCAAGAGCCTGCTCCAGCGTCTGTCGACCCACGCCTTCCTGCTCGACGTCGACCGCATCCCGCAGCCGCTGCCACAGCTCAATGACTTCGCCCTGCGCCAGGTGGATGACTGCGTGCTTGAGGCGGAGGTCCCACGTGGCCGCGCCCTCACCGACCTGTTCGCCGCCCTGTCCGAACACGGCATCACCGTGACCAGCATGCGCAACAAGTCGAACCGTCTCGAGGAGCTCTTCCTGCGCCTGGTGGAGAGCAACGATTCCGCGCCGGTGGCAACCGGCGGCACCGACCGACAGGAGGTCACGCCGTGAGTCGGTCTCCGCGCTCGCAGGCCCATGGCTACGGCAGCCAGGGCACCCCGTCCCGCACCCGTGCGGCGCTGGTCTCGCTACAGACGATCGTCTATAAGGAGACGCACCGCTACCTGCGCATCTGGATCCAGACGCTGGTCCCGCCGGCGATCACCATGACCCTCTATTTCGTGATCTTCGGCGCGCTGATCGGCGAGCGGGTCGGCGAGATGGACGGGTACCGTTACATGGAGTACATCGCCCCCGGCATCATCATGCTGGCGGTGATCACCAACTCCTACAACAACGTGGTCTCGTCGTTTTTCGGCGCCAAGTTCCAGCGCCACATCGAGGAGATGCTGGTCTCGCCGACCCCCAACATCGTCATCCTGCTCGGCTACGTAGCCGGCGGCGTCGGGCGCGGGCTGTTCACGGGCGCCATCGTCACCGCCGTGGCGCTGATGTTCACCTCGCTGCCCGTGCACAACTGGGCCATCACGCTGTCGGTGGTGGTGCTCACCGCGGTGCTCTTCTCCATCGGCGGCTTCATCAACGCCATCTATGCGCGCAAGTTCGATGACATCGCCATCATCCCCACCTTCGTGCTGACCCCGCTGACCTATCTCGGCGGCGTCTTCTACTCGATCTCGCTGTTGCCGGAATTTTGGCAGGGTGTTTCGCTGGCCAACCCGATCCTCTACATGGTCAACGCCTTCCGCTACGGCATCCTCGGCTCGGCCGACGTCCACATCGCTGTCTCTTACGGGATGATGCTCGCCTTCATCGTCGCCTTCGGCGGGTTTGCGCTGTATCTGCTAAACCGGGGGACGGGGCTGCGCTCCTGAGCGCCCGCCCCCGCCCCCCCCAGCACCCGGAGGAGCGCCCATGGACCCGGCCCGCAGCCCGCTGCTGACCGACCTCTATCAGCTGACCATGATCGACAGCTACCTGCAGCGGGGGATGCGTGGGCCGGCCTCGTTTGAGCTGTTCAGCCGCAAGCTGCCGCCGGGGCGGGGGTTCTACATCGCCTCAGGGATCGAGGCGGTGGTCGACTGGCTGACCACGATGCGCTTCAGTGAGGCCGAACTGGCGTGGATCCGCGAGTGCGGGCACTTTCGCGCCGGCTTCGCCGAGGAACTGGCGCAGCTGCGCTTCACCGGGCACGTGGAGGCCGTACCCGACGGCACCATCCTCTTCCCCCAGGAACCGATCCTGCGGGTGACCGCGCCGCTGCCCGAGGCCCAGTTGATCGAGAGCCGGGTGATGAACCTGGTCCACCTGCACAGCCTGCTGACCAGCAAGGCCGCCCGCGCGGTGCTCGCCGCCGACGGGCGCCGCCTGGTCGACTTCGGCATGCGCCGCGCCCACGGCGCCGAGGCGGCCATGGCCGCCGCACGCAGCACCTGGATCGCCGGCTACGCCGGCACCGCCACCTGCCTGGCCGGGGCCCTGTACGAGATCCCAACGGTGGGCACCATGGCCCACTCCTATGTACTCGCCTTCGATCGGGAGATCGATGCCTTCCGCGCCTTCGCCACCGCACACCCGGAGAACGTGGTGCTGCTGATCGACACCTACGACACCGCCGAGGGCGCCGGCAAGGTCGTCGAGCTCGCCCATGAGGGCTACCCCGTCCACGGCGTGCGCATCGACAGTGGCGACCTCGGCGCCGAGGCCCGGCGCGTGCGTCGCATCCTGGATGAGGGCGGTCTGGGGCAGGTGCGCATCCTGGTCAGCGGTGACCTGGATGAGTACGCGGTGGCCCGCCTGCGCGCCGACGGTGCGCCGGTGGACGGATTCGGGCTGGGTACACGGATGGACACCGCCGCCGACCAGCCCCACCTGGACATGGCGTACAAGCTGCAGGAGTACGGCGGGGTGGCCCGGCGCAAGCGTTCGGTGGGCAAGGTGCACTGGCCGGGCCGCAAGCAGGTACGGCGACGCTTCATTGATGGTATGGCCGCCGGAGACACCCTCTGCCTGGCTGATGAAGAACCGGCCGGGGAACCGCTGCTCACCGAGATGATGGACGGTGGTCGGCGCACCCGCGCGGCGGAGAGCACCGCTGTAATCCGCGAGCGGGTGGCCGCGGGGCTTGCCACCCTGCCGAAGGCCTGCCGCGCGCTGGAGGCCGAGCCGGACATCTACCCGGTGGAGGTCTCCAGCCGCCTACGCGACTGCGCTGCGGCCACCGATCGGCAGCGCCACTAGCGCCCCTCCTCACGCATGCCCTCAAGCAGGTCGCTCAGCGCGAAGCCGTAGCGCTCGGCGATGTGCTTGAGCTCGCGCCGCGCCTGGGTGATGTTCTCCCGGCGCCGGCGCTCGATCTCACGCTCTACGTCCTTGCGCAGATCGCGCAGCTGCTCCACCGAGTATCTGGACAGGTCCTCCATCACGCTCCCTTTCGTCCCGACACGCCCTTACGGGTTGAGCAGGAAATGGCACCAGCCGTCGGCCCGCTGCTCATAGCGCTCACGCTGGTGCAGGCGCCCATCACCAGCCGACCAGAGCTCGATGCTGGCCGGGATTATACGGTAACCCGACCAGTGCGGGGGGCGAGGCACCCGCTCCGGGAAGCGTGCCTCCACCTCCTCCAGGCGCGCCTCCAGCTCGTGGCGGCTGGCCAGCGGCTCGGACTGATGCGAGGCCCACGCCCCCAGCTGGCTAAGCCGCTCGCGCTGCGCCCAGTAGTGGTCTGCCTCATGGGCACTGACTGCCGCCACCACGCCGCGGATCTCCACCTGCTCGTAGAGCGGCTGGAAGTGCAGACACAGCGCCGCTCGAGGGTTCTCGGCCAGGTGCTGCCCCTTGCGGCTGGTGCGATTGGTGTAGAAGACCGCGCCGCGCTCGTCGAGCTGCTTGAGCAGGACCGTGCGCGCCGCCGGCCAGCCGTCCTGGCCCACGGTCGCCAGGACACCGGCGGTGGGCTCCGGCAAGTCCGTGGCCCGGGCCCGCTCCAGCACCTGGTGCACCCGGCTCAGCGCCTCCTGATAGATCGTGTCTGAATCCATCCCCGGCTCACTCATTGGGCTCGACCCTCAGCGTCAATCCGTCCTTATTGACCACCCGTACGCGCTGACCGCTGCGCACCGGACGCACCGCCACGGCGTTCCAGCGCTCGCCGGCGTAGCGCACATGCCCCGTCGCATCAAAGTCCTCTTCGGCCACCGCCTCGGCATCGATCAGCTCGTCGGCGCCGCCGAGCTTTGGCCGTCGCCAGGCCCGCGCCGCCATGGTGGCCACGCCGGTGAAGACGATCAGGCTGGCAAGCGTAAACCCGGCGATCAGACCGATGGAGACCTGGAAGGCCTCGAGATCGGTGTCGAAGAGCAGGATCGAGCCGAGCACGAAGGCCACGGCCCCGCCAATGCCCATGATCCCGAAGCTGGGCATGAACGCCTCGGCGATCATGAAGGCGATCCCCAACGCGATCAGCCCCAGCCCGGCATAGGTGATGGGCAGGGCCTGGAAGGCGTAGAGGGCCAGCAGCAGGCTGATCCCGCCGAGCACCCCGGGTACCAGCGAGCCCGGGTTGATCAACTCGAAGATGATGCCGTAGATACCCACCAGCATCAGGATGTAGGCCACATTGGGGTTGGTGATCACCGACAGCAGCCGGTTGCGCCAGTCTGGCTCAAGCAGCTCCACCTCCAGCCCAGCGGTCTCGATGGCACGCTCACCCACCGGGAACTTGACCACCATGCCGTCGGCCTTTTCCAGGAGCTCGCTGACGTCCTCGGCGACGAAATCGATGATGCCCAACTCGGCCGCCTCGCTGGCCGAGGCGCTCACCGACTCGCGCACCGCCTTCTCGGCCCACTCGGCGTTGCGCCCGCGCAGCTCCGCGAGCCCCTTGATGTAGGAGACCGCGTCCTCGATGATCTTGCGCTCCATGGCGTCCGGACGCTCGCGGGCCCGCTCCTCGGCGGGCGCGTCCTCCTCGTCCTCGTCGCGGGCCTCCTCCTCGTCGTCATCACCGAGCAGGTCCTGGAGTTCGTCGAAGGCCTCGCCATTGCCTTCGTCGTCGTCCCCGCCGGGGAAGATGCCGCCACCACCACCACCGATCTGCACCGGTGTGGCCGCGCCCAGGTTGGTCGCCGGCGCCATGGCCGCGACATGCGAGGCATAGAGGATGTAAGTCCCAGCGCTCGCCGCGCGGGCACCACTGGGCGCGACGTAGGTGGCCACCGGGACCTCGCTGGCGAGGATCTCGCTGATGATATCGCGCATGGCGTCATCGAGACCGCCCGGCGTGTTCAGCCGCAGGATCACCAGCCCGGCGCCGCGCTCTTGCGCCTCGGTCAGTCCGCGCACGATGTAGTCGGTGGTGGCCGGGCCGATGGCCCCTTTGACGTCGAGCATCAGCGCCGTGCCGGCCGCCTCGGCGTCGCCGTTCTCCGGCGGGGTCTCCGCACTGCCCAGCGGCACGGCGGAGAGGAGGTAGGCGAGCAGGACAGCGAGCAGGCGGCGAATCCACATGGTCGGGCACACCTCCAGAAAGCGGCGAGGGCCGACAAGAGCCCCCGCCGCCTGCCGGTCAACGCGCCTTCAGCGCAGCGAGGATCTCGTCTCGCACCGTCTCCACCGGGCGCTGCCCGTCGACGGTGATGTAGGCGGGCGCATCGGCACCACCCTTTTGCGCCCACTGGGAATAGTAGTCGACCAGCGGCCGGGTCTGCTCGTGATAGACCGACAGCCGGTGGCGAACGGTCTCCTCGCGATCGTCATCGCGCTGGACCAGTTCCTCGCCGGTGACGTCGTCCTTGCCCTCTTCGCGGGGCGGATTGTGCTTGATGTGGTAGACCCGCCCGGAACCGGGGTGAACGCGCCGCCCGGCCATCCGATCGACGATCTCCTCATCGGGCACCTGAATCTCGACCACGGCGTCGATGTGGATCCCCTGCCCGTTCAGACCGTCCGCCTGGGCGATGGTGCGCGGGAAGCCATCGAACAGGAAGCCGTTGGCGCAGTCCGACTGCGCGACCCGCTCCTCAATCAGGCCCAGGATGATATCGTCCGACACGAGGCCACCCTCGTCCATGATCTTCTTGGCCTGCTGCCCGAGCGGGGTGCCGGCCTTGACGGCGGCACGCAGCATGTCGCCGGTGGAGATCTGAGGGATGCCGAAGGCCTCGCAGACGTGGGCAGCCTGCGTACCTTTCCCGGCGCCCGGAGGGCCTAATAGAATGAGCCGCATTGATTCACCTCGTATATCGTTTAGTGGGATATGCCGTCGAGGCCGAGGGGCCTGCGACACGAACGCAAACGAACAAGAAGACGAAAGGCTAATGAGACGGCACGTATGCAGGTTCGCCGCGGTGGCGATGCTGGGCGCGAGCGTATCACCGGCCCTGGCCACCTGCAATGAGGCGCCCGCCCCCGGGGTCAACTGGTTCAATTGCGATCTGAGCGAGGCAGAACTCGCCGGCGAGGACCTGGAGGGGGCCGTGCTCGGGCGCAGCCGGCTGGAGGGGGCCAACCTGGAGGGGGCGCACCTGCGCCGGGCGGATCTGACCAGCGTCAGCGCCGCCGGCGTCAACCTGCGCGACGCCAACCTGTCGCGGGCCCGGCTGAGCTCCGGGGATTTCACCGACGCCGACCTCTCCGGCGCCGACCTGCGCAACGCCCGGGCCGGCCGCACCCGTTTCGAGGGCGCCCGGCTCGACGGCGCCACCGCCACTGACATCGACCTCAACGGCACCGACATGCGCGATGCCAGCCTCCAGGAGGCCGACCTCAGCGGTGCCTCGCTGCGGCGCTCCGGCCTGCGCGGGCTGCAGGCGGCGGGGGTCCAGCTGACCGGGGCCGACCTCAACGGCGCCGACCTGGAGGGGGCCGACCTCTCGGGGGCAGCGCTGCGGCAGGTGGATCTGCGCGATGCGAACCTGGTGGATGTCGACTTCACCGACGCCGAGCTGGGCCGCGCCGACCTGCGCGGGGCCGATCTCAGCGGTGCCGACTTTACCGACGCCCGCCTGGGCAGCACCCTGTGGACCGACGGCCGCCGCTGTCGACCCACCTCGGTGGGCGAGTGCCAGTAGCGCCACCCGGCGGCGCTGCGTCTAGCGCAGCCGCAACGCCGTCATCCGACCACGGGCGTCCATGACGTAGACATCGCCCGCGCCGGTGACCACCGGCGGCCGTTCCAGGGGTACATCGGAGAGGCGCTCGCGGGCTACCAGCTCGCCATCGCGCAGGCGCAACCAGTTGACGTGCCCGGCGTCATCCCCCATCACCAGATGGCCCTCGTGGACCACCGGGCGAGTCAGGGTCAGCCCCTCGAGGGCCTCCTGCCGCCAGGCGGTGGCGCCGTTGCGCCGGTCGAACGCCCACACCCGCCCGTCATCGGCGGCCAGGTAGATCTCCTCGCCGTGGGCGGCCAGACCCCGGTGGCTTGCCACATCCCGGCTCCAGGCCTGGGAGCCGTTGGCGATACGTACCGCGCCGATCGCCCCCTGATAGGCGACGGCGTAGGCTGCCCCGCGGTCGATCACCGGGTCGGCGGCGATATCGGCCATGCGCTCGAGCTCGGTCCGGCCCCGCGGCTCGGTGAGCGTATGCTCCCAGCGCACGCTGCCGTCGGCGACGTTCAGCGCCACCAGCCGGCCATTCTGCAACCCGACCACGGCGGTCCCGCCGCTGACCGCCGGCGCACTGTTACGGCGCAGGGTCAGGGCCGGGACACTGCGATCGAAGATCCACTGCCGCGCCCCGTCCTCGGCGTCGAGGCCGTAGACGCGGCCATCGGCGCTGCGCACCACGACCATCCCGCGGGTGTAGCGCGGACTGGCCAGCACCTGCGCCGAGAGAGCGGTCATCCACACCGGCTCGCCACTGTCGCGTTCGTAGGCGTAGACCCGCCCCTTGCGATCCCCCACCAGCAGCAGGTCGCCGGCAACCACCGGGCCAGCGGACAGGGGACGATCCAGGCGGTCGTGCCAGAGCCCCTCGCGGGTCTCGGCATCGAGGGCCCGGACCCAGCCGCGGGCGTCGGCCACGTAGAGCACGCCATCGGCGTAGGCCGGCTCCAGGGCGAAGGCCCCGGATCCGAGGCTGCCCACCGGCCGCCCGCTCCAGACCAGATCCACCGCCAGCGGCTCATCAGCCTCCGCCTGCGGGTTGGGCAGCGGCTCCTGCAACGAGCACCCGGCCGCCGCCAGACTCAGCACCGCCACCGCGCCGAAGGCGCGCAGCCCCGCACGGATCACGCCTCGCCCTCCACGGACTGGAGCTTGAGACGGACCAGCTCCCGGGCCTGACCGCCGAGGCCATCCTGATCCAGCGCCTCTTGATACGCCTCGACGGCCTCATCGTAGCGCCCCAGTTCACGCAGCAGATCGCCGCGCAGCTCGGCGAACGCGGCGGCGAAGCCAGCGGAAACGGACCCTTCCAGCACCGCCAGGGCCTCCTCGGCATCCTCTTCACCGAGCACCCGGGCCTGACGCAGCCGGGCGAGCTCGGCCATGGCGCTGTGCTCGGCGTTGTCGATCAGCCAGCCCAGGGTCTCGGCCGCCCGCCGATACTCGCCGATCTCCGCCTGGATGCGGGCCATGCGCAGGGCGGTCATGTCGGCATAGCCGCTGCCCCCGTGGTCATCGAGCACGCGCTGGCCGGCCTGCTCGGCGGCCTGCGCATCACCGGCCTGGCTCGCCTGCAGGAACTCGGCGTAGGCCGCCGCGGCCTGCTGGGCTCCCCGCTCCTGCCAGGTGCCATACCCCCACCAGCCGGCCAGGATCAGCAGCGCACCGGTCAGGCCGAGGAGGATCGAGCCACCGTTGCGCCGCCACCAATCCTTGATCTGCTGAAGCTGTTCGTCGTCGGTGCGGTCCATCTCCAGTTCCCCTTGCCAGCCGACCGGGTCAGGCCCCGGTCAGCCCTCGCAGATACGCCACCGCGTCGTCAAAGGCCAGCTGCTGCTGGCCCTCCTCGCCGCGCAGGTCCTTGATCGTCAGCGCCCCGGCCGCCTGCTCCTCGTCGCCGAGGATCAGGGCCACGCGCGCACCACTGCGGTCGGCCCGCTTGAGCTGTGCCTTGAAGCCGCCCCCGCCCGTATGGGCCTGCAGGCGCAGCCCCGGCAGTGCGTCGCGCAGGGCCTCCGCTGCCTCCAGCCCGGCCCCGGTTTCGGTGGCCACCACCAGATAGGCGTGGGGGGCACCGCCGTCTCCGGGCGCGCCCTGGTCCTCGAGCAACGCCACCAGGCGCTCAAGCCCCAGGGCAAACCCCACCGCCGGGGTCGGCCGGCCACCGAGCTGCTCGACCAGCCCGTCGAAGCGCCCCCCGGCACAGACCGTCCCCTGGGCCCCGAGCCGGTCCGTCACCCACTCGAAGACCGTCCGGGTGTAGTAGTCCAGGCCCCGTACCAGCGCGGGATTGACCTCGTATTCGACGCCGGCGCGCTCGAGCAGGTTCCGCACCACCGCGAAGTGCTCCGCCGACTCACGGTCGAGGCAGTCCATCAGCCGGGGTGCATCGGCCATGACCTGCTGCACCTCCGGGTTCTTGCTGTCGAAGATGCGCAGCGGGTTCGTCTCCAGACGTCGCCGCGCGTCCTCATCGAGCCGGTCCTCATGCCGGCGCAGATAGGCGACCAGTTCCTCGCGGTGCGCCGCCCGGCTCTCGGGCGTCCCCAGCGTATTGAGCTGCAGGCGCACGTCGGCCAGGCCGAGTTCGCGCAGCATCCGCGCGGTCATGATGATCATCTCGGCGTCGAGCTCCGGCGCCGATACACCGAAGACCTCGGCACCGACCTGGTGGAACTGCCGCAGCCGCCCCTTCTGCGGGCGCTCGTGCCGGAACATGGGCCCGGCGTACCAGAGCCGCGGCTCGGCGTTGTGCAGCAGGCCCGACTGGATGCCGGCGCGGACACAGCCGGCCGTCCCCTCGGGCCGCAGCGTGACGCTATCCCCGTTGCGGTCCTCGAAGGTGTACATCTCCTTCTCGACGATATCGGTGACCTCACCGATGGAGCGACTGAACAGCTCGGTGCGCTCCAGCACCGGCAGACGGATCTCCCGGTAGCCGTAGGCCTCCAGAACCCGACGGATCACCGACTCGGCGTGCTGCCACAGCGGGCTCTCCTCGGGCAGGATGTCCGAGAACCCGCGAACGCTCTGAATCCCCTTCTTCGACAAAACGCTACTCCGACTCCATCGACATCCGTTGCCCGCCGTCGTGCGGCAGGCCCGAGCCCTCCGGCGCGGCCCCCGAGGGCTGCCCGACCTCCTCACCCGGACCGGTGGGTTCGGGTTCGGCCCCGTTGAGCACCAGGGCCGTCATCACTACGGCCACCGCGATCAGCAGCAGCAGAAGCAGCAGCGGCAGCCAGCGACGCCGCCGGCGCCGGCCGGCCGGACGGGGCTCGACGCCACCGACCCGGCCCACCGCCCGCTCCTCACTGACCGGATCACTGCCCCGGCGCCGGTTGTACGCCTCGACCACCGCCTCGGGATCCAGGCCCACCAGACGCGCGTAGGTGCGCAGATACCCACGGACAAAGGTCGGCGGCGGCAGGCGTTCGTCATCATCCTCCTCGAGGGCGGTCACCCGCTCCGCCGAGATATTGAGGCTGGCGCCCACCGCGCGCACCGTGCGCCCCTGCGCCTCGCGGGCACGCCGCAGCTGCTGCCCCGGCGAGGGTGGCAAGGCGTCTTCACTTGCGCCTGACCCCGGCTCCTCATCCGCCCGGGGCCGTCGCCCATCGCCATCCTCCTGCGCCGTCTCGTCAGTCATGCCCGACCTCATCCGCCTGCAAACGTTCACTCCAAGCCGAGCCGGGGAAGCGCTCGGCCAACGCCTCGGCGAAGCCGGCCGCCTCCTCCGGCCGATCCCGGGCCGCCGCTACCCGCGCCGACCAGTACAGTCCGCGCGCCCCGGCGCCGCCGCTCTCCCGGGCCTGATCAAGATCTTCGGCGGCCGCCTCCGGCGCCCCCCGGCGATAGTTCAGCTCCGCGCGCACCACACGCGCCGGGGCAAAACCCGGCGCCGCCTCGACGGCGGCATCGGCGCGCCGGCCGGCGGTCTCCTCGCGCCCGGCCTCCAGCGCACAGCGGGCCGCATTGGTCAGCGGCACTTCGGCGGAGTCGTAGCCCTCCGCCCCGGCGGCATCCTCAAAGACCGCCAGCGCCTCGTCCACCTCCCCGGCCCGACACAGGCTCCGCCCCCAGTTGTTGAGCACGGGGCCCGACTCCGGGGCGGCCTGCGCCGCGCGCTGATGATACGCGTACGCGCCCTCGGCGTCGTCCTGGGCCTCGGCGACGAGCCCCATGCCACTGAGCGCCTGGGGGTGTTCGGCATCGATCTGCAGCGCCCGTTCCAGGCGCGGGCGGGCGGCCTCCGGCTGCCCCTGGGCGATCAGATGAAGCCCTGCCCCGGCGTGGCTGTCGGCTGCGCGCTGGTCATCCGGCATCTCGGGCCCGGCGGCGCAACCGGCCACCAACAAGGCCAGCAGCGGGGCCCCCGCCCGCTTCACGCCGGACCCGCCACCTTACTGGGCCGGGCGTCGCGGATCTCGCCCACCAGCTGCCCGCAGGCCCCGTCGATGTCGTCGCCGCGGGTATCGCGGATGGTCGCCGTCAGCCCGTTCTCGAGCAGCCGATCGGCGAAGCGCCGCACCTGCCGAGCCGGCGAGCGGCCGTAACGCGCCCCCGGGTAAGGGTTGAACGGGATCAGGTTCACCTTGGAGGGGATCCCACGCAGCCGCTCGATGAGCTCGCGGGCATGCTCCTCCTGATCGTTGACCCCGTCGAGCATGACGTACTCCCAGGTGATCCGCCGGTGGGGCTTGTCCGCGATGTAGGCGTGACAGGCCGGCAACAGCCGCTCCAGCGGATTCTTGCGATTGAGCGGCACCAGCTGATCGCGCAGCTCATTGTTGGGGGCATGCAGCGAGACGGCCAGGCTCACGTCGATCACGCGCTGCATCCGCTCGATGGCGTGGACCACGCCGGAGGTCGAGATGGTCACCCGGCGCTTGGAGAGCACGAACCCGTAGTCGTCGGTGAACACCCGCGCGGCGGAGATGACCGGGTCGAAGTTGAGCAGCGGCTCCCCCATGCCCATGAAGACGATGTTAGTGATCGCCCCCTCGGGCAGGCGCTGGCGCGCGATATGGACCTGACCGACGATCTCGGCGGCAGACAGGTTGCGCGAGAACCCGCCGTCCCCGGTGGCGCAGAAGGTGCAGCCCATGGGGCAGCCGGCCTGCGAGGAGACGCACAGCGTGCCGCGCTTGGGCTCGGGGATGTAGACCGCCTCGACGCAGTTGCCGTCGGCCAGGCGCACCACCCACTTGCGGGTGCCGTCGCTGGCCTGCTGATCGGCGGCCACCTCGGGGAGACCGACCCGGGCGTGCTCGCGCAGCCGCTGGCGCAGCCCCTTGCTCAGGTCGGTCATCTGGTCGAAATCGTAGACGTGGCGCTGGTGCAGCCACTGCATCATCTGCCGGGCGCGAAAACGCTTCTCGCCCAGGGCATCGAAGAAGGCGGCCAGCCGCGGCCGGTCGAGCCCGAGCAGCTCAACCGGCCCCGAGCGGCGCTCGGCGTGGGCCGCCTCGTGATCAGCGGGAGCAGATCTCATCGGCCTGGAAGAAGAACTCGATCTCCTGCTTCGCCGTCTCCGGGCTGTCCGAGCCGTGGACCGCGTTGGCGTCGATGTTCTCCGCGTAGTCGTGGCGCAGGGTGCCGGCGGCGGCCTCCTTCGGGTTCGTCGCCCCCATGATCTCCCGGTTCTTGCGGATCGCGTCCTCGCCCTCGAGGACCTGCACCATCACCGGCCCGGAGGTCATGAAGCCGACCAGGTCGTTAAAGAAGGGGCGCTCCTTGTGCACGGCGTAGAAGCTCTCGGCCTGCTCGGTGCTCAGGCGCACCATGCGTGCGGCCACGACGCGCAGGCCGGAGCGCTCGAAGCGGGCGAGGATCTCGCCGATGGCGTTCTGCGCGACGGCGTCCGGCTTGATGATGGAAAGGGTTCGCTCGACGGCCATGTACGATCTCCTGACTGCTGATGAGGATTGGCGTTCAACAAAAAAGCCGCAGCGCTGAGGTGCTGCGGCGCCTTGGGCAGTCCGACAGTCTACCGCCCCGCCGCGGGCACCGACAACGCCGCAGCAGCGGGTCGATCAGACGGCAAAGCTCTCGCCGCACCCGCACAGATCGCGCACGTTGGGGTTGCGGAAGTCGAAGCGGAAGTTGATGCCGTCGCGCACGTAGTCCACCTCGGTCCCCTCCAGGAAGGGCCTATGCTGCTGCGCCACCACCACCTTCACCCCGTGGCTCTCGAGGACGATATCCTGCTCGCCGATCTCCTCGGCGTAATCGACCACGTAGGCGAAGCCGGAGCAGCCGCTGGCCTTGATGCCCAGGCGCAGGCCATGGGCGTCGGCGGCCTCCGGGCGGGCGAGCATCTTCTCGACATGCCGCGCGGCACGTTCGGTCAGGGTGATTGGCATGGCTTGCCTCCTGTTGGCGGACGCCGTCGACGGCGTCTCCGATTGCATTCTAGGGGCTCCCCGCCGCTAGCGGGAAGCGTCACGATGGTGTTCACCACACGCCTTCTCCACCGAGCTCCCGTCCACCTCCAGATCCGGCACCCGGGTCTCCTGCAGGTGCCCGCCCATCTGCTGGACGGCGCTGCACAGCTCCTCGATCCGCCGGTCGGTGACGTGGATGTGATCGAGGATCGCGTTGACCGCCTGGGCCACCGGATCCGGCATCTCGGTGGTCCCGTAGGCATCAAAGCCGATGCGTCGGGCCACCCGGGCACGCTGCTCGTCGCCCTCGGCATTGCGCTTGCGCTCCCCGACCTGACGGGCCGGGATGCCGACCATGGTCGCCCCCTCCGGCACGTCCTTGAGCACCACGGCGTTGGAGCCGACGCGCGCGCCGCTGCCAACACGGATAGGGCCCAGCAGCTTGGCACCGGCGCCCACCACCACGTCGTTGCCCAGCGTCGGGTGGCGCTTGCCGGACTGCCAGCTGGTCCCGCCCAGGGTGACGCCGTGATAGAGGGTCACGTCATCGCCGATGTCCGCGGTCTCGCCGATCACCACGCCCATGCCGTGGTCGATGAAGAAACGCCGGCCGATGCGCGCCGCCGGGTGGATCTCGATGCCGGTGATCCAGCGGCTGAACAGCCCCAGCATGCGCGCCAGCCAGCGCAGCCGCCAGCGCCACAAGCGGGCGCTGATGCGATACAGGATCAGCGCGTGAAACCCGGGATAGGTGGTCACGACATGGAAGGCGTTCCGGGCGGCCGGATCGCGGTCCATGACACAGCGGATGTCCTCACGCAGGCGTCGCAGCATCCTCTACCCTTTCCAACCGTCTTGCTCGCGCCAGCGGCGCGGGTTGAGCACGTGACTGAACAGACCACGCAGCATGCGCACCTCATCCTCGGTCAACCGGGCGCGGCGGAAGATGTTGCGCAGCCGCCGCATGGTCAGCGCCGGGTTGTGCCGATCGAGGTACCCGACCCGGCCGGCCATCTCCTCCAGGTGCCCGAAGAAGCGCTCCAGGGTATCCACGGCCGCGGGCGGCTCCTCCGCCTCGGGCTGGGGGAGCGTCCCCGCACCGGCCGCCATGCGCAGCTCCCAGGCGGCCAGCTGCACGGACTGCGCCACATTCAGGGAACTGTAATCGGAATCCGTGGGGATCTGCACCAGGTAGTGGCAGTGGTCCAGCTCGGCGTTGGTCAGCCCGGTGCGCTCCCGGCCGAAGACCCACGCCAGGTCGCCCTCACCTCCCTCGGCGGCGGCCGACTCCGCGGCCGGGCGCAGGGCCAGGCGCGGCTGACGCTCCGCGCGGCTGCGCGCCGACAGGCCGAAGGCCAGCCGACAACCGGCCAGCGCCGAGGCCAGATCCGCATGATGCCGCGCCCGCCCCAGCACGTCATCCGCGCCGGCGGCCCGCGCCACCGCTTCCGGGTCGTCCGCACGGCACTGCGGATCCACCAGATGCAGCTGCCGCAACCCCATGGTGCGCATGGCCCGCGCGGCGGCGCCGATATTGCCGGGGTGCGTGGTCCCGACCAACACAATTCGAGTGCGCTCAAGGCTCAAGGTGGCCTCCCGGTCTGAATCGCATCAGTTTTGCTGTTATCCTGTAGCGCGTCCAGCGTAGGAGCTTTCCCGATGCACCCAATGGTCAACATCGCAGTCCGTGCCGCGCGGGCTGGTGGTGATCTTATCGTCCGCAATATCGACCGCCTCGACCGGGTCCGCGTCGAGGCCAAGGGCCGTTACGACTTTGTCTGCGACATCGATCGCCAGGCCGAGGCGGCCATCGTGCAGACGATCCAGCGCGCCTACCCGCAGCACGCCATCCTCGCCGAGGAGAGCGGCCTGCAGAAGGGACGCGCGCCGGAGCAGGCGGAGTATACGTGGATCGTCGATCCGCTCGACGGCACCGCGAACTTCCTCCGCGGCTACCCGCACATCGGGGTCTCCATCGCTGTACAGAAGGAGGGCCAGCTCGAGGCCGCGGCGGTCTACGACCCGCTGCGCCAGGAGCTGTTCACCGCCTCGCGGGGCAACGGGGCGCAACTCGACGGCCGGCGCATCCGCGTCCCGCAGCGCCGCGGCGTCGATGGCGCCATGATCGGGACGGGGTTCCCGTTCAAGAATCAGGCACTGATGCCCGCCTACCTGCGGATGTTCTCGGCGGTGACCGAACACGCCGAGGACATGCGCCGCGCCGGCTCGGCGGCACTGGATCTCGCCTACGTGGCCGCCGGCCGCCTGGACGGCTACTTCGAGCTGGGCCTGAAGCCCTGGGACATCGCCGGTGGCACCCTGCTGGTGCGTGAGGCCGGTGGCATCGTCACCGACATCGTCGGCGACGACCGGGCGCTGGCCACCGGGCACGTGGTCGCCGGTGCCCCCAAGGTCCACAGCGGCCTGCTCAACACGATCCGTCCCCACGCGGCGCAGCTGCCGACCTCCTGAAGCCCCTGCCGGCGCTCAGCCGCCGGCCAGGCCGCGCTCGAGGTCGCGGATGATATCCGCCGGGTCCTCAAGGCCCACCGAGATGCGCACCAGACCCTCGCTGATGCCGGCCGCCGCCCGGAGTTCGTCGGAGATGGTGCCGTGGGTGGTGGTGGCCGGATGGGTGATGGTCGACTTGGTATCCCCCAGGTTGGCGGTGATCGACAGCATGCGGGTGTGATCGATCAGGCGCCAGGCCGCCTCCCGTCCGCCGGCCAGTTCAAAGGCGACGATACCGCCAAAGCCGCTCTGCTGCTCCGCCGCCAGGCGGTGGTGGGGGTGCTCGGGCAGGCCCGCGTAGTAGACCCGCTCGACGCCGGGCTGCCTCTGCAGCCACTCGGCCACCTGCTGGGCGTGCTCACTGTGGGCGCGCATGCGCAGCGACAGCGTCTCCAGCCCCTTTAAGAACACCCAGGCGTTGAACGGGCTCATGCACGGCCCGGCGGTGCGGATGAAACCGTGGATCTCCTCCCCCACCCGCTGGGCATCACCGACCACGGCACCGCCAACGCAGCGCCCCTGGCCATCGAGGTACTTGGTCGCCGAGTGGATCACCAGATCCGCGCCCAGTTCCAGCGGCCGCTGCAGCGCGGGGGTGCAGAAGCAGTTGTCGATGGCCAACAGCGCGTCATGGGCGTGCGCGATCTCGGCCAGGCGGCGGATGTCCGCCACCTCGTTGAGCGGGTTGGAAGGCGTCTCGGCGAAGAGCAGCCGGGTGTTGGGCTGCATCGCCTCGGCCCACGCCCGCTCGTCGCTGAGCGGCACCCAGCTGACCTCGATCCCCCAGCGCGGCAGGTACTTGGTGAACAGCGAGAGCGTCGTCCCGAACAGCGTCCGCGAGGCGAGCACGTGATCCCCCGCTTGCAGCAGCCCGAGGCAGGTGGCCAGCACCGCGGACATCCCCGAGGCGGTGCCCACACAGGCCTGGCCGCCCTCCAGGGCGGCTAGGCGATCGCAGAAGGTGCGCACCGTCGGGTTGGTGAAACGCGAGTAGACGTTGCCCGGCTCTTCACCGGAGAAGCGCGCCGCGGCCTGCGCGGCGCTCTCGAAGGTGAAGCTGGACGTCGGGTAGATGGGCTCGGACTGCTCCTGGGCATCGGAGCGCACCTGCCCGGCCCGGACCGCCCGGGAATCAAACCCGGACAGCGGCTCGTCGTCAGGCCTGGTTGTGCACATCCACGATCTCCAAATCCTGGTCGCTGCGCGCCTTCTCCCTGGCGGCATCGGCACGGGCCTGGGAGAGGCCGCGCAGGTACTCCTGACTGACGCCCCCGGTGACGTACTCCCCGTTGAAGCAGGAGCTGTCGAACTGGCGAATGCGCGGATTGCCGTCGGCGACAGCGGCCTCCAGATCCGAGAGCTCCTGATAGATCATGCGGTCGACGCCGATGGCCGCGGTGATCTCGGCCTCGTTCCGATTGTGCGCGATGAGCTCTTCCGGGGCGGGCATGTCGATGCCGTAGACGTTGGGATAGCGCACCGGCGGCGCCGCCGAGGCGAGATAGACCCGGCGCGCGCCCGACTCCCGGGCCAGCTGCACCAGCTGCTGCGAGGTAGTGCCGCGGACCACCGAGTCGTCCACCAGCAGGACGTTCTTGCCCTCGAACTCCAGCGGGATCGGGTTGAGTTTCTGGCGCACCGATTTCTTGCGCGCCGCCTGGCCGGGCATGATGAAGGTGCGCCCGACATAGCGGTTCTTGATAAAGCCCTCACGGGACTCCACGCCCAGCTGATAGGCCAGCTGCATCGCCACCGTACGGCTGGTGTCGGGGATGGGGATGATCACGTCGATATCGTGATCGGGCCACTCGCGGCGGATCTTCGCCGCCAGCCGCTCGCCCATGCGCAGCCGCGCCTTGTGCACGGCCACGCCATCGACGATGGAGTCAGGCCGGGAGAGGTAGACGTATTCGAACAGGCACGGCGCGTGGACCGGCTCCTCGGCGCACTGCCGGGCGTGCACCCGGCCCTCCATGTCGATGAAGATCGCCTCGCCGGGCTCGACCTCACGCACCAACCGGAAGCCGAGCATGTCCAGGGCCACGCTCTCGGAGGCGATCAGGTACTCCGGACCCTGCTCGGTGTCGCGCTCGCCGAAGCACAGCGGGCGGATGCCGTAAGGATCGCGGAAGGCGAGGATGCCGTAGCCGTTGATCATGGCCACCGCCGAGTAGGCCCCGTTGCAGCGCCGGTGCACCTGCTCCACCGCACTGAACAGCTCCCCCGGCTCCAGGCCGTCGTGGGGGCTGACGCTCAGCTCATGGGCCAGGATGTTGAGCAGGACCTCGGAGTCGGAGTTGGTGTTGATATGGCGCCGGTCGGTGCGAAAGAGCGCCTCCTTGAGTTCCTCGGTATTGGTCAGGTTGCCGTTGTGGGCCAGGGAGATGCCGTAGGGGGAGTTGACGTAGAACGGCTGCGCCTCCGCCGAGCTCTCGCAGCCGGCCGTGGGGTAGCGGACATGGCCGATGCCGATGTTGCCGGTCAGACGCATCATGTGCCGGGTGCGGAAGACATCCCGCACCAGCCCATTGCTCTTGCGCAGGCTCAGCTGGCCCTGGTCATAGGTGATGATCCCGGCAGCGTCCTGGCCCCGGTGCTGGAGCACGGTCAGCCCCTCGTAGAGGTCCTGGTTCACCGGCCCCCTGGCCACCATTCCGATTACGCCACACATGGATTGCTCCTACCTCTTGCTGGGCGCCGGCACGGCGGGCGGATTCACGGCCGCCGGCCGGCGCAGTATTCGGCCCAGTAATCCGGCAAGCCATCGCAGTAATCCGGCAAGCCATCGAAGCCCTCCATTGCCTCGCCCTCGACAGGGGGCTGCCAATCAAAGTCCTCCAGCCAGGCATCCAGGCCGGCCCGACAAATCCACGGCTTGATCCCCGGCAGCACCACGGACTCCTCCCAGGCCCGCTCCTGGGTCATCGGCGAGAAGCCAAGCAGCAGCACCACCAGCGCCACCACCACGGCGCCACGGGCCGCGCCGAAGAGCACGCCCAGCAGCCGGTCGGTCCCGCCGAGACCGGTGCGCGAGACCAGCGCCGAGAGCGCGTTGTTGAGCAGCGCCCCAAGGATCAGTGTCCCTACGAACAGCACCACGAAGCCGGCCCCCAGCCGGATCGTGGGCGAGGCGATCCACTCCTCGAGCAGCAGCGCCACCGCCCCGGAGTAGCGCACCGCGATCCAGAACGCGGCCACCCAGACGAGCACCGAGAGCACCTCGCGGACAAACCCCCGGATCAGGCTGATCCCCGCCGACAGCGCGATGACACCGAGGATGGCCAGATCGAACCAGTTCATCGCGTGACCACGTAGCCCTCGACCCCGGCCTCCTCGGCGGCACGTTCGAGCAGCGCCTGCGCCTCGTCGCGCTCCATGACCGGCCCGACGCGCACCCGGTGGAAGGAGGTATCACCGTCCGCCGCCTCGACGTACGCCGGCAGCCCCAGGTCGCGGATGCGGTCGCGCTCGCGCTCGGCGTTGGCCGCCTCCTGGAAGCTGCCCACCTGGACCGAGTACGCCCCCTGCTCCCGACTGGCGATGGCGATCCCGTTGACCTCGTCCACGGCGTCATCGGCGGCCTCGTCTTCGGCAGCGGCCTCTTCCTCGGCGGCTGCCTGCTCAGCGGCCTCCTCTTCCGCCGCAACCCGCTCCTCTTCGGCAGCTTCTTGATCGGACTCGTCCACGCTCGCCGCCGTCTCGTCCTCGGCCTCGGGCTCCTCATAAGCGGCCGGCTCCTCGGTGGCGAAGTCCTCCGGCTCCTCGTCCACGTCCTCGGGCGGCTGTTCGGCCAGCTCCTCGGGCTCCGGCTGTTCGTCAGGCCGCGGCGGCACCTCGACGGGGACGTCCACATCGTCGGCCTCGTCCGAGCCCGAGAAGATCATCGGCAGGAAGATCACGGCCAGGGCGACCAGGACCGCGGCGCCAACCAGCTGTCGTTTCGTGCTTGGATCCATCGCCTACCCCCAGCCTTTGTGAGCTTGTACGGCGGCCACCGTGCGAAAGGAGCCCAAGACCACCACCCGGTCGCCAGGGCGGGCTTGCCCCTCGAGCGTGGCCAGGGTGGCCGCCATGTCGTCACCACAGCAGACCACCGTCTCGTCGGCCTCGGCAAGCGGTCCGGCCAGCTCGTCGGCACGGCGCATATCCGGCTCGTCCAGCTGCGGCAGGTACCAGGCGTCCACCCACCCGCGCAGTTCGGCGATCAAAGCTCCGGCATCCTTGCGCGCCGCCACGGCAAAAACGGCCCGCGTCCGCCCGCGCGCCGGCGCGTCGGCAAGCACCCGGGCCAGCTCCTGCGCCCCATCGGCATTATGCGCGACATCCAACAGCCACTCCAGCGACCCGGCGGTGATCCGCTCCAGCCGCCCCGGGACGCGGATGCCGCCGAGCAGGCGGGCGACGGCTGCCGGGTCGGCACCGGCCCCCTCAGGCAGCTGGACCAGGGCAGCCAGGGCCGTGGCCACGTTGCCCCGCGCCGCCGCGCCGGGGACCGCCGGAGCCGGCAAGTCCTGCCAGTGGTGAGGACCGCAGCGCCACGACCACGCATCGCCGGCGGTCTCGGCGAAGGTGAAATCGCGCCCCGCCGCCACCACCTCGGCCCCGACCGAGCGCGCCGAGCGAAACAGGGCTGCCGGGGCATCGGACTGGCCGATCACCGCCGGTCGCCCGGCGCGGAAGATACCGGCCTTCTCCACGGCGATGCTCGCCAGATCGTCCCCGAGGAACTCGGCGTGGTCGCGGGCAATCCGGGTCACCACCGCCACGTCGGCGTCCACGGTGTTCACGGCATCCAGCCGCCCACCCAGACCGACCTCGAGGATCCATACGGAGGCATCGCTGCGCGCGAACAGATCGAAAGCCGCCAGGGTGGTGTGCTCGAAGTAGGTCAGGCTGACCCCCGCCGCGGCCCGGGCCTCCTCGACCCGGCCCAGCGCCTCGACCAATGGCGCATCGCCGACCTCGGTCCCGTGCAGACGCATGCGTTCATTGAAGCGTCGGAAATGGGGCGAGGTGTAGAGCGCCGTGGGCACGCCCAGCCCCTCGAGCAGCCCTTCCAGGGTCCGCGCCACGCTGCCCTTGCCGTTGGTCCCGCCAACGGTGATCACCCGCGCGGCGGGCTCGAGGACACCGAGGCGCTGGCCCACCGCCGCCACCCGTTCCAGGCCCAGGTCGATAGCCGTCGGGTGGGCCGCCTCCAGGCGAGCCAGCCAGCCATCGAGGTCCGCCGGAGCCGCCGGCTGCACCATACGGGGGTCGTTCATGCGTTGCGGGTGTCGCCCCCGTCCTGCTCGCCGCCGGTCGTCTCATCCACCGCCTCGCTGGCGCCATCCTGCTCGGCTGCCGCCCCGGGCTGCTCGCCGGGGGCCTCGGCAGCCTCCGCACCGTTCTCCACCGCCGGGACGGGTGCCACCGAGATATCGCCGCCGAGCTTACCCATCAGCGAGGCGATCTCATCACGCATGTCGCGCCGGTCGACGATCATATCGATCGCACCGTGATCGAGCAGGAACTCGGCCCGCTGGAAGCCCTCGGGCAGCGTCTCCCGCACGGTCTGCTCGATCACCCGGGGGCCGGCAAAGCCGATCAGCGCTCCGGGCTCCGCGATGATGACATCGCCCAGCGTGGCCAGACTGGCCGAGACACCGCCCATGGTCGGGTCAGTGAGCACGGAGATGTACGGGACCCGAGCCTCGTTGAGCCGCGCAATGGCCGCCGACGTCTTGGCCATCTGCATCAGCGAGAACAGGGCCTCCTGCATGCGGGCCCCTCCGGAGGCCGAGAAGCAGACCAGCGGAATGTCGTGGGCCCGGGCCTCCTCAGCGGCACGGCAGAAACGCTCGCCGACGATGGTGCCCATAGAGCCGCCCATGAAGCCAAACTCGAAGGCGCAGACGACCACAGGCCGCTGATGCACCGCACCGCGCATGGCCACCAGGGCGTCGTTCTCACCGGTGGCCTTCTGCGCCTGGTTCAGCCGGTCCCGGTAGCGCTTGCTGTCGCGAAAGCGCAGGAAGTCGGATGGCGCCAGCTCGGCACCGATCTCCACCGCCTCGCAGGATTCATCCAGGAATAGGCGCAGGCGCCGCCGCGCCGAGATGCGCATGTGCGCATCGCACTTTGGGCAGACCTCCAGATTGCGCTCCAGATCCGGCCGGTAGAGGATCCCCTGGCACGACTCGCATTTCGTCCACAGCCCCTCCGGGACGCTGCGGCTGCGCGGCCCGGCCTCGGTCCGGATACGCCGCGGCATGAGTTTCTGAAACCAGCTCACGAATCACCCCCCGTCGTCGTCTCGTCCATCGCCCGGCGCAGGGCGCGGACGGCATCGCGCAGGCGCTCGGGCAGATCCGGCGCCGCGCCGTGTTCGCCGATCATACGCACCAGGGCACTGCCGACGATCACACCATCGGCGCAGGGCGCCAGCGCCGCAGCGCTCTGCGGGTCACGCACGCCGAACCCGACGGCCACCGGCAAGTCGGTTACCCGGCGAATGCCCGCCACCTGCTGCTCGACCCGTCCGGCGTCCAGGTCCGCTGAGCCGGTCACCCCCTTGAGGGCCACCGCGTAGAGGAAGCCGCCGGCCACCGCACAGACCCGCTCCAGGCGCGCCGTGCTGGTATTGGGCGCCGCCAGGTAGATCAGATCCAGGCCCTGGGCCTGCGCCTCATCGGCCAGCTCGCCGGCCTCCTCGGGGGGCAGATCCACGGTCAGCAGCCCATCGACGCCGGCCGCGGCGGCATCCCGGACAAAGGCAGCGTAACCGGCGGCCTCGAGGATGTTGGCATACCCCATGAACACCACCGGGGTATCGGGGTCGTCCTCGCGGAAACGGCGCACGACCTCGAACAGCCGTGCCGGCGTGGTCCCGGCGGCCAGGGCGCGGGCGCAGGCGGCCTGAATGACCGGCCCATCGGCCATCGGGTCCGAGAACGGGACACCGACCTCGATGATATCGGCGCCACCGGCCACCAGGGCGTGCATCAGGCGGACGGTCTCCTCCGGCGACGGATCGCCCCCGGTGATGTACGGGATCAGGGCAGTGCGTCCGGCGGAACGGCAGGCGCGGAAACGTTCAGTTATGCGGCTCACAGCTCGATGCCCTCCTGCGCCGCGACAGTGGCGATGTCCTTGTCCCCCCGCCCGGAGAGGTTGACCACCACGGTGGCGTCCGGCCCGAGCTCCGCGGCCAGACACTCCGCATGGGCCACGGCGTGGGAGGTCTCCAGGGCCGGCAGGATGCCTTCGGTGCGGCTGAGCCGGTGGAAGGCGGCCAAGGCGCCGGCGTCGGTGACGGTGACGTACTCGGCCCGCCCGGTGTCCTTGAGCCAGGCGTGCTCAGGCCCGACCCCGGGGTAATCGAGGCCGGCCGAGATGGAGTGGGTACCGATGATCTGTCCCTCGTCGGACTCCATCAGATAGCTGCGCGCGCCGTGCAGCACACCGGGCCGGCCGGCGTTCAGCGGTGCCGCGTGACGCCCGGAGGCCAGCCCCTCACCGCCGGCCTCGACGCCGACCAGACGGACCCCGGCGTCATCGAGGAACGGATGGAAGATGCCCAGGGCATTGGAGCCACCGCCGACACATGCGACCACGGCGTCAGGCAGCCGCCCCTCGCGCTCGAGGATCTGCGCCCGGGTCTCGACCCCAATGACCCGCTGCAGGTCCCGCACCAGGGTCGGATAGGGGTGGGGGCCGGCGACGGTACCGATGATATAGAAGGTGTTGTCGATGTTAGCCACCCAGTCGCGCATCGCCTCATTCATGGCGTCCTTGAGGGTGCGCGTACCGGCGTCCACGGCGCGGACCTCGGCGCCGAGCAGGCGCATCCGGTAGACGTTGGCCGCCTGGCGCCGGACATCGTCGGCGCCCATGTAGACGACGCACTCCAGGCCCATGCGGGCGGCGACCGTTGCCGTGGCCACGCCATGCTGCCCGGCGCCGGTCTCGGCAATGATCCGGGTCTTGCCCATGCGCGCGGCCAACACCGCCTGCCCGACGGTGTTGTTGACCTTGTGCGCACCGGTATGCGCCAGGTCCTCCCGCTTGAAGTAGATGCGCGCCCCGCCAGCGCCGGCGGTCAGCCGCTCGGCCAGATACAGCGGTGTCGGCCGGCCCACGAAGTCGCGCAGCTCGCGGTCGAGCTCGGCCTGAAAGGCCGGGTCACGGCGCGCCTCAGCGTACGCCTCGGCCAGTTCCTCCAGGGGACCGACCAGGGTCTCGGAGACGAAACGCCCGCCGAATCGCCCGAAATGGCCGTCCTGCCCAACGGCGGGGTCGCCGCCGTACTGCTCAGCTTTCGTCGCCACGTTCCACCTCCGCGAGAAACCGGGCGATGCGCTCCCGGTCCTTGATCCCCGGCTCCGACTCGACGCCGCTGCTGACATCCACTGCGAAGGGGCGCACGGTGCGCACCACCTCCGCCACGTTCTCGGCGTTCAGGCCGCCGGCCACCGTCAGCCCCCGTACGCCGCCGGGGATGGTGGCATGGTCGAAGGATTCGCCCCGCCCCCCGCGCTCACCGACCCGGTGACTGTCGAACAGGAACCCGCTGGCATCCGGGTAAGCCGCCACGTACGCCTGCGGATCGACCCCGCCGCCCATGGGCACCGCCTTGACGTAGCGCCGCTCGTAGTAGCGGCAGAGCTCCGGCGCCTCGTTGCCGTGGAACTGCAGGGTATCCAGGTGCAGCCCCTCGACCGCCACCTCGACCTGCCCCGGCTTGGGGTCGACGAACAGCCCGACCACCGAGACGAAGGCCGGGACGGCGGCCACGATGGCGCGGGCCTCTTTCATGTCCACCGCACGCGGACTGGCGTCGCAGAAGACCAGGCCGATGGCATCGGCGCCCAGCTCGACGGCGGTTGCGGCATCTTCCGGGCGGGTGATTCCGCAGATCTTGACGCGCGTGCGCACGCTCGACGACCCCCTTCGGCGGCTGCAAGGAAAGCGCAAATGTTACCGCGTGGGCGGGCTTTACGCCAAAAACGGCCAATGCCCACCGTCGGGCAGGCCGTGGTGCGACGGGTAGACCACACGAGTCAGGTAGAGCCCGGCCGCCGGTGCCGTCACCCCGCTGCGAGTCCGATCGCCGGCGGCCAGCAGTTCGGCGGGCCACGACTCCGCCTGCTCGCCGGCACCGACGGCCATCAGGGTACCGGCAATGTTGCGCACCATGTGGTGCACGAAGGCGTTGGCCTCGATGTCGATAAACAGCAGATCACCGTGTCGATGGACATCGATGCGGAAGACCTCGCGGACGGCATGGGGCGCCTGGCAGGCCACAGCGCGGAAGGCGGAGAAGTCGTGCTCACCGACCAGGGCCTGAGCGGCCCGGTGCATGCGCCCCGCATCGAGCGGGTGGTGGGTCCACGCCACCCGGTGGCGCAACAGCGCCGGGCGAGCGCGACGGCAGAGGAAGACGTACCGATAGCCACGCCGCCGGGCGCCATAGCGGGCGTGGAAATCGGCCTCGACGGCGTGGGCCGTGCGGACGCTGACCGTCTCCGGCAGCTGCGAATTGGTCCCCAGGACCCAGGCGTGCAGCGGCCGCGACGCCGTCGTGTCGAAATGGACCACTTGAGCAGCGGCATGAACCCCGGCATCGGTGCGTCCGGCGCAGACGACCGCCACCGGATGATCGGCGATCCGTGACAGCGCCCGCTCCAGCTCCTCCTGGACGGAGGGCGCATGATCCTGCCGCTGCCAGCCGCTGAAGCCGGTGCCGTCATACTCCAGCACCAGGGCGATGCGCTGCTGCAGACCCGCCTCCGCCAACGCCGCAGCGCCTACTCGCCGCCGAGCTCGGCCAGGATCTGCCGGGCACTCTCACGCTGGGATTCGCTGCCCTCCTCGAGCACCTCCTCCAGCAGGCTGCGGGCGCCCGGCTCATCCCCCAGGTCGATGTAGGCCCGGGCCAGGTCGATCTTGGTGTCCGCCTCATCGCCCTCACCGACGCCCAGAGGCGGCTCGGATTCGGCATCCGGCTCCCCGGGACCCTCCTCAGCCGGCAGGCCGAGGGCCTCATCGCCCGCCTCGTCCTCTTCCTCGCTGAAGAGGCTGTCCAGATCCATCTCATCGAGCTCGTCACCGGCGGCGTCGTCACCGCCGAAGAGCTCATCGGCCACGTCCTGGGCGCCGGAGCTGGCCTCGGCGCCGCGGGTCATGGACGGCTCCGGCTCCTCGGCGGGCTCGGTGGTGGGCGTCGCCCCGGCCTCCGGTTCCGCGGCCGGCGCCTGCTCGTCGAAGGCTGCATCCAGGCGACGATCGAAATCGTCCTCCGCCGCCTGCCCGGCCTCGGGCTCTTGCTCGACACCCTCGTCATCCAGCCCCAGATCCAGGTCCTCGAGATCGGGCTTGGTGTCCAGCTCCGCCGCCTCGCTATCCGCCACGTCCTCCGGCGCGCCGCTATCGTCGCCGGCCGGCTCGGAGGCGTCCGCTGCAGGCTCCTCGGCCTGCCCCTGGCGCGCTGCCGCCGCGTCGGCGAACAGCGGGGCATCCGGCACGAAGGCGACGCCCAGGGCCACCGCCGCCTGCCAGGCCGGATCGGCGTCGCTGCGGGTGCGGTCGTAAAGATCCTGCGCCTGGCTCAGGAACGCCTCCCGGTTACCCAGGCGCGAGTGCACATCGAGCAGGCGCAGGCGCAGGTCGGTGCGCGCCGGCTCGCGGTGGATGCCGCGCTCAAGCACATCGCGAGCCCGGCGCAGGTCGTCGTCCGCCAGGTACTCGTCGGCCAGCTCGAGGGCGTCCCGGCGGGCGCCGTCGTCGAAATCGAAATCGAGGTCGCCGCGGTCCAGGCGCAGCCCCTCGCGGCTGTCAGCCTCCGCCGACCGGCGCCGCCGGCGCAGCAGCAGCCCGGCGACGACCGCCAGCCCCAGCAGGGTGGTTCCGGTGGCGATCAGCATCTGCCGTCGTGCCTCCTCGTCGCGCCAGAGGTCGGCAGCGGTGACATCGCCGTCACCCGAGAGCCACTGCGCCCAGCCGACCTCGTCCTCCTCGGGCTCCTCCTCGCGCTCCGGCGCCTCCGCCTCCGGCTCCACCGCGGCGGTTTCCGGCTCGGGCTCGCGCAAGGGGTCCAGGGGCTCATCCACCTCGGGCAGCGGCACGATGGGGGTCGGCTCGGCGTCCGGCGGCGGCAGCAGCCCCTCCATATCCAGGTCCACCAGCCGCTCAAGCGCCGCCACCCGCTCGCTCAGGTCCTCGACCTGAGCGCGCAGGCTGTCGCGCTCCGCCTGCAGGCTGGCCCGCTCCTCGCGCAGGGCGGCCAGCGCCCCCTGCAGCCGGCTCACATTGGCCTCGGAGGCCTCCAGCTCGGTATCGAGCAGCGAGAGCACCTCCTCGGCGCCCTCCTCGTCGCCCAGGGCGAGGATGCGCAGGCGGGCCTCCTCGGCCGTCGGCGCCTCCTCCTCGGCGGGGGCCTCAGGATCGGCCAGGTCGGGGACGGGAACCGCCTCGTCCAGCTCTTCCACCGCTGCACGCCGCTCGGCCGGCGGCACCCAACTGGCCAGGTGGTCCTCATAGATCGCTTGGGCCTCGCCGGCGGTCAGTTCCTCGATCTGCTCGCGGCTGGGCAGCTTCAACCACCAGCCGCTGAGCAGATCGTTGACGTTGTCGTCGGAGAAGGCGCGGGGGTTGAGCCGCTGGATGGCGAGCATGGTCTGCGCCACGGTCACCGAGTCGTCGGGGCGGTGCTCGGAGGCAATTCGCCAGAGCGTGTCCCCCTCCTCGACCGGGCCGTAGGCCGTGGAGCGGCGCTCGCGCTCGCCGTCGCGGGTAATCTCCTCGAACGGCTCGCCTTCGCGAACCATGGGCTGCCCCTGGCGCGGCGCGTCGTCGTCGGCGGTGGTCGGCCGCTCCAGAAGCAGGGTGTACTCGCGGACCAGGTCGCCTTCGGACCAGCTGACCTGGATCAGGAAGTCCAGCAGGGGCTCATCGATGGGCTCCTGGCTGGTGACGGCGATGTAGGGGGCATCCTCGCCGGAGTCGATCAGCTCGAAGTCGAGCAGCGAGAGTTCCGGGGTGCGCTCGACCCCGACCCGATCGAAGACCCGGCCCGGGGCCAGCCCCACCTCCAGCTGCGCGATGTCCTCGGGGCTGACATCGCGCACGGGGATCCGGGCCGAGACCGGCTCACCGGCCTCGGAACGACCCTCGATGGTGCCGAGGCTGACCTCCACGGCGGCCGCCGCCGAGACCAGCGAAAGCCCCGCCAGTCCGGCGAGACCGTGGATCGCCTTGCGCACCGGCTCCCCCCCCC
>SL_5KL_010_SEDDRAFT_10000306_pt1 | contig 31856 bp, 36 predicted proteins | sample SodLakKL_010_SED_FD_9118 | JGI IMG/M metagenome (IMG submission 9118) | reverse complement strand
CGGTCATGATCAAAAAGGATTGTGGAGTGATTGAAGGATGGCGATCAATTGTGGCAGCCATCTCAAACGATGTGATGCAGACGGTGATCTATGTGATAGTCCGGTTCCTGGCAGCCCTTGGTGCCGGGATCGTCATGATCATCCTGACTCTTCTTCTCCTCGCGATCATTGCCATCCCCTTTGTTCTGGTTGGCTTTTTCATCTACACATTTGCAGTGCTGAGTACTATCTTTCTTATTATCCTCCTGGGAATCCCGTACCTGATCATTGCAATCTCTGCAGCCCTGATGGTATCGGTTCCATTCATTACCTTCTTCAGGACATATTCACTGATGGTCCTTGGCCGACTCTCCCCGGAGAACGCGCTGCTCTCCTGAAAGATTAATAAAATGAATTGGAATAACCCTCTCCATCATCCAATTATACCTTCTCCCACCCAATTAAGATGCAGAACTCCCATACGTTTATTCAGAGGATTACAACCATGGATCCTGATGAGATCGAAGCAATAGCCCGCTCACGCCTCCAACTGATGAACCCGGCTACCCGGAAGACGATCAGGCAGGCGGGTGAGCTTTCCGGTCTCAATGAGAACCCGATGGTGCGTGATCCCGGCTGCGGTAACGGCATTTTCCCCCGTCTTGCAGAGCGTAAAAACGCAGTTGGCAAAATCGTTATAGGAAACCGATACTTTCAGTCGGACCGGTCCTGCCGGAGTGTGCCGTCCAGTGAACTGAAATTTTAATCGAATAATGATCTTCTGCTAAGAACCATATCATCTCTGGAGGAATGATCCCTGGCATTTGAATGTTTTCAGTGCGGTGATTGCTGCAGCCATCTTGGCCTCGTGCATGTAATTGAGCGTAAAACAGGAGATAACCGCTATATACTGAAGAACCAGTATACCGGAGAGAGAACCGAAGTGGTGGTTGATCCAGACAAGATCGATCTTTTCCAGGATACACGCACTTTCATGGATCGACCCGAGGCCTGTCCTTTTTTCCGCTTTGATTCAGAACAGAATACAGGTTACTGTACCGTTCACGCAACACGCCCTCCAATCTGTTGCGAATATGGCTGCTTTCGTATACTCATCCTGAATGCGAAGGGTGAGCGGGCCGGCCGGGTCATGGAATACCGCCACCTGGCATCAAATGATCCCGCCCTCAGGGCCCTATTTTCGGATAACGCAGATTTTCTCGCTTCCCTCCCTGATCGGGAATGGGATGAGGCAGTAATTCGTATGATCCGATCTGCAGGGTATATCGTGCGCATATGATTATGTCTTATACCTGATTGCGGCACATATTCAGGTGTGCAGTCAGACTCTGCCTCCATTCTCCCACTTGCACAGCTTCGAAAACGCTTTGCAGAACGCTTATTCTTCTTAGGCCCCGTCTTCATTCTTGCCCTGGAGGTTTCTGGAGAATCAGGTATCGTTGAAATCTTTGGTGCTGGCAGAGAAACCGGGTACACTCTTCTCTGGATTTTTGTAATTGCCCTTGTTTACAAATACGCCTTTGCATACGGGATTGCGCGGTATACCCTGTCAACTGGAAAGACGATCTTCTCCGGCCTCCGTTCGATTCCTGGACCCAGGAACTGGGAGGTGACGTTTATTACGATCATCTATCTCCTGGAGATGGTTGCATACGGGGGTTTTCTGTTAATAGCCTCCCATTTTTTGTATTTTCTCCTTCCATTTGCATTTCCGATGCTGGGAATAGCGTCTCTTACCCTTGTTGCCATCATTTTCATCCTCTGGAAAGGAAGTTATGAGCGACTGGAGCATGTGATCCTGGGAATGGTCCTCCTCCTTTTTGCAGGGATCGTCTTCAGCATCTCCGCACTTTATATACCATTTCAGGAGGTTGCAGAGGGTTTTATTCCGTATATCCAGGATCATCATTTGCCATGGAAGATGGCGCTCCTTGGCGCAGTTGGTGCAGGTCTGAATCTTCTTCTCTATTCGGTCTGGCTTCATGAAAAGACCGGGGGAAAAGCCTGTACTGATGATCTCCCCGAAAAGTTGCGGATCATCCGGGGCGATCTCGCAATTGGCTTTGGTTTTATCGCATTGATGAGCTTTGTATTCCTTGCAATCGGGGCATCATATCACGGGGCAACTGGTCTTGATGCGCCTGGTTCCGCAGTTGCGGTCTCTGCCCACATCCTTGAGACGATCCCCCAGGTTGCACCGGTCTTTGTCTTTTTATCGTTTGTTCTTCTTGCCGGTGCTGTCATCTCCGGCATTGATGGGCGCGCCCGTGCCATCTGCGGCATCCTCCGCGAAGCAGGCGGAGTGCAGATACCGGCGAAGAAAATGTACCGGATTATTCTCCTTGGTTTCTCGGGCATAATAATTACAGCCTTCTTCCTTTCAAAACCAGAGTACCTGATCAAACACGTCTCGATATTTGCCTCAATCATGTTTGCAATCATCGGGTTTGCTCTCGTTTATATCGATAATCATCTCCCTAAAGAGCATCGGGGCTCCCGGCTCTGGCTTGCGGTCATGGCAGTCGGATCCGGTGTCTACCTTTTAATCGCCCTTCTCCAGGAAAAGAGCCTTCTGGAATATGGAATCCCCCTGATGGAGCGACTGGCAATCGTTCTGCTTGTCCTCTATCTCTTTGTCAGATCAGATCTTGCCATGGCTTACAGGAGGGGAACAGCCAACAGAACTGATCTCCTCTGGCTGGTTCTGATATTTGGTATTCTTTCCATATACGGCACATTCCGCGGCTTCCCCATAAGCGATGTCATCCTGAATTTCCGTGATCTCGGCCCGGTTCTGGCAGGCATTATTGGCGGCCCACTGGCCGGTGCGGCAGCTGGTGCAATCGGCGGGGTATACCGCTATTCCCTTGGTGGATGGACTGCGCTTCCCTGTGCGGTTGCCACCATCACCGCAGGGATAGTGGGGGGTCTCTTTGCCAGGAGATGGACATTGACGCCGCTCCGTGTCGTTATCCTCGGTATTTTTGTGGAAGCCCTTCATATTCTGGTGATACTGCCTCTCTTGACCCTCAGCCATCCGCGATCCGAGGTTGTCGAGGTAATCCGGCATACATTCCCGGCAATGTCTTTGGTGATGGTAGCCGGGCTTATTATGTATGTTATGATCGAAGAGCAGTATAAGAAAACTCTTGATATGAAAGATCTTATCTGCTGGATTCGCAGGGAGATTGATCCCGAACTTGAACCTGATCATGAAGGAAACGATCAGAGGTAATCTGCCTGCACCGCAAGCACACCCGCACTATCCTCTGCCGCTGCATACTCTGCAAGAGGTTCTGCATTCACCTCGAGAAACCGTATCCCATAGGGGACCTTCAGAAGGATCATTTCTGCCTGCTTCTGCTCCCCAAGAATGATCAATGCCGCAGCAAGGGCTTCAACAGAGGAAAGAACAAATGGCTTTCCGAAATTGATTGGATTTGCAGCGACCAGAAAAGGAAGGGAGCGCCGTCCCTGAAACTCTGACACGTCCTCTTGTTCAACGCTCTCCCATGAACAATCAAGAGCGGTAATCGAACGCACCCATTTCCGATCTGCGGGTGAGATGACGACACCAGCTGTTGGATCGAGAAGGAGCGTCCGTCTGGGTATCTGCCGTAGTGAACTTACGACACGGAGCATGCCATATCTCTCAAGACGTTTTACCGTACATTTTCGTGGATCACAGGTATTGTCCCGGTATCCGATCAGCTGGATCATACTACTGAAAGATCTCTCTTCATTGCTCATCAAGCACCCCGATCAATCCATCATGGATCGACACCAATGCATATCCATGTATGTCATGATCGTTCCCTGTATCCCTGATCCATCTCTCCGGGCAGAAGGGATCACAGGAGATGAGGATATGAGGGCATATGCACGCTGTCTTGAGCGGTGCAAGGTATTTGGGCTTGATGTCGTCTTGCTCCCCTGTCCCGAAACACTGTATCTTGGAAAGAATAGGGCACCGGGTTCATTTCTGGATCGCCTCGATACAGATGAGTTCTCTTCACTTCTTGACGAACTCGAATCAGTTGTCAGAAAGATCATTTTTGAACGGGGAGAACCTCTCTGCATTGTCGGAGTCGATTCTTCACCTGCCTGCGGGGTAAAGACCACCTGGTTTGCGTCAGATGAAAAAAGCAATCATCGTGGTGCATTCCTCTCCCGATTTCCTGAAATCCCGGCGATTGATGTGTATGATTTTGCACGGTACCGGGTATACCTTGCCTCCCCTCTCTTTTCTGAGGCGGAACGCCGGTACAACGAAATGATCCGCGATCTCCTCACCACTCATTGCTTTGAAGTGTACTTTCCGCAGGAGGTTGGCCAGGATACCAGTTATCGGCCATACGAGGCGATGGAAGCGATCTTCAATTCGCATTGTGCAGCACTTAAAAATTGCGACTGGATGGTGGCGATCATAGATGGATCAGATGCTGACTCAGGCACTGCATGGGAGATGGGATATGTCTGTGCCCTCGGCATACCGGTCATCTCCCTCAGAACAGACTTTCGTCAGGTTGGCCAGAATGAGTATGTGAATCTGATGCTCGAACTCTCATCAACTGTGGTGACAAAGAAAGAAGATCTTCCCCGCGCCCTTATCTCTCCCCTGTACCATTGAACCTGGTATGTCGTGAAGCGCCCAATACTTCACCAGCAGACCTGAACAGGTCTTCTAATTCTGAGAAGACCGGGACACTTCCTCTTTTTAGGACAGATATTCCCGGTTTGACCGATTCGCCACCAGGTAGTGCTGCAAGCACCATATTCCTGGTATGTTCTGAGAACCGGACGATCTCAAGTCCGACCTGTTTTGGATCGGCGATAGCTGTTGGTGCTGAGATGATGATAGCGATATCCCAGAAATCCTGGTCTTTGAGCAGGAGATCGAAGACCTTTGCAAATCTTCCCGCAGTTGAGTCACCAATCATATCGATTGGGTTTCTTCCGCTCCACCCCGGGGGGAGGATCTCGTTCAACTGTTCCCTGAACTGATCCGGGAGCGGAACAAGTTCAATATTGTTTCTCTCGGCATAATCAGACGAAAGAACCGCAAATCCTCCGGCACTCGACACTACAACAGCCCTTCTCCCCTTCGGAAATCCCTGCCCGGCGAGTATCCCGCCTATTTGAAATGCGGACCGGATCGAATCAGCAGGCACAACTCCTGCCTGCTGAAAAGCTGCACGGTAGGTCTGATAGTCTCCTGAAAGCGATCCGGTATGGGATGCAGCCGCAGCCCTCCCGATCCGGGAACTTCCTGATTTGATGGCGACCACCGGCGTATCTTCTGCAACACGGATGACGGTATCGAGGAACCGCCGACCATCCCTGATCTCCTCGATATACAGGATGATTACACGGGTGGCCTCATCCCGTGCGAGGAGATCGATATAATCGACAAACCCGATATCGACCTGATTACCAACACTGATAACAGCTGAAAATCCAAAATCCTCAACAATACTCCAGTCGATGATGGTTGTGATCAATGCCCCGCTCTGGGAGATGAAGCCAAATGGGCCAGGTAGAGCGGAACTGTTGTTGAATGTGGTGTTGATCTGTTCTGGTGGAATCATGATTCCCAGACTGTTTGGGCCAATAATCCTGATCCCACCTTCCTGCGCAATTGTTCTCATATCCTCTTCAAGCCGCGCACCTTCATCCCCGGCTTCCCGGAATCCAGACGCAATGACCACGGCTGATCTGACTTTTTTTTCCACACACTCGCCTATGATCGAAGGGACCAGCTTTGCCGGAACAGCAATCACTGCCATACCAACCGGATCTTCAATATCGGTGATCCTGGCATACGTCTTTCGCCCCAGGATCTGATCGTACTTTGGGTTAACCGGATAGAGAGGTCCTGGAAAAGAGAGGAGGTTCCTGGTAATGGTATACCCGATCTTTCCCTGATCAGGGCTCGCACCGATAACCGCAATTGACTGCGGTTTAAGTATATCGGGATCGAGCGGCCTGCGCTTTCGTATATCCGGCTTCGGCTGTTCACCAGCAATGAACCGGACATCAACAGCGATACATCCGTCTTCGTACAGGATCAATGGATTAATATCAAATTCGGTATATTCGGGATGATCGCAGAAGATTCTGGCTGCATTCACAAGAGCAGAGATCAGTGCCTTTTCATCGCGTGGAGGCTCATCCCGGAATCCCCGGATCAGGCGGTATCCCCGGATCTCCTGTATCATTAACCTGATCTCCATTTCATCGACTGGCAGGACCCGAACCGCAGTATCTCTGAGGATCTCGACGAATTTTCCCCCAAGCCCGAAGGTGATCGTCTTTCCAAACGCCGGATCTGTCGCACCCCCGATCAGGATCTCAAGACCCTCTTCTGCCTCCTCCTCAATCCTGATTCCGGTAATCCTCGCATCAGGTTTCTGTTCCTGGACACGGGCAAGGAGATCACGATAGGATCTCCTGAGATCTCCTTCCTCTTGAATACCCAGGATGACCCCGGAGACATCACTTTTATGGAGGATATCCGGAGATTCGATCTTCAGGACGACCGGATAGCCGATTGAACCGGCAATCTCTGCTGCATCATCTTCCGTCGTTGCGAGCCCTTCCTGCGGAACCCGGATGCCATATGCCTTGAGAAGATCATAGGCATCCCTCCCGGATATATGCGTTTTGGACATAGCTGTAGCGAAATAGGACTGGAGAACTCTTTACCTTATCCTGTATGGTCAGTCTGTATATTGCATAAGAGAACACAGTGAAGGTTCAAACGATTGTATATTCAAAAAAAATGTGGGTGAGAGCTGTCTACTCTCGTCTTCCAACAATGAAGATCGTGCCAAGCAGAGCCAGTGCACCGATAACTGCAACCGGCAGGCCTCCCGAGGGAGTGGGGGGCGGTGGCACTGGTATTGGTGACATGGTCGCAGTAACCGGTGCCATCTCTCCGGCACTCACCTGGATCGTGCTTATCCAGTCGCTGTATCCACTCATCTTGAGGGTGATGGAATGGGTTCCTGGAGAGAGATCCGGTACAATTGCGGGTGCATAACCGCGGAAGAGGTTATCGACGTACACTTCAGCGCCAGAGGGTACTGAATTGACGTTCAAACTCCCTGTTGTCTGTGGCTCTGGCTTTGGGTTCAGGGTAGCGGTAACATACTTGACCCCCCCTCCGGTTACCATGACACTGATCCGATAATCTTCATATCCTTGTTTGCGGAGCATGAGCGTGTAGCTCCCGGGAGAGAGGCCGATGATATCAAAGTAATCATTGGCCATTGTTATCCCCTCATAATCACCGTCCACAAAGATTGACGCTCCGGAAGGATAAGATTGCACAGCGATTGATCCGGTTGTCGGACCCTTTGGCCTGAGATTCGCATTTATATTCGTTGTATCACCGGTATATACCCTGAACGTGGTCGTGTAGGTTTCATACCCTGCAAGCCTGAGTTCCAGGGTATGGCTTCCGACATCGAGCTTTCCAACCGTTGTGGGGGTGAACCCGCGATACTGCCCGTCCACGTACACATCTGCCCCTTTTGGACTCGAAGTGACTGACAGATATCCCTTTTCAGGTTCTCTTGGTTCAAGCACTGCGTGAACCGGTTTTGTCTGTCCGGCACTCACCTGGTAGTCATAGGACCATGACCGGTACCCTGAATACTCAACCTGAACGCGGTGTTTTCCTGGATCTACCTGGGTCATCACCGGGGTCGTCCCCACATAATGGCCATCAACCCGGACGGTGGCACCGGATGGATTGGATGATATGTCCAGCCATCCACGCTCGGGTGGAGGCGGGGGTTCTTTTCTCTCAAGTGTCACAAAGATCTCTCTGACCTCTCCTGCACCGGGATGTGGTGCTGAAACAGTTTTTGAGTAATAGCCACTCTTTGAGACGATGATCGATTGTGGCGGTGTTGCGGTTACATACACCCTGATGTCAACAGGTGTTCTTCCTTCATACCTTCCATCAAGGTTTATATCGGCACCTGACGGATCCGACATAACGCGGATGATCCCTACGTCTCCGCCAATTGTCTCACCTCCATTGAGAATAACGGCGGTAGCTGGAGCTGTTGCTGCAAAGATCAGAACGCCAACAGCAACAACGATAATTGAGCGTGTCAATAACATGAGATTACCACAATAGGAGATACAGAAATGAGAATATTTAATTATTGTGTATTGATTTGATTGGTCTGATTCTCCTATCTGGTTGAAACCACCGCTTTTCCATATCTGATCTAATCAATGATGAACACCGGATCATCGGTCGTATTCCAGGGATATTAGAAAGATGGCGGACTACCCCTGCTTCATCATCAAGATACGAAATGAAGGTGCTATGGAAGTAGCAGCACGGCTTGTTCTCTGGCTCAATAAGAAACGCCCTCTTAAAAACGTTGTTTCAGATGCCTGGTGTGGTTATTTCCTCAATCTGATGAATATATAGAACACGGCTCCAGCGAGTGCCAGTGTCCATCCTGATGCTACGGGAGTTTGCGGAACTCCGTCCTTAGGTGTTGGTGATGGAATTGGCTCAAGCGATTGTTCGATAAGGGTTGTTGCGTCCGGAAAGATCGTCACAACTCTCCTGTAGGGAGCATATCCTTCATGGGTTACCCTGACTTCATATGTCCCGGCTGAAAGGGCTGTCTCTAGCGGGCTTGTTCCGTAAAACCGGCCATCAACCTCGATCAGGGCTCCAAAGGGCTCAACAGTCACCTTGAGCAGACCGTGTGTTCTCCTGGGTTCTTCTTCAAGTGTTAATGCTGCCCTCCTCAGTGTTATTGTGGTTGTCACGTATGTTGCACCGCGCAGGTCTCTTCGGGTACGCGGCTCGGTGACGGCATACACGGTATATGTTCCTGCATCAAGTCCTATACCGCCGGTATTCCATTTATATTCCCAGCGGCCAGATGAGAGAACTCTCACTTCGGTGTAGTGACCTGCAGCGGTGGAACGTGTTGGAGCATGCAGGGGAGCACCGTCTGGGTCCAGATTTGGCCCTGTCATGAAAAGATACACTGTCCTTTCTCCGGGTGCTGAACCAGAAAGAGGTACCGTCTCGCCAAGTACCGCTTCAAGACCGGTTCCGCCGGTGNCCAGCATCCCGGCGATGAGAACCGTTGCGATGAGAATCCGGTGCATGAGATCTACTATAGCGCTTTCCTGATAATGTTTTTTCTCTTCGTTCAGGGTGCACGAGAGCACCGGGTCCATATCCGATCAGGTCATACCGTTTTGACAGTCTGAGCCCTTCCCGGATGAGATGGCTGTTCTCAGGATCCATATATCTGAGAAATGCCCTTTGAATCTTCCGTTCCCTGCCCTTTGGAACATGAACCGTATCCCCGGTAACAGGATCGATTCCTGTATGAAACATCGTGGTAGATCGTGTCAACGGCGTTGGAGTAAAGTCCTGCACCTGTTCTGGTGCAAGTCCTGTCTCTTTGATGTAGCAGGCAAGATCGATCATATCGGGTATGGTGCATCCAGGGTGTGAGGAGATCCAGTACGGGAGCAGGTACTGCCTTCCTTTCCCTTCTGGACGGATACTCTCAAATTTTCTTCTGAACTCCTCAAACGCTGTGATATCTGGTTTATTCATCAGGCAGAGCACATGCGGGACAATATGCTCGGGTGCAACCTTCAACTGCCCGGATGTATGGTGGCGGGCAATCTCTTCAATATAACCACACTGATCGGCAACAGCAAGGTCGAACCGGATGCCTGATCTGCAGAATACATGCTTTATGCCCGAAATCTGGCGGAGACGCCTCAAAAGTGAAATCAGTGGTGCATGGTCTTTTCTGAGCATGGGGCAGTCCGGTCCGCAGTCCCGATCTGAACAGGTGCCTCTCTTCATCCATTCCGGGCAGAATAGACCGTACATGTTCGCCGAAGGGCCGCCGACATCCTGGATTGTACCATGGAATCTCTGCATCCTGCTCATCCGATCCACCTCAGAAGCGATAGAATCTTCGCTCCTGCTTGAGACAATTCTTCCCTGGTGATGTGATAGAGCGCAGAAGGAACAGTTCCCAAAACAGCCACGGTGTGAAATGACCGAATAGCGGACTGGCTCAAGTGCCGGGATCTCTTCACGGTATGATGGGTGAGCAGCCCGGGTAAAAGGGTGATCATAGATTGCATCAAGTTCGGCTGTTGTTGGTGGTAATGCAGGCGGATTCTGGATGATAACCATTTTTGGATGAGGCTGTGCCACTATCCTTCCCCGGATTGGGTCCTGTTCGCGGGCATATGCGGCATAAGATTGTGCATATTGGATTGGATCGTCCTGTACGCGTGTGAAATCCGGGAGCAGAACCATACCGTCTGTATCAAGGGACCTCCATTCTGAAAGTGGCATCCGAAAGCATGTCCCCCGGATATCACGAATGGTTTGGATTTGATATCCTTCATGTACCCGATCGGCGATCAACCGGAGTGTTCGCTCGCCCATTCCATAGACCAGTAGATCGGCGGGAGAATCTGCAAGAATTGACTGCCTGACCCTGTCTGACCAGTAATCGTAGTGTGCAAACCGCCTGAGGCTTGCCTCAATACCTCCGATGATAATCCCTGTTTCTGGTGCAATTGAACGGAGTTTGTTTGCATATACAATTGTAGCCCGGTCCGGGCGTTTTGGTTTTCCTCCAGGTGAATACGCATCTGCACTTCTTCGCTTCTTATTTGGGGTAAAGGCATTCACCATCGAGTCGACATTTCCAGCTGATACAGCAAAGAAGAGCCGGGGCAATCCGAGCATGAGAAAATCCTTTTCAGTTCTCCAGTCCGGCTGTGGGAGGATCCCGACGCTATATCCGGCGGACCAGAGGTTGCGGCCAAGGATCGCAGCTGCAAAAGAGGGATGATCGATATACGCGTCTCCAGAGACGATGATGATATCGAACTGATCTATTCCAAGTTTTTCCTTCTCTTCAGGAGTTATCGGAAGAAATGGAGGTTCTTGTAATTTTATTTCGTTCATCTCTCTCCCTGTTCCTCGATCCGGCAGCGTGTCTGTATGTAGGTTGATTCCTTCTCCAGGTATCCCGGTACCCTTTCAGCCATTCTGGCTATTCTGCCCGGCCTTTTTACACGCATTGAGCAGATATCCTTCTTAGATTGGATCACCACGATATTCCGGTAAATATTCATTGTACTGTTGCGTTCAGAACAGATGATTGTATAAGACTACTCTCCTGTTATTCCATCTGCAATGATATGGTGCTCGAAGTCACCATCTATGATCATAAATCCTATCATCAATAGGTTTCTCGCCGGTAACATCAGTGGTGATCGCAAGGACGTTTCGTAATTGCCCCTTACTTGAAAAAATAGGTATTTTTTTTGTCCTGAGAATCCGGGTCTCTGATCCCTCCCCGCGACAGAACGGGTGAATTACCTCCAGGCTTTCGAGTGAATCCTCTATCTCCTGTGTGGTCCTGCTCCAGAGGGCAGCATACTCTTCAGGGAAGATCTTATCTGGCTTTTGTCCTATGAGAAATTCACGCGGAAAACCGATAAAATCCTCTGCCGCCTGGTTGAAAAATATCAGTGTATGATTCTCCAGTTCCTCGACTGCGACCATGTCAGGAATATTTTCAACAATTGAATTGAGAAAATCCCTCCATTGGCGGACATGTTTGACGGCACGGTTTCTCTCAGTGACATTCCGAAAAGCCCCCCGGTATCCAAGGAGTAAGGGTTGCCCATCTGCATCAGGAATGGTAATTGGATTTCCTGACAACTCAACCGCGATCAACTCGCCATCTGGTCGCTTTATGTTGCAATCAACAAGAGGCCATGCCTTCTGTGCCTGTATGGATGGCTGTATTGCTCTTTTGAACAGCATCTTCTCTTCAGTATCCATGAAGTCGGTGAACCGATGCCCAATCATGTCGTCTGGAGGGATGCCACATACCGATTCAGAACGTGGGCTGATATATGTGATAGCTCCGGTTTGATCTGCAGCCCAGATCACATCGCATATATCAGAGACAAGAGTCCGAAACATCTCTTCGCTCTGTCGGAGTGCTTCCTCAGCCTTCTTCTGGTTGGTTATCTCTTCAATGATTATGGTTATGCCGGGAGATCCGTCATCAAAGACAGATCTGATGATTTTCTGGCGAAAATAGTAATCTCTGCCCTCTCTCAGGAGCCGTATCTCCTCGTTGGATTCAACCTGATTGTGTACATTATTGATATAGTCTTCAAGCAATGGATGGGAAAAAAAGATGAGTTCTGTTTCTTCAAGTTTTTTTCCTATTGTATCCTCATGGACTGTTCCGCAGAATGAGAGGATTTGGTCATTTGCAACAATAATACGGCCGTCATGGTCCAGTACCATTACAAGCGCTGAAGAAATGTTGAGCAGCGCACTTATCGGCACACGCTGGGAGAGGAAGTAGACCTTTGCCTTTCCAAATGTCCTCATCTCAACCCTGCCGGCCACAAGAAGCATATCAAGATATCGTGCAGCGGTATTGCGGTTGATTCCAATGGCATCCGCGATCTCGCCAACTGACATCCCGCGCAGATTGCCCCTGAGGAGATCGGTGATTCGGGTGATATCGGCAGGGTGCGATGGCATTACACAATACTGGTGTGTAGATAAATAAAGGGATTTCGGTATTGCCCGGCGTCATACTTAGCATCATTGCATGGCATTGATGGAATAATTTATAAANTATNACATCGAAGTGTATGTGTGGACAGCCTGGATGTACCAGATCCCGGTATCGCCATCACTGGATGAAGGCGTGCGTCCCGCCCCCGGTGCGGCAAAAATTCAGTATACAAGGCACTTAGTTCAACCATATACCCCGGCTACACACCTCTCAAGTGATCACGACATAGTTCTTCGATCCCCTCCGGGTATTTTCTGGCCGCACCGGGGGCACGCTCCATTCAATACCAGTAGTAGTAATCCTGTGCCGTGCGGGCATGTACCAACCAATCCCTCTTTTCCTTTATTTTTACAACCACTACATCAACGGTTTATGTTTTAACTCGCACCAGATACAGTATCTAAAAAAGATGAGAGGATATCTGGCAAATTCAGTAACTTATAAGGAATCGTATTGTGTGGTTCGTTGAACAAGACGCCTGCTGATATCACTTGAGATCCGCTCCATCAATGCCGGGTCAAGATATCCTGCCTCGGATCCACCTGCCTCGACTGAGACATCATCAGAGAACATCGTCCCGCCGAGATCGTCTCCACCTGATAGAAGAGCAATCTGGGTGAGTTTAATCCCGAACTTCCCCCATGGGACCTGGATATGGTCGAAGTTATCCAGGAAGAGTCGGGCTGTTGCGATCATCAGGAGGTCTTCACGTCCTGTGGCACCAGCGGGTGCAAACCCGTTCCGGTACAGGGAGGTATTCTGGTAAAGGTAAGAGAGAGGAACGAGTTCAGTAAAACCACCGGTTTCATCCTGGATAGATCTGAGAATATTAAGATGTGTAATACGGTCTGCTGGTGTTTCCAGGGAGCCATACATGATGGTTGCAGTACTAGATACTCCAGCTCTATGGGCCTCCTTGATGATCCTGATCCAGTTGGCAGTATCGATCTTAGCCGGACAGATCACCTCGCGGACACTGTCAACCAGGATCTCTGCGGCTGTCCCTTGCAGGGTTCCCAGTCCTGCTTCCCTGAGCCGCATGAGGGCTTCGAGAGTAGAGATGCCGCTTTTTTCTGCGATATATGCAATCTCATCCGGGCTTGCCGTATGAATATCAATGCCTGGTGCCTCATCGCGGACTGTCCTGATGATCTCGCTATAGGTTTCGATGGTATAGTCCGGGTGGACTCCGGAGAGGAGGCAGATCTCTGTGATGTTTCTGGAACGTCCAATGTTCACTTTTTGGCGTATTCGTTCGGCATCATCGAAGAAGGCATCCGGGTCATCTTTATGCCTTCCAAAAGCGCAGAACCCGCAGAGATTCTTGCAAATATTTGTGATATGGATATTCTGATTCCGGACGTACGTAACGATATCACCGACCTTCTCTTCCCTGAGTTCATCAGCGGCATGACAGATTTGATAGATCTCGCGGCCTGTTGCTCTGAGTAGATGCAGTCCTTCAGAAGGGGTGAGTCTGTGACCTCCCAAACAGTCATTGAGCAGGTGCCTGGTATGTATCATAGTATTACTTCTCCTCTCTTCGTCTGGAAGCGATCAATTCCTGAATAATAATAATGGCAATGATGAGCACAGCAAACTCAACAATATGAAGCGGAAGGTACCCAACGATCGGAACAGAATAGACGGCTTTTCCGATTATCCACTCGTCTCGTACGGGTTTGATCCTCCCGATATGAGGATGGGTCGTAACCTGGTCGATCACCGGGTTATTATCTCCCTGCGTAAGAATCCCGCTATCCGCATTTGTAAAGCCAAGCAACTCTTCTGCTTCTTCTGCGGTTATATGGGTCAGAGCACGATGGATAATCGGGTGTACCGAACTATCTCCATTTGGCCTGAAGATGATGACGTCACCTGGATTGCCAAACATGGTATGCCCTGTCTCGATTCCTTCCTTGGCTGTTGTGAGGGTCCAGAATCGATCCGGTGCTGCAACGAATACAAGATCTCCCACCTGCATTCCCGGAAGCATACTTTCTGACTCGACTGCAACGACAGCTGGCCATGTTCCAAAGATGATAAAAAGGAGAAGCGCCACTCCAAGAACAACACAGGCGACCCAGAGGAGATCGCGGGCAAGCGAAACAGCAGGATGTGTGCTTGATGTAAATCTGTCAATGAGTGATTCCTGTTTTTCACCATTGCTCTGTGGTTTTCGCGATGTGCTCATTTGACTGTATCTTTGTTCTGGCATGCTCTTGATGGTTTCCTCTCATGTTCCATAACTCTGAAAATCCGATGGTTTTATGCAGGGAATTATTTATCAACGTATTCAGCACACATGTAATGATACGTTTATGTCCTGCACAATTATTGTCGGTGGTTTTTTTGGTGATGAAGGGAAAGGTAAAATCGTTGCCCATATCGCTCATACAGATCATCCAACCGTCATTTCACGTGGTGGTGTCGGCCCCAATGCCGGCCATACCGTACATGTCGGGGAGAAGGAGTTTGGTGTCCGGATGATCCCCTCAGGTTTTGTATACGAAGATGCCGAACTCTGTATCGGACCTGGAGTTCTTGTGGATCCGCGAGTCTTTCTTCATGAGGTTGAACTCCTCGGAGCATCGGGCAGGATCTTTATTGATGGACGTTGTGGTGTCATTGAAGAAGAGCATATTTTGCGGGATAAGGGCAGCGAACACCTCACAAAAACTATAGGGAGCACCGGGACGGGATGTGGTCCTGCAAATGCTGATCGGGTGCTTCGTTCGGCCCGGCAGGCAAAAGATATCCCGGAACTTGCACCCTATATCACCGACGTTGCCGAGAAAGTAAACAAAGCAATTGATCATGGTGAAAAGGTAATCCTGGAAGGCACACAGGGTTTTGGCATTTCACTCTACTTTGGGACATATCCATTTGTAACAAGCAAGGACACCTCGGCATCTCAGATAGCAGCAGATTGCGGTGTCGGCCCTACCAGAATCGATGATGTGATCGTTGTATTTAAAGCATTTCCAACCAGGGTTGGTGAAGGTCCGTTCTCAACAGAGATGAGTCTTGAACAGTCCCATTCAAGAGGAATTGTTGAATATGGAACTGTCACCCATAGAGAACGGAGGATAGGCAATTGGGACGGAATGATGGCACGATACTCCGCAATGATCAATGGATGCACTCAGGTCGCCATCACCGGGATTGACCGTGTTGATCCGGCATGTTTTGGAGCAACAGACTATGATCAGCTCACAGAGACCGCAAAGGTTTTCATCCAGCAGGTAGAGGAGGATGTAGGACGCCCGGTTACAATCATCTCGACAGGACCTGAGCTCTCACAGATAATCGATCTGAGGAAGAAGCAATGAAGCGCTGGCTTATGGATATTCTCTGCTGCCCGATCTGCAAAGGTGATATCGTACTGAATGTAGCTCTGGAGAATGAAGAAGAGATCGTGGAAGGTACTCTCAGGTGTGATGCCTGTTGCATTGATTATCCTATCCATGAGGGGATACCAAATCTTCTTCCTCCTGAATCCATATATGATGAGGAATAAGTAAGTATGACCGTTGCAGAAGCACATCTGAACCGTATTGGTGTCAACTCGATCGAACTCCCTATACATGAAGTTCCAGTCGATGCTGGCTCTGATCTTGTGATCCATCTGAAAAACCATGGTTCTCCCACCCATGCAACGATCAGAACGCATAATGGAGGGGCATACACGGATTTTTATCATGAAAATATCTATGTGGATGGCAACGTCGAATTTCGAATACCAATTCGTGAGTCTTCAGGGGATGGTATTTTTGATCTTGATGTCATCACGGGATATGGTTCAAAATTAAGCAGATTGAAAGTTGTCGTGAGCAAAGCATGTCCGATTGTCCCTCTTGAGGAAGAGGTTATTGTTGAGGAAAAACAACTTAAAAGAACCCGGCCTTCGTTCGTTTCTCTGATTTTGTGCATTATCGCCTTTGTCATCTATCTTGTGTGGCTCTACTTCCGGTGGGCAGATCTTGCTCCGCTGGATGCGATTGCAACCGCTCTCATAGTTCTGCTCCTGCTTACCGGAGTCATCACTGCATGCCGCTGTCCGGAATCATCCTGATAGCAGCCCTCATAGTTGATAGATCTATTGGAGATCCCCACAGTTCGTTCCATCCGGTTGCACTAATCGGCAGATTCATTGGCTGGTGGGGAAGACCGTCTGAATATCGTCCTCACCTCCAGCGCTTTGCCGGTTTCTTCTTCTGGATTGTGACTATTATACTCTTTACCATTCCATTTCTTTTGGTAGAGCTCTATGGACCCTGGTGGGTCTATATCATGGCGGGTCCGTTTCTCTTAAAAACAACCTTTGCATGGCGTTCACTTGAAGATCATGCCCGTTTGGTAGATGAAGCTCTTGCACGGGATCAGGATGCCGGAAGAATTGCTGTTTCAATGATGGTCTCGCGGAACACTTCATGCCTCTCAGATGAAGCGATCAGATCTGCTGCGTACGAGTCTGTTGCAGAGAATCTGGTTGACTCTATTATTGCACCTCTCTTCTGGTTTGCTCTCCTTGGCCTTCCAGGAGCTGCCATGTACCGTGCCGCTAATACGATGGATGCAATGCTTGGATACCATGATGAAAGATGGCGGCTTGGGTGGTTTTCTGCCAGGGCAGATGACCTCCTCACGTATATTCCGGCACGGATCACCGGACTTCTTCTCCTTCTCTGGTTTGGATTGAAGGGCCGGGGAGAGGTGGCTTATGCAGTCCTCAGCCGTGATGCCAGGCGCAGGCCTGGGTGGAATGGCGGGATACCGATGGCGGCGATAGCTGGCGGATGCGGGGTTCTTTTTGAAAAGGCAGGAAGATACAGGATCGGCGATCCACTTATTCCTCTTTCAAAGGGAGGAAGGTGTGTTATCGCTGCTGTCCGGGGGACTACCGTGCTTTTTACCGGTATTCTTCTTATCTTCTGGGTGCTTTTCTCTCATCTTAATGCCTGCTGATCCGTACAACATTTCTGTTAATGAACAGGGGTGGATTTGGAAACCTCGAGTGAATCGATTGAAGTTCATCTTTCGATAAACCATGGTGATTGTGCGTGGGCAGCAATCCTCAAGAGATGTGAAAAGGAGGAACAGGAATCGAAAGAATCACAGGTTCCACAATTATTAATAATTTTTAAAATATTTAAATTATATCAATATAAAAAATGTTTTCCGGGCTATACTTTATTGGCTGTGCCGATCCATTATTACGGAGATGAAACTGGAAGAGTTAAGATTTGGAACCGAGCTTCTCAAGCGGGGTTTTGCATCCATGCAGAAAGGGGGCGTTATCATGGATGTCGTCTCTGCTGAGCAGGCGATAATCGCTGAAGAAGCTGGTGCTGTTGCAGTGATGGCACTTGAACGGGTGCCTGCTGATATTCGAAAGGCAGGTGGGGTGACCAGGATGGCCGATCCCACAAAGATAATCGAGATAACAGAGGCAGTCTCCATCCCGGTGATGGCCAAGATCCGGATCGGTCACTTTGTTGAGGCACAGGTACTCCAGGAGCTCGGCGTTGATATGATCGATGAATCTGAGGTCCTGACCCCGGCAGATGAGGAGTTCCATGTGGATAAAAAGGCTTTTTCAGTGCCGTTTGTCTGCGGTGCACGGAACCTGGGTGAAGCGCTTCGGAGGATCAACGAAGGAGCAGCGATGATCCGGACAAAGGGAGAAGCAGGAACCGGAAATGTGGTTGAGGCAGTCAGGCATATGCGGTCGATCACATCTGAAATTCGAATGCTGAGTGGCATGAACTCACAGGAAAGAAATGGGTACGCACGAAAGATCGAAGCACCTGAAGAGCTGGTCGTGGAAGCAGCATCACTGGGCCGGCTCCCGGTTGTGAACTTCTCAGCTGGCGGGATCGCCACACCTGCCGATGCCGCACTGATGATGCAGCTTGGAGCAGACGGCGTATTTGTAGGTTCAGGGATCTTTAAGTCTGAGTACCCGGAGAAGATGGCACAGGCAATTGTTGAGGCAGTTTATCACTTCAGTGATCCAAAGGTGATCGCAGACGTAAGCCGGGGCCTTGGCGATGCGATGCCGGGGATTGATATTCATACTCTTGAGCCAGAAGAGGTGCTCCAGACACGTGGCTGGTAGAATTGGTGTTCTTGCCCTTCAGGGCGATGTCTTTGAGCATGTTCATGCGTTCCGGCATGCACTTGGGGATCGTGGAGATGTGTCTCTCTTCCGGTATGCATCTGACATTCCGTCATTTGACGGGATTGTCATTCCAGGCGGTGAATCAACAACACTTATGCGGCAGATCCAGAAGGCCGGTATGGTCACACCGCTTCAGAAATTCGAAGGTGGCATCTTTGCCACCTGCGCGGGTATGGTCATCCTTGCATCAGAGCTGCAGGACAACAGCCGCTTTGAACCCCTCGGCATAATGGATATGACTGTAAAGCGCAATGCCTTTGGACGTCAGCGCGAATCCTTCGAAGCAAATATTGAATGCAGCGGTTTGGATTCTCCGTTCCATGCCGTTTTTATTCGGGCGCCTGTAGCAACGCGGACTGGATATGAAACCAGGGTGTTCGCATCTCTTCCTCAGGGGTATGTTGCAGTCAGCCATGGCCTCCACATGGCATTCTCATTTCATCCCGAACTTGGCGGTGATCTGAGACTCCATACGCTCTTCCTGGACCGCCTTTTTCTTTGAACCATTAGAGAAGTTCAAGAGCCTCCCTTCCGCTCATCCCTTTCCTGATGCCTCGCAAAACGGCAGGGCCGTTTACCTCTGTTACCTCTGCCTCCAGTATCTCGTCGATTGATTCGATCGTCTGCTTGATTACCGCCTTCATTTTTGCGGCAGGCACCCCGAAATGCTCAAGTACTCTGATATCAAAGGCGCCGCATCCGATCATCCCGATAGTGGTTGTAACGAAAATGATGTTTGCCGAACCAACCGGTATGGAGTAGCCATCTGCAATCTGGTTTCTAAGAGAGATCGCCTTGTGCATCGTCATACTCCCTCGAATTCAGTCATCAAGGGTTCCAAAGAAGGATACAATTCGCTCAGCGATTGAAACTGTTGTACTCATTGCAACGGTATCGGATCTGACATCACCAGGGTTTGTGCCTCTCGCGATGATATGGCCAAGGTATCCAAACTCATGCGTCGATAGGAAGGCTTCAAGGGTTTCGAGTGCTCTGATACCTCCTTTGTCTGCACAGACAGTGATAGCGACTCCTCTTCGCCCGGCCAGGCGGCGGTCATGCCAGAGTGAATATGTTCGATCGATGAGGTTCTTCACCTGGCCTGATACGTCGTAATAGTACGTTGGTGAACCAATGATCAGGACATCGGATCGAATGATCTTTTCTGCGATATCAGACCAGTCATCATTTTTAATGGTGCACCATTTCTCTTCCTTGCATTTCTCGCACCCGATGCAGGGTTTAATCTCTTTTCCTGAGAGCGTTATGAACTCGGTTGGAACACCTTTTTCCGCAATGTGATCGAGGACCTTCTTGACAAGAATGGCAGTATTACCTGTTGCCCTCATACTTCCGGATATCCCAAGAACCTTCATAATAGCATATCCTTTGCCTGTCACATCTAATACCTTGTGATCAGGGGAGCGAGCCCAAGTGATGCATACGCATCCCTGGAGAGCCTGGTTGGGTCTTCTGAACGTATAAAAAGGTGAGATTGGCATCTACAGTCCGAGGAGCCGAACTTATGAACGAATGGCCCGCTGATTTCATCTGCCAGGCGGCATTCCAATGGCTCATCTGTTATTGCTGAGATAGTTGCGATGATGCGAATCGACTCTTCTTGAAGCAGGTAATCTATGTGCCAGTGAGGTGTTCTGCCGTCATGTGCGGCACGAATATGGCGTTCTACACGGCTCAGTCCACCCGGTCCAAGGGCGGATCCCACATAGATGAGAAATCCACCAGGAATTGTAATTTTACCGAGTGCTCCCACCATGATATCCCCTCCGCTTGCCTGGAGGATCAGGGTGTATATACCTTTATCCATGATAGGACCGGAGGTACTGTTGTGTGGCATGAAGATGCCTTCCTGCGCCTTCTGTTACCGGCCGTTCATGGCCTGGATAGAGGCCTTCCACATCGAGACCAGCAAGGCGTTCGATAGATCGTTTAAGATCACCCGTACTTCCCCCTGGAAAGTCGGTTCTTCCAAATGATCCATTCGGAAAGACGGTGTCTCCTGAGATGAGTGCGCGCTCCCCTTCATGGTAGAGGCAGATGCTTCCAGGTGAGTGGCCGGGTGTATGGATTATCCGGAGTTCTCCTATCTGATCACCATCTGAGAGGATTTTATCCGGAACAACCATGGGTGGCCGTGCGCCGAAGTTGAATGAGAGGCTCTCGATGTCAGATTGAAGAGCAACTGCATCATCTCGATGGATACAGACTTCTGCTCCTGTCATAGCTTTGATTTCCGGAAGGTGTGCGGTATGGTCGAAATGGCCATGTGTCAGGATGATAATCTCTATCCGGTCACGGTATTGCTCGACTGCCATTGGAAGTATGCCGGCATCGATGAGCACCCTTCCCACAAGGTAGGAGTTCCCCTGCCAGCCGCTCCCTGGTATCCACGTTATGGGCATGCAGGATAATAAGTTCTGAAGACAGATGGTTCTTATGCACTCACTCATCAGCCAATGCCGATCCGGTCTCCCGCCCGAACTGGCTCATCTGGCAGTTGATGAAGGGATATCCCCTGACCGGATGGCAGATGCCATTACCAGGGGTACAATCACGATACCTGCAAATCCACGCCGTAGCATACGGTATTCTGCGATCGGAGAAGGCTGTCGCGTGAAGGTGAATGTCAATATCGGCACCTCTGCGGTGCGGTGCGATCCTGCATATGAGATAACGAAAGCAGATGCGGCTCTCAGAGAGGGGGCTGATACTCTGATGGATCTCTCGACCGCAGGTAATCTTTCCGAAATGAGAAGACAGATCCTGGAGCTACCGGTTCCGGTTGGAACTGTCCCGATATATGAAGCAGTCCGGCGTGCAGGATCTGCCCTTGATCTCACCGGAGATCTCCTCTTCTCTGTTATCCGTGAACAGTGCAGACAGGGTGTTGATTTTATGACACTGCATTGCGGGGTTAATCTGGATGCACTCGAAGCACTCAGGGTCGATCCACGTGTGCTCGGTGTGGTATCACGCGGAGGTGTCTTCCATGTGGCATGGATGGTCGCAACCGGTGAAGAGAACCCGCTCTATTCAGAATATGACTATCTCCTTGAGATTCTGGCAGAAGAGGATGTCACGATTAGTCTTGGAGATGGAATGCGTCCTGGAGCACTTGTTGACAGTGGAAAACTTGCCAAGACAACCGAATACCTGACACTTGGAAAGCTTGCGAGGAGCGCGCTTGAAGCAGGTGTCCAGAGGATGATCGAGGGGCCCGGCCACATCCCGATTCATCAGGTTGCCTGGAACGTGAAGGTGATCAAGGAGGTGACGGGTGACGCACCTCTCTACCTGCTTGGTCCGCTCGTTACTGATATTGCGCCTGGATACGATCATGTTGTGAGTGGGATCGGAGGTGCGATCGCTGCTGCCGCAGGTGCTGACTTCCTCTGCATGGTCTCACCGGCAGAACACCTGGCTCTCCCGAATGAACATGATATTATCGAAGGAACAAGGGTTGCACGTATAGCTGCCCATACAGGTGATATTGTCCGTCGCGGCGGGGTGCATGCATGCCCAGAGGAAAAGGCAATGGCACGCGCCCGCTGTGATCTTGACTGGGAGGCACAGTATGCAGTATCGCTCTTTCCTGAATATGCACGATCAATTCATGATCGCGATGGTGAGATCGAGACCTGTTCAATGTGCGGAGATCTCTGTGCGGTGAAGATGGTACGGGATATCTTCGAAATCCAACAGAAATGATCCATCATTTGGAGCAGGTACTTCTCTGCATTTTCTGTCCTGAGTGGGGTGATCCCATTCTGCCCGGGGGTGGGCTGACCTCTCATGCAACCCCAAGAATCCGCGCGGCAAGGTGGGCGGCGTTCTCTCCCCCATCGACTGCAACACAGGCGACAGGAACGCCTTTTGGCATCTGGGCTATCGAGAGCAGGGCATCGAGTCCGCCCATCACCTTTCCGGATACCGGGACACCGATAACTGGCTTCTTTGTTTTTGAAGCGATAACACCTGGAAGGGCAGCGGACATCCCTGCGATTCCGATGAATACACGGGCATCACTTCGTGTGATATATTCTAAAAGCTTCTCGGGGTCGCGATGGGCGGATATCACCTGTTCATCATAGGTGATGCCGTATTCTGCGAGTGTTGCGCAGACTTTGCGAATGATTGCCTCGTCTGATTGCGATCCAGCGATGACAGCTACGTCAACCATAGTCTTCACCATCTATTAAGACGTTGATCTTCTTATAGTACCGACGATCAGGATGCAGAACGAATTATTGCTCATGATGCCGGGGCCGGTACCGATGCCGGATCGGGTCAGAAGCGCGATGAGCCGGCAGGCAATCAATCACCGTGGGAAAGAGTTCGGTGGTGTCTATGCAGACTGTGTCAGGGTGCTCAGGTCGTTGTTTGGGACCAAAAACGATCTTTTTGTCATCTCTGGCTCAGGTACTGCGGGGATGGAGGCGGCGGTTGCAAATGTCGGCAAGGGCCAGACGATAGCTTCGCTCGTCAACGGCAAGTTCGGAGAGCGGCTTGCGGAGATTGCCGGCCGGTATGGTGATCTGATTGCTCTTGAGTCCGAATGGGGACATCCCTTGAATCTTGACGCGCTAACAGAAGCGCTCGAGAACGGTGCCGATGTCGTGACGATGGTGCATAACGAGACCTCTGCGGGTATCCTGAACCCGGCAAACGAGGTCGGAAGACTTGCCCGGAAGCATGATGCACTCTTTATCATGGACGGGATCACCTCGATCGGCGGTGAATATGTGGCGGCAGATGAGTGGGGTGTTGACATCGCGATCGTGGGATCACAGAAATGCCTTGCCGCACCCGCAGGACTCTCGGCCGTTTCGGTTTCCGATCGTGCATGGGAGCGGCTCTCGACGGAACGTCCCTACTATCTTGATCTGAAGGCTTACCAGAAGGCTGCCTCCAAAGATCCGATGGAAACCCCGTATACGCCTGCAGTACCGCTTTTCTTCGGATTCCGTGAGGCATGTCTGATTGCCGAGGAGGAAGGGATTCCCGAGAGGATAGAACGCCACCGGAGGCTTGCGGATGCTGTCCGTGCAGCAGCGGATGCCTGGGGGCTTTCTCTTCTTCCAGAAACTGATGTCCTCCATTCACCATCAAATACAGTGACTGCGATCAGGTATCCCGAAGGGATTAATGATTCTGATCTGCGTGGTGGTGTGAAGAAGGCCGGGATTGAGATTGCAGGAGGACAGGATCGGCTGAAGGGCAGGATCTTTCGGATCGGCACGATGGGGGCAGTCGGGACGACCGAGGTGCTGACAACCATTGCTGCAGTACAGGCAACGTTGCAACGGCTTGGATACCGCTCCAGCGGAGATGGTGTATCAGCCGCACTTGAGGTGCTGGTATGAAGATCGGGATCGCAGACACGACATTTGCACGGGCGAATATGGGCAGGGTGGCAATTGACGAGATCAGGCGCCATGCGAGTATCCGGATCGAGCGGTATACCGTGCCCGGGATCAAGGATCTTCCGGTTGCCTGTAAGAAGCTGATCGAGGAGCGTGGCTGCGATCTGGTGATGGCGCTTGGGATGCCGGGCGGAGCAGATAAGGATAAACTCTGTGCACATGAGGCATCGCAGGGGCTTCAGATTGCCATGCTGATGACAAATACCCATATCATCGAGGTCTTTGTCCATGAGGATGAAGCAAAGGATGATAAAGAGCTTGCCTGGCTCCTTGAAGAGAGGACTCGTGAGCATGCAGTTAATGCTGTGAAACTCCTTCTTTATCCAAAGGAGCTTGAACGTGATGCGGGTACCGGACAGCGCCAGGGTTTTCCTGATGCTGGTCCGGCACGATTGTAAGGAGAAGATGATTCTATGACGATAAAACTTGGATTTGTTGTTGCGGAGTTTAACCGTGATATCACCTACATGATGGAGATTGAGGCTGAAGAACATGCAAAGTTCCTCGGAGCAGAAGTGATCGATCGCTCATATGTTCCCGGCGCATATGATATGCCGCTTGCCATCAAGAAAATGTTAAAAGAAGGAAATGTTGATGCGGTCGTCACCATCGGCTGTGTTATTGAGGGTGCGACGGGTCATGACGAGATCGTCGTCCAGCATGCAGCCCGAAAGATCATCGATCTCTCGCTTGAGTACGAAAAACCGGTGGCTCTTGGCATATCCGGGCCCGGGATGACCAGGCTTGAGGCCCAGGAACGGGTCGATTATGCCAGAAGAGCTGTTGAGTCGGCAGTAAAACTCGTATCAAGATTGACATGAGGGAATTATCATCGGTTATTGGTGCTATCACCCCATCCGCAACGATGGCGATTGCTGACCGTGCGAAAGAGATGGAACGTGAGGGGATCGACGTCATCAGCCTCTCGATCGGGGAGCCTGATTTTGAAACACCCTCGCACATCACGGAGGCGGCGATCACAGCATTGAGGCGGGGAGAAACACATTATGCCCCTTCTCGTGGGATCCCTGAACTCCTCGAAGCCATTGCCGAAAAGCTCACGACAGAAAACCGGATCCCCAGCACGCCTGCGGATCTGATAGTCACTGCTGGTGCAAAGGATGCCGTCAGGCTTCTTTGCCAGGCGGTGCTGAATCCAGGCGATGAGGTGATAGTGTTTGATCCCAGCTGGGTCTCGTATGAACCCTGTGTCCAGATGGCAGGGGCCACAGTGGTCCGTTATCCGCTTGACCCTGTAACATTTCAGCCAGGTGATGATCTGGTCGATCGAATCACACACAGGACAAAGATGATCATCGTTAATTCACCGTCGAACCCGACGGGATCGATTCTGGCCCGTTCATCGCTTGGTATGATTGCGGATCTCTGTTCCGATTATGATCTCCTTGCACTTTCCGATGAGATCTATGAAAAACTCGTCTATGGTGATGCGGAACATGTCTCGCTAGCCTCGATTCACGATATGGCCGAGCGTACCGTGACGGTAAACGGGTTCTCAAAGGCATATGCGATGACCGGGTGGCGGCTCGGGTATGCGGCAGGCCCGTCTGAGGTGATCAATTACATGAACCGGATCCAGCAGCATTCGGTCTCCCACCCCACGACGTTTGTGATGTGGGGCGGGGTTGCTGCACTCACCGGGGATCAGACCTGTGTCGTGGAGATGCGTGATGAGTTTGCAAGGAGGCGGGATTATGTGATAGGGGCCCTGACAGAGGCAGGGTATGCCTGTGCACCACCAGATGGTGCGTTCTATGCCTTTGCCAATGTGGGCGAAGATGATGTTGCTGTTGCCTCAGAATGGCTCGAGGATCGGCATGTTGCGGTGACACCTGGATCGGCATTTGGGGCGTCCGGGTGGGTGCGGATAAGCTATGCGACCTCAATGCAGCGCCTGGAAGAGGCGATGGAGCGAGTACACAGCGTTTAAGCAGTCAGGAAAGTGTGGTATATAACCAGCACAATACCAATATTTATCCTCGTTTCTGGCGTATCAGTCAAGAGCAATGGCCTCACCTCCAATCCTGTCTCCGGTGTCAGCAGATCGGTCTCTTCGCGAGAAGAAACAGATAGCCGGCGTTGCCATCGCCAGCAACACCTTCCTCGTAATCCTGAAACTGGCAATAGGCTTTCTCACCGGTTCAGTAGCTATCATCTCGGATGCGGTCCATTCTGCAACCGATATCGTCGCCTCATCGATTGCGTTCTTTGCAGTGAGAAAATCTGCTCATCCTCCTGATGATCAGCACCACTTCGGTCATGGAAAGTTCGAGTCCCTCTCGGCCCTCATTGAAGCCGGACTCATCATCCTTGTAGCGCTCTTTATCATCTATGAGGCATCCGGGGCTCTCATCCGTGGGGAGAGTACACTTGATCCCGACCTTCTTGCTCTTGGAATGGTGGCAGTCGGGGTCTCAGCACTTGCCAATACGCTCATCTCGCACAAAATGATGAAGATTGCAAAGAAGACCGAATCAATTGCACTTGAGACCGACGCCTGGCATCTCAGAACCGATGTGTTCACCTCGGTCGGTGTCTTTGTGGGATTGTTTCTGATCTATCTTACCGGCATCCTGCTGCTTGATGCGGTCATCGCTCTTGCAGTTGGTCTTGTGATCATCCGAACCGGCATCAGTCTGATAAAAAAATCGCTGGCTGATCTTCTGGATAACCGGCTCCCTGAAGAAGAGGTAGAGCGGATACGTGAGGTCCTGATCCGGTACTGCAACGAGTATGTCAACTTTCATGGTCTCAGGACCAGGCGATCAGGACCGGAACGTTTCATTGAATTTCACCTGATGCTTAACCAGGAATCCCTCCTATCAACTGCACATGAACTCGCAGATCGCCTTGAGGCAGATCTAAAGGCAGAGTTTCCACGATGCAACGTGATTATCCATATGGAGCCCTGCCATGAGGCATGTGAGGAATGCGGTATTTTCATTTGTCCCGAGCGTAAAAATGACTAAATTCCCTTTCTTTTGTTGATGATGAGCATATTCTTTCCATCTCGTCGCAGGTAGGTGACGTCATCGGTCACCTGACGGATGAGATAGATTCCAAGTCCTCCGATCTGACGTTCATCCACACCCATCTTGATATCCGGCGGATCGATGGACAGAGGATCAAAGGCCTTTCCTGTATCGGTTATGGTGATGGTGATCTCCGATTTAAAAACATCAATACAGATGTCTACGTCCCCGCCTTCAGGTCCATATGCATAGGAGGCGATATTGGTGAAGGCTTCATCTACAGCCAGCTGGAGATCAAGTGAATCCTGAGAGCGGACGCCAGACTTCTGTAAGAAAGACTCAAGAAAATCAATAACGAGGGGGAGGTTCTGGATATCAGCACGAAATGTCCTGTTCACCTGCATCAACCGGTTCGCCTCCCCCTTCTCCGAGATGCTGGATCATGATCCAGTTATCTGGTAGATCGTACTCTTGGTTCTGCCTTTGATCATAAAAACCAGATGGTTCTGTGGATCAAGTGACATGACATTCGCTGTCATCTCTATGCGATATCCGGCATACCTGGTGGATGGATAAATCACTTCAATGAGCTCCAGGAGGAGAAAGGGACGGAGGGAGTCTTTCATTGGTTATTATCAAATACTTGAATCGCTCCTATGTAGATCATGCGTCCGGTTCAGCTTGTTATTATCACACTTCTCCTGGGAGTGGTTCTGGGTGCAGGAATGATGACGATTGTTTCTGGTCCAGCCAATTCTCTATCTGATACTCCCCTTTTACCAGATTCCGGGATCTTCTATCAGGTCTCAACAATCGATGCCCTCCTTGAAGGTATATATGACGGTGTTATTTCCTCCGGTGAACTCATCCAGTATGGTGATCTCGGGATCGGAACATTTGACTCTCTCGATGGAGAGCTCATCCTTCTGGATGGTGTTGTCTATCAGGCGCGTGCAGATGGATCGGTTCATAGAGCATCTGATGATCTCATGGTCCCATTTGCAACAGTGACATATTTCAATCCCTCAATCACAATCGAGGGTCTCCACACGACCGGATATGCAGGATTTGAAGAGCATATTGATGAGCTGATCAGATCGAAAAACCTGATGTACGCAATACGGATAGATGGTGATTTCTCGTCAGTGATTGTACGGGCACCGCATAGGCAGGAGCATCCGTTTTCCCGGCTCGTGGATGCACTTGAAGACCAGTATATGGCAACCCATACAGATGTCAGCGGATCATCTGTTGGTTTCTTCCTCCCTGGCTATTTTGGAGGACTCAATGTCCCGGGCTACCATCTTCACTTTATCAGCGATGATAGGACGATTGGCGGCCATATTGTTGATTTCTCTCTTGATGGTGCATATGTTGCCCTTGAGGAGGGTTCTCTGTTTTTGATGCATCTTCCAGGAGAAGGTGCGTTTATCAATGTGGATCTATCTGCTGATCTATTGGGTGACCTTGCTGTTGTGGAGCGGCCCGCTGTGATGTGATGGTACCATCAACCAGGGTCGGATATATCCTGAGAAATCAAAAGGATCTGTTATAATCTTCATTATATTCCCTGCCCGGGGTTATCAGAAGAAGAAAGATTAAGTGTACATACATCGTAATTTTCATGTAATCTCAGGTATCCGGGAACTGGTTTTGGTGGTGTAGACGATATGGCAGAAAGCATCTTGACAGCACTTTTCAAGCCTGACGAATTTTTTGAGGAACAATCGAAAAAAGAGGCGTCCCTGAGCATTCCGCTTGGAATCATTTGTGTGTATGCTCTCCTGTCAGGTATTGCAGGGTACCAGATGGCAGTACTGATGGCTCCGATGTATGAAATTATTGCAGAGGGGTATGGTGAAATCATCGCAATCTTTGGTGCGATTGGAGGCTTTATCGGGGCTGCACTTACCTGGGTTGTTGTATCGGTCATTTTCTTTCTGCTGAGTATGCTCTTTCGTGGCGAGGGCTCGATGAAGAAAGTACTTGAAGCAGTTGGGTACGGCTTTACACCATTGATCGCTGTTGCCGGGATCGGTGTTGTATATCTTGCTATGATTGCAGATCAGATTCAGGTCACAGTTGTCCATGATATCATGGATCCTGGAGCCATCGAGGCAGCAATGGGAGAATTCATGGCACAACCCGCGATGCAGGAATACACCCTGCTCATTACGGTAATCTCTGTAATATTTTTTATCTGGGCGGCAAACATCTGGTATTTTGGTATTCGTCATGCACGCAATCTGACTGCACGAGATGCGGGGATCACGGTTCTCATTCCAGTTGCGATTTACCTGATCTTTATAATTATAACGTCCGGAGTTTTTGTATGAGAAAATATCTAATCGTATTCATTATCGTATGCGCATTTGTAACATCAATAGGTGCAGCAGGTTCAGCACCACAGGTTGGAGTGATCGATATCTCTCTCGATCCGCAGGTTTTCTTCCCGCATGACACTGGAACAGTGACCGTTGTCATCAAAAACACGGGCAGTGTTCCTGTTGAAATCTCACGTATCAATCTCGCAGGTACGAGCAATATTGACGTCCTGGAAGTCCCTCACTACAAAGGTACAGGCATTCTGGGTGCCGGAGACAGTCTGACAACCAGTTTCACCATCAGGGCACGAAGTGAGGATGGAATTTTCTATCCGCGTTTTTCCGTGAATTTTGTTCCAACCGGAAATATTATGACACCGATTCCCATGAGGGTCGACAGAACTCCGGTTGAAGCCGGTATCATGGAACGACCAGAGATCTTTATGAAGGGAAAGAAAGATACTGTTACAATTTCTGTTGGAAATCCCCGAGATAACAGGCTATCAGGTGTACGGATTACCCCTGTTACCGGGGCAGCAGATGTTGTTCCGACAGGCTATTTTATTGGATCACTTGGTCCGGGGGAGAAAAGTGAAGCTTCCTTCTCGGTTACACCATCGGGTGAAGGTGATCTTACCTTTCTGGTTGAGTACAGAAATGCCCAGAATGTTCATACCATCCCTCTCACCCTCCCATTGATCCCGGGTACAGCAAAGAGGATTGCTGAGCCAATCGTCTCGAATATCGAAGTTGCACCTGTATCTGGTGGATATCGGATCACAGGAGATGTATCAAATGCTGGTCTTGAGACCGCACGATCGGTTGTTGTAACAACGAAGGATCCGGCAGTACCGATGGATCCCTTCAGGGTGTATGTTGTCGGAGCACTCGACGCCGATGACTTCTCCTCTTTTGAAGTGACCTTCTCGGCACAGGATATCGAGGAAGTACCTCTCGTCATCAGGTATCGCGATGATGACGGAAACCTGTATGAAGAATCGGTCATGGTGGGGATACGATCAGGGCCTGGCAAAGTTTCAACGGATGACAACGGGATCTCCCCCATGATTATTGGGATACTGGGAGTGTGTGCATTGATTGTGGCTGCCGCTGTACTCTACTCGAGAAAGAGGCGATGACCCCTGCAATCCGGTTTCATGATGTCTCCAAGATTTACTCCTTGAAAAGCGGGGATGTCATAGCCCTTGATCATGTGACCCTCTCGATAGAAAAGGGAGAGTTCATTGCGGTGATGGGCCCCTCCGGATCCGGAAAATCCACTCTTTTAAATATGATGGGGTGCCTCGATATCCCGACCCATGGCAAAGTCTTCATAAACGACCAGAACATCGGCGAGATGAGTGATGATGAACTGACGATGCTCAGGCGGAACCATCTTGGCTTTATCTTTCAGCAATTCAACCTTATCCCGCTCCTCTCGGCAATAGAGAATGTCCGGCTACCACTCATCCTCAATGGAGGGGGTGACGAATGCACACTTAACTGCAGAAATATCCTCCAGGCGGTCGGGATCAGCGAGGAGCGGCTCGACCATAAACCTCCTGAACTATCCGGCGGCCAGCAGCAGCGGGTTGCGATTGCACGGGCATTAATTAATGATCCCGAGATCCTGCTTGCAGATGAGCCCACAGGAAACCTTGATACAAAGACCGGCGCACAGATTATGGATCTCCTGTCACGGCTCCAGAAGGAGGAGGGAAAAACGATTATCATGGTGACCCATGATCCAACACTCTCCAGGTATGCTGACCGAGTGATACGGATAGTCGACGGAAGGATCGAATGAACCGGCCGATCTTTTTTCAGTTTGCTCTACGAAATCTCAGGCTCCACTGGCTTCGTTCTATCCTGGCAATGATCGGGATCATTATCGGTGTTGTTGCCATCACCTCGATGGGAATACTTGGTTCTTCGCTTGTTCTCTCCATCTCAGAAGATCTGACAACGGTGGGTGATACGATAGTTGTCATCCCCCATGCAGGGGGGGCTCAGATGGGCCCGGGAGGAGGCGTCTCCTCAGATGACGTTATCACATCGAGGCAGCTTGAACGGATAACACGTGCATCTGTTCCACATACCGTCATCCCGGTCTATTCCGGAGGTACGCGGATCCGTATCGGGGGAGAAACCGGATTTGCCCCGATAATCGGGCTTCGAACAGCCGATATACCGGTTCTTCTTGAGCTGGAGGACGGGCAGTACCTGCGGGGGGCTTCCGGGGCAATGGTTGGATACCGGCTTGCTGAGACTTATTC
>SL_5KL_010_SEDDRAFT_10000305_pt1 | contig 31888 bp, 25 predicted proteins | sample SodLakKL_010_SED_FD_9118 | JGI IMG/M metagenome (IMG submission 9118) | reverse complement strand
GGGACATAAGTCCCTCTTTACTTCGGAAGGCTGTCGCCTTCCTGCGTATGCGTAGGAATGGAACTCAAAGTCTATTTATATACAGCCTTGTTTTTTTTAAGGGCTATCGCAGATAGCCCTACATGTTTTTAATGCATTTTTTTATCAAAAAAATGCGAGGGAAGGGATTCGAACCCTTGGACCCCTACGGGACAAGGCCCTGAACCTTGCGCCGTTGGCCATGCTTGGCTACCCTCGCAAGTTGGAGTGAGTTTACGAGCGAAACTTGCGTGTTAGTGGAAATCTTTTCCGCGTAACTCGCAGAAATGAGCGTATGCGAATTTCGAGAGTGTTTTGGAAGCTTTGCTTCCGATCGTCACTCGCTTTAGGAGCGAAAAGGTTTTTTTTGAGCGAGTAAAGCGAGAGTGAACAGGAACTTTGTTCCTGTGGAACCCTCGCAAGTTGGAGTGTGTTAGTGAAAATCTTTCCGATAGCCACTCGCAGAAATGAGCGTATGCGAATTTCGAGAGTGTTTTGGAGGCTTTGCTTCCGATAGCTACTCGCTTCATCAGTGAGTAGATTGAGAAATTATGCTAGAGTGATAAAGGATAGACTCAGAAGAGAGTTTGATCGTTCCCTGTTGGTATATCTTGATCATCTTCGTCTTCTTCTACCGCTTTTTCGATGCTTATCACTTCGACCCTGAATACCAGCGTGGTACCGGTCACTTCTTCGTTGAAGTCCAATATGATCTTATCCTCATGTGGTATGGCTATACCTTCACCTTCACTCGATTGGCCCGCCCTCATCTCCATATCCGGAACTTCTGCAAACTTTTCATCGTATCCAGCTAGAATTTCCGCATCGACTCTCATAGCTCTCGATATCTCATGTTCGATCTCGATGATACCATCTCCATCTGCAGCGGAGGAATCGATATGAGTAACGTGACATTTCCATCCTTCCTCCATATATGCACCGTAGACCTCGCCTACGTCGGGATCGTTCCTGATTATCAACGAATCTCTGTCTATGGATATGATGGTAACATCCCATCCCCAGAAGGGCGATTCAACTACCATGTTAGACCTGGCTTCCCCGTATAACGATTCAAACAACTCCTTATCTATCCTTTCGTATACAGGACGCGTTTCACTCCTATCTAATTCGAAGACCAGGTCTTCGCTCTTATCGCCGTAACCTTTTTCAGGTGGTACTTCGAAGATGCGAGATTCTCCTTCCTTCATCCCTTCAATGTTCTCATTCCATCCGTCGATCACACCTTCGCCAAGGGTGAATTCGAAGGGCGTACCTCTTTCTCTCTCTTCATGGTATGTCAATGTAAATCTAGGCTCATCGACATTGGGTATGGTATGATAAGATGTGTCGAATATCCGCCATTCGTCGTAGATCCTTTCATCTCTTAAGTGGCCGGTGTAGTGGATCGTGACCAAATCACCTTCTTCTGCGATGATCTTTTCTTCGACTTCTTCTTTGAAGTAGAACTCTCTCACGCCTAGTATACCGCCTGCCGATATAGCGATAATCATGATGACTATCGATAGTATTGAAATCCATCTTTTCATGCTGAATCAATAAGCGAAAGATGGATTGGTATAATAAATGTTATGGATGAAACGAGCTATCGATGCTTAATTATTTATACAAAAACGAATTTCTAGTAGCTCGTGAAAAAAATGAAGTCGGTCGTGATAGTAGGTGGACAGTGGGGAGACGAAGGTAAGGGAAAGATAACAGACTATTATGCTGAAAAAGCAGATTATATAGTTCGGTTTCAAGGAGGTAACAATGCGGGTCACACCATCGAGATAAACGATGAAAAGTTCAAGCTCCATCTTTTACCCTCTGGTTTGCTACGTAAGGATAAAAAATCGATCATAGGCAACGGCGTCGTTGTGGATCCTAAGGTACTGATCGACGAGTTGAACGCACTAGAAAAAAGAGGTATCGACGTCTCTAACCTGATGCTTTCAGACAGAGCCAATCTGATAATGCCTTACCATAAAGCGGAAGATGCACTTCAGGAAAAGTTGAAAGGTAAGCTAAAAGCGGGAACTACGAGGAAAGGTATAGGACCCTGTTATTCGGATAAGATGGCTCGTTACGGTATAAGAGTCGCCGATCTATACAATCCTGGCTCTTTAAAGAAAAAATTGCAGAAAGTCATCCCGATAAAGAACAAAATATTCAAGGCTTTTGAAGTTGACGAGGGATGGGATGTTGAGGAAGTCTGTGAGGAGTACATCGCTCACGGAGAGACACTAGAGCCCTATGTAAAGGACGTATCAGTTATCCTCCACAAAGCTTTAGAAAGAGATAAGACCTTGCTTTTCGAAGGTGCTCAGGGCACCCATCTAGACATAGACCACGGAGTTTATCCCTATACCACCTCTTCGAACACCATCTCGGGCAACGCTTCTACCGGCAGCGGTATAGGCCCTCTGAACATCTCATCGGTGGTGGGCATAGTAAAGGCCTATACATCCAGGGTCGGAACGGGGCCCTTCCCCACGGAATTAGAAGACGAAAAAGGAGATCATATCCGTGAAAAGGGTAACGAGTACGGTACCACCACGGGAAGACCTAGAAGAGTGGGCTGGTTGGATCTGGTGATGGTGAGATACTCCGCGAGAGTGAACTCATTCACAGGTCTAGCCGTGACCTGTGTCGACGTGCTTTCAGGTTTAGACGAGGTAAAAGTCTGTACTCATTACCGTTACCAAGACAAAAAAATAACGAATTTTCCCGCAGATATAGAGCTTTTGAACCATCACGAACCGGTCTACAAAGAGTTCGAAGGTTGGGATGAACAGGATTGGGACGAAGTCACCAAAAAAGGTTACGACGCACTAGCGAAAGAGATCAAAGAATACCTGCAGTTCATAGAAGAAGACACTGGAACACCGATAAAACATGTTTCTATAGGGCCAAAAAGAGAACAGACGTTGAAAAAATAGAACATCAATTTTTCTTTCCTTCTACCGTTTCCCTCTCTTTCCGTCTCATATTTTCAAAGTAATCTCTTATATCCTCTCGGACTTTGGTAGGGTACTCTTTATCTAGACATGCAAGACAGAGTTGGTCTTTTTTTTTCGCTATACCTTTTACCAGACCGTCTATGTTTTGATATGTCAGAGAATCCGCTCCGATCTCTTTTTTTATCTCCCTTATGGAACGGTTCGCAGCTATCAATTCTTCCTGGGTAGGTATATCTATGCCGTAGTAACAGGGCGAAACGATGGGAGGGCAGCCCACCAAAAAGTGTACCTCTTCTGCATTACAGTTTTTCATCAATTTGATCAATTTTTTTGAAGTCGTTCCTCTCACTATACTGTCATCTACCAAACCTATCTTTTTTCCCTTCACCTCTTCTATTATGGGGTTCAGTTTGGTCTTTACAGCGGTTTCTCTCGAAGTCTGGTCCGGCATGATAAAGGTCCTTCCGACGTACCTGTTCCTCAGCAAACCTTCTCGGTATGGAAGGTCCAGCTCCTCGGCGAGTGCAAGAGCGATGGTCCGTGCAGTGTCCGGTACCGGGATGACAACGTCCAATTTTTTATTTTTCTTCTGCCATTCCTTTGCAAGTTCTCGGCCCAACCGGAAACGTGCCTCGTAAACGTTTATCCTCTCTATGGTAGAATCAGGTCTAGCAAAGTAAACCCATTCAAACATGCAGTGGTTCGTTTTCTCATTCTTCAACTGCCTAGCCTGATATGATTTATCCTCTTTTATCAATATCGCTTCTCCGGGAAGAACTTCTCTCAACACCTTGTATCCTAGGATGTCCAAAACTGTGTTTTCCGATGCGACTCCAAAGCTGGTACCGTCCAGATTGACTTTTTTACCGAATACCATGGGTCTTATCCCTCTTGGGTCTCTGAAAGTGAAGAGGCCCAAACCCGGTATGAGAGTCACCACCGAATAACTCCCGTTCAGGTTATCCATGGTTCTTTCCGCGGCGACAAAGAGTGCGTTTTCGTCGATCTCGCTCTCTTTTTCGAGCTCTTTGGCGAAAACATGTAGGATCAATTCAAGGTCACAGGTGGATTTTAGATCTAGGTCGTATTTTTCAACCATCTCTCTATAGTTGACTATGTTGCCGTTATGGGCCATGCCCATCTCTATGGGATTTTCTATCTTGAAAGGTTGTGCATCCTGTTCTACGTTCGATCCGATGGTGGGGTATCTTACGTGGCCGATACCGTTGGATCCTTCCAACTCTTCCAAGATAGATTCATCGAAGACTTCACCTATCAGACCTTTATCTTTTTTGAGAACGGAATCTTTTCCCTCTGAGGTGTACATACCGGCACCGTTCTGTCCTCGATGCTGGATAGCGAAGAGGCCCGTATATAGTTCCGCCGAGGCATTGTTCGTGCCTAATATTCCGATTATACCACACATGTTGACCAACTTTGACTTTTGATGCGCATGAAAACGAATTCTAATAAGATTTAAACCTATCGCTTGAACTTTCTACAAACGTCGATGAAGTTTTCAAAGATCTTCATCCCGTATTCCGTATGGTCCACTTCTGGGTGAAATTGAAGTCCGTATAATTTTTTAGTTTTATGTTTGAATGCTTGGATAGGGCAAGAATCAGAATAGGCGAGTTTTATCATATCGGGTCCCAACTCTTTTATCTCATCGTTGTGAGACTCCCATACCACGAACTCGTCTTCAGTACCTACGAATAGATCGTTCTTCTCGACTACTTTCAAGACGGTCTTTCCGTATTCCGGATTCTCCGCGCTGCCTGTTACCCCACCAAAGTATTTGGCTATGAACTGCGCCCCTACGCAGATACCGAGTATAGGCACATCTGATCTCTCGATATACTCCTCAGTTCTTCCTAAACTCATGTCTTCATCGGATATACGAGGGGCTCCGCCTGAAAGAACCAACCCGTCAACCTCCAACTCTTCAACAGGAGTATCATTGGATACTATTTTAGATCTCACTCCCAACTGTTTCAAAACTCTCCATTCCCGATGTGTCCACTGTCCTCCGTTGTCGATCACATATATCTTCATCGATCATTCACCTGAATTTTTATCCAGTATCGTCTCAACGAAGGCCAAGAACAGCGGCGCCGGTTTCATGGGTCTGGACTGGAACTCGGGGTGGAATTGACAGCCTATATAGAATGGATGATCTTTTAATTCAAGCATCTCCATCCTTTTTTTGTTGGGAGAATATGCGCTGAAAAGTAACCCTTTAGATTCTATCTCATCCTTATACTCCAAGTTTACTTCGTAGCGGTGCCTGTGCCTCTCAGAGATCTCATCTTTCTGGTAGATATCATGTGCTTTAGTACCTTGATCTATCATGATCCTATCAGCACCTAAACGCATGGTGCCCCCCATCTTGTCGATACCCCTCTGCATGGGTAACAGGTCTATAACTGGGTGCGGTGTCTTTTCGTCGAACTCGTAACTGTGAGCATCTTCGTAGCCTAGAACGTTCCTTACAAATTCCACCACCGAAAGCTGAAAGCCCAAGCAGATCGCCAACATAGGTAATTCGTTCGTTCTAGCATAATTCAAAGCGTCTATCTTTCCTTCCATCCCTCTATCCCCAAAGCCTCCAGGTATCAAAAGTCCATGTACGTCTTTCAACAGTTCTTCGGGGCCATCTTTTTCCTCCAACTCTTCCGATTCTACATACTTTATGTTTATCCTGGTTCTGGTTTTAGCTCTGCAGTGGTTCAAAGCCTGTTCATAGCTCACGTAGGCATCTTCCAACTCTGTGTATTTTCCCACGATGGCGATATCTATCTCAGAAGAGGGGTTTTCGAATCGTTCGAGGAAATTTTTCCACTCTTCCATCTGGTGAAATTTTTCCACGCATATGTTCTCTTTTTCTTCCAAAACTTTTGAGAGGTTTAGACCTTCCATCACACATTCCGTTATCCCTTCGTCTTGGAGGATCAGAGGAACACGATATATGTTTTCGGCGTTAGGGGACGAGACCACAGCTTTTTCCGGCACGTCGCAGAACAAAGATATCTTTTTCTTGGTGGATTTTTCAAGTTTATTTTTGGACCGCCCGACTATTATATCCGGCTCTATCCCTATCTCTCTCAAGGCTTTAACTGAGTGCTGGGTCGGTTTAGTTTTCTGTTCGCCGACCACGTCTAACTCCGGTACCAAAGTCGTATGTACAAAGAGGGCGTTGTTCTTTTCTTCACCTACGTCCATGTGGAGTTGCCTAACGGCCTCTAGGAAGGGCATGCTCTCTATGTCGCCTACGGTACCCCCGAGTTCTATCAACACTATATCCACACCGGTGTCGTCAGCGACTTGCCATATCTTCCTGTTGATCTCGTCGGTGATATGAGGTATTATCTGAACAGTCTTACCCAGGTACTCTCCGGCCCTTTCCTTCTCTATAACGCTGCGATATACTTTGCCCGTGGTTATATTATCTTCTCCGATCAGATCGGTATCTAAAAATCGTTCGTAATTTCCAAGGTCTAGGTCCGCTTCGGTACCGTCTTTTAAAACAAAAACTTCTCCATGTTCAAAGGGGTTCATGGTCCCAGCGTCGCAGTTCAAATATGGATCTATCTTTATCGCTGTAACGGTAAAACCTTTCGCCTTCAACAACTTTCCAAGAGAAGAGGTAACTACGCCTTTACCTAAACCCGACATAACGCCGCCCGTGATGATTATAAATTTCGTCATTTTACACGGGAGGAAGCAAAGAGGGTAGATGTGTTTAAACTTTTTGCTCCCCGAAAAGGTAAACTTCAAAAGACTTGAGTCGTTAGGTAGTGCGGCTTCAAAAAATATATATGGAAATGAGTAGATTAGAGTTAAGGCATGACGGAGCGATTAATCTTATATGTGGAAAATAGTCCGGTCGAGTCAGGAGGTAGAGTTAGAGTTAACCGCGATATCTTCGAGGGATTTGAATTTGGTGAAGGAGAGATGGTGGTAGTGAGTTCGAAAACAAAGGATATATTAGTCTCCATATATTGTGACGAGATGATTGAAAACGGAAAAATAAGCATAAGATTAAAGGATAGAAAAAAATTAGATGTCGACGAAGGTGATGAAGTGGAAGTAAGAAAACACCAAAAGCTACTCCAAAAACTTCTATAACCCGGTGATATTATGAAAGTGATCATAATCGGTGCCGGTGAAGTCGGTCGATCCCTCGCAGAGTCCATAAGAAGAAAAGGGCACGACGTGATAATAGTAGATAAATCTGAAAAGGCATGCGAAAAGGCTAGGTATCTCGACGTTAAGGTGGTGAAGGGAAACGGTGCGAGACCAGAGTTGTTGAACTCCCTAGATATCAAGGGATCCGACTATTTTTTTACCGCGACCGACAACAATGAAGCAAATCTTGTAGCTTGTTCCATGGCCAAATCCGTCGGTTGTAAGACCATGGCGAGGATAAAGGGTTTAGAGTACATCACCAAAGAAGTATCACAGAGATTTACGCCCATCGGCGTGGACTATGCGGTTTCTCCTGAACTGTTGGTAGCTAGAAAGATAGCCGATGTGATCACTGTCCCATTTGCCATAGATCGAAACATATCCATGGGCGGAAAGCTCAAAGTGACTGAATTCAAGGTATTGACCACTTCTCGGATAAAGAATAAAAAAATAAAGGATATAAGATTTCCAAAAAATATCAACCTAGGTGCTATCGTAAGAGAGAATCAAGTCATCGTACCCCACGGTAAAAATGTGGTGAGGGAAGACGATACACTCATAGTGATGACCGAGGGAAAGAAGGCGGAAAAAAAGATATTAAAACTTTTAGGTACTAAAAGATCGTCGGTGGAAAGGGTCATGGTGGTGGGAGCTACATCCATAGGGATAAACGTGGCAAAAAAATTGAAGAAGAGGGGAGTCGACGTAAAGATCATGGACGAGTCCAGAAAAAGAGCTAGAAGGGCTGCCGAAATATTGAAGGACGTTGAAGTCATGAGGGGTGATGCTAGAGATAAAAATCTGCTTGTAGAGGAGGGTATCTTAAGGATGGATGCTCTGGCATCTACAGCACCCTCTGAAGAGTACAACGTTCTCGTCTCTCTTTTGGCGAAGGTGTATGGTGTAGAAAAGACCGTGGCCGTGGTGCAAGAACTAGGAGTAAAATCGCTCATAGAAACTATCGGTATAGATCTAGCAGCTTCTCCGCAGCTTCAGACCGCTAACACCATGTTGAGGTTGGCCAGAGAACTCAACCCCTTGAAAGCCGTTCCCATCCACGGTGGAGATATATACCTTTTGGAGATGCATGTTGATGATGATTCACCGATAGTTGAAAAAACCATCGCTCAAAGCGATCTCCCTCCTGAATGCATAATCGGAGCCATAATCAGGAACGGAAAAACCATAATACCCCGCGGAGAGGAAAAATTCAAAGCAGGTGATCAGGTGCTTACCTTCGTTTTGAAAGAGGAGATAAACGCCGTGGAGGATGTATTCTAACATGCGATGGAAAGTTGTTATCGGTAACCTCGGTTCTATCCTGAAAATTTTTGGTCTGGCGTTCTTAGTTCCAGTTATACCCGCTTTTTACTACCAAGAGGCCCCTGTATTCTTCGGCTTTTTACCATACAATGCAGTGGTTTTTCTCTTGATGTCTTCGTTGACCGTGACTCTAGGTATACCTGCCAAAGCATACGGAAGAGCAGAAGATTTTCACCACAACGAGGCCATAGTTTTAGTAAGTTCCTCCTGGCTTATATTAGCTCTGATCTCATCTCTTCCTTTCTTTTTGACTTTCACCCTTTCATGCCCCATCGATGGATTCTTCGAAGCCATGTCGGGCATCACCACTACAGGGGCTACCGTTTTGCCTTTTCCTTTAGAAGACCATCCCCAAAGCATATTGCTCTGGCGTGCCGTCCTTCAGTGGATAGGAGGTATGGGTATAATCGTTTTATCCGTGGCCATTTTGACCAAGTTGAGCAGCGGCGGATTGAGTCTTTTAGAGGCCGAATCCCCTGGCCCTTCTATAACCAGATTGAAACCGAAGATAAAAGAGACCGCTAAGATCCTCTGGTTTCTTTACTCACTCTTCACTTTATTGTTGTTCATCCTACTTCTGGGGGCGAGAGTGGGTGTTTACGATGCAGTCTACCATTCTTTTACCACCATGCCCACGGGAGGATTTTCACCCCATACCGAGAGCGTCGCTTATTTTTCTTCCGTCGTTCAATGGATAATAATATTTTTCATGATAATAGCCGGTGTCAACTTTTCACTCCATTACCAATGTTTTATAGGTAATCCTAAAAAGATGTTAAAAAATCCTGAGTTCAGGACGTATCTATTTATCATCTTCGGAGTCACTATTGTGATCACACTGCTCAGCGTGGTAAGCAGTGTTGCTGATATTTCGGTCCTCGACGCCTTATTTCAAGTGGTATCGGTCATGACCACAACGGGCTACACAACGGTAAATTTTGATGCGTGGCCGGAACTATTCCGGTTGTTCTTATTATTGCTCATGTTCATAGGAGGTTCAGCAGGCTCCACCGGTGGAGGCATAAAGGTACTCAGGATCCTTCTCATCTTCAAGATGGTCAAGAGAAAGCTAATAGAGTTCATCAATCCTCGAAGAGTCATGGTGGTAAGGATGGGAGATACGGTGGTAGAAGAGAACACCTTGAACACCATAGCGATGTTTTTTGTCGCCTATGTTATCATATTTGCTATAGGAGCCATCATCATGGTGGGTCTTACCGGTGATATGATCTCGGGTATAGCTGCATCTGCAACGTCTTTAGGGAATGTCGGTCCCGGTTTAGGATTAGTGGCAAGCGATTTTAGGTCGGTCCCTGCAAGCGGAAGGTTGATCATGTCTCTATTCATGTGGATAGGTAGGTTGGAGATATTTACGGCGGTGGTTCTATTCAATCCTTCGCTTTACAAAAAGAGTAAGCTGCGTAATTTACTCAGCTTCGAGATAAGAAAGTAAAACCATACCGTTTTTTGTGATACCTATATTCATACTCCCGGTGCGATACCCCAGAGGCTGAGTACTACGTAAAAAAGACTCAAAGAAGCTATACCCATGGGCACGAATGAAAGGTCTTCGTCCGTTAACAGTACGGAAGCCACACCCAATGTTCCGAAGACGATGAGATGATGTATCTCGTGGAACATGATCGCCGGCAGGAACGCTATACCCAAAAGGATCAAGGGAAGATTCAATCCGGAGGAGTCCAACCATTCGGATATCTTCCCTTCTTTGAGTAGGTGGGCTAAAACGTTTACGATCAAGATCAGGAAGAATAGTATCAACATCAGGCCTATGACTTCAGAGGTGATACCCGGAGACCTTGATAAATCTAAAGTGGAGAACTCGCCGGTGTAGGTATCATATTCCCTAGTTTTCCAGAATGCAGGCGTCATAACACCTATGAAATAGATCACTGAGCACGCAACAGAGTAGACAACACCAGGATATATCTTAGAAGTTTCTTCCCTTTTTCGGAAAGAAAGATATATCAAACCTGTAGCTAGAAGAAAGATCAAAGTGATCCTGATGGGGCCCATGAGGAATGCAAAGGAACCACCCGCTAAAAGAGAGATTATAGCCATATTTCGAGAGTAGCTCTTGGGGAGTATTTTCTCCTCCTTATAATAATCTGAAATAAAACATCCAAAACAACCCAGGAGTAATCCCATGGCTGCGATGTAAAATATGTAGGGGAAATGTAGAACGTAGGTAGGATCTATGGCCCACCCCTTGGAGAAGTCAGGGTCTAAGAGGTGAAGTACGGCACTTCCCAGGAGGGCTGAAACAAAGGTGGGAAGTATATACGTGATCTTCAAGGTAGATAATATCTTCTTGAGCACGGATCTATATCTTAGGCGCATGGAGAGGAACACGAAACCCGTAGATATGATGAAGAAAAACATGGTCAGATACAAAGACCTCTGCTGCAGGGCCATATTCGTGGCGAGACCGCCTCCGTTAGATAATATCTCCGACATCCCGTATCCGTATTCTTGGATGAAGACGTAATACTTCGTATAGGGAGGGAACTTAAAAAAATCTAGTACCACCACATTTCCTTCCTGAAGAGATATGGACGTAGGGACCAATGAACTGATGAACCAAGCAACTACCCAAACTCCATAAGCGCCGAAAAAGATGGCGCCTACTTTCTTTAAAACAGGCTTGAATTTTTTTTCTGATATGAGTTTGATGGACTCCCATATCCGGACTTTTACTGCCACATAGAGCCCGCTCAAAGTTATGATCGATAATGCCATCCGCCTGAGACCGACACTTATATCCTCAGAAAAAAGCATTATCGGAGGATATAGATCGACGATCTTTTGATAGAAAGGGACGTCCGCCGCAAAATATGCATAGATTCCAGAATGTTCCGCTCCTGCGTAACCGAATATAAAATAGTCGACGAACGGAGGTACCATCACTATCGCGAACCCCGGGAGTATCGCATTATAGGTCTTCCAAAGAGGGGTATCGGCAGCTATAGAGAGTACTAAGGCTCCCATGATAAGGACGGGAAAGTTGAAAGCTATATGTTGGATCACAAGATATGTTGAAAAGACAGGATATTCATATATCAAGGACTCCGCTACTGAGCGTACAGTCCCGATCACTACCATGAATATAAAAGCAGTGAGAGGCGTGAATCGGTCCTTTTCGAAGAATTCTATCAACTGCTCTAGATAGCTAGAGATCAAACCTGGTTTTCCTTCTTGTTTTTTTCTCCAATCGGAATCTTTAGACATGTCCTGGTCAATCCATTAGGCTCTACTCCTATAATTCATTTTTGGAGCAAACACCAGGATCAAAAGGATAGTTTAGGTTTGCTGGGAAATTCCCAAGCCCCCCTACAAGTCATGCTTAATTTTTTATGGCCTGGCTTTTTCACCTTTAGGTCCATATTCCCTCTTTGCATCACCAGATCTAGAAGAGGAAAGATCCTGAAGGCTTTGAGACGTATCTTATCTGTTCGCTCCACTTTGAAATCGGCTTCTACTTTCATTCTATCTTCTTTGAACCCTTTAAAATGATAGTTACTAGGAGGTTTTTTATGTATGTCGTAGTCCAATTCATACTCGTTGGATCTGAACTTTGTAACGTCTTCGCCCAAACTCAAATACGCACGACCTTTACCTGTTTTACCCATCTGATGCTGCGCCAAAGAGAAGGAAACGATCTCATCTTTTATCTTTCCTATGCCGTGTCCCCATGTCCAGAGAGTATCGGATGGGATCCAATGTCCCAGGTTCGAGTCGATGTAGCCGACACCTTTGATCTCGTATGTTTTTCCGTCCACAAAGAGTTCTCCCTCCACTTCCGCCGAATTACATATGACTATCCAGTCCATCCACGAATCGACGGAGAATGACTTACCGAGATCTACATGGATACGGTCTCCCAAAGCTATTTGAGAAAAATTGAGATCCCAGTCAAAAGCATCGGTTTCACCTTTGATCCGCCATCCTCCTTCCCTTTTATGTTCTATCGATGCGGGTCCGAAAAACCAACGTTTCGAGCTTTTTAGATCACACTGGTTTTTGTGTATCTCTAAATATCCTATTTCATCTCCACCTTCATGGTAGATCGCGTATGATAATATGCATCTTTTCATCCCGAGTACGTTGTTTGGATTCCCTATTGAGTAACAGATAAATCCTTCGATCTCTTCAGTCGAGAATCCGAAATACTTCCATTCTAAGAACACGATATCGGATAAACTCCCTGAGCAATATTTTTTGAACCTCCAAAAGTCTTTTGTGCTCATAGATGGTCGTCTTTTGCAGGGTTTAAATATATATCAAATTTGTCCTTATGAGTTAGAGAGACCTGAGGTGATCAGGAGTCGAGTTGCCAAAGTTTAAATACTGATATCCTCGTCAGATCATCAAGTGGAGCCTTTAAAGCGCTGATGATAACGAGTCGGTATGGGGCATATGATGGATAAAATTAAAACACCCGCGTATAAAAAACCTCGTCTGAGGAATTTTTTGAAGTTGGCTTATCTCCTTTGGCTTGAAGTATATAGATCCATCTTTGGAAAAAAATTCGCCGCCGAATTTGACGTCACCTACAGATGCAACCTTAGATGCGACCACTGTTACAACTTACAGTTGGATAACGATATAGATAGGGATGTTCCTCTCGACCAGTGGAAAGCTCGATTCGAAAAGATGTACGACAAAGGGATAAGACTCGTTCAACTTATGGGTGGCGAACCTACGCTGAGGATGGATGTTATCCAACAGGCGGTAAAGACTTTTCCCTTTGTATACGTCTCTACTAACGGGTTGATAAAAATACCTGACCATTGGGATATAAAGATAATATTGTCCATCGACGGCATGAGAGAAAAAAACGATAAGATCAGAGGGGAAGGAGTATTTGACAAGGCGATCAAAAACTACCGAGGAGACGGCCGAGTGTTGATCAATATGGTTCTTACCATGGAGAATTATAACGATCTAGAAGATGTGGTTTTACTCGCTAAAAGATGCAACTTCAGCGGAGTGGTTTGCAACATATACAGCACTACTACATATGAAGAAGATAAAAAGATAAAAGGAAAGGATAGACAACTCATAATCGATGAACTCAGGCGCGTAAGAGCACTTTACCCTGAGACACTCTTGATGAACGAACCCATGATCAAGTGGTTCGAGGATGCTGACCATAAAGACCAGTGCCATTGGAGGGATCAAATAGACCACTATAACGTGGATTGGAGTTCTAGAGTATGTTACTCTGACGATCCAGATTGTGGTAACTGCGGCTGCATGGCCGGGGCGATGCAGCCTCCGTTCAAGATGGTAAGATACCCTTCAGATCTGATAAAGATAGTCACTTTTAAAAAGAGTTGAAAGCGGGCGCGGTCATATATGACCGATTAGTCTCAATAACAGATAAACGAGTACCGTGAAATACATACCAAAAACCGGTCGATGATCTTCCAAGAAGTAGAACAACAGAGATGAGATAACACCCGTTATCAACATGAACGTGATGTCCCAATACGTATGGAACATCACTCCGGGGGCCACGAAAAGAAACACTATAAATATAGACACGATCTTCTTTCCTTTTTCTAGACCAAAAACGGTATAAACATTTCTCACACCGGCCCTGCGATCACCTTCATAATCTGAAAGAGCATTGATCAAGGGCGAAACCGACAGAACTACAAGGATTATGATGGTCGCTTGTAGCACATCAGGGTAGAACTGTATACCGCGTTCGATCCTCATGGATGAGAGATATATGCCATCTCTCCATATGTATGGCGAATAAACACCAAATAAGAATCCGATCACGCTTCCTAAACCAACGCAGATATGTCCGTACAGCCTATCTCTTAGCCTTATGGGCGGTACAGAATATAGAACACCGAAGAGTATGCCTAAACAGGTCAAAAGGACCAAAGGAGGACCGAGGAGTAGGGAGATAAGTAAGGATAATAGAGCCGTAAAAACCAACATGTCGATGTAATGACGGGCTTCTAGACGTCCGGAAACAAGAGGCCGGTTGGGATGAACATGGTCGTCTATCTCTAAGTCGTAGAGATCGTTTAGCAGTGTGGTGAACTGCCAACCCAGAACGGGACACAGTGCCGCTAAGATGATGAAAGGTAGATGATTGATGGACGATATGGAGAGAGCCTCTACTTCAGATATGGTTCGAACGAATATAACTCCTAATAACGTCATCATGGCAAAATGAAGTGTTCGGAAAGGCTTGATGGTTCTGATCAGGTTTTTGAAAGTTCTGCCCAAAGAGACGTATGCAAAAAGTGCATAGACCACAAATATTTCTAACAAAAATAAGACCACTAAAAGATGATACTGTTGGTATCTTAATGATCCCATGGTCCATTCCGGTCGAAGAAAGAGATCCATGCTGAGCAATCCATATAGATCAAAATGAGGTCGGGCTCCGTTTATCAGTGAAATTCGGTTTACCATGAAAACGGGAAGATAGAAACCGATCACGCCTAGAAAGGCGATGATAGACCTAAACGTATCAGTCTTAGGGAACGTTTTTACTATCAAGATCGCCGATAGGATAACCACCAGTAACAAAAGACTCACACCTTCAGGAGTGACGAGACTTTTCGATACCTCTCCATAGATGAGGTATGAGATCAGCGGATTTAATGCTAGTATCCAAAAATATCTACTTATGTCCCGGATTAGAACGAAAGTTTTTTTATGGGAGAATACAAGACCCAAGACCACGAGTATGATCCCAAAGAAAAGAGCATAATGTAGCGTGTTAACGTAAAGTAAAATTAGCGACATGTCCGAGTTGCTCTGTATCATCCATCTTAAAACAGTATCCGTCGTACCTAGTATGATAAGGTAGATGAATAAAAAAGACGGTCCATGTTGTTTTATCAGGTCATAGGCTTTCATGAATTTTCACTTTTTTAAAGAAGGGGTAAGATAATTGATTTTTGGTCCGAAGAGACCAAAACCTTTCAATCCGGATCTTTCCCATCTTTTTTAGAAGTCAAAACAAAGTAAACCAATATCCAGATCGTAAAAAATGTGATCCCTCCTACAGCGGCCGTCGGGTCTTCTTGGATACGATGACCTATAGAAACTTCGACTTTTTCACTCGTTTCACTCTCTCCCATGGCGTTCACCGCCGCCACCTGGTAATCGTATCTTCCGTATCCTACGCCCTGGTCATCAACATAAGAGGAAGAAGTAGCCCTACCTATGACTTCGCCATCTCTGTAAACTTTGTAGTATAGTATGGGAGCCCCTCTATCTTCAGGTGGAGTCCAATCTAAATTTATATCGCGCTCGTCTCTCTCAAATTCCAAATTTTCTATTTTATCGGGGGCGGCAGCAGGTGTAGCGTCTGGAGTTTTTTCCAATTTTAGGGTGTATCTTCCGTAGTTCCCCTCTATACTTGAATCACCTTCTTCAGGCGCATAGATACACACGTAATACCTTCCTTCAGAAAGTATTATCTCTTCACCGGTGTAGTTCGAGTTAGGTGTAGTAGGGGGATATCCTTCGTAGGTGATGGATAAGGCAGGATACTTTTCTTGGTTAACATATATCCTGGGGTTCGTGCCTCCTGTAGACTCTATAGATAAGCGGGAAGTTTCTTCTATGTCCAGGATGTATGAATCTCCGCCGCCTCTTCCTATGTATTTTTCGACGGATCCGTATTCCATGTGCATCCCCTCGCCTTCGTAGTAATGCTCCGTTACGTCGACTTGTGACGGTAGTTCGTCAGTTTCTGTTCCAAATACATAGGCCAAGTCTATCATGTATTTGTAATCAGGATTATCTCTAAAGTAGAGATCACCGATTATACCGTAGTTCCGGCGAGCACTGAACGATTCACCTATAAAACTCCAATAAGTCGGTTCAGCCACGAACCATCTTGCGTTCCATGCATCGGCATCGACAACGTACCAGTCTCCCTCCCCTTCTCGCCATGTTGTATCGTACAAAGAATCTTCAAACCAAACCTCTACGGTGAAATGACCCATGAGTTCTGTTTCGTCGATGTATTCAGGTCGGGGGTGAGCTGAAACGATCCTACTAGGTATGCCGACAGCCCTCAGAAGAGCCGTCAATGCGATGGAGGTCTCGTCACACCACGCATTTATCTGCTTAGTCCTTTCGACTTCCGTTGGGTTCCTGATACTTTCCAATGTTTCGTCGTTTTCAGCGAGTATCTCAGCATCCTCAAGCTCCAGACCGGTGTAGTCTAAGTACATATAACCTTCCCTCTCGTCGTGATATAACGTTCCCTCTTCTCCTGATCCTTCTCCAAAAAGTATCTCTGAGGCGTCTCTGATGAACGGTTGATTAGGTGGTTCTTGGGGCGATAAAGGAGCTGGCACGGCGTCAGACCTCTGTGCTACGACCCTTGCTAATCTGACCGCGGCATCTTCTGGTTCGCTGGTTCCGGCCACGGCCCTCAAAGCGAATTCGTACATGGCCGGCATCCCTTCGGCGTCGTCTCCATAAAGTCTAAGGTCGGCCTCTTGAGGACCTCCTCCAGCAGGAACGAGATATGCCTTTTCGTCCCTGGTGCTATCTTCATCGTATGTATATGCTCTTATTTTTTCGTCTGAAAGCGACGTTTCTCGGGGGTCGTGAACAACTAAAAGGTCCATATGGTGCTCTCCGTCCGGCCAGTTTGTTTCTATGGTGTAACTTCCAACGGTACCGTCCCGAGGAAGATCCGTCTTGAAAGTGTTATTATCTATTTGCCTAATGGGACCTATCGAGGTCATATCTCCTCGCGAGGGTTTTACAGTTATCTCCGCCTCGGCAGGTGCTTTTATCTCTAGGGATGATCCTCTCCTAACCACGACGGAATCTCGTGCAAGAGTGATGGTATCGTTATCTTTTTCGTACTCTTCCCATACATCGTAGTTTCTTGTCCAGTAAGATTCATCGTATACCACATAAACGTCGAGTTCGGGTTCATATCCCGTCTCAGGCATATCTTCGGCGACCAAGTCCATATCGCCGTTCTCGTGGATGGGAGCGGAACCAAGGGCAGAACTGAGACTGATGAAGGTCAACATAAAAACTGTCATCATCACCAAAATGCATTTTGATATCCTAAATGATCCTAGTGGGGCCATGGTTAAAAGAATATCTGATCACATGTTATATATAGTTTTAGCCTTGGGCTGTCGCTCGTTCTCTATACTTAATTATAAATATAGGAAGTCTCATAGAATGAACGAAGGAGTATGAACAAGCTAACCTTGACCAGAAAGACTGGTTTGATCTTTGTGATCACTGCGGTGATCCTCTCGTTGCTCATATTCTCACTGTTATACTCCCCTTTTTCCGTTAGAGACGAAGAAAAAGAGGAGGAAGATGACAGGGAGCCGGAGGAAAAAGTCTGGAGAGAATATCCTTATGTGATACCGGAAACTGACATCAGGTTCCCGGACGAAGAAGGGTTATACCCTGATGATGAAACAGGTTATGAGGAAACGTGGATCTCTTTAGGTATGAGGCTTGACTTTATAGACCCGATATATGAGGACACTTATCTAGTAACGCTTTACCATGAAAATTTCAAAGACATCTGCATATCTAGCCCTGGCAATATATATAAAGATCGCTTTTATGGAGAGCAAACACTCTCTGAAGGGAAGATGGACATGACCTTTGAAAATCCCACCTTACCCGAGGATGTGTTTAGAACAAAAGAGGGTGAAGCTTTTCACTACGAATTCAGATCCTATTTTGAAATAGGTGGTCAAAAATTTGAACTTGACTTGGAGTTTGAAGCGGAAAAACCACCTGTTACCATGAAAGAATTCGGTGGGGAAGTCGAGATCGGTGAGAGATACTATAGAGTTCATCATCTTACACACTGTACCATAAGCGGTACGGTAAAGATCGGTGAAGAGCCGTATGAGGTCGGTGGCGTTGTTTGGATAGAAAATCGAAGGGGTTTGTTCAGGACCTGGCAATGGGAATGGTTCGGATTTTGGGCAGATGGAGATGTCGAGTTTAAGATAGTAGACCTTTATGGGGATGATGAAAATATAGAGTATGCGTTGTATGTGGATAATGACGGGAAAACAACCACCATCGATGATCTCCGTATCGAGCGTACTTCTTTCAAAAATAACTTCGGATATTCATGGAATATCTTATCTGACGAGCATGATGTCGATCTAAAGATAACATGTATCGATGAAAGGATGCACTACGGTGCGTTCGCCATAGGCGTGGGTGAAGTAAGCGGTCGATTGATGGGGAGTGAGATAGATACTCTAGCCTATCTCGAACTCACAAAGTCGCATCATCCATAAATCATAAATATAGGACACTCTCTAAATAACATCATGGCTTCTAAAAAGACTTTATTTGTTTTTAGCGTTTTTGCCGTTGCCATATTATTGATGATCTACTTCGTGTTTTTCACTCCTCTGTTCGTCGAATTCAACGGCGTGGAAGAAGACGAGGATGACTGGAGTAGTTATCCTTACGTTATACCTGGTACCGATATGAGATTTCCTGATGAAGAAGGACGTTATCCAAAGGAAGATCACTATGTAGACGGAGACACTTGGATATCTGTAGGTATGGAACTTGACTTCCAGGGTGAGAGGGAAGATACCTATCTGATCCTGCTTTATCATGACGAGTACAAAGATGTTTTTCTATCTTCGCCAGACGAGATACTCAGTGGGAGATATGATGAAGAAGGAGACGAGAAGATCCTCCCTGAAGGTGAGATGGATCTAAGATTTAAGAACCATCGTCCCGAGCTGCCCGACGACCGGTTAAAAACGAAAGAAGGCCAAGCCTTTCACTACGACTTTCTATCCTATTTTAACCTCCAAGGAACTGATTATGAACTTGACTTAGAGTTAAAAGCGGAAAAACCCCCTGCCACCATGACCGACTTCAACGGTGAGATAAGATTTGGTGAGGATTACTACAGGATACACTCTTTGACCCATTGTCGTATCAGTGGTACCATCAAGATCGGTGAAGATACTTATCAAGTAAGTGGTTTAGCTTGGATAGAAAATCAAAGGGGTTCTTCCTTCGGACCCCAATATATGAGATGGGAATGGTTTGCTCTCTTGGACGAAGGAGGTACTGATTTTAAAGTAGTGGACGTAGTCCACATAGAAGGGGGACATAAACAATACGGTATGTTTGTAGATAGAGATGGCGAGATCACCACCATCGATGATATCACCATGGAAGTCACTGAGACAAAAAACGAGTTCGGATATTCGTGGGATATCTCGTCCGACGATCATCCCATCTCTTTTAGTATCACCTGTATAGATGATAGGATGCATTACACTGGATTTGCAGCAGGAGTAGGCGAAGCTAGGGGGACTCTCATGGGGATGACCATAGATACAGTCGCGTACGTGGAACTTACCAAGATCCATCCATCTATGGACTAACAACATCTTGACAGGGTATCTCCAAAACCTATATAGCAGAGAAAACGGTATCTGTTAAGAGGTGAAAACATGTTGGCTACGCTACTACAAAAAAGGCTAAGAGGATTGAAGGGAAAGAAGATAATAGTGGTCATGGACGGTGGAAAAGCTTTCTTGGGCGTCTTAAAAGATTTTGACGACGAGACCATAGTTCTATCCGATATATGCGAGGGTCCGAGTTCTGAGATCAGGTGGAAAACCCTAGAACAAGAAGAGCCGAAAAAATCTTTTGACGAAGCGTATGGTTTTGTCGACTGGATATGTGTTAATTTGGAGGAAGTATATCTAAGAGTAGATCACGTGTCAAGGATCTGGCCTTGGCAACATACTGATGAGGATATATCGAAGAAAAAGGAAAAGGGGCGGTATCCCACGTACACTCGCACCCCTGCCATAGACCTGTTGAGGGACGAGGAGGGTTAGAGTAAAGATATGGGTGTTCAGATGGGATGCGGATATATCCGTTCTTTCCGTGAATATTTTTATTCATTGGTTTCCCAGATACCCGAAGGAAGAGTATCCACCTATGGAACCCTAGCCAAGGCATTGGGCAGCGAAAGGGCGGCGAGAGCCGTAGGTAAGATGTTGAATCAAAATCCAAGACCCGTAGAGGTCCCCTGTCACAGAGTGGTCAGGTACGACGGCACATTAGGTGGTTATGGTGGGGGAAAAGAGAAGAAGAAAGGGTTGCTAGAAGAAGAAGGTGTCGAGATCAAAGATGGAAGAGTCAAAGGATTTGAGAAGGTATTTTTTGAAGACTTCGAATCCCATAAACCTCTTCAGAGATTGAGAGAGGAGCAGTATCGGGTCCAAAAAAAAATTACGGTTCAAGAGAGCGGGGTCGAATTTATGACAGTAGCGGGCGTAGATGTCTCCTACTCTAACGGAACAGCGTATCCAGCACTTTCACTTTGGGACCATGAAAACAAAGAAGAGATAGACGTTTTCACCACGGAGATCGAAGTCGAATTCCCCTACATACCGACTTTTCTCGCCTTCAAAGAACTACCCTGCCTTCTTGAGGTCTTGGACTTGGTTGAAGATAAGCCCGATGTGATCATGGTTGACGGCAACGGGGTGATGCATCCCGACGGTGTAGGACTGGCTTCTCATCTAGGCGTAGAAGCGTGCATCCCGACGATAGGTGTGGCGAAGAGCAAACTCTGCGGACGCCTGTTAGATGAAATAGATAGGGAAAAAAACAAGAAGCTCTCGGAGATAAGGAAGAACGGAAAGTTAATAGGTCATGCTCTTTTAGAGGGGGATAGAGCAAAAAATCCTATATACGTCTCTCCGGGTCATAAGGTTTCACATATGGAAGCGATAGAACTCGTAAAAGAGTACTGCAGATATAAAGTTCCAGAGCCTATAAGAAGGGCTCATATAGAAGCTAACAAAAGGAGGAAAAAACGTGGATAAAGATAAAAAGATCCCTTTATTCTTTCACGAAAAGTACGGATCTTACAGGTTCGGTAAACTTCATCCCTTCGATCCTGAAAGGTTTCCTAAGTTCATAGGAGCGGTAAAAAAAGAAGAAAAGATGAGCTCAGAAGTTGATATATTGGAATCGCCCTCTGTGGATGATAAGGTTTTGCGGACCGTACATACTTCGGAATATATAAAAAAAGTGGAACAGATGGAAAGGGTAGGAGGAGCCTTGACCATGGACACTCCCGTGAAAAAGGGTTCTCCCGAAGCCGCTAGACATATAGTAGGTGGCAGTTTGGAAGCAGCTAAAGCCATAAACGAAAAGGGGTATGAGATGGTGATAAACTTGGGAGGACTCCACCATGCCGGACCGAACTACGGTGAAGGTTTCTGCATGTTCAACGATGTGGCCGTAGCTGCCAGATATCTCGCTGATCAAGGAAAAAAAGTGATAGTATTTGATACGGACGCACACCAGGGTAACGGGACGATGGACATCTTTTTGAAAGATCCCAACGTTCTTTTCATCTCCATACACCAGGACCCGTCTACACTTTATCCGGGCAGGGGCTATATTCAGGAAATAGGGGAGGGAGAGGGTAAAGGTTTCACGGTGAATATACCCATGCCTAGGGATGCAAATATAACTGAATATCATCATGCAATCGAAGAAGTGGTTAAACCATTAGTAGAACAGTTCTCCCCCGAAGTTTTGATACGGAACGGCGGTTCTGATCCCCATCATGCAGATTCTCTTACCGATCTTGCTTTAGATATGAGGGGGCTGAAGTACCTCGGAGAGGTCAGCAGGACCATGGCCCATGACGCCGGAGCCGGTTATATGGACCTGATGCTTTCGGGTTACGGCCGTAGAGTATTAGAAGGATGGAAAGCCATAACCATCGGCTCTTTAGGCATAGATATCCCTCTACCGACAGACCAAAAAATAGGAAAGATCGGATACGAACCTAAGCGAGAGCTGGTGGAGAAGCTAAATGGCCTGAAGAAGATATTGAGTGGTCATTGGGATTTTTGAGATGATTCTCTCTAGGATCGATTTTCTTTTGTGACTTTTCACCTTCCTCGTACCGATAAGATATTTAAATAGGTTATGATATGCTTACCTTGAAAAGAATGGGAAACAAAAAAAATTCTAAGTTTTTTCCTAATTTGATAGGAAATTCGCCCAAAAAAGTGATCGCGATCGTCGTGGTCATCACAATCATCATGGGCTTTTTTGCATCTAATGTGGACATGGACACCGAGGAGCAGGCGTTTCAGCCTGACATCCCCAAACAGGAGTACATGTTGGAGATCAATGAAAAGTTCGGGGAGTCGGAAGAGATCGTTCAAATAGCTTTTACCGCCGAAGATGAAGACGTCTTCACCGTAGAAGTCTTGAAAGATATCCAGGAGATGGAGGAAAGACTCCTAGAAGATGAAGATGTGAATTCAACCCTAGTGAGGACCAATCAAGTACCATCCGGTATCATGACTCTAAGGAGTGCGATCTTGCGTGCCGGTCAATCTCTCGAAGTCAATGATTTTGTCATCGACCGGGTGGAGAAAACAGATGATGGGTTGAAGGCAGCGGAAAACCAGACCCAGATGTACATGTACATGAATTCATCTCTATCACTCAATCTATATCTGAGCCAGACATTTATAGAGAACGAGTCGGTTGAAGCAGGTCTGGGATCTATGGGTGCTCTGTTCTCCATGTCAGATATAGTGTCAGAACCATATTCGTGGGAGGCGGTAGCGGAGCATCAGGACGAATTTAAAGAGTTGTTGGTAAACCTAAACCCGGAATCTGATATGTCCCATGAAGAATTATCATCTTTCATGAACGAATGGTTAGACGATATGCAGGAGGAAAACGACCCCTACATCGAGTATTTTTTAAATCTGACAAAAAGCACCAAATCTATATTGGATGCGGAACCACCGGAGGGTGTAAATTACGATCAAGAAAAAGATATCGCTCGACTTATGACCCTGAGTTTTTTTGCCAAAGCTGAACCTCTAGGTCATCTAGCTGAGTTTGATTTTGGAGACATGGAAGAAGATCCTCCTTCTTTGGAATCGAGTTTTGAGGAAGAAAAAGAAATATTGGCGAATATGACGGACGACGATGTGAAAAAAACAGTTTCTGACGTTATGAATTATGACTCCACCGAACTGAATAGCTCGGTAGATAAAGGGGTCGCTAACTTTGAATATATGACCGAGGAAGCGGAGAAGAGTTCTGAGAAACTTACCAACATGGAAATACTTCTAAACATGACCATCGAAGAGATCGAAGAGATCGAAGACGATGAGGGTGTAGGTGTTGAGGATGCTGCTGAACATCTGAGAGAAGGTTATTTAAAAGCGGTCCAAGAAAACCAGACCATCGTCGATTCCTCCAAAGAGATGTATTTAGAATCTAAAGAGACTATAGAACTTTCCAGGCAACTAGCTCCTCTTTTGGAACGGATGTCGGAGATGGTCAAAAATATGGTGAGCAACGATTTTTCACCTGATGGAGACCCTGAGAGCATCAGCGCCAAGATAGGTCTTGGGATGGCTTTCATGGATCCCAGTATTGAGGGCGGCGTTCGATTGACAGCTCAGGAAAGTATCATCGAGGTCGGCGAGGATATCTCTGAAGACTCTAGTATGATGGTACGTGTGTCCGCAACTCAGGTCATGTTGGAGCAGATCAATGAAAGTGCTAATAGAAGTATAAGGACGCTGCTCCCCATCGCTTTCATCATGGTAGTGATCATACTTTCCATCGTGTTCCGATCATTTCTAGAAACCTTTTTGAGCTTGAGTGTTCTCGTCATCGCGATAATTTGGACCTTTGGATTCGGTGTGCTGCTGGGCTACCAATTCAATCCTATGATAGTTGCGGTCCCCATCCTGCTAACTGGACTGGTCATAGACTATGGAATTCAGGTGACCATGAGGTACAGAGAAGAGAGGGACAAAGGATATAATCCTAAGATGTCACATATACTCGCCATAAGCACCGTTGGAGTCGCTTTAGTCTTGACCTCGTTCACCACTTCAGTAGGTTTCCTCTCAAAAACCCTGAGCAACGTAGAAGCTATGCAGCAATTCGGGATGCTTGCTGCGGTGGGTATCATATCCAGTTTTTTCCTGATGGTGGCTTTTCTTCCCTCCGTGATCCGAATATTCGATAAAAGAAAAGAAGAGAAAGAAAAGGGGAGAGGATCTAAAAGGCTCGTAGATAAGACGGAACGTTATGGAAAAAATATTATCGGCGGGATGCTTTCCACCTCGGCACAGGCCGCAGATAAACACCCAGTCTTAGTTATCCTCGTGGTCAGTATTATCACATTTTCCTCCATCTATGGAGTTTTGAACATCGATTCTACTTTCGATATAGAGGATTTTTTGCCCGATGATCAACCCCAGAGTAAGAACATGGGCTATATACGGGCCAATTTCGAGGTCACCACGAACCATGCATATGTGATCATAGAAGACGGTGATTTTTCCTCTTCAGAATATCTATACGCTCTGGACGAAGCCTCTAACGATATATCAGACAGTGAGATAGTCGGTGGATATGGAGACGACGTCGTGACTCCTTTAACGGTTTTGAGGAACTACGGCACGGCTCCTCCAGGCAGTCTAGATCATAACTCGTCCATAGTTCAAAAGTTCGCCGAGAGCGATACCACGGGCGATGGGATACCCGATGAAAATGTGGCGGAGTTATACGAGATGCTCTACGATTTTGAGAGGAGTAGAGAGTCCATAGAAAACGTGTTATATAGGGAGTCTGAAGGTGAATATGTATCCAGTCTTATCCGCTCTTCGGTGGACCAAGAAAAGATCCTAGACGACCTAGATAACGCTCTCGTACTCGAAAACGATCTGGAGGAAGCTGTTGAACCCCTTGAGAGAGAAGGTTTTTCAACTAAGATAACCGCCAATCCTATGATAAATCAGGAGATGACTTCGGAACTGATGACTACACAATCTAGATCGCTGATTTTTACCGTACTTATCGTTGCCTTAACGCTGAGCTTGATCTTTTATCATTTCCATAAATCGATCATCCTTGGCGTTATTACTACCATTCCTGTAGCTATGATCACCATGTGGATCATAGGGACCATGTACCTTTTAGGTGTGCCGTTTAATGTTATGACGGTCAGCATAACAGCACTCACGGTGGGTATGGGCATAGACTACAGCATATTGGTGACCCATAGATTTATGGAAGAGCGTTCGGGAGGAGATGATTTAAGTGCCGCCATGAGCGAGACGGTTCAAAAGAAGGGTGCAGCACTTCTTGGTTCCGCAGGTACTACGATCGCGGCCTTTGTGATCCTTGCGGCTTCTGACATACTGCTCCTCTCACAATTTGGCTATGTGACCGCTTTGGCTCTTCTTTACAGTTTTATAGTGGCCGTCTTCGTGTTACCGTCAGGATTGATGGTATGGGCCAAGTACAAACGAAAAAGAGAAATCAAGCCCTGCCCCGATTGCGGGACCGATCTGACCTGGGTAGATGAATACGAAAGGTGGTACTGCCTTGTTTGCGAAGGGTACAAAGAAGAAGAGAAGCTCGAGGAAAAAGTTTGCCCCGACTGTGGGGATGATCTGATCTGGGTAGATGCATACGAAAAGTGGTACTGCTATCGATGTGAAGAGTACAAAGAGGAGGATACAAAGGCCTGTCCCGATTGTGACGAAGATCTCGTTTGGGTGGATGAATACGAAAGGTGGTACTGTCTTGGTTGCGAAGAGTACAAAGAGGAGGATACAAAAGCCTGTCCTGACTGTGACGAAGATCTAGTTTGGGTGGATGAATACGAGAGATGGTACTGTCTTGGTTGCGAAGAGTACAAAGAGGAGGATATAAAAGCCTGTCCTGACTGTGACGAAGATCTAGTTTGGGTGGATGAATACGAGAGATGGTACTGTCTTGGTTGTGAAGAGTACAAAGAGTCCGAAGGGAAAGGTAAGGTACCTACCTCCGAATGTCCCAATTGTGGTGCCGAGATAGGCGAAGAAGACGGTTCCTGTAAAAACTGTGGAGTTGTATTTGAGGAATCTGTGGTCTATGAATGTCCCGATTGTGGTGCTGAGATAGGCGAAGAAGACAGTTCCTGTAAAAACTGTGGAGCTGTATTTGAAGAGGAAGAAGCTGAAACAAGATCCTGTCCCGATTGCGATACCGATCTGACCTGGGTTGACGAATATGAACGTTGGTACTGTTACAACTGTAAGATGTATAAATGAAAAAGAAGACATATAATTCTTAATCAATAGGTTTATTTAATATGTTATGATTTAGCATCTATGGCTTTCGGTATAGGGATAGGACTCTGTGTAGGCATATTGATCTTAGTGATAATAATCCTTATAATAGCCTTTTTCCTGAAGATGCTGATCGCTTTTTTACCTGCTACGTTACTTGCCATCCTGGTTTTCCTGCTGGGAGGAGGTTTTTTTTGGGCAGTCGTAGCGTTTATCGGCGTGGCTTTCGTCTTGAGTATTATAGATTGGTTGAAATAGATTTATTGGATGACCAGGCCTATTTTTGAAATCGCTCAGTCATTCAAAAATAGAAGTGATCAACACCAATATAGGAAAGATCTCGAGTCTACCGGCCCACATCACGATTATCAGCGTTATCCTTTCTGAAACAGGCATGGTGGCTTCGGTAAGGCCAACGCTGAGACCTACATTGCCCTGGGCAGAAGCGACCTCGAAAAGTGCGTCGGCAGCAGTAGCCCCATTGTACATGAATATCATGGCGCCTACGGTCAAAAGCCCTAGGTATAAAATCACATAAACTGCTACGTCCTGGATCGCCTTTGAGTCATAGTATTTATCGGCTATATTCATCTTAAGTACTACTGAATCGGGCAGGATATACTTTTTAATGATCCAGAAAAAGGCATAAAATATTATAACGACTCTTAAGAGTTTGATGGCTGAAGCTGTCGAGCCGTAACCACCGCCGAATATCATCAGGATGGTAATGAAGATCTTTTGAAAGTCAGTGTATGCTCCTACGACATCGGTACTGAATCCAGTTCCAGTCAAGGCAGTTATGGTTTGGAAAGAACCGTATCTAAACCCTAAACTCAAACCAAGGATGAGAGTCCCTATCAGAATGATAATCAGCATGGCTTTGACTTCTATATTTTTGAAAAAATTTTTGAATCTACCAAGGACAAGCTGATAATGCATGGCGAATGAAATACCTCCTAACACCATGAACGGCATTATAGCCAGTTCATATCTGAATGTGTCGTATGCCATGATACTTTCATTTCGAACTGAAAATCCGCCTGTAGCTAGTGCCGTCATAGAGTGGTTGATGGAATCGAATAGAGGCATACCTAGGAGGGCTAATATGAGGGCCAACAAAATCGTGTAACCTCCATATATGGCCCATATCCTTCTAGTGGTTTTGATCACACTAGGAACTAATCTTTGATCTCTCCCTTCGGCAGAGTACAACTTATGGGCGATCGTTCCCGTTCTAGTTACCAGTACGCTCAAAAATAGAACTATCACTCCTACCCCACCTATCCACTGTGTCAATGATCTCCAAAACAGGATGGAATATGGTAGATTTTCTACATTTTCACCGTACATGTCCAATCCTGTAGCCGTAAATCCCGACATGGATTCAAATATTGAATTACTAAAGCTGAGACCCCATTGCGGAAAATAACCTTCAGCCAACCAAAAGGGAATAGCTCCGATCAAACCCACGACCAGCCAAGCAAGAGCAGCAAGAGTTATGGCCGCCCCTAAATAGAGTTCTTTTTTCTCGGATAAGATCATCAACAACATACCATACGTTATCGATAAGATACCCGGATAAAAGAAAAGCATAGCTAGATTACCGCTCCCGTCGAAAACATAGGCCACAAAAGCAGGTGCAAAGAGTAAAAATCCTACAAGCACCATTATAGTTCCTAAATAATAAGGGATAGTAGAAAATATTCCAAATTCACTGAAGTAAGGATGTATTTTCTTAGTCATCTTTTTCGCAGTTTCTTTATAATCTATCCATCCAGGTAGAGGTTATATCCACGAGATAGGAGAGGATGAAGGTGAAGGTTTCACCGTTAACATACCTATGCCGAGAGACGCCAACATCACTGAATATCACTATGCGATGGAAGAGGTGGTAAGACCACTTGTAATGCAGTTCTCCCCGGATGTGCTCATCAGGAACGGCGGTTCTGATCCCCACCACGAGGACTCTCTCACCCACTTGGGCCTGGACATGAGAGGTCTAAAATATTTAGGGGAATCCAGCAGAAGCATCGCCCAAGATACTGGTGCCGGCTACATCGACCTTATGCTCTCCGGGTATGGAAGAAGAGTTTTAGACGGTTGGAAAGCGATAACCATCGGATCGTTGGGAGTAGATCTACAGCTGCCCGATGATAAAAAGTTGGGGGAAATAGAACACGACCCGAAGAAGAAGCTGGTAGAGAAGGTGGAAGGACTCAAAGATATTTTGAAAGATTATTGGGAGCTTTAAAGGAAAACTTAACCATAAATTTATTTACCATATACACAATCCGTATCTATGTTAGAGTGGTTGGGTATTGGTATCGAGGCATGCATAGGCCTTTTGGTATTACTAGTAGTCATATTGATCATAGCATTTTTCTTGAAACTGCTGATAGCATTCCTCCCGGCGACCTTTCTGGCGATACTTGTTTTTCTGCTCACAGAAAATCTTTTCTGGGCCGCTATAGCTTTTTTAGCTACTGCATTCGTACTTGGTGTTATAGACTGGGTAAGATAGGAAGATCGCGGTTTCTTTGACCGATCTCTATAAAGAAAATACATCAGTAAAATTAATTTATGAGAAGTTATTTCCACAGTTGATCGATATAAATTCTGAGAGGACAAATATATGATATGGTCATACGATAAAGAAGACATCGTTTACCTCCTTTATGAGATAGCTACACTTTTATTTTTGACCGCTGGAGTCCTATTTCTTCCCTTTATAGTGGCGGTTATCTACGGGGAAACACAGGCCTATACCCCCTTCCTCGCAGGATCGCTTTTCGCCATACTGATAGGCTTTATATTCAGAGCGTATCCTTTTGTATATTACAAATTTTACGACGGAGAAAAGGCCAGTTTAGAAAGGAAGCACGCGATCGGTATGGTGGTATTGGCCTGGCCCTTAGTCTCGATCCCTTCTGCACTTCCATATTATATGATCAATCCGGGAACACAGAACATTTCCTACATAGATGGTTTCTTCGAGGCGATCTCCGGTTGGACCACTACAGGTCTGACGACCTTCGGCGGCGAGGCCGACATGTTTTTGTATTCCATAAATTTCTGGAGACACCTGACTCAGTATCTAGGTGGGTTGGGTATTGTTATAATGGGGCTTCTGATCCTGATGCCGATAAGAGATTGGAGAAGTACTAGGGAGATGATCTCGGCTGCGGGAAGAGATTACAGGATAGCACCTTCACTACTCAATACGGTCAAGATAATCGCTGCGATATACCTAGGCATGATGCTTGCTGGAACTTTCCTGTTCTACTTTTCAGGTATGCCTTTTTTCGATGCGATCTGCCATTCAATGTCCGGTTTCAGCACCGGTGGTTATTCTGTACGCAGCGACAGTTTGATGGCCTACAACTCCGTTTTGATAACCTTGGCGGCACTTCCTATTATGGTTGTAGGTAGCACCAACTTTGTGTTGATATATTATTTCCTTAGTAGAAAAATCAAATCATATTTCAAAGATATAGAGAGCAAGGTATTCTGGTTACTGCTGATCTTGTTCATCATATCATTTTATGGATGGTACGCTTATCAGGAAGGAAGCCTTCTATTCAGGTTCGCAGGCAGGAACTATGCGGGGATCGTAGATGTACTGTTCAATGTAGCCTCAGCACTAACAACCACTGGTTGGAATTCCGTACCGTATTCTGTATGGTCTGGTGCAGCTGCCCCTCTCGTATTCTTGATAATAACGATATCTATGGTGATAGGAGCGAATACATCCTCTACTGGTGGGGGTATAAAGGCCCTGAGATTTGGAGTGATGCTGAAAAGTGTTTACTGGCGTATCGAAGAGATAGTATTACCGCGTTCAGCGGTCAAGAGGAAGAAGTATCATCATCTAGAGGATAAATTCATCGAAGACAAAGTGATAGTTGGCATTTTCGCTTTCGTATTTATCTACATACTGGTGCTTTTTATTAGTTTTATCATATTCCTCCTGTACGGTTATCCTGCCGAGGAGGCTTTCTTTGAAGTTACTAGTGCGATAGGTACTGTAGGTTTATCATCAGGGGTTACCGCAGTTGAACTCGAGTCGTCACTCAAGCTTCTTCTGAGCCTCAATATGTGGTTGGGAAGGATAGAAGTCCTGCCGCTCTTCTACTTCATCAGATATTTATTTGGAAGAAAAACAGGACGTTGATTCGGGTGGATTATTTAGAGAACACCGAACCTCTTCTTCTTTTCGAATAATTTCTTCACCTGTTTGACCGTATCGGTCCTAGCGATAGCTGTCACAGTGTCATCTGGCTTGATCTGAGTGTTACCGTCCGGTATTATGGAGTTACCGTCTCTCATTATATCCACGATTATCACTCCTTTTGGCATCCCGGCATTTTTTATCTTTTTATGGGCGATAGGGGATTCCTGCTTGATGTTGAATTCCATAAGTTGTGCCTCTTTATCTCCCACTATAAGGATGGTTTTGGTCTCCGATAGAGTGTTCTTTATACGTCTTGAACTAGCCCTAGTGGTGCTTACCGTATTTTCCACTCCGAGCTGAGTGAAGACCGCTTCGTTCTTAGGGTTATTCACTCTACCGACTATGGTAGGTACTTTGAAGATCTCGTCTGCAAGTTGACAGATTATGAGGTTAGCTTTGTCATCTCCAGTCACAGCGACCAGTGCATCTGCTCTGTTGAGACCGGCATCTTTTAGATAGTCCAATTCAGTCCCGTCGCCTTCTATAACTAGAGCGTCGAATTCCATGGAAAGCTGCTCAGCTACTCTCTCGTCTCTTTCCATCAACACAACGTCGTGGCCTTCCGGGAGGAGTAATTTGGCTAGATCTTTACCGACTCTTCCTCCTCCAACTATCACTATGTACATATTTACACGGTTCTATCGTATACATTCTACTATAATAGGATTTTGGATGAAGGAGAAAAGAATTCTTGAGTTGGTATCCTTGATATAGGTGAGAAAAATTATATATACCTCTTAGGATAACTCGCCGGTATGGATATAGTAGAAAGGGCTGAAGGACATAACCTGGTCCCTTGATAGACGACTATGATAAGAATGAGTGAGTTGGATAAAATCGGTTCCGATCACATAGATTTGTGATCAAAACTATATGGAGAACCAACCCATGAAATCCAACATAATAAATAGTCTTAGACATAACTAATTTGTTATTTTTGAGTAGAACTTTTTAATCCATCCTTTAGCGAAGGTGTTCTTTTTGCTAAACCGATTGAA
>SL_5KL_010_SEDDRAFT_10000304_pt1 | contig 31907 bp, 25 predicted proteins | sample SodLakKL_010_SED_FD_9118 | JGI IMG/M metagenome (IMG submission 9118) | reverse complement strand
CCGATGTTCACGTCGAGGTAGTCCGCTCCTTGGGCGGCTTGCTTTCGTGCCCACTCTTGCACCGGGCCTTTCTCCTTCTCCCGGAGGGCGTCGGCGATATCCTTGAAGCCGGCGTTGATTCGCTCAGCGATAAGAATCACGCGTTACCTCCCTTCCCCATGAGGCGATCGATCGCTTGTTTGGTGGCCTGTACCGCCTGTGGATGGCGCATCACCAAGATATCCGCCCCCGCAACCAGGTACGTGTACGCGGTGGCCGCTTCCCACATCGGGCCGCGGGCCTCCACCGCACCCCACCCGGGGAGCTCTTCATCCGAAGCGCGTGCTTCCTTGGCTTTCCACACCTGGACTCCCAGATCACACAAGATGGGCAAGGCCATGGCCTTGTCCCCTTGAAGTGCTGCAATGCGGGCACGCTCCATGATCGAGTACACGTATTCTATGCCGTAGCCCAGAGCACCCGTGCTGGGGTACATGACCAGGTTCTCCATAGGGTAACCGGCGTCCATAGCGAGGATATTGACCTGTTTGGCGATGTTGATGTCCACCGGCGACTCGGCGATGAGTTTGTGACCATAGGCGGTCCCGAGCGCGGTCAGCGTCTTATAGTTGTCCTCGGTGATGCTTCCCAGAAGGCAGTTCTCGCCGGATAGAGCTTCCGCCACGGCGGGGAACACATCGCTGTCTTTGTCCGCGTTGCCGCAGCCCCACACGATCAGGGGCACCCCCACCGCCTCCGCCACCGCCCGTGCGGCCTCGGCTGCCTGCTCGGGGCTTTTGTCCTCCCCTCCCGGGTCGGCGCCTTGCAGACGAAGGGCGATCAGCTCTGCGCCGTGTCCATCGACACACTTGCGGGCCCATTCGCCCGGGTCGCTCATCACATCGGAGAACGGCGACTTGACCACTTCAGGCCATTCTTCGGGTGCAATGTCCCACACCTCCATGGCCACCACGGGCGGGTGTGGAAGCTCGCCTTCGAAATGGTGGAAGGGCAGCGTGGTAGCTCCCCCCACGGTTACAACCGATGTTCGGGTTCCACCGTCATCGGTAGTGGCTCCGATGGTCACGGTGTTGATCCTTCCGCTCCAATTGCGACTTGCCTCGGGGATCGTCGTCGCCATATCAACCTCCCTTTGTCCGTGCGCTCAGTATGAGCTCCAGCAGCTTTGTGGCCTCGTTCAGGGCCGGGGAGTCCGTGCTGAGCTCTGTCAACGGCCGCGCTTCCAGCGCGAGCTGGGCAATGTCCTCGTCTTGGGGTAGCCGGCCGCCAACGGGGATGTCCAGCTTGCCGATTTCGTTCTGAAGTGCCTGCGGCACCTTTCCGGATACCCCGTTGAGCACCAGGTATTCTCTGTCGACCCGCAGGTCGAGGTCGCGTGCCAGTTCCACGACTCGCTGTGCGGCGCGCAACGCGATGGGATTGGGTTGGGACACCACAAGCAGGGCATCCACATCCTGCGTGGTCCGGCGGGAGAGGTGCTCCAGTCCGGCTTCGTTATCGAGTACCACGTACGCGTAGCTTCCCCGCAGGACCTCGATGTACTTGCGAAGAATGTGGTTCACCATGCAATAGCACTTGGGCCCTTCTCCCCGCCCCATGACCAGGAGATCAAGGCCCCAGTCTTCCACCAAGCACTCGTGAAGGCCTTGTTCCAGATAGCGCTCTTTGGAGGCCCCCGGCGGAAGTTCGGCCACGCGGGACAGCGTCTCCTCCCTGAGCTGGCCGATATTGCTGTCCGCTTGCAGTCCGAGGAGTTCGCCCAAGTTGGCGTTGGGGTCGGCATCCACAGCCAGCACCGGGCCGTCGTTCCGCTCGCGCAGAGCCTGGATCAGAAGCCCGGCGAGCGTGGTCTTGCCGGTGCCTCCCTTTCCTGCCACTGCTATAGTGAATGGCATCTCAGACCGCGGCCTCCTTCAACTTCTCCGCCGCTCTGGGGAAGCGATCCTCGTCGGTATGGGGGATGAACTTCGCGCACATGAAGTTATCGTAGTAGTCGGGATAGCTTATAAGGTCGAAGTACGTGACTGTTCTGGAGACCTGCTCGGCCTGCTCCAGCGCCTCGGCCGACAACAGCGACAGCTTGGCTCCCATGATCGCCGTGTTACCGACAAAGCGGATTCTCTCCAACTCTACATCAGGAAGGAGGCCCAGTAGCACTGCGTGCTCGCGGTTCAGGTAGTTGCCGAAGCCCCCGGCGACGAGCAAGCGCTCCACATCGGAGAACTCAAGGCCCAACGAGGAAAGGAGGATGTCGGCGCCGGCGTACACCGCCGCCTTTGCCCGGAGGAGGTTTTCGATGTCCGCTTGGGACAGCACGAGGTCGTCCTCCGCATCGGCGTGTTCCGCTGGTGCGACCACGAACTCCAGCAGACCGTTGTTCTCGCGTACCCGAGACGAACCAGGTTTCAGTTGGCCCGAGCGGTCGATGATCCCCGTCTTCGCCAGCTCTGCCACCAGATCTATCAGGCCCGAGCCACATATGCCTTTGGGTTTGGTTCCGCCGATCGTCTGATAGTGCACGTGCCCTTGCGGAGAGATCTCCACCTTCTCAATCGCGCCGTGACCGGCCCGCATTCCGCTGCGTACCCCGCTGCCCTCGAACGCCGGACCGGCCGATGTGGAGCAGGCAAGCATCCATTGTTTGCTTCCCAGCACGATCTCCCCGTTTGTGCCTATGTCCAGAAGCATCGTCAGTTGGTCGCTTTTGTGCAGCCCCGTAGCGATAATCCCGGCCGTAATATCTCCTCCGACCCACCCTCCGATGCTGGGGACCGTGTACAGCAGGCCTCGGGGGTTGATCTTGATCCCCACCTCGGCTGCCCGCACCGGCGGAGAACATGTGGCCACCGGGACGTAGGGAGCCTTACGCAGCCGCGAGGGGTCTAACCCGAGGACGAAATGCTGCATTGCCGTGTTCCCGGCACATACGATCGCCGTGAGGTCCTTTAGTTCCAAGGTGTTGCGTGATACCAGCGCCGACACGAGCCGGTTGATGTCGTCGATGATGGCATCGTGCAGTGGCTTCATGCCCTGACGCTCGGCATGTATGATTCGCCGGGTGATCTCCTCGCCGTATTGGCTTTGGGAGTTGTAGCACGCTTCGGCATCCACAGTGCGGGAGGTGGCCAAGTCCACCAGGTGGGCCACCACGGTGGAGGTCCCTATGTCGATGGCCAGTCCGAAGTTGCTGCTCTGGTCTTCCGGCTCCAGTTGGACCAACTCCCGGACGCCCGCCCGAAGTGCCAGCGTGGCTGTAGCCTTCCAATCGGTGTTCCGCGCAGTCTCGGGAACCCCCTGCAGCACCTTCAGGCCCATCTGAACAGGGGGCCCTTCGGTCTGCCGGTGTATCTCACGCAGGAGCCGTTCTTGGTCGCCCAGGTTGTCCTCCAGCGACGGGCGGGGTGCTTCTAGCAGCACCTTGGTCACCAGGGGGTCGTGCCCGTAGGAGACGTCCTCTTCCTCCGCAGGCAGCAAGGCACGAAAGCGCTGTGCATCCTGGTCCAGCAGGATCTGGGCGCCCTCGGAGCGGGACTCAGGCGGAATCAAAACCTCCACATTCCCGCTGACTTTGGTCTCGCAGGCCAGCGTGTAGCCCCGGCGAATCTCCTCTCGTGTGAGCAGTGTGGTGGGAGCGGCGTCCACATCACCTTGCTGGATGATCACGCGGCAACCCCCGCATATCCCGTCTCCACCGCACACGGCCGACAGGGGAATCCCCGCCTCGCGGGCAAGCTCAAGCAGCGTGCTGCCGGGGCGGCCATGGACCTCCTCACCGGAAGGCAGGAAGCGAACCCGAACACTGTCCATGGAACTCAGCCGGACCTCCATTCGTTGCGCAAAAAGTGTGGGATCCGTGCCGCGTCCTCGGGTCCGATGATGACCTCCCAACCTGATTCATCCTGGATTTCCATGCGCAGCATCGCGGCCAGCCCTGGGATAACGAGTTTGTTGTGGTCTACTTTGTCCATCGCACCCTGTTCGTTCACCGTCTTGATGATCTTTTCTGCGGTGAGCTTGTCATCCGCGTATGCATTCAGTACGCCCAGGCCTTCGGTATCGACTACGGAGATGTATGCGCCGACACGGCTGTTTTCCACTTCGCCGGCGACGGTGAAATAGGTCAGGGCAAAGTTCGTGGTAAGGAGGACCGGAGCGTCGGGCCCCACGTCCCCTACCTCGTACAGCTTGGCTTCGATTGCGTTGGGCCTTTGCGGGTCGGTGTACACGTTCTGCCGGGCGGTGAGAACGGCGAGGGCGGTCTCCGGCGCTGTACTCTCCAAGACCACGACCCCCGCGTATTTGCATACGTAGGTGATCGCTTCCGCCGCTTCCTGTAGGGGGTCCCCACCCGATGTGAACGCCAGCGTGGGATACCCCAGCGGTCGGAACTCCTTTTGCAACGCCAGTCGCCGGGTGATGACAAGCTGCCTCAGTTGGTCCGCCAGGTCGGCACCTTGAACGTGAAGGACGATGTCCTGAACTCCCTTGCCCTTCAGCTTGCCCGTGAGGTCGGCGAGTTCCTCCAGCGACTCCCCGGTCACGGCCAAGGGTGCCTGGTGCTTCGTCGCAAGGTCCGCCATCTGTTCCCAATTGTCCTTGTCTGCGGCCCACAGAAGTGGCCGCTCTCCAGCGTTCTCCAGCGCCTCGGAGAGCTGTTCCGCTTGCGGACACTGGAGCAGTACGGGGAGCCCGGTGTCCTGGCGCACTTTGCTCACCGCCTGGGCGAACCGCGCCCCATCGCCGCTTTGGCAGTGCACGGCTGCGAGGTCGACCTGGATTTCCTCTCCCACGCGCTCAAAGCGCAGTGCGGTCACTTCCTGTATTCGTTGGGTGAGTTCCTCGTCGGACAATGCGTCGCTGATCCGTACGGCCACCGCCGGCGGGTGGTGGAACTTCTCCTCGTGGCGGAACATGACCGTTTCCCCGCCTATGGATAGCGTTCGTTCGCCGCTGCCGATCTGGACCGTGCGCATTGGAGGTGTCTGTGCTTCGCCCAGCGCTGTCTGTGCCTCCTCAGAGACGTGCGGACATTCCTCCAGGGCCACTTTCTTGGCCGCCACCTGCATGGCAAACGCCATACATGTGGGAAAGTTGCAGTCCCCGCAGTTGGTCTTGGGCAGGAGCTTGTACACTTCAATACCGGTCAGCTTCTTGGCCATGCATTCCCCCTTTCGGCTACACGAGTGCTTCCATCTCCAGCGCGGGATGGCCCTTTTGCTGCAGGAACTCGAGCAACTCCTCGGAGTTGGTGGCATCCTCTTGGGTGGCTATCTTGTCCAGAAGGTCAGCTTCTCCCATCTGTCCTAACCTTTGCTGTAGGCGTTCACTGATCTCGTCCTTCAGCTCCTTGGGCATCCACACGACGCGCCGCAGGCCACCCTCGGCGGAGATGAACTTGTCGCTTGTGATGTACAGTTTCCCGATTCCCAAGAAACCCGGCATCTGTAGGCCTCCGCCGATCTGTCCCGCCATGGTGGAGAATCCCATCCCGATGGGCGTGTCCCCTTGGTACTCGCGGCTCACCAACATCACACCGTTTGCCTCCGGAAGGACAGCCGCGATGACCTCGAAGCAACCGCAGCTTGTCTGCGGGTCGGTCATGATGGAGTACATGCTGACACGTTCCAGATTGCCGTTGGATGCCCTCGACACGTACTCGTTGACCCCGGCGAATATCCCGTTGACTTCGTCATGAGCCTCGCCCTTCTGGATGGGCTGGTTGGGCCCGTGGGGGTCCATCTCGTAGCTGGCTCCGCAGTCGAGCCACGTATACGCGCCGCACAGCCCAAGTCGCTGTGGGGTGACCACGCACACATGATCGGGCGCGTACGACTGGCAGAGGACGCATGAATAAAAGGTGTCCACATCCTCGTCCTTCATGCCCATGATCCGCTCGTCCCGCCGGTGATAGATGTCACGCGCCTCCGCCAGCAGTTCGGCGACCTTGGCCTCATCGGTGTAGATCTTAACCTGCACCTTGTCCACGATCGCCGAGAACTCGTCGTGGAACTTGGCCACCATCACCTCTCCGTAGTGCTTGAGGCGGAAGCCTTTCTCAAACGCCTCTTTGCTGAACCTGACCCAGGGGATGTCCCGTTGGCCCATGTGGAATACGCCGAACGTGCAGGAGGCGAAGTGGTGCATGCGACGCTCCAACACCGACTCGAAATCTTCTTTGAAGTTCCTCCCGGCCACCTCGACCACCACACCGAGAGGCAATGCCGATCCTTCTTCCACTTCATCGATATCGGGCCCGATAAGCTCTACCTTTCCGTCCTCCACTTCATCCATGGATCGCCCGCGGAGAAGCTCAAAGGAGTCCGTGTACTTTCCTCCGAACTGGATGTGCATCTGCTCTTTGCGGACCCGTTCTCCTTCGAAGCCGGCTCCGTAGGGTACCGGGATAGGGATCTCGGAGACCTTGATCTTCACTCCCCGGACCTCGACCGCCTTGTTGACGAGTTCCTGCCACGGAACACCGGACACCACGTGCTCGTAGGTGCAGATGCCACGAGGCAGGATCTGGGGGATGTTCACATCCGAGATCACGGGGAAGCCGAAGTTGATGGCTCCTGCGGCGGTGGCGTACTTTTCATCGGTTAGGAGCTGGCTTCCGTTCTCTTCGGGCTTGAAGTCCGCCCCAAGCGCCAGCACAAAGGCAAACACCCGCTCTTTGTTGTACATGAGGATCTTCCGAGCGGCGTCCAGGTCCCCGGGCTTGACCCCGCCGAAGGTCATCGCCGCGCGGGCGGCGAAGTTCAGAGCGTACACCGCTGCCGAAGTCCGCTTTCCGTAGGGCACAAGGAACGTGTCCCAGTTCATCTCGATGCCCTCTTCGGCCAGTTGCTCGGCCATACTTCGGCCGGCGGAGTTGGAGGCCATGAACACCAAAATGCTGCGTTCCTGCAGGGAACGCGCAAGGTCGACCGCTTGTTCGTTGGTCGGGGTTGCTCCTACACACGCGGCGAACCCGGGCATGCGGCCATCCACCAGCTTGATGCCTTGCGTACGCAGTATGGTGTCGTCGGTGAACCCAAGCCAAGGTTCCTCAGGTTCCTCTCCCCGAAAGTAGCGCAGGGCTTCGATGATCTCCTGGGCGATCAATGTGGCGATTCCTGCATCCAGTGTCCCCCCCAAGTATGGGAGCCACATCCGGTCCGTAGGTTCCGGGGGGAGCAGGAACCTGGCATGCTGTAGCGCCTGTTGCGCTTGCCCCAGGTTGTCGACCTTGAGCCCCGTCAACGCAAGGATCAGTGGGAGATGATAGGCGGTGTTGGGGAAGGCTAGCTCCCGTTCGGGATTATGCGCCTCAATCGCTTGTGTGAGCTCTTCCTCCGCTTGAGAAACGTAACTGTGCGCACCACGGATGGCCGCCTTGGCGATGGTCCTCGACATACTTCCACCCTCCTTGTTCTCTCTTTTACACCTCTTAACGGCGTGACACCTAAGATATCAGTACTGGTGCACGCCATCCCCGGGCTGCTGTTTCGCGGACGGGGCACCCGCCACACACGGCGTTCTGCCTATGCGAAAACCCTTGCGGTAAGGCTACTTGCAGAACACTGCATCCAGATAACACTGTAGCGCACCTTTCGGCGGCGGGCAAACCGGCGCGATCCGCCCTAATATTGACTGCCCTCTCTTTCAGCCTGTTGCGGCCCCCCTGTGTGGGACTTCTGCCGAAGCCGAGAGAAGAGCTCGGCTACCTCTTGCCTCGCATCACTAGGCAGGGCGGCAAGGGAGAGGGGGGCAGCATCGCGTAGGATCCGCCGTTCGCTGAGCCGGCCCAGAAGGGGTAGTCCTGCCGGAAGATGGTGTTGAATGCGATCCAGTTCCTGCGAACCGGAGACTTTGTTCGCCACCGCCCACATCCGGGTCAGGTTCAGTTCAGTTGCCAGTCGCACGATCCGGCCGGCCGTCTGGCTGCTCTTCCTGTCGGGGTCAACCACCAACAACAGACCGTGCACCCCTCGGACGGTGCCTCGCCCTAGGTGCTCGATTCCAGCCTCCATATCGACCAGCACAAGCTCATCCCTCTCAAGGAAGAGATGCAAGAGGAGCTGGCGGAGAAAACTGCTCTCCGGGCACGCGCACCCGGCCCCGGCCGAGCGCACGGCTCCCAGTGACACCACACGGACCCCGTCCTTAGTTTCCGAGAACCGGTCCGGAATATCATCCACTCGCGGGGTCAGGTTGACCATTCCGTCGGTGCCGCTGCGCAGGCCCACCAGTTCTTCGTGCTGAGCCAACGGCACAGGTTCCCGCTCCAAACCCAGCGTTGCCGCCACGTTGGCATCCGGGTCGGCATCGACAAGCAGCACCTTCTGCCCCTGTCGCGCTGCCTCCTGGGCAAGGAGTACGGAGAGTGTCGTTTTGCCTACACCGCCCTTGCCCGAAACAGCCACTTTCAACCCCGCCACCTCAACCTCCCAAGGAGCGAAATTCCTTTGCCAAGCGGGAAGTTACCATCCGCCCCAGCTGGGCGAGTCCGTCCACGGGCAGGTAGCGCTCGGCCGAAGCGTCGAACAACACCGAGGCGGTAGGGGGGAACTCCTCGTCCCCCTTCCAATACACCAGGGCTACCTTCACTCGGGGCAAGACGTCGAATGCATACCCGCAGTCTCCGTAGTCGATTTCCTGCCCACCTGCGCTGCGCGCAGCCTGTGCAAGCCGGTCCACGTCGTTTCCTACTGCCTGAACAAGCGGTCGCTCAGCATATCCTTGGAAGGCGTGGTAGTAGAACTGTCCGTGGGGAAGCTCCCGATACGAAACCCAGTGCCCCGCAGGTGGCGTCCCGTCGGCAAGCTTCAGGTAATCGAGCAGCATCGCCTGCAATTCCTCCGGACAGGGCTCCCCGTCGGCGGAGGATCGAACCACATACTCCGGGTGTGTAATACGATAGGTCTTCCCTAAGAGCGGAACCTCGAAGCAGTCACCGTTCCACCGAGCGCCGGACCGGGCCGCCAGTTCCTCGGGAGGCTGTTCGCGCAGTTCGTCCCGCAAGCTGCGAATCCTCGGCTCGAATGACGCTCTCCACTTTTTGTTGTCCACAGTCCATTCTAACACATGCTCGGACGGGGGAGGTTATACGGACTCGCTCTGGAACGGAGCAAAAGGCGCGCAACGTTGGCCGACAACCAGCCCGCAGTTGCCCACCTTGCTGCATTCCGTCTACAATTGCCAAAGGTTGGGGCTAGCAAAAGGAGGATGTATGCCAGCGAAGGTCCTGTCGGGCAAGGATATCTCAGCCGACATCAAGACTGAACTTCAGGCCAACAGTGATCAACTGCGAGAGCAGGGGGTAACGGCGCGACTGGTGATGGTGCGGGTGGGGGAGGATCCGGCGTCCGTCTCCTACGTGAAGCAGAAAGAGAAGACCGCCGGACAGGTGGGGGTCGATTCGGAGACGGTGGTGTTCCCCGAGGACGCCTCCGAGGAGACGCTCCTGTCCAAAATCGCTGAACTCAACGAAGACAACACATGCCACGGGATCTTGGTGCAGCTTCCGTTGCCGCGCCATATCGGCAAGGATGCGGTACTCGAAGCAATCGATCCGAAGAAAGATGTGGACTGTTTCCACCCGCAGAACGTGGGCCGACTGTTGATCGGCGATCCCTATCTTCTGCCCTGTACGCCGCATGGGGTGCAGCAGATCTTGGTGCGCGGCGGCTACAGCCCGGAAGGAAAACATGTTGTGGTATGCGGCCGGAGCAATCTCAACGGCAAGCCGTTGTTCGGCATCCTGATCCAGAAGAAGACGGGTGCAAACGCCACTGTGACTGTATGCCATACCGGCACCAGGAACCTGGCCGACATCACCCGGCAGGCCGACATACTGGTGGCGGCGATGGGGGTGCCGAAGTCCATCACTGCCGATATGGTGAAGGAAGGTGCCGTGGTCATCGACGTAGGGGTGAACCGCGTGGAAGATCCGTCCAAGAAATCCGGTTTCCGACTTGTCGGTGACACGGACTACGACGCCCTGGTGGACAAGGCCGAGGCGATCACTCCTGTGCCCGGGGGCGTTGGCCCGATGACGGTGACCATGCTCATGTGGAATACGTTGACTGCGGCTGGTGTTCAGAGCGGCACTTCGGTCGACTAGCGCGCCATAGGTCAGGAGGCCAGATCGGGAGAGGTGGTAGGGCAGCGTCTTAGGGAGCGTGTGGCGTCTCGCCGGGTGCTCATTGCCGACGGGGCGCTGGGCACGGAGCTGCACAAGGTAGGACTGCCATCAGGTGTACCTCCGGAGTTGTGGAACGAGCAACGCCCTTACGCGGTTTCGGCTGTGCATCGTAGCTACGTGGAGGCCGGCAGCGAGCTTCTGCTTACCAACTCGTTTGGGGCCAATCCGGTGAAGTTGGAGAGGCTGGGCTTGGAGAGAAAGGCCGCCACGTTGTCGGTCCAGGCAGCTAGACTATGCGTGGAGGCGGCGCAAGGGCTCTTTGTGCTGGGATCTATCGGTCCGACCGGCCGGTTGCTGAAGCCGTGGGGCGAGCTTGCCGAATGCAAAGCTGTACAGGCTTTTGCCTTGCAGGCCTCAGCGCTGGCCGAGGGGGGCGTGGATGGGCTCATCCTGGAGACCTTCTACTCTCTGGCCGAGCTGGAAATCGCCCTTGAACAGGTGCTGAAGGAGACAACGCTCCCGGTGGGATGCTCGATGAGCTTCGATGCTCGGGGGAACACCATCATGGGGGAACCGGTGGAGGCGCTCCTGGGCCTGGCGCATGTGGTAAACAGGGAGAGGCTATTGTTCGTAGGCGCTAACTGCTCGGTAGGTCCTGAGGGCATGGATGAGCTGTGTCGGCGGCTGTGTAGAGCGGCCGAGGTTCCTGTTTGGGTGAAGCCCAACGCCGGTACTCCCCAGCTCGGCGAGCAGGGAACGGTGTATCCGACTTCACCAAAGGAGTTCTCGCAACGGGCCCTAGCATGGGTCAGCATAGGGGCCGGGCTAGTGGGTGGCTGTTGTGGGACGACACCGGCACATATCGGGTGCGTTGCGGAGGTGTTAAGGTAGGCATGAACAAGGATGGGTTTGCGCAGTCTACGATGAACGAGTTTCTATCTTGGCTGGGGGAGGCTTCCCCCACGCCCGGCGGGGGGTCGGCGGCTTCGCTGGCCGGAGCCGCCGCAGCGGCATTGCTAGAGATGGTTGCCGGTGTCTCCGGACGCCGTAAGGACGCCGACGAAGGAAGGGCGCAGGAGCTTCGCCAGGCTGCGTCGCGACTGCGTGAAGCGCTTTGTCAACGCGTAGATGACGATGCCCGGGCTTACCAGGCGGTGGACGAAGCGCTGAAACTCCCCAAGGAAACAGAGAAAGATGCCCAGATTCGCCGCACGGCGCTCCAGGAAGCGCTGCTAGGGGCCGCCGAAGTGCCCCTTCGCGTGGCGGAGGAAGCTGTCGAGGTATTGCGCGTGGCCAAGGAGATCATGCCCCTGCGGGCAAGGCCTCTGACCAGCGACATCAGCTGCGCGGTCCGCTTGGCCCATGCCTGCGCGATGGGAGCGCTGGACAACGTGGACGCCAATGCACTTTCTATCAAGGACACCACGGTCCGGGAACGTCTGAAGGAAAGGCAAAGTCGCCTGGCACGTGAGGTCGCCGATACGGCGGACGCTATACTGGCCGAGTTGAACAGCGAACTGTCGGCTTGGCGATAGTTGGGTGTGGTACTGTCGACTGCTGGAGTCGACCCAGAATGCGTTTTGTAGTGTCGCCCCTCTGTGTGCCGCCGCGTCCAACTCCCCGAGCTCGTGAAACGGTACACTCCAGTTTGGAAGGGAGCTACGAGCGTGGCAACTTGTCTGCCACGTTGCCGAATACGCGTTCCCCGAAAAGCTGGGGGCGGACCGAATGCACGCAGGACCTCTGTGGACAGCGTCGATCGGCGGTTCATGTGCGAACAGCGTTGCTTGTCTTGCTTGACCGGGATCCGTGCTCGCCGCAAGATCCTTATCATGGACAACAACGCGATACGGGAGACAAGAGTGACGCACAGGTTGGCAGCTGCCCTGGCCACGCTGTTCCTGCTAGCGATCCTTGGCGGAGCAGCGATGGGGTTTCCGGTCACCGTACAGGATGACCGGGGACGGGAGATCACGATCCCCCGGCCTCCGGAACGGATCGTCGTGGTGGGAGCACTGTACGGGGAGATCGTGGTGGATCTGGATGTGGCCGATCGGGTGGTGGGGATCGCCGATTCCCCTAATAACCCGCGGGAACTCCAGGACCGTCCGTCGGTGGGACCGGCGTTCGCTCCCTCGGTGGAGAGCATCGTGGGCTTGGAGCCGGACGTGGTTCTCGGTGCCTGGGGGGACATCCGCACTGATCTGGAGCGCGCTGGCGTGGTCGTGCTTACAGCGGGTGCGGAAGGCGGATACATCGCCGGCGTGCCGGACATTTTCGCCGCGATCCGCACTGTGGGTGTGGCCGTCGGGACGCCGACAGCGGCCAAGGCGCTTATCGGCGGTGTTGCCGAGGAGATTGTGATCCTGGAAGGCAAAGTGCTGGGCCGGGAGCGCGTGAAGGCGGCTTTGTTGTACATGGATGCTCCTGACAGCCCTCCGTACGTGGGAGGCTCGGGGTCGGTCGAACACGAGCTTCTGCTGCGAGCAGCGGGGTGGAACGTGTTCGCCGACGTCGTTGGATTCCCCCAGGTCTCCTTGGAAGAAGTATTGGCACGCGATCCTGAGGTGATCTTCACCGATCCGGCCCAGGTTGAGAATGTTATGGGCAGCGACCGGCTCCAGGGTGTTAGTGCAGTGCGGGAAGGACGCGTCTACCCGATCAGAGCTGCCCAAATGACCTCCACCCGGGTGGCGAGCGCGCTCAGGGAAATCGCACAGAGGCTTCATCCGGAGGCGTTTCAGCGAGAGTGAGAGCAAGACTGTTGCTGCTTCTTCTTTCTGCGGCTACGGTGCTTACCTTGTTCGGCGGCATATCGGTGGGGCCTGTTCGGATCGGGTTTGCGGATGCCATGGCCGCATTGTTCGCGCCGCAGGCGGGGGACATGCATGCCACGATCATCCATGGATTGAGGTTGCCGCGCGTGCTGCTCGGCTACCTTGTGGGGCTTTCGCTGGCCCTATCTGGAGCTGTCCTCCAGGGCGTATTCCGTAATGCCTTGGCATCCCCGTATGTCTTGGGGATTGCCTCCGGTGCCTCGGCAGGAGCGGCTGTGACCATCGCACTTGGTCTGACCGCGTTCATCCCGTTGCCCCTTGGTGCGTTCATCGGAGGCACGGCGGCAGTGGGGTTGGTCTACCTCGTGGCGCGGCCGGCTGGAGGTGCGCCTGATCGGCTGGGCCTGATTCTGGCAGGTGTTGCATTGGGTACGGCGTTCGCGGCCGTTACCAGCTTCATTATGTTCGTCACTGCCGGAGATCGAAAGCTGGCAGAGATTCTCTTCTGGACGATGGGAAGCCTGGGCCGAGCTAGTTGGGCGCACATTTGGACGTTGTTCCCAGTGGTCCTCATCAGTGGAGTGGCGATGTGGAGCATGTCGCGCGAGTTGAACGCGCTTTCGTTGGGCGATGAGGGGGCATTCAGCTTGGGCATCCGTCCAGAGAAGCTAAAACTGCTCCTCCTGCTTCTCACCACTGTGCTCACGGCGACCGCGGTGGCGTTCGCCGGGACGATCGGCTTTGTCGGGCTTATCACGCCACATGCAATGCGCATCGTGCTGGGACCGGATCACCGTCGTCTGCTGCCGGCGTCGGCCTTGACCGGAGGGATCTTCCTGGTATGGGCCGACGCGGCGGCCCGAACGGTATTGCGCCCGGCGGAGCTTCCGCTGGGGATTCTGACAGCGCTGATCGGTGCGCCGTTCTTCTTGTTCCTTCTTCGGCGCCGTCGGGGTGGTGTGCTCCAATGAAGATTAGCGTCCGGGGAATCGAGTTCGCTTACGGGGACCGGCAAGCTCTGTCCAATGCTGACCTGGAGGTCGAGCCGGGAGAGGTATTGGCGCTCCTGGGGCCCAACGGCTGCGGAAAGACAACTCTGCTTCGGCACATCGCCGGGGTGCTTAGCCCTTCGTTGGGGACGGTCTATCTCGATTTGGACGAGCTGAGCACGTTGGGAGCAAGAGAGTTGGCCCGGCGGCTGGCGGTGGTGGAACAGGATCGGCGGGCCGAGTTCGATTTCACCTCTCAACAACTTGTGGAGATGGGAAGACTTCCTCACATGGCTCGAATGGCACGGCTCAGCGCCCGAGATCGACGGGCCGTAGTTCGGGCGATGGAACTGACGGGGGTGCGCGAGTTCGCCGATCGGCCGGTGAGCCAGCTGTCAGGCGGAGAGCGGCAACGGGTCTTCCTGGCCATGGCGCTTGCTCAGGAGCCGGATGCACTCCTTCTGGATGAGCCTACGGCCCACCTAGATATCCACCACCAGCTGGACTTCCTAGGGCTTGTACGGGCGCGGGCGGGAGACGGGATCACGGTTGTCATGGCGTTGCACGACGTCAACATGGCTGCGGCGTTTGCGGACCGACTTGCGCTGATGAGGGACGGAACGGTCATCACGTGTGGGAGTCCCGCACAGGTCCTTTCCCCGGATACAGTGAGGGACGCATTCGACGTGGACTGTGTGATGGGTAGGAATCCTGCTACGGGCTCGGTGTACGTGCATTTCGTGCCCTCTGCAGCGCCGTCGGCCAGGGAAGGACGCGTTGTGGTCATTGGAGGAGGAGGCGCGGCGGCCCCGTTGCTGCCGATCCTGGCAAGACGACACCACGTGACACTCGGTGTTGTGGCGCCTCTGGACACGGACTACGAAGTGGCCTGCCAATTGGGGATCCCGGTGATCACCGAGGCACCGTTTGCCCCGGTGTCGGACGGACCGTTAGACAGGCTGCGGGAGGAGCTGCAGCGCGCTGACAGGGTACTCATCGCCCCGCTTTGGGTGGGGCCGGGGAACCTGGCGGTGCTGTCGATGGTCTTCTGCACCGTCGCTCCGAAAGACGTGGTGCTTGTAGATTCGCCGGGAGTCGAGAAGCGCGATTTCACAGGGGGAGAAGCGACACGCCTGCTACAAGATGTCCTGCAGAGGGGAGCAGTGTCCATGACACAACAGGAAGTGGCAGGACGATAGCGAAGTTGAAGTAGCGTTTGGCCAGGCAATTTCCATCTCCATACAATCTCCTTTTGACAGCGGCTACTGTCTGCTTCACACTGTTGTAATCAGTGACTTGAGGTGAGTTTATGTTTACCACAGTAGCAGCACTACTCTTGGCAGCTTTGCTGACCGTTCCTGCCCTGGCCGATGAGCCGGCGGCGATTGTCGAAGGCGACGAGATCACGCGCGAGGAGGTCCAGGCCGAGGCCCAGCTGAACCAAATCGTGTTCAGTCTCTACCAGCAGCATTCACGTTTTGCGCAGACCCTGCTCACTACTGAAGAAGGCGAGGAGTTCCTTGAACGTTACGAACGGGATGTTCTAGACGACATGATCGACACCATCCTCATGGAGCAAGAGGCGGAGCAAATGGATATCACCGCCGACGAAGAGGATGTGCAGGCGGAGGTCGACAGGACGATCGACAACATCAAACAGCAGAACCAGATGTCCGAAGATGAGCTGGAAGCCGCGCTGGCCCAGCAGGGCAGAACGATCGAAGATTTCCGGGAGGAAATAGCTGTCGATGTCCGCGAGATGATGGTGGAGGAGACCCTTCGCGAGGAAGTCGTCGGTGAAGTCACCATAACGGACGAAGAAGTAGAGGAGTTCTACGACGAGAATCCCGAACAGTTTCGCGATGAGGAGGGTGAACTCGTCCCGCTCGAGGAGGTCCGGGAGGCCATCGAACAGGAACTGTCGAACCGTAAGCAAGAAGAAGCTTGGCAGGAGTGGCTGTCCGGGCTACGCGAGGAAGCGGATGTGACAATCAACCTGTGATAAGGGACATACTGCTGTAGCCTAAGTGTGGGGTACAGCGCCTGAGGGGACGGGCAAATCCTGCCGGGGAAGGCAGCAGAAATTTGCCCGTCCCCCTTCTATGTGGTATGATTGTTCATGCGTAATAATGTAGGCTTGCGGCGCCTGTATGGAAGCTGCTGCAGAGTGCCCCGCAAACACCATCCCCGTATTTCTAGCTAGCAGCGAGGTTCAACAAAGAAGTTTGCACATGCCACCCGGGCGAGGTTCATGTGGGGTGTGCTATGTGGGTGTTGTATTAGGGAGGTCGACAGCATGAGTGCGATAGCAGGGATCTACGGCAAGAAGGCGCGTCCGAAGGACGTAGGGCGGATGTTGAACGAGATCAGGCATCGAGGTCCTGATAACTCCGTAGTACGGAGTGTGCCCAAGGCCAGTGTCGGCTGCGGGGAGATCAACACGTCTTACCAGAGTACGTTTGCCTTCGGTGGCGAAGAGGCGCCGTTCGTCTTGCTGGATGGCAGCCTGTTCAACGATCGGCCGTACGAGACCACAAACGTGGCCCTGTTGCGAAAGATGTACGAGGAGCACGGGGTCGAATGCTTCTCCAAGATCGACGGGAGCTATGCCTGTGCCATCATCGACGAGGACGAAGTGCTCCTTGTACGTGACCCGGTTGGCTGCAGGCCGTTGATCTATGGAACGAAAGACGGCGAACTCTACTTCGCCTCGGAGGCGAAGGCGCTGGCGGATTTCCTGCCTGAGGTGCACGAGCTTCCGCCGGGTCATATCTACTCCAGCCGGGACGGACTGCGTCCGTTCTCTGGACAGCAATACGATATACCGGATTTCGAAACCCCGGCCGAGGCAGCCAAGGCACTGCGCGAGGGCATGATCGAGGCGGTGGAGAAGATGATGGCCGACGGCGCCGTGGAAGGGGTTGCGTTGAGCGGAGGTCTGGACAGTTCACTCGTAGCTGCCATCGCCCGGGAATACAATAAGAAACTGAGACTGTTCAGCTCTACGATCAAGCGCTACCCGAGCCAAGACTTGGGATACGCCAAGCTCATGGCCAACTACCTGGGCATGGAACACCACATCTACCGGATCAGCGATGAGGACATCTCGCGTGTCCTACCGCAGGTGGTGTGGTTCCTGGAGTCGTTCGATGAAGACTGTGTCTCAGGGTTCATCGCCAACTACTACACGGCGAAGTTGGCCCGACAGCATGTTGATTGCATACTGGTGGGAGAAGGGGCCGATGAACTGTTCGGCGGCTACTTCCGTGAACTGCAGGGTGTGGACGACCCCCAGCAGAAGGAAGAGGTCGCCAAGAGGTTGGTGGAGATCGCCTACAACACCGCCCTGAGGCGGCTGGACCGCGGATGGATGTCCAACTCTGTCGATTACCGGGCGCCGTTTCTTGACGGAAGAGTCGTTGCCTTAAGTGAGCATATTCCTCTGGCGATGAAAGTGTATGCCCAGGATGGCGAGCAGATCGAAAAGTGGATCCTGAGAGAGGCGTTCCGGGATATGCTCCCCAAGCAGATCGCCAAGCGCCCCAAACTGCGCTTCGCCCGGGGTAGCGGGGTGGACGACCTCATGGAGCAGCTCACCGCCAGCAAGGTAAGCGCCAAGGATTTGCAGAGAACTCCAAAAAGCAGCCAAGGCGAACACTTCACCTCTCCCAAGGAACTCCACTACTATAGGTTGTTCCGCAAGCACTTTCCCTCCGGATACGAGAAGCTCACCGCCAGGTGGGATCCGTTTAAGTAACCCGTCTTGCGCCGCAGGGGAGGCTGTGCAGCGGGCGTCCCCTGCGGCAACTTGCCGGAAGGCTCCCCTCCGCAGCATGTCGCCAAGTGAGCGAACCGGGCAACTTGGGAGTAGGATATTGGCCGGAGGAGGTAGCCGATGACAGAAGGTTCAGACCCGCGTTACATTTCTGAGCTTCCACCACATGTCCATTCAGGTATCACCAAGGACAATGTGATGCTGCGCACATTCTTGCTTATGTGTATCCCGGCGCTCGCCGCGCTGCCGGCCATGGGTCTTTCGGCGCTTGCGCATATCGCGATTGCCATCGGGACAGTATTGTTTTGTCATTACTCCCTGGCGTACACGGAGCTGCTGAGCAAGGGCACTGCGAGCTACAAATCGCCGTGCTCTCCGCTGGTGGCGGGGATGATCGTGGGGCTATCCATGCCCATCGCTGCCCCGTACTACGCTACGGTTGGGGTGGCGGCCCTGACCATGGTGGTGTTCAAGTGGCTCCAGGGGCGATTGTGCGGACGGAAATACCTAAACCCCGCGGCGGCATCCAAGGTGCTTCTGTTGGCAGCTCTTTCCATCGCTGCGGGATTGGGGACCGGGATGATGTTCTATCCTGCACATCTGCGGCTCGACCTGTGGACTGCCGTGGGGTTCGATCAGGTGGTGGCTTTCTACGACGGACGTAGCGCGCTCTCCGGTGCGCTCAGTCTTGTCCTGCTAAAGGACCACGGGTGGATCGGCGGGGCTTCCGGCCTGGCGGTGTTGGTCGCTGGGATCGGGGCCGTCCTTTGGGTTAGGTTGAAGTGGCGGATCGTGCTTTCGCTATTGCTCACGGTAGGGGTGCTGGCAGCTGTCATGGCTCTTGTCACCGGGGGGAGTATGGTCGACCGGCTGGCGTTTCACCTGTTCACTGGAAGCGTCATCTTCATGGGCTTTTTTATGGCTACGGAGCCTCAGTCCACGCCGCTTGCTGAGGGCGGACAATACCTGTTTGGTACAGCTCTGGGGGTGGGGACTTTCCTTCTGCAGCAGCTCAACGTGCTCGGAGGCTCGATCATCGTATTGGTCGCGTTGAACCTGGTTACGCCGCTTATCGACACCATTGGGCGTAGGCGGCCCTACGGACACGGAGGTGTATGATGAGGTTGCGCAGGGATAAATACCACTTCCAGGAGCGCGGAGGCTTCACGGTGGATGCTACCGTGAAGCGGGGCGCCGAACACCTCCCCTTTCAGCGAGTCCCGGATCCGGAGTTGTGCGTTGTGTTCTTGCGACAACACATTGGACCGCCCAACGAACCCCTGGTGGGCCCCGGTGACCGGGTGACCGAGGGGCAGAAGATTGGCGACGGCGAGGGGCACATGTGTGTCCCCGTACATGCTCCTGTGACCGGAAGAGTGTCCAAGATCGATACTGCATATCACCCAGGGCTGGGGGCAGAATCGGAGGCTGTCTTTATCGAGCGTGCATCGGAGGAGACTCCTCCGCTGAGATTGTCTAGTTTCGACCCGGATTGGCTGGAGGATGCCGAGCCCGATGCCCTCGTGGACGCAGTGCGCGAGGCGGGTGTTGTGGGGTTAGGCGGGGCAGGATTTCCCGCACACGTGAAGCTATCGTTCCGGGACAAAGTGGAGTACCTGGTGATTAACGCCAAAGAAAGCGACCCCAACGTGGCTTGCGATGTGCGGCTCAAGCAGGAGCGCCCCGCCGAGCTGGTGGCCGGAATTCGAGCCATGTCTCGGATGCTGGAGGTGAAAGGGACCATCTTTGCCACCCGGGCCCAGCGGGGGGAGTTCCCGGAGCTGGAGGAGCGGCTGCACAAGGCGGGCGTTGAGATAGCGCACATTCGGCCCAGCTATTCCGTGGGCAGCGATAAGCTCTTGGTCAAGGAGTTGCTGAACGTAGAGGTGCCATGCGGGGCATATCCTCCCGATGTGGGTGCGGTCGTGCACAATGTGTTCACCGCTTATGCGGTGGCCCGGGGACTGTTCGACGGCGAGCCGTTAACCTCACGAGGGATCACCTTCATCTCTCGCTACACAGGCCCTCGCAACCTGTGGGTTAAGGTAGGGACTCCTATGCGCCACGTGCTTGAGCACATGGGAATCCCCCCGGATACGGTGCACCGGTTGGCGGTAGCGAGTATGCTGATGGGGGGAGCGGTGCCCCACGCGGACGTGCCGTTGGTCAAGGCGACTGCGGCCATCTCGGCGTTCGACCCTCAGGAACGTAGCCCTTACGAGCGGGAGCGAGCATGCATTCGATGTGGGTACTGCAACATGGTGTGCCCAGTAAGCATCTATCCGGTACTGATCATGGAGGCCGAGAAGCACGGGCAACGGGGTAAGCTCCGTCGTCTTCACGCCGAGGACTGCATCGACTGTGGCCTCTGTTCCTACGTATGTCCCTCACTTATCAAACTGACCGGGTATTTGCGCCGCGCCATGGCCGAGGTGAAGCAGGGGTGACGGGCGAGAAGAAGCCTGCGGCGGGCAAATGGGAGACGGCCCAAGCGGCGTGCTACAGTCTGAGCTAGGAGGTGGTGGATATTTCGGTGGAACCATCACGTAACCTGGCGCTGGAGCTGGTCCGCGTAACGGAGGCCGCGGCACTGGCTGCCGGGCGGTACATGGGGCGGGGTGACAAGGAGGCCGCGGACCGCGCGGCCGTCGAAGCCATGCGCATGATGCTGAGCACGGTGCACATGGATGGGTGTGTGGTTATCGGCGAAGGGGAGAAGGACCATGCGCCGATGCTCTACCACAACGAGCGGGTGGGTAGCGGAGACGCGCCGGAGGTGGACATCGCCGTGGACCCGATCGACGGCACGCGCCCTTTGGCCATGGGAAACCTGAACTCAATCGCCACGGCGGCCATTGCCCCGCGCGGGAGCATGTTCTTCCCGGGGCCGTTTGTGTACATGGACAAACTGGCGATAGGGTCGGAGGCAAAGGGCAAGGTCGACCTGGATGCTCCGGTGGCCGACAACCTGGCACGGGTAGCCAAGGCAAAGGGCAGTAGTGTGGACGACCTGACGGTGATCATCCTCGATCGGCCGCGCCACGCCGAACTCATCGCACAGGTGCGGCGATGCGGGGCCCGCATCCGATTGATCCCGGACGGAGACGTAGCGGCGGCGTTGATGACTGCGTGGCCTGAGTCGGGGATCGACGTGCTTATGGGCATCGGAGGAACGCCGGAAGGGGTGTTGGCAGCTTGTGCGTTGCGGGCGATGGGCGGGGAGATCCAAGGGCGCTTGTACGCGCGGGACGATGAGGAGCGACGCCGCGGGCAAGAGCTGGGCTACGACTTCCACAGGACGCTCACCATGGAGGATCTCGTATCCTCGGATGATGTCTTCTTTGCTGCCACAGGGATCACCGACGGCGAACTGCTACGCGGGGTGAAGTACTCCGGTTCCGGGGCAAGCACGGATAGCTTGGTGGTTAGGGGGCTTACAGGCACGGTTCGGCAGGTGAATGCCACGCATCAGCTTGGCAAGCTACGCAACTACACCGGGGTGTCCTACTGAACGGGAAGAAGCGGGCGCCCGCGAGCACGGCCGGCGGCCGAAGTCATGCTAGGGGCTTGGGCGTGGTTCCCGGATCTCCTGCGGCGGGCGGCGGCGTACCTGGGGCAGCCGCCAGCTCGCCCCATGTGCGAGCAGTGACACGGCTGCAGTCAGGGAGAGGAGGAACGTGTAGGATGTCTGCTCCAGCACCCAACCTCCAAGCAAAGGAGCGATCACCACCAACCCGCTCAGCGTGCTGAACAGGCCGATGTATGTTCCCCGGTGCCCGGGGGGTGCCAGCTCTACAGTGAAGTTGGCGAACCCGATGAAGTTGGCGTTCAGAAAAATCCCGATGGCGACGAAGACCCAGGAGTACAGAAAGCCCGCGGGGTGAGCGGCGTCCACACCTCTCAGGAAGAAGAACAAGGCCAAGAGGGGCGCCGACGCGCTGACCGCGGTTGCCGCTTGGATGACCCGGTGATTGCCCGCGCGCTCGCTGAGGATCCCGAAGGCGACCCCGGCGAAGATCCCGCCCACCGTCTGCACGGCGGCGAACACCCCCAGGTAAGCCGAGGAAAAGCCCAGTACCTCCCGGGCCAGGATCACGTAGAACCCTAGAGCCAGTCCCTCGAACCCCGCCAACAGGCGCACAATGAGCGCGGTCCGAAAGGGAGGATCGTTCAGGATCGTCTTCAGGTGGCGCATGTACTCCCGTCTTGGCGGGCGGAGCACCGCTGGGTCCTCCGGCTCCGATACGAAGGACCACGACAGGAGGGATAGGACGAACGAGCCACCGGCGAGAGCGAACACAGCCGCGTAGCCAAACGGAAAGCCAGGACCGCCCTCGCCGAGCAGGCGGGCGATGACGGCCCCTGCTCCGACGGCGAGCAGCCCGCGTACGGCGGTGCTCGCCCCCAGCACCCGCCCGCGACGGTCAGGCGGGATCGCCTTGGCGAAGACATCCCACCACACCACGCTGTCCACGGAGAAGGCCAAGAACTTGAGCGCATGCAGTCCGAGGAACAGCCCCAAAGCCAGCATCGGATGGCCTCCGACCCCCAGCCACAGTGCCACTGCGTAGATCAGGTAGACAGGCCGAGCCACCAGGCCCGCCCGGGTGAGCCAGGCCTTCTTGTGGGGCACCGGAAGGAGCCAGCGCGCGACCAGAAGCTGGGGCAAACGCCAGGCGCCCTCGGTAAGGGCGATCACCAGGCCCACGTATACGGCGCTGCCGGTGAGCTGGTTTATATAGTCCGGAAGCACCGTAGTGGCTCCCGCGAACACCATGCCCACGCCGAACAGGGTCGATTCGCCGAACAACGCGAGCCCGTTGCGTCTGAGTTCCGTCATAGCCGGAAGCATACGCGTCCCGTGGGGCGGTCCACACCTGCGCACAGAGAAGCCCCATGCCTTGCAAAGCTCATCCGCGGAAGGCGCTGGGCTAGTTTTGTTCCTCGTCTGACAGCTTCTCCTGCAACACGTCGCCCATAAGCTCAGAGATATTCGCTCGCGCGTCGATGACCGGCTCGATAAGCGGCTTCGGACAGGTCATGAGGGTGGTCACTCCGGGTCCGTGTCCCGCTGTGCGGCAGTCGCTGTGCACTACAATTCCTATCGTTACGGCCCCTTTCCGATAGGCCCTGCCGTAGCGGTTATCGTGATCGAGCAAGGCGACGAAGTCCCCAAACCTGATCTGATCAAGCTTGTATTCCCGTACTGTCTCGGGATCGCTGGTCATGATGTCATAGTCGCCGGATGCGACGTTGGATGCCCCCAACCCTGAACCCATACAGGCTGCGGGCACCTTGGTGGTGACAGGAACGCGCAGTTTGCCGTTGCCGGGCTCCTCGATGTGCATGCGGGCGAGCAACTGTGGGTCTAGGTTGAACAGCATGATGTCAGGGTAGTCCAATAGTTCTAGTCCCTGTCCCCTTCCCCGGATGATCACCTTGTCGTCGTAGGTGAGCTTCTCCTTGACCGCTCGCGTGAACTCAACAATGACGTGTTCCGAACCTCCGTGATGGCCCACAGCATAGCCGATGCTGCCCTTGGCCTCTCCGGAGTTCACCCTAGCGACGTTTCCAGCGCAGGAGAACATCTGCAGCGATACGTTCGGGTGCTCGAACGGCTTGTTGGTGTTCGCCGTACAGCTTACCCCTGGCTCGACATGATCGCCTGCCCAGCCGAAGGCCTGGTCCCCTATACCGACGTTGACGGAGATCCCCCCGATCGACGGCAGTAGGTACGGCACGCCTTGATGGTCGACGCCCCACCGGCCTCTGGTCTTGGGAGGACCGGGTTGGCACTGCAGGATGAACTCCACAACACGATCTTCGTTGGTCTTAAGCATTACGCTCCCTCCCTGAAGATTCATATGAAAACGAGCGGGACACTGTAGCTGACAGGACGGCCCGGTGCCAGGTGTGTCGAAGGTTGCTTAACGGCTGTTGCTTCGGTAGAACACCATTGGACCCCACGACCGGGGTCCGGGAGGAGGAATAGGATGAGACCTATTCGGCGCGAAGACTTAAGTGCCCTTCTTGAGCGTTCGGAAGGTAAGTGCGTGTCACTGTATATGCCTACAGTGCAGGCAGGCAAAGAGACCCGCCAGAACCCCATCCGGTTCAAGAATCTTGTGGCAAAGGCCAGGGAGCGGTTGTCGGCTACACAGATGAAGGCTGAGGAGGCGGACGCGCTTTTGGAGCCGGCGCGACGGTTGGTCCCCGAGCGGCCCTTTTGGCAGAGCCAAAGCACCGGGTTAGCCGCGTTCATCTCCCCCCAGGGCATGAGAACGCTGCGGCTACCGGTTCAGTTTAGAGAGCGGGCCATGGTTGGGGACCGGTTCTTCATCAAGCCCTTGCTCCCGTTGCTGAGCGGCGATGGACGGTTTTATGTGCTTTCCCTCAGCCAGAACAATGTACGCTTGTTCGAAGCTTCGCGTTACAGCATGAGCGAGATGGAATTGTCCGGGGTGCCGACCAACCTTGCCGACGCGTTGGGTAGGGACGAACCGGAGCCGCATCTACAGTTTCACACCGGCACCGCCCCCCGGCCGGGCAAACGCCAGGCGATGTACTATGGACATGGCGGTGGGGTAGACGAAGACCGCAAGAAGGATCTTCGCCAGTTCTTCCACGTGGTGGACAACGGAATTCGGGATCTTCTGCCGGAGGCGGATGCTCCGCTCGTGTTGGCCGGGGTGGATTACGTGCAGTACCTGTACCGTCAGGCGAGCGATGCCCGGGCCTTGGTCGAGCACGGTGTAGAAGGAAGCCCGGACGAGATGAGGGATGAAGAGCTACATCGGCGGACGTGGGAACTGGTGGAGCCCCTGTTCGCCCGAGCGCAAGAGAAGGCCGTCGGAAGATATCACGAGTTGGCCGGCACAGGCTATACAGCCCACGGTGTGGAGGACGTCGTTCCTATGGCCCACCAGAAGCGTGTGGATACGCTGTTTGTCGCCAAGGATGTGGGGTTATGGGGGGGACTCGACCCACGGACCGGCGAGGTGAAGGAGCACCAGGAATGGCATCCGGGAGACGAGGAGCTTCTTGACTACGCCGCTGTGCACACATTGCTGAGCGGGGGAACCGTGTACGTCTCGGACGCCGACAGCGTCCCTGGGGGACCTCCTATTGCGGCGGTACTCCGCTTCTAGGGTACCGATGTTCCTTAGGGGGGCACCGGCGGGCATGCCGGTGCCCCCTGGTTCGAAGCCTTTGCACCTGCATGGTCGGTGTCAGGCGATCGTTATCTCCGGATTCAGGTACACATCCTGAATGGCGTTCAACAGCTCGATTCCCTCTTTCATCGGGCGTTGAAAGGCCTTGCGGCCGCTGATCAAACCCATGCCGCCGGCCCGCTTGTTGATCACAGCCGTCCGTACCGCTTGGCGCATGTCGTCCTTGCCCGCTGCGCCGCCGGAGTTGATGAGGCCCACGCGGCCCATATAGCAGTTGGCTACCTGGTAGCGGGTCAGGTCGATCGGATGTTCGGAGCACAGCTTGTCGTACATAGCCGGGTGGGTTTTGCCGAACCCAAGTTCGGTGAACCCACCGTTGGTGGTCGGCGATTTCTGCTTGACGATGTCCGCCCCTATGGTCACCCCCAGGTGGTTGGCCTGACCGGTAAGGTCGGCGGCAGTGTGATAATCCTTGTCCCCTTGTTTGAACGCGCTGTTACGGGTGTAGCACCACAGGATCGTTGCCAGTCCCAGGTCATGGGCCCGCTCGAAGGCGTTGCTGATTTCCTCTATCTGGCGCGTTGACTCCGGCGAGCCGAAGTACACGGTGGCTCCCACGGCCACGGCCCCCATCTCCCAAGCTTGTTCCACGGAGGCAAACAAGCGCTGGTCGTACTTGGTCGGATACGACAGCAATTCGTTGTGGTTGAATTTGAGGATGAACGGGATCTTATGAGCATACTTTCGAGCCACACTTCCCAGTACCCCCAGGGTGGAGGCAACCGCATTGCAACCCCCTTCGATGGCAAGCTTTACGATGTTCTCGGGATCAAAATACGCTGGGTTGGGGGCGAACGACGCCCCGCCTGTGTGCTCGACTCCCTGGTCGACCGGGAGTATCGATAAGTACCCGGTTCCTCCCAATCGGCCGTGGTTCAACAGCCACTGCAGATTGCCCAGTGTTCTGTTGTTGCGGTCGCTATCGGCTAAGACGCGGTCCACAAAGTCGGGTCCGGGCAGATGCAGTTGGCCCTGGTCGATTGTCCGACAGACATGCTCCAATAGTGATTGAGCTTCACCTTCCAGCAGCTTCCAGACGTCTATGGCCATACTACTCCCTCCTATTGTGCGGTTGGTGTGATTCTCTACGTTTGTCTCACGGCCTGCCAGTGTATGGCGTGATTGCTGTGGGACTTCGTGCGGCCCTGTTCGCTATAATACGTAGGTGCCTGTACAAAATCGGATCCGCAAGGTAAGAAAGAGGGACCGCTCGTTGGTCCCTTTTGACCAGGGCAGGATAGTGCATGCGCTCCTCAGGGCCGCGCGCTCGGCCGGTTCGTTTGCCCGTGACCACCTGCCGGAGGTCAACGACCGCGTGTTTGCTGCCTGTGGGGGAGATGATGAACGGTTGGCGGAGTTTCTGTCCGATATCGTTGTCGCCACGTTGAACCGCGATCCCAGACACTGGATCGCCAATTTCCCTCCCACCATCGAAGAAATCCAGGATGTGGTATTGCACGTGCTGCGGAGCTTCGGCTTTGTCACTGTGGCCGATGCGTACGAGTGCTGGCGGTGGGGGAAGCACTGGGTACGAGAGGGTTCGATAACTGAGGATCAATTTGTGGGCAACGGTTATCCTACCTCCTTTCACGAGGAGACCCTGGCCTGGAATCGTCATCGCGACTGTCACACGATCGATGGGCTGAATGACCTGGTCCGCTCAGGCAAGCTCCCGTGGTTGGTGGAGGAAACGACCGAGCGATACGAACGGCGGTTGGACGAAGCGGCCCGACGGGTAATGGAGCGCTTCGAAAAGGGCGACGATCTCAAGCTGATCTGGGTGTCGGGCCCGTCCTCATCAGGGAAGACGACGACCACCGTGAAGCTGACCGAGAGGTTGGAGCGGGAAGGGTTGCGCTTTCTTATGCTGAATCTGGACGATTACTTCTGGCCGGTCGTGGAACACCCAACCGATTGGCTCAACGATCGCAATTTCGAGACCCCCGAGGCCCTGGACATTCACACCATCAACCGCCATCTGCGGGCGCTGCTGGAGGGCAAGAGCATCGAGAAGCCGATCTACAGCTTCAAGGAAGGCACCCATGTCGGCAGCAAGCCGGTGCGGTTGGAGGACGACCAGATACTGCTGTTGGACTGCCTACACGGTTTCTACCCGCCCCTGTCGGCAGGTATCGATCCCGGTCAGATCTTCCGGTTGTACATCGAGGCGGCGAGTATGGTGTACGAGGGGGACGGCACCACGGAACGACTGGTGCAGTTCACCGACGTAAGGCTCCTGCGGAGAATGCTTCGCGATGCCAAGTACCGCAACCACCCTCCGTTGCATACTTTGCTCCACTGGCACTACGTACGATCAGGCGAGCTGTTCTCCATCATCCCGCTGATGGGTTTGGCCGATGTGCACGTGGACGGAGGCCTTCCGTTCGACCTGCCTCTCTTGAAGCCTTTTTTCGTCCCAGACGGAATCTGGCCTTCCCCTGAGTCCGTGGCACCGTATGCCTCGTTTCTCGATGCACGGATCCGCTATCGGAGGATCAGCCAATTGTTCCGCGGCGTGGCCGGATTGACCGCCTGGGAGGCCGAAGATCCAAACCTCATCCCCGGCGATCACTTGGTGCGGGAGTTCATCGGAGGAAGCACCCTGGAGATACCGCACAACGAGTGATCAGTTGTCTTGGTCGACGGTGAGACGGCTAAGCTCCTGTTCCGTGTGTTCCCCTAACAAGGGCGGCGGGAGCGTGGTCGGCGGCCATGCCTGGGGGAGCGGACAGGCCACGCTGTGGTAGCGGCCGGCGGAAGGGTGTTCCACTTCCACGAGGAGTCGCCCTGTCAGTCCCTGATCGCCGAACAACTCGCCCAGTGTGTTCACCGGACCTGCAGGGACGCCGATCGCTTTGAGCGCGGGGATCCACTCGTTCCGGGTGCGGCGGGAAAACTCTTGGGAAAGCAGCGTGACCAAGAAATCTCGATGAGCTACGCGTGAAGCGTTGTCTCGGAAACGGGCGTCGGTAGTCAGGTCCGTTCTTCCCAACGCCTCGCACAGACGCTCGAACTGGGCGTCGCTACCCACGGCGACCATCAGCAGGCCGTCCTCAGCGGGAAATGCCTGGTAGGGGACGATGTGCGGATGAGCGGTGCCCAGCCTGTCAGGTTCCTGCCCCGTGATGAGGTAATCCTGCCCCACGTTCACCAAGGCGCTGGCCGAGCACTCTACCAAGGTGACCGGTACTTCCCCCCCTTCTCCGGTGCGCATACGGGTGAGCAGTGCGGCCAGGGTGCCGGAGAGGGCCGCCCAGGCGGCCAGAACATCCACGATGGCCACGCCGACCTTGGCCGGACGCTCACCTGCCCCGGTGATGGCCATCAGCCCCCCCAGGGCTTGGATCAGAGCGTCGTACCCTGGCTGCTGCCCATATGGACCGGGGGGGAAACCTCCTACCGAAACGCAGATCAGTTGAGGGTTAACCTCCCGGAGGAGTGGGTAGCCGAGCCCCAAGCTATCGGCCGTCGGGGAGAGGAAGTTATGGATCAACACATCGCTGTGCGCTATCAGTTGATGCAGCGCCTTGCGCCCTTGCGGTGTGCTGATGTCCAACGAGAGGCCGTACTTGCCCCGATTCACGGACAGGAAATAGGCCGACTCCCCGCCGATGAACGGCGGCCCCCAACGCCTGGTCTCGTCGCCGCTGCCCGGGCGCTCGACTTTCAGCACCTGTGCTCCCAGGTCGGCCATCCACATCGCTGACAACGGCCCTGCCAGGATCCTGGACAGGTCGAGAACGCGAATCCCGGCGAGCGGTTTCCTCCCCATCGTTCACAAGGGCATATCGCCGTTCTTGTGGAGAAGCGCTTGGTGGATGAACGCCTCCAGCCGGGTCCGCAGGTGGGCTTGCTCCTGCCCATCGAACGTCAGGTTCAGCCAGGGAATCTTGTGGTCTTGTCGCACCTGTGGCGAAACCGAAGAGACCATCGTCCCCGGCATGCAGCTGAACGGCATTACGTTCACAATCCCGTCGAACCCCGCGGCCGCATAATCGATTGCCTTCCCCACGGTCAGCACAGGCTCTCCCCTGTAAGCTTCAGAAATATATGGTTCGGCGTGGCGAACGACGACCTCGGTCAGCGGCTCCTCCAGGTCCCACGCCTCCAGGCTGCCGGCGAACGGCCGTGCGGCTTTGTGCTCATCGCGGCGCAGCACATAACGCTCCAGACGGGTTCGCAGGTGGGACTTCCATTCACGCCGCAGCCGGGTGTCGCCCTGTTTCTTGTAGTGGGTATATGTGAGCCACTCGCCCGTCGGGGCGACGCGAACCTCGGCCCCCAGCTCTTCCAGGAGAGGTACAAGGCCGGAGTTGCTGAAGCTGTTGGCCCGTACGTAGATCTCTCCGACGATGCCGATCAACGGACGCTGCCCGCGAACCACCGGTATCTGTCGGAATCGGTTGACGATCTCCGGCAGGGCCTTGAGGAGTTGGCGCCTCCCCCCCTCCCGTAGCGAGGTCTTGAGGTCCCGGAGCGCCTGTGCATAGACCATATCGGTCTGTCCCCGTTCCTCTTCGTATGGGCGGGTACGCCACAGCAGTTTGAGCAGAAGATCCACCGAGACCAGGCCGTACCAAGCGGTCCGCCGGAAAGCGGTGCCCAAATCACGGATGGTGTAGGCGTTGTAGGCCTCCAGCGCCACAAAGTCGATGTCGTAGCCCATTCGCCGGAAGATCTGACTCTGGGCCGAGAAGTAGTGGCAGAAACGGCACGGACCTGTGCTTGTGGCCATGAACAGACAGGCGCGTTGGGGGTCGAAGCCGTCTTCGCGCACGAGTTTGAGGAAATCACCTGTAGTGAGGATAAACGGCAAGCATTCTCCTCCGGTAGAGCATTTGCGCCCTAGAGCCAACGATTCGGCGTCCGGAGGAGGCAAGGTCTCTGCTTCGTAGCCGAAATGCTGCAACGCGCCTTCCAGGGCGAAGTTATGATCGCACATGTAAGGCAAGTACACCTTCTTGGTTCGGTCGAACTCCTCCTTCTGACGCGGTGGCTGGGGAGCGGGCAGCGACCGAGGCTCGCGGTTCAGCAGCCTTACGGAGTCCAGATACGCCTCCAGCCGGGTCCTTACGCCGGCATCTCCGGAGTGTTCGTCCAGTTCAAGCGTAAGGTACGGTTTGTTCTGCAGCTCCCGCTTGAGGTAATGGGCGATGAACGAGTCGGGACCGCAGTTGAAATGCGTAAGATGCAGGCCCCACAGCCCTTCGGTTTCCCGTACGATACGAGCTGCCGCCAACAGCCGTTTGCCTGCGTGCCACTGCATGAACGGATACGTGCTGTCGGTGTCGATGTGCTCCCAGGGAAGACAATCTACCGGTATGGGCAGCGCACCAAGCGCCCGCAATTTGTCGGGCACCGACAAGCTTAGCCCGGGGTCGCAACTGTTGTACACACGGGACAGGACCACGATGCCAAGCGCACCTTCGGCCACATGCTCCATGGCTTCCCGTCCGAGCTGGTTCAGTCCGCGGTGAAATGCATTGGCGGCTGAGTCCGCTGCTTTTTTGGCTGCCGCGGCACGGCGGGGGCTCGCCCCCAGCCTGTGGGCCAAGGTGTTCAGCTCGCTCTTGACAAGCTCTGGGCGATAGAAGTGGAACGGCTGCTTGATGAGGTGGACGTCTCGGCCCGGTATCTCCGCATGAGCGGCGATCATGTACGGCTGCGCCTGTACCAGTGGGCAGTTGAAGTTTGTCGGGGTACGTGTATTGGGATGGGCCGAGTCCACCATGGCCGGCACGAATAGGTAGTCGATGTCGGCATCAATGAGGACGTCGACGTGACCGTTTACCACCTTCACCGGCAGGCAAGCCGTGGTCGGGGCTCGGGCCACTGAAGCCTGCACCAGATTGCGGTGGCTGTTCGGCGACAGGAGTACGTCGAACCCAAGCTCGCGCAGGTACTCGCGGAAGAACGGAAACATCTCCCAGGTGAGCAGGGTACGGGGGACACCTATTGTGCCCCTGCGGCTTGTGGTTGCGGCGTAGCGCAACATTCCCTCGTCACCCTCGTTCACGGCGTCCTCTCCCAGGAGCATGCTCTCTCGCCGGGAGAACAGGTCCGGAATCTGCCGGGAGCGTGAGCGGGCACGTTCATCATAGCGGTCGCACCGTGCTCCGTAGCAGAAGCGCTCGTTCTCAGCGAACTGAACCTCCGTGATCTGACACACATTGGGGCAGCCGTTGCATGTGAAGCGACGGGTGTCGTACTGCCGTTGGGTCAGGTCAAACCCGTGAAAGCGGCTCACTCCATCACCTCCTTGGCGATCAGGGCCACCCCGAGCGCACCTGTAACTTCAAAATGCGGTGGCACCTGTACGGTCTTTCCCAGCAAAGCGGTAAAGGCGGCTACCACAGCGTCGTTGCCTGCTACGCCGCCCTGGAAGAATACGCGTTCCCCGATCGGCCGGTCGCCGACCACACGGTTAAGGTAGTTCAAGGCAATCGAGTACGCCAATCCGGCCGACAGGTCGCGCTTGGCCATGCCGCGGTTCTGATGATGTATAAGATCCGACTCCATGAACACTGTGCACCGTTCGCCCAATGGAACCGGCTGCGGCGCCTGCAGGGCCGAGGTGACCATGTCTTCCAACGAAAGGCCCAACCGCAGCGCCTGCTCCTCCAAGAACGATCCTGTTCCGGCGGCGCAAGCTTTGTTCAACGAAAAGTCCACCACCACGCCGGAGTCAAGCTGGACGAACTTGGAGTCTTGGCCGCCGATCTCCAAGATGGTGTCCACGCTGGGGTCTATAACCACCGCCGCGCGCGCCTGCGCGGTGATCTCGTTCTTGACGACGTCCGCTCCAACGTAGCGGCCGACCAGTTCCCGGCCCGACCCTGTCACCCCCACACCGTGGATCTGTTCCGAGTTCACGTGCTGTCCGAGTGCCTCCAGCAGTTCGCGGGTCGCGCGCAGCGGATCGCCGCGGGTCCGGAGGTATTCCTTTGCCACCAGGCGGCCTTGCGCGTCGATGACGGCGCCTTTCGTGCTTACCGATCCCACATCGAT
>SL_5KL_010_SEDDRAFT_10000303_pt1 | contig 31917 bp, 28 predicted proteins | sample SodLakKL_010_SED_FD_9118 | JGI IMG/M metagenome (IMG submission 9118) | reverse complement strand
CGGAAGGCATCCTGAAATGTCCGCAGCGCATTGACACAACCGGACCTGACCGCATCGGCATCACCGTAGCTCATCGCGATGGCGATCCTCTTTCCTGCGAAGGGATTCTGTGCATAGGCGGAAAGCGCGTAGCACCGGTCCAGGAATGTCTTTGTCTGGGCGGACATCGTAAACCAGTACACCGGACTGGCTATGACCCAGGCATCCGCTCCGATCAGCTTCCGGTAGACCTCCTGCATGTCGTCTTCGATGGCACACCCTCTGCTATCAGTCGCTTTGCACGTGTCACAGCCCCGGCATGGGCTGATCTCCATGTCCTGAAGAAACAGGGTCTCCACCTCCGCGGCAGCGGATTCCGCCCCCCTTGAAATCTGAGCCGCCAGGGCGGCGCTGTTTCCGCTTCTCCGCGGACTACCCAGGATGACCAGTACCTTTTTGGTCTCTGTTCTGTCTCTCAATGTCGTTACCTCCTCAACGGTATTCCAGGCTGATGGCGTCAAAGGGTCCCGTCAGGACCTGCGTCAACTGTGTCTGCGTACATATTCTGCGGCATCGAATTTGCGCTTCAAACCTTCGGCACTCATGTAGCGCACATTGCCGAAGATGGCACGCCGTCCCCAGGGGCGATCGTGCTTGCCGAGGCACCACGCCACCCCGGCAAAGCCATTGGGATCCCTGCCATCCAGCTCGTATTTGTTATTGAGGTAGAGCGCTCTTGAAAACGCCTCTTCCGGCTTCGCCGTCCACTCCAGTATTTTCTTGCCCCAGTACATGCGCATGTACCCGTGCATCTTCCCCGTGGTCACCATCTCCCTCTGTGCTGCATTCCAGTACGGGTCATGCGTCCGGGCTCCTTCCAGTTGGTCCAGCGTGTACAGATACTCTCGGGTATCACCCTCATGTTCTTGCAGAGTGCGCTTCGCCCAGTTGGGGAGTCCCGCAAACGAGTCGTATTCCCGGTTATAGTGGACAAAATTCATGCTTAGCTCCCGTCGAACGATCAACTCCTCAAGGAAGGCCTCCTTTCCCGCACTGTTAGACTGGTTGACCCGCAGACCAACATACAAAGGCGATATCTGCCCGAAGTGAAGATAAGGGCTGAGACCGGAGAGGCAGTCCTCGTTGGGGTCGTTTCGCGAATCAGCGAATCTGTCCAGCTTGCTGGCGACGAATTCCTCGAGTCGCCTCTTCGCTTCCTTCGTACCGCCGCGAATGCCGGCTATAGGTCTAACAGAGCGGTCGATATCAAGGTTGGAGGCGCATGTATCTGTGTCCGAGATGTCGTAGCTATCGAACTCCTGGCTCGAAGAGTCTACCCTCGGAGTTGCCTCCGAGAGAGGAACGAGATACCCGGGTAATACCATCCTCAGTTTGCGGCGCAACGTGGCGGCGGAATACTCTTCCTTGCTTGAAGCCGTCTCCACCGGGACGACTACATCGCTTTCCACATCTATCAGCGGACACTCTATGTTTTCCGCGACATGTCGTCGCCACTGCTCTTGTATCTTCAGATAGCCGCCGTCGCAAACGACGAGTGAGGCCTGCCTGGCGAACTCGACAACGCCAAACTCCGGAGAGACCCGTTCAACGACCATGCCCACACCCTTGTCCTTGAGATCCTGCCGGGCACACTTCAGGCCTTCAAGCATGAAATGATAGTGTCTTTCATTGGCCTCGGGAAAGGCGTCGGTAAGACCGAAATACACGATGAGCGGCTGNTTTCGTTTGTTGGCGTATTCGATAGCGAGTTCAAGCGCGTGATTGTACTCTCCACGCTGGGAAGACTGCATCCAGTAGAGAACATAGGCCCCATTGGCAGGGGCGTGGCTGTTAAGCAGTCGGATACGCGCTTCTTGGACCATCACACACCTGGAAATCGTGACCAGGATTATAGTATAGTCAATGCGGCCGGACCCTGTCAGCCCCGGAGTCCTCGGAACTTGCGGTAGGGGGTCCGGTGAGTTGCTCTATCGGTGCCCAGGAGAACGGTTGGAAATGAGCGGTCATGAAAAGCTGCTACGCGACGTAACGAGCACGCAGTACTTCGCCGTGCTTAGCACGCTTGGTGAGGGTGTGCCTTATAGCAACCTGGTTTCTCTTGCCGTTTCCGATGACCTGAGATCGCTGGTCTTTGCCACCGGGCGAAGTACCCGAAAATACGTGAACATGCAAGGGAACAGCAACGTTTCATTGTTAGTCGATAATAGAAGCAACGAACCCGCCGATATCTCCCAGGCCGTCGCGATCACGGCCATCGGCATCGCTCTCGAGGAAACGGACGAGGGTAGACCTTTTCAGACCATTTTCCTCAATAAGCATCCTCACCTGAAGCAGTTTGTCGAAGACCCCGGCACCGCGACCATGGTGGTGACTGTGCGGGAGTATATCATCGCCGGCTTCGATAGGACGCAGCGCGTGGCCATGTCGCGATGACCGTGTCTGCTTCGTAACCTAGTGCGCCGCTCAGTTCAGCCGGAGTCTGCCGATCGGGGCACGCGATCTTCCTCTGACCTGCCTCGCGTGTTATCGCCGCCCTCAATCACCGGGCTGGATGTCCGGTGTCCTGGGGCTGGCAATCCCCACGCTGCTCCTGTAGTCCCTCGTGTACAGGAGAAACAGGGCAACACCTGCTACTTGCACTCCGGCAGAGAAGTGAAACACAGAGGCGACGTTCAGGACATCCGCGACCACCCCGCCCAAAACCGGTCCTATTCCCATACCGATAGCCATTGCCAGTATGTCCAGGGACATCGCTGTGCCCATTCCACTTATCCTGCCCTGCTCTGTGTACAGGGCGGTCAGCGCCGGCATGGCGATAGCCGCAGCAATCCCGCCGAAGGCGACCAGCACCAGTAGTTGCCAGTAGGTGTATTCCCAGGGAATGACGACAAAGAAAATGAGATGAGCAACAGCACCGATGACCACCAGAGTCCGTCTGTTAGATCTGTCGGCGAGATTGCCGAAATATGGTTGAGCGGCTGCCCTCAGCAGATTGTGAACTGCGAGCATTATCCCGATAAGCCCTACGCCTATGCCCAGCGATAAGGAGGCAAAGACGGGGAGAAACGTCATCAGGCAGCCCCGTGCCAGCGCAAGACCGACCCGGTAGTAAGAGAGACCGCGAAGCATCTTGTCGGTGCGCACCAGTCTGAACAGTTCCGTTGTTGATCGGCGGCCTCCTCCACTCTGCCGCGATGCGCTTTCCGGCAGAAATCGGAGAGCCAGCAGGAAGCTGAGCAGACAGATGCCCCCCATGAAGTAGAACGCCGTGTTATAGCCGTACCACTCTGCCAGCGGTCCACCGATCAGCGGGCCGAAAGCAAAACCGCCGAAAAAGGCGGCGTTGGCTATACCCTGCCATCTCCCCTCTTCGCCGGCAGGACAGAGGTCGCCGATAAAGGCCCTGGCTATGGGAAGCATCATGCCGGCGGTGGTGCCCTGTACGGCACGGGTCAGTATCAGGTGCCACGGGGCGGTTGCCAGGATATAGCCCAGCGTTGCTACTGTGAAACCGCCGAACCCGATGAGCAGAAACAGCTTTCTGCCCCGTCGGTCGGAGAGCGGTCCGATGAAAGGAATCACTATGGCGCGGGTTATGGTGAAGGAGCTGAAGATCATCCCCAGCAGCACCCCGCTGGCCCCCATGGCCTCGGCGTACAGCGGTAACAACGGGCTCACAATCCCCACTCCCAGCAATGAGCAGAAGACGCACAGGAGCAGAACTGCAAAGACCTTGATGTCCATGACGGCCTCTCGAAGTGTAGATTCTGTGGTCTGGAATGTCAACGAGAGTGCTGTCCCTACCGTGTTTTCTGACCGGCTCTCCCACGGCGTCCATTGTGGTATCCCGCACGGAGTTGACAACGATGTCGGCTAGTGTATAATTTACTGTACATAGTTATCCGATGTACTGGGAACCGGCCGAATGCAGGATAAGAGTGTAAGCTACGCAGAACTGGCGCCCGGATATGAGTTGCCCTCCGCCACCTATGAATTGAGCGAGGCGCTCGTTTCTAAGTATCTGAGAGCGGTTGACGGCTCCGGTGACGGGTTTGTTCCCCCGCTGGCCATTACGGCCTGCGCCATAGCTGCCATGGCACGGTCTCTGTCGTTGCCGCCGGACACCGTTGCGATACATGCGTCGCAAGATCTGGAGTTCCTCAAGCTTGTGCCCATAGGCGCCACTGTGGAGTGTCGCATCAAGGTGGCACAGAAGATAGAGCGAGGCAGGATGAGCATGCTGATCATGGAACTGGAGATTCTGGACCGGGGCGGGGAGAGGGTGCAGACGGGGAAGGCAACCATAGCTTTGCCCAGCTAGGCGGAAGAATGCTTACGGAAATCGAAGAAGGAATGACTCTGGGCCCGGTGGCAAAACACATCACCCAGGAGACGATCAACCTGTATGCCGAGGCATCGGGTGATTTCAATCCCATCCATGTGGATGAAGCTTTCGCTGCTAAGACCCCTTTCGGCGGTACTATTGCTCATGGCATGCTTAATCTGGCTTACGTCTCGGAGATGATGACTTCAGCGTTCGGCGAAAACTGGCTCTCGGGTGGTAAGCTTCGAGCAAAGTTCAAGGAGTCGGCGCGCCCCGGCGATTCTCTGAGTGTCAGTGCTGAGGTTATTTCCCTTGAAAAAAGAGATGGTGTATCATATGCAAATTGCAGTTTCGAGTGCCGCAATCAGAAGGGCGAAATAATAGTCGCAGGGGAGACGACAGCGAAGTTCGCAGGTGATAAGGAATAGAGAGGTAACCGGAAATAGTAAGGTGAGGGTGGCCGTCGACGCCATGGGTGGCGATTATGCCCCTGGAGAGATAGTAAAAGGGGCGGTGCTCGCAGCGCAGCAGAGCGACGTGGAGATCTTCCTCATCGGCGCTACCGACATCCTGGAGAACGAACTGGCCAAATACAATGCTGCCACCAATGCATCCATCCATATCGCCGGGGCCCGCGACTTCATCAGGGAGGATGATCCGCCTGTTGCGGCGATCCGCAGCAAGCCGGATTGCTCCGTAGCCGTAGCCGCCAGGATGGTCAAATCAGGCGAGGCAGATGCGTTTGTTAGCGCCGGATCGAGCGCGGCGGCCACGGTAAGCGCCATTCAATATATAGGCATGCTGGATGGAATATGGCGCCCGGCTATCGTCGGCTCACTGGGCAGTTTTGCGCCGAATACCGTGATGGTAGACCTCGGAGCCAATGTGGACTGTAAGCCACACCAGTTCCTTGATTTCGCCATCGTCGGCTCGGTCTATGCGAAGAGGTTTCTGGGTATCGCCGACCCTACGGTAGCGCTGCTGAGCACGGGCAGCGAGGACGTCAAGGGCACGGCGGCAGTGCGCGAAGCCCATCCTCTGCTCAGGAACAGCGGGTTGAACTTCATCGGCAGCATAGAAGGCAACGAGGTGTTGAGCGGCAAGGCCAACGTCATCGTCTGCGACGGATTTGTTGGTAATGTGCTTCTGAAGCTCTACGAGAGCATCGGAGGCCACGCGCTGGAGTGGACCCAGGGTAGGCTGAAGAAGTACCCGTTGGCGCGCACTCTGGCCAGAGTGTTTTTCAACAGATTGTTCCAGGCGACCAGGATATCATCTGAAACCGAGAAAGGAGGGGGAGGCATTTTGTGGGGCATCGACGGGGTTGTCAGGATAGCGCACGGAGCCAGCAGAGCGTCTCACGTGGCTAATGCCATAGAAAGCGCCAGGAATGCGGTCAGAGCAGACACCACTGAGAGCTTGAAGCTGGAGTTGGCAGAATTTAAGAAAGGGGGTCAATCATGACGGTCGAAGAGCAAATAAGGGATATCGTTGCCAGGATTACTCGTGTCGACAAGAGCATTATTACCCGGGAGAGCACCTTCAAAGACATAAAGGCAGACTCTCTGGACGTGGTGCAGGCTCTGGTGGCAGTGGAAGAGCTTTTTGAGATCGAAATCCCCGACGAGGAAGCTCAGAACTTCCAGAACTTCGGCGACTTTGTCTCTTACGTAGAAAACAAGGTCGCACAGACGGAGAAGGTCTAACCGTGTCCCTGGAAGGGAAGCTGGCCCTGGTCACAGGCGGTGGGCGAGGCATCGGCAAGGCAATCGCCCTGAAACTCGCTTCCCAGGGCGCCGACGTTATCGTCAATTTCTTCCGCCACCGCGACACCGCGCAGGAAACCGCCGGTGAGATCGAGGCTCTGGGGGTTAAGGCCGAGACCGTGCGGGCCAATGTGGGAGATCCGGCGAAGATCGATGAGATGTTCGATACGATCAGCACCAAGTTTGGGCGTCTGGACATCTTCATTAGCAACGCGGCTTCCGGCGTAGGGCGTCCGATAACCGAGCTTGATGTCAAGGCCTGGGAATGGACTATGGACATCAATGCCAGGGCCCTCTTGTTGTGCTCCCAGAGGGCAGCCAAACTGATGAGCGGGAGGGGTGGTAAGATAGTCAGCATCTCCAGCCTGGGTTCGTCCTTCGTCCTTCCTAACTATACTCTGGTCGGAGTCTCCAAGGCTGCTCTGGAGGCGTTGACACGCTACCTGGCCATAGAGTTCGCGTCGCAGAACATCTGCGTCAATGCTGTCGCTGCTTCCGCTGTGGAGACGGAAGCGCTCAAGTTCTATTTTAAAGAAGGCATGGCGCAGGAGGGTCATCACCTGACGCCGGCGGGCAGGATGGTTGCTCCCGAGGACGTTGCTAATGTGGTGTCTTTCTTGTGCAGCGAAGAGGCCCTCATGATCAGAGGCCAGACGATCGTTGTTGATGGGGGCACCTCGGTAGGACTGTTGGCCCTCGCTGGAAAGGGAGGATAATGAACACCGCTAGAGGTTCCGACAACTCGAAGAGCTCCCGGGGCATGGTGAACATACCGAGGGTTGTAGTCACCGGAATGGGTACTGTCAATCCTCTCGGGCTGAATGCGCCGGAGTTCTGGAAAGGACTGGCGGCCGGTAAGGCGGCCTTCAGCCCTATCACTCGCTTCGATACGACCAGCTTCCGGGTGAAAGTGAATGCCGAGGTGAATGGCTTTGATCCGGCAAAGTATATGGACCTGAAGGTAGTTGATCGGACCTCGAGGACCATTCAGTTCGCTATTGCGGCGGCCAGGGAAGCAATCGAGTCGGCCGGCCTGGATATGACTCAGGAAACGCCTGAGCGAGTAGGGGTTTCCATCTCCACCATGACGGAGCAAGGCTATATTATCAGGGGATGGGAGCTGTACCAGAGAATAGGCCCCAGAAGGGCCGACCCGCTCTTCATCACCAAATCCACTGCCAGCGCAGCATCGATGCAGGTGGGGATGATGCTGGGCGCCAAAGGTCCCAATAGCGCTGTTAACAGTCTTTGTGCCAGCGGCACTGATGCTTTAGGGTCGGCGGCGAGCTTTATTCGCTTGGGATACGCTGATGTCATGATAGCCGGATCTTCGGATGCCAGCCTGGAGCCGGTTACCATAGCCGGATTGGACGTAATGGGAGCCCTGTCTCGTGAACCTGATCCCTCCAAAGCTTGTCGCCCGTTTGATCTCAATCGCAACGGTTTCGTCTACGGTGAGGGCAGCGGACTGGTTATCCTGGAGAGCTATGAGCATGCCAGGAGGAGAGGTGCATCGATCCTCGGCGAAATCGCTGGAGTCGGCTGGTCTTTTGACGCCCATGATTCAACTGCCCCGGCCCCGGAAACGCAGGCTTACGCTATGCGTTTCGCTCTGCAAGATGCCGGGGTGCGGGTTGAGGAGGTTGATTATATCAACGCTCATGGCACCAGTACCAAGCTCAATGACGCCTGTGAAACCAGAGCTATAAAGATGGTGTTCGGGGAACATGCCTACAAGGTCCCGATAAGCTCTACCAAGTCCATGATCGGGCATCTCGTCACTGCGGCCGGTGTTGTGGAGACCATTGCCGCGCTGCTGGTCATCGACAACGGCATTATCCACCCGACCATTAACTACGAAACCCCGGACCCGGACTGCGATCTGGACTACGTGCCCAATGCGGCGCGGCAGGACCAGGTGAACGTGTGTCTGAAGAATAGTTTCGGTCTGGGGGGCGAAAACTGCTGCCTGGTGCTCAAGCGCCTTCAGGAGTAAAGGAGAGCAATGGAATTGGATGGCAGGGTATCTCTGGTAACCGGCGCCTCGCGCGGCATAGGAAAGGCCATCGCTCTGAAGCTGGCCGAACTCGGTTCGAGGGTGGCGGTCAACTATGTGGCCATCGAGGAGAGTAACAAGGCCGACGCCGACGGTGTGGTGGAGAGCATAGCCCGGTTAGGCGGCGAAGCGATGGCTGTCGAAGCCGATGTACGTGACAGCGGAGCAGTCAAAGTGATGGTGGACGAGGTCGGCGACAGGTGGGGTAAGATCGACATTCTGGTAAACAACGCCGGCGTCAACAGGGATACGCTCCTCTTGAGAATGTCTGATGAGGCCTGGGACGACGTAATGGGCACCAATCTGCGTGGAGCCTTCCTGTGCACCAAGTTTGCCGTCAGGTACATGATGAGACAGGAATGGGGACGAGTCATCAGCATCTCTTCTGTTGTCGGTAGAGTGGGGAACGCCGGACAAAGCAACTATGCCGCTTCTAAGGGAGGGATCATAGCCTTCACCAAGAGCGTGGCTCGAGAGATGGGATCTCGCAATGTAACTGTCAACGCCGTGGCCCCCGGCTTCATTGTGACGGAGATGACAGACAAGCTGCCTCCCGAGACCAGGGAAAACATGCAGTCCATGATTCCGCTACAGCGACTGGGGCAGCCCGAGGACGTTGCGGAACTGGTGGGCTTTCTGGCCGGTGACAAAGCTGGCTATATCACGGGACAGGTCATCACCATCGACGGTGGAGCGTTTCCATAGACCTAGTCCTTCGCACAAGACTTGCCCTGGATAACCAACACCGCTTACCATAGGCTAACATGCGACTGCTAGTGCCGACAAACTGGGACCCGGCGCTGATAGAGCCGCTGAGCAGGCTCGAAGCAGGCGTAGACCTGTATGGCGTGCTGTCCACCTCGCTGATCGGCACAGGGGGGTCGAGCCCCGAAGACGTCCATACGGCCAAGGAGCAGGCCGAGGAGTATATCAGGGCGGCCCGTGCGGCAGGCCTGAGGTTCGACTACCTCTTGAACGCTCCCAGCATGAGCAACATGGAGTGGGACAAGAGCACCCATCGGGCGCTACTCGAGCACCTCGACTGGATATGTAGCATCGGCGTCGATAGCGTCACCGTGACCATCCCCTACCTTGTCGAGCTCATCAAACGTCAGTTCCCGCAACTGAAGATACGGATATCGACCATAGCCCATGTACACAATGTGGCCCGGGCCCGGTTCTTCGAGTCACTGGGAGCAGACTCCATCAACCTCGACTTCCACGTGAACCGGGATTTCAAGACCCTCAAGGGCATCACCGACGCGGTCAAGTGCGAGATAATCCTGCTGGCGAACAACCTCTGTCTTTATCAGTGTCCCTACGAATACTACCACCATGATGGCCTGGGGCATGCCAGCCAGAGCTACAACCCGGTCGAGGGCTCTTACGTGGACTACTGCACTATGCGCTGCACCCTGGACCGGCTAAGTGATATGTCTCAGAACATGAAGTGCCGCTGGATAAGACCTGAGGACATGCATCTCTACGAAGAGATGGGCATCGAGATGTTCAAGATCAGCGGCCGGTCCATGCCTACTGAGCGGATTCTGAGGGCTGCCACGGCGTACTCGTCCCGTCATTATGACGGGAACCTGCACGACATTCTGAATGCCCTCTCTCCGAAGACCGGGTTCATCAGCGCTGGCCCGCCGGGCGCCCGGACCCACACCGTTGCGCCGCCACCCGAACTCTACATCGACAACCGGGCCCTGGATGGCTTCATCGACTTCTTCCTTAAGCAGGACTGCCTCTCAGCGTGCGGCCACTGCGATTACTGCCGCAAGGCCGCCGAGGAAACCATACGGTTCGACCCTGGTGAGGTCGACGAATACACAGCCAGGCTCACCGAGGCTCTTACCAGCCTCTCCGATAGCAGTGTGTTCCGAGCTGAAACGGGCGACGGCAGATGCGGGCGCTAGGCGCCTAACCGTACGCGTCATCCGACCGGCGAATGGCTCCTCCTCACTGTTGCCCTGGTCACTACCTGCATTGACAAATACGGCGGGGATGTGCTAAAAAACGACCGAGGTTTCCGGTTACGGCAGGAGAGACCCTGTACAGGGAGCCGAAGGTGCAAGAGAGGGAGTTTGACTCCCGGTCTCGAAACTCTCAGGCAAAAGGACTGCCGTAAACCGAACCCCTGGAAAAGTACTCCGTGCGGGGTCACCGAAGGGGCAAGTCCGCAATCGGGGCGAGCGGATAATCTCTCAGGGAAAGAAACAGGGGGAGGATTCGCTTTATGCGAGTTCTCCCGTTTTGGTTTACGGGAAAGGGAGGAGGTGCTCTGAGACCTCGTCCGCGGAGGGTCAGATGATGAATGCGCTGAAGAGGACGCCGCTCAACAAGGTGCACCGTGACCTGAAGGCGAGGCTGATAGACTTCGCCGGCTGGGAGTTGCCCATCTGGTACACTTCCGTGCTGGAGGAACACAGGGCCGTTCGGTCCGGCGTCGGTGTCTTCGATGTCTCGGATATGGGCAGAGTCTGGGTGACCGGCAAGAACGCCGGACGGTTTCTCGACCGGATACTGACCAGGCCGGTGCAGAAGCTGGAGACCGGTTCTTCCATGCTCAACATGATGTGCCTCGAAGATGGCGGTATTATGGACGACCTGTGGCTGTTCCGCGTGGAGGCCGACCGCTATCTCATAGTATGGAACGCAGCCAATATCAGAGAAAAGCACGACTGGCTATCTCGATGGTCGGGCTCAGATCCCGACATAGCTATTGAAGACGTGTCCGCCGACACCGCCATGGTGGCCATCCAGGGTCCGGGTTCCCGGCATATGAAGTGTCTCAGTGGGCTGGCAGATTTGCCTCGCTTTGGCTACACTGAAACGGAGATAGCTGGGCTGAAGGCGTTTGCGGCCAGAACAGGGTACACCGGTGAAGACGGGTTCGAGATAATCACCGGGGCTGTACAGGCGTTGCCGCTGTGGGAGTCGCTCGTGGAAGAGGGCGCGAAACCATGCGGTCTTGCTGCACGTGACAGTCTGCGATTAGAGGCCGGCATGTTGCTGTGCGGGCAGGACATGGATTCCAGCACCAATCCGTTCGAGGTGGGCCTTGGATGGCTCGTGGATTTTGATAGAGGCGACTTCGTGGGCCGGGAGGCTCTGCTCGACATCAAACAGAGGGGCGTTGCCCGCAAGCTCATCGGTTTCCAGGTCGATGGGCGGGAGATTGCCCGCCCGGGCTACCCGATCGTCAAGTCCGGCCGGGAGGTAGGCAAAGTCACCAGCGGTGGATATGCGCCCACGCTGGATGTCAACATCGGTCTGGGCTTCGTTCCCGTCGAGCTCTCGGCCGTCGGCACCGCATTTGACATAATGATCCGTAATAGGCCGGTCCCGGCACGTGTTGTCAGCAAACGATTCTACAGGAGAGGAGTGTGACATGAACCCGAAAGACTATAAGTATACAAAGGACCACGAATGGCTGTGCCCTGAAACCGATAACAAAGCGAAGATGGGGCTTGCCAACTATGCCCAAAGCCAGCTGGGCGATATCGTTTTTCTTGACCTACCCCAGCCCGGCGCCCAGGTCGAGCAGTTTAAGAAGCTGGGCGAGGTAGAATCGGTGAAGGCGGTCTCCGATATATTCTCGCCTGTTAGCGGCAAGGTATTGGAGATCAACCAGGCGGCCATTGATGAGCCGAAGCTTGTCAATGAGGACCCTTATGGAGCCGGGTGGCTGGTGAGACTGGAGTTGAGTAACGCTGCGGAACTCGATGCCTTGATGGACATTGATGCATACGACAAGTATGAGGCTGAAGCACTGGCAGAAGGCGCCGACTAGGAAGGAGGACGATAAGTACAATGCCCTTGCCATATTTACCCCATACTGACGCCGACCGCAGGGAGATGCTCCGCGAGATCGGCGTTAGCTCCGTCGAGGAACTGTTTGAGGATATCCCCAGAGAATTCCGTAACGCCAGGTTCAGCGTGCCTGCTCCGCTTTCGGAGCTGGAACTCAAGAAGGAACTGCGCAGGCTGGCGAACTCCAATACGAACCCGGACGATTATGCCTGTTTCCTGGGAGCCGGCAGCTACCGGCACTTCATCCCCAGCACCGTGGACCACATTATCGGTCGCAGCGAATTCTATACGGCCTACACGCCGTACCAGGCCGAGGTCAGCCAGGGCACGCTACAGACCGTCTATGAGTATCAATCACTGGTCTGCCAGCTCACGGGAATGGAAGTGAGCAATGCGGGTATGTACGACGGCAGCACGTCTGCCGCTGAAGCTGCCATGATGGCTTGTAACATGACCGGCAGAAGCAAGGTGGCCGTTGTGGCGACGGTCCACCCGACTTATCGCGATGTGCTTGACACCTACTGTCGCGGCAAAGACCTTGCGCTGGTGACTCTGGACGCTGAGTCGGGTGATCTCCCCCCGGACTGTGCCTGCCTGATTATCCAGCAACCCAACTTCTTCGGCTATTTTGAAGAGATGGACGCACGTGTTCAAAAGGCTCATGATGGTGGCGCCCTGGTGGTCGCGATAGTAGATCCCACATCGTTAGGCATGTTCAGACCGCCGGGTGACTACGGGGTCGACATTACTGTCGGCGAGGCGCAGCCGCTGGGCACCCCGACGAATTTCGGAGGACCTTATCTCGGCATCTTCGCCTGTCGTAAGGAGTACATACGCCGGATGCCCGGCAGGATTGTCGGTAAGACAGTGGATGTCGATGGCAGACCCGGGTATGTGATGACGCTGGTGACCCGCGAGCAGTACATTCGCCGAGAGAGGGCGACATCGAACATCTGTACCAGCGAATCCTTGATGGCGCTGGCGGCAACCGTCTATCTTGCCACCCTGGGGAAAGCGGGGCTGCGACAGGTGGCCGAGCTGTGCTATCACAAGGCCCACTATGCCGCCGACGCCATAAGTAAGCTGAAAGGCTATTCGCTCGCATTCGACCGCCCCTTCTTCAAGGAGTTTGCCGTTAACTGCCCGGTGCCGCCTTCTCAGGTAAACAAGGCACTCCTTGATCAGAGGATAATCGGCGGGTTGGACATAAGCCATCTGGTGGATAACAGTGTGCTACTCTGTGTAACAGAGATGAACACCAGGCAGGAAATCGACAGACTGGTCAAGACTCTGGGGTCATTGTAGAAGGAGAGAGAGATGAAGCATCATTATCTGCTGCCCGATATCAGTAGGCCCGGCAGGGTCGGATGCACCCTTCCCTCTCTGGATGTGCCGGAAGGTAGCCGGCCGCCTGAGGAACTGCTCCGACAGGAACTCGAGCTGCCCGAGGTCAGCGAGGTCGACCTGATAAGGTATTTCACCGCTTTGAGCAAGCTCAACTATGGTGTGGACAGCGGGTTCTACCCCCTGGGAAGCTGCACCATGAAGTATAACCCCAAGTGGCACGAGGATGTGGCCAAGCTGTCCGGTTTTGCAGCGCTGCATCCCTGGCAGCCTGAGGAGCAGGTCCAGGGGGCGCTGCGGCTCATGCACGAGTTGCAGAAATACCTGACCGAGGTTACCGGCATGAATGCGACCAGCCTGGTCCCGGTAGCCGGAGCGCACGGCGAACTGGCCGGTCTGTTCATGGTTAAGGCATATCATCAGGACCGGGGCCACAAAGGCCGGACGAAGATACTGCTCACCGATTCGTCCCATGGAACAAATCCTGCCAGTGTCGCTATGTGCGGGATGGAGACAGGAGTGGTGGCTTCGGACGATAAGGGTGACCTGGACCTGAAGAGCCTCGACTCCATGATGAATGACGAAGTGGCCGCTTTGACCCTGACCATGCCCTCGACTCTCGGCCTGTTCGATCCCAAGATAGCTGAGATCGCCCGGCTGGTGCATGAGCGTGGTGGTCTGCTCGGTGGGGACGGAGCGAACCTGAATGCGCTCATGGGGCAGGCTAAGCTCGGTGAACTAGGCTTTGACTATGTGCAGCTGAACCTGCACAAGACCTTCAGCACGCCACACGGTGGCGGTGGACCCGGCTCGGGGCCCGTCTGTGCTATGGAGAACCTGGTTGAATTCCTGCCGACGCCTCTCGTGGCGGAAGAGAAAGGGAGCTACAGGTTTGTTGCACCCACCAAGTCCATCGGGAGGATAGCCAGTTTCTACGGGAATTTCGGTGTTATGGTCAAGGCTTTCGCCTACGCCCGCTCACTTGGACCCGAAGAGTTGAAGCGGATAAGCGAGGATGCCGTCCTGAATGCCAATTACCTCAAAGAGAAGCTGAAGCCGTATTACCACCTGCCCTATGACCGCACCTGCATGCACGAGGTGGTATTCTCAGGTAAGAAGCAGAAGGCTAAGGGGGTCGGAACAGTGGATATTGCCAAACGGTTGCTCGACTATGGCCTGCATCCGCCTACTGTGTATTTCCCGCTGATCGTCAGTGAAGCGCTCATGACCGAACCCACCGAGACCGAGAGCAAAGAGACGCTGGACGAGTATATCNCGGCTATGAAGGAGATTGCCGGGGATGCTGCCGAGAACCCCGATATACTGCATAGCGCTCCCCATAACACACCGGTCAGACGTCTCGATGAGGCTGGAGCGTTCAGGCAGTTGGACGTGCGCTGGGAGATGAACGGCAAGAAGGAGTAGATGAGAACTCCGGTATTCTGCCACGAACGCCGGTTGAGGTTGTCGCGATATGGCTGAAAGAGACGTAGTGATAATAGGCGGAGGCCCCGGCGGGTATGTAGCCGCCATTCACGCCGCCCACCTGGGGGCTACCGTAGCCGTGATCGAGAAAGACAGGCTGGGCGGGACCTGTCTCAACCGCGGCTGTATTCCGACCAAAGCCCTTGTCCGTAGCGCGGAGGTCTTCTCGGAGGCGAAACGGGCTGCCGACTTCGGGATAGAGATCGACAGCGTCAGCGCCGATCTGTCCCGGATCATGGCCCGCAAGAGAGGGGTGGTTGATAGGCTCGTGTCCGGTGTCGAGCAGTTGATGAAGGCGAACAAGATAAGCGTACACCGGGGAGTAGGTCGCGTCGCATCGCCACACCTGGTCAGAGTGGATGATACGGAGATAGCAGCCAGACGGATCATAATAGCTACGGGCTCTGAGTCGATCCTGCTTCCTATCGATGGTCTGGACCTTCCGGGTGTGCTCACCACCGATGACATCCTTGAGTTGGAGAAGCTCCCCGAGAGTCTCGTGGTCATCGGCGGCAGCCACGTGGGGGTGGAGTTCGCAAGCATTTTCCGCGCACTGGGCACAAAGGTCACAATCGTGAAGAGGCGTCCGCTTCTGCTGGAGCCGATCGACGAGGAGATCGGCCGACGTTTCGCGCAGACCTTGTCCAGGCAGGGCATCGAGGTTATAATCGGAGCTGCGGTTAAGGCGATACGGAAGGAAGGAGCCAATCTCAGGGTGGTCTGGGATACTGATGAGGGCGAGCGCGGGGTTGAAGGAGAGGCGGTCCTGATGGCTACCGGTCGGCGGCCCTACACCGAGGGCCTCGGCCTGTCCGACCTCGGTGTTAAGACGGATGATGGAGCTATTGAGGTGAACGAACACCTGGAGACGACCGTAGGTGGTGTTTATGCCATCGGTGATGTACTGGGCCAGCATATGCTTGCCCACGTGGCGTCATACGAGGGTGAGATAGCTGTTGAGAATGCGCTGGACCGCCGTCGCCAGGCCGACTACCGGGCTGTACCTGCGTGTGTATACGCCTTTCCTCCCCTGGCCGGCGTCGGTATCACAGAGAAGGATGCGAAGGATGGTGGGATTCCTCACAAAGTCAGCAAGTTCCCTTTCCTGGCCTGTGGCCGCGCCGTCGCTATGGATGAGACTGCCGGCATGGTCAAGATGATCTGTCACGCGGACACCGGGACGGTTCTGGGTCTGCACATCATGGGCCCGCATGCCGATGATCTGATCGCGGAGGGGACGCTTGCCGTGCAAATGGGGGCGACGGCCAGGGATGTTGCCCATACCATACATGCCCATCCCACGTTGGCGGAGGCAGTGCTCGAGGCTGCGATGGGGCAGATGGAAGGCGCGATCCACTTCGGAAGGACATGAGGTTTTGCTGATGGACACCCAGATCGAGAAGAGGTCAGGCTCTTCCGGCTTTCCCGGGAGGCGTACCCTGGCATCCGGAAAGGCATGTATCGCCCATTACCTGGGACGCGTGCCGTACGACCTGGCGCTGAAGGTGCAGGAGGCATCGAAGGCGGCCAGGGCCGACGGCATCATCCATGATCTGCTTCTACTGCTTCAGCATCCTCCGATATTTACTGTCGGACGGTTCAAGGGAGAAAACGATATCACCGTTCCTGCGGAGGTGTTGACCAGGGAGGGGATAGTCGTCCTCCATGCCAATCGAGGGGGTGGCATAACCTATCACGGTCCCGGACAGCTGGTGGGGTATCCGGTTCTCAGTCTCAGAGAGAACGGACTGACTGTTCGTGAGTACATCGGGAAACTGGAGGAAACCATCATAAAGCTACTGCTTCATTTTGGTATCCGCGGGTATCGTGACGCCGACAATCCCGGTGTGTGGGTGGACGGAGAGAAGATTTGCTCCTTGGGCATACATATTAGCCGCGGTATCACCATGCACGGCTTTGCCCTGAATGTGAATCCTGATATGCGCCATTTCGAGTACATTAACGCCTGTGGCCTCAAGGGCAAAGTGATGACCTCGCTTGCCAAGGTGTTGGGACGTCCGGTGGAGGTCGAGGCTGTTATTGGGCCCCTGCTCGATGCCTTCTCTGCGGTGTTCGGCGTGAAAATCGAACAGGGAGATGAAAAATGCCTGCCTATGCCAGACGGCCTGAGTGGCTGAAGCTGAGCCCGTTCGAGACCGACACCCTGTCCAGCATGAGAAAGCTCACGCGCCGGTTCAGGCTGCACACAGTCTGCGAAAGCGCCCGCTGTCCCAACCGGCAGGAATGCTTTGCTGAGGGCACCGCCACCTTCATGATACTGGGTAATGTCTGCACCCGGGATTGCTTTTTCTGCGCCGTTGAGAGCGGCCGCCCCCGCGCACCCGACCCGCACGAGCCGCATAATATCGTGGCGGCGGTGGCTGAACTGGACCTCAGGTATGTTGTCATTACATCTGTCACCAGGGATGACCTGCCCGATGGCGGTGCTTCCCACTTCGCCCGCACGGTCGAGGCTATCCACGAATACGGCTCCGGCATCATGGTCGAAGCGCTCATCCCTGATTTACGAGGCTCCGTTTCTGCCCTGCGGACTGTGACAGATACCTCGCTGGCTGTTCTCAATCACAACGTGGAAACGGTCCCCCGCCTTTACCCCGAGGTCCGCCCACAGGCGGAGTACCGACGCTCGCTCGAGGTGCTCAGGCAGGCAAGGCTACTCAACCCGGGGCTTCTGACCAAGTCCGGGATCATGGTGGGATTGGGTGAGACTAAGGGGGAGATCGTTGATGTAATGACGGACCTCAGGCGGGCTAGCTGCGACCTGCTCACCATCGGTCAGTATCTGCAGCCTTCACTGGGGCATCACAGTGTAGCCAGGTTCGTCCATCCCGGAGAGTTCGCAGAGTACGAGACTATAGGCAGGCGGATGGGCTTCCGCTATGTGGCTTCGGGCCCCCTGGTCCGGAGTTCGTTTCACGCGGCTGAAGCACATCTCCTGGTGGAGGGGACAGGTGGCAGGACCGACCAGACCGTGGATTCTCGAGAACTGTAGCGTCCGGTGTTTCGGGCTCTCCGCTCCGGACTAGCATCAGGGAATCATCGCCGTCGGCAACCGAAAACTGAGATCTGTACGTCGGGTTGATTGATTTGACAAAAGAAATAGGGGGTGTTATGCTTATCTGTTTGGTTATGTCCTATCCCTCTTCTACCTTGTTCGTCATGAGTTTTCGTGCTTAGCGTCCTCGAGACATTGCTTTGATAGAAGAGTCAGGATCGTTTTCTTCAATGCTGGAACACGGGTTATCACAATCGTTTGCCAAGCTGCCTGAGGCTCTAGAAATACCTGACCTGATCCAGGTCCAACTCAATTCTTTCCGCTGGTTTCAGGAAGAAGGTCTGAAGGAGCTGTTCGACGAGATCTCACCTATTCAGGATTATACCAACACCAGGCTCGAACTGCATTTCGTCGGATACGAGTTTCGGGAACCACAGCACTCCATTGCCGAGTGTCTTGAGCGGGGCCTGACCTACTCCTCCCCCATTTACGTCACCGCCCAGCTGGTGGTCAAGGAGACGGGCGAGATCAACGAGCAGGAACTGTTCTTCAGCGATTTCCCTTTGATGACTGACAACGGTACCTTCATCATTGCCGGCGTTGAGCGGGTAGTGGTAAACCAGTTGACTCGCTTTCCCGGTGTCTATTTCACTGTGGACAGGGACGCGTCAAGCGGCCGGGAACTGGCCTTTGCCAAACTTGTCGCCGAGCATGGAGCCTGGCTCGATTTCGACACTTCGAATCGAGAAGTGATCTCGGTGAAAGTGAGCGGTAAGCGCAAGATACCCGTCACTACTCTTTTGCGTGCCATAGGCTACGAGAGCGATGACGAGCTGTCTTCGCTTTTCCAGGACTCGGATAACGCGCCTGATCGTGCTTTTATCCGCTCTACAATGGAGCGGGATCCCCTGATCAAGAACAGGTCGGACGCCTTATTCGACATTTACAGGAAACTGTCCTCGGGCGAGGCGCCCAGTCTCAGTAGTGCCCAGGCCTTGCTGAACAACTTCCTGTTTAACCCCCGGCGCTACAGCCTGGGCAAGGTCGGGCGCTATAAGCTGAACAAGAAGCTGGGCCTGTCTGTACCCCAGGATTGCACGAGCTTGACTCCTGAGGATCTGGTCCAAATAGTCCGCCGCATTATCACGGTCAACATCGGCAAGGAAGCTCCGGATGACATCGATCATCTGGGCAATCGAAGGGCTCAGGCGGTCGGGTTCCTGATACAGAAACAGTTTCGCATCGGACTACTGAGGCTGGAGAGAGCCATAAAGGAGCGAATGAGTATTCTGGGCCCCGAGGCAGCGACTCCTATTGGCCTGATAAACATTCGTCCTGTGGCGGTCGCGACAAGAGAGTTCTTTGGTCGTTCTCAGCTATCGCAGTTCATGGATCAGACGAATCCGCTGGCCGAACTGACCCACAAACGTCGCCTGTCTGCCATGGGGCCTGGAGGTCTGTCGAGAAAGCAGGCCGGATTTGAAGTCCGTGACGTTCACCATTCTCATTACGGCAGGATCTGTCCTATAGAGACCCCCGAAGGACCGAACATCGGCCTGATCGGCTCTCTCGCTACTTACGCTTCGGTCAACGAATTCGGTTTCATTGAGACGCCATACCTCCGGATTGTCCATGAAGTTCCCAACAGCGCGGACCAGCTGATGGGCAGAACGATCGGGGAGGACATAGACAGCGATGGCAAGATTGTGGCCAGGAGCGGAACAGCCGTCACGAAGCAACTTGCCCAAAAGCTGTCTGCTCTTCCGCCCCGAAGCATCAAAGTGGTTCCCTTTGTTTCTAAGGAGGTCGACTATCTGTCGGCCGACGAGGAAGGACAGTGCAATATCGCTCAGGCTAACGTGCCCCTCAACGACAGAAACGAGTTTGTTTCCGACAGAGTTGAGGTCAAGAAAGGCGAACGGTACTTCAAAGAATCAGTAGACAGAGTAGATTTCATCGACGTGTCACCGAAGCAGCTGTTCAGCATAGCGGCCTGCCTCATACCCTTCCTCGAGCACGATGATGCGAACCGTGCTCTGATGGGGTGTAATATGCAGCGACAGGCCGTGCCCCTGTTACAGCCCAAGCATCCCCTCGTGGCCACAGGCATGGAGAGAGAGGTAGCCAAATACAGTAGACAGGCGATATTCGCCCCGGACGATGCCGTGGTTTCATCAGTCACGGGTTCGAAGATCGTGCTCAAGAATGGCGGCGCGGATGAGCATGTGTTCAATCTCACCAAGTTTTCCAGGACCAACCAGGGCACATGCGTCAACCAGCATCCTGTTGTCAAGAAGGGCGACAGGGTCAGGAAGGGACAGGTGTTGGTAGATAGCTTCTCGATTGACGATGGAAACCTCGCTCTGGGGCGGAACGTCGTCTGTGCCTTCATGAGCTGGGAAGGATATAACTTCGAGGATGCCATTATCATCAGCAAGAGGCTGGTTCAGGATGACGTCTACACGTCGGTTCACATTGAGAAGTACGAGATTGAGGAGCGCGACACGAAGCTGGGGCCGGAGGAGATCACCAGGGACATACCTAATGTGAGTGAAGAGAGTCTCGCTAACCTGGATGAGATGGGGATTGTTCGCATCGGGGCCGAGGTGAATTCCAATGACATTTTGGTGGGGAAGATCACGCCCAAGGGTGAAACTGAGCCGTCTGCCGAAGAGAAGCTCTTGAGAGCCATCTTCGGTGAAAAGACACGGGAGGTGAAGGACAGCTCCCTTAGAATGCCATCCGGAGAATGGGGCAGGGTAATCAGGACGAAGCTGTTCTCTCGCGACAGCCACGATGAGCTATCGGCGGGGGTGAACCGCCTCATACAGGTGTGGGTTGCGCAGAAGCGGAAGATCTCGGTAGGGGACAAAATGTCAGGCAGACATGGCAACAAGGGGGTTGTCTCGGTCGTGGTGCCTCAGGAAGAGATGCCGTTCTTGCCGGACGGTACGCCCGTGGATATCATACTCAATCCCCTCGGTGTTCCCTCTCGTATGAATATCGGGCAGGTCCTTGAAGCTCATATGGGTTGGGCGGCGCAGACACTGGGTTTTGATGTCATCAACCCTGTTTTCGATGGAGCGGATGCCATGACCATTGAGGACGCCCTTGCCAGGACCTGGATAGCCTGGAAGGCGGACGCCGTCAGCTTCAGCGCCGAAGATCCCGGAAGCGCCAAACTTGACCTGGGGAAGATCGGCGAGTGGCTCTCCCGGCGCGGTTTCGATGCTCACGAGATAATGGATGCATCGTTCACGGGCGCCGCTAGAAAGGCCTCGCTCTGTATATGGCTTGATGAGGTGGGTGCGGGTGAGAGTCACCATCTGAGAACGCTCGGCGACAAGGACCTGGAACACATGGCCCAGGAAGTCTACAGGGAACGGAAGCTCTATCCTCCGGTTTTTGGCAAGATGGAGCTGCGAGATGGAAGGTCGGGCGAGGTGTTTGACAGGCCCGTAACTGTGGGCAACATCTATATGATGAAGCTGATCCATCTTGTCGGTGACAAGGTACACGCACGGTCTACCGGTCCTTACTCGCTCATCACGCAGCAACCATTAGGAGGGAAAGCTCAGTTTGGAGGTCAGAGGTTCGGTGAGATGGAGGTGTGGGCGTTAGAGGCATACGGTGCCGCTAACACCCTCCAGGAGATGCTCACAATAAAGTCGGACGATGTAACTGGCCGGGCCAAGGCTTATGAATCCCTTGTAAAGGGCGAGGATATTCAGCAGCTCGGGATTCCGGAGTCGACGAAAGTGTTGTTTATGGAGCTACGTAGTCTGGGCTTCGCGGTCGAACTACTTAGCGAGGGGGAAAATGTCTCAATTTGACGGTGTCAACGGTATCCGGATAAGCCTGGCCTCGCCGGAGCAGATCAAGAGTTGGTCTCACGGTGAGGTGACCAAAGCAGAGACGATAAACTATCGTACCTTGAAGCCGGAGAGAGACGGTCTCTTCTGCGAAAGAATCTTCGGGCCGGTCAAGGACTTTGAATGCCATTGCGGCAAGTACAAGAAGGCGAGATACAAAGGAGTCAAGTGTGACAAATGCGGCGTAGAGATAGCTCATTCCAGTATACGCAGAGAACGCATGGGACACATAGAGCTGGCCGCGCCTGTCACCCATATCTGGTTTGTCAAACTGGTCCCCAGCCGTCTGGGACTACTCCTGGACCTGTCCCCGCGTGACCTGGAGGGCGTCATCTATTTCGCCCGGTACATCATCATCTCCGTTGATGAGGAGGCTAAGGAGGACAGCCTTCGCCAGCTTAAGGAAGACATGGCCCGGAAGCTTGCCGACCAGGAAGAGCGCCTGAGCAGCAAGATCGAGGAACTGGAAGCCAGAGACCAGGATGAAGAGACGAATATCAGGGAGATAAACCAGCTTCGCGCCCGGTGCGTAGAGAGAAACGAAAGACTTGAGAAGGAGTTGAAGGCGAGCATCGACGAGTTGCAGAGCCTTCAGCCACTGAAGTTGCTTACCGAAGAGGACTGTAGAAGGCTCAAAGACAGATACGGTGCTGCCTTTGAAGTCGGTATGGGGGCTGAAGCGATTCTGCAGATATTGAAGCAGATCGACATGGATGCCCTACATCAAAAGCTTCGCGATCAGATTCGTAGCACCTCGGGGGGATACCGTAAGAAAGTCAGCCAGAGACTGCAACTGGTGGAGTCCTTTAAGCTCAGCGAGAACAAACCTGAGTGGACGGTTCTTACTGTGCTTCCCGTGCTGCCTCCCTCGCTACGTCCCATAGTCCAGCTGGACGGCGGCCGTTTTGTCATAAGCGACCTGAACGACCTCTATCGGAGGGTTATCAACCGCAATAACCGCCTCCGCCGTCTTATGAAGCTGGGTGCGCCCGAGATTATCATCCGTAATGAAAAACGCATGCTGCAGGAGGCCGTTGACGCCCTCATCGACAATGGTCGGAGGGGTCGTGTAGTGACCACCGGTAATAACCATGCCCTGAAATCGCTTTCTGATATCCTGAAGGGCAAGCAAGGGCGGTTTCGACAGAATCTTCTCGGTAAGAGGGTAGACTACAGCGGCCGCTCGGTGATTGTTGTTGGTCCCAAACTCAAACTACACCAGTGTGGTCTGCCACGCTATGTTGCACTAGAGCTATTCAAACCTCTGGTTATGCACAAGCTCATAAGAAGTGGGTACGCCAACAATCTCAAGAGCGCTCGGCGACTGGTGGAGCGAGACAGCCCTGAGGTTTGGGATGCGCTTTATGAGGTGGTTAAGGAGCGTCCGGTATTTCTCAACCGCGCTCCGACTCTGCATCGGCTCAGTATCCAGGCCTTTGAACCGGTGTTAATCGATGGGGATGCTTTCCAGATTCACCCCCTGGTCTGTGCCGCCTTCAACGCCGATTTTGACGGTGACCAGATGGCAGTTCATGTGCCATTGTCCAGGGCCGCAGTGAAGGAGGCCCGCGAGCACATGCTCAGTCCCTACAATATGTTGCTGCCGAGTTCGGGCGAGCCTATCACGGCGCCCACCCTTGATATGGCGCTGGGCTGCTACTATCTGACTGCGCCCAAACCCGGAGCCAGGGGAGAAGGAAAGCTCTTCAGCAGTTTTGACGAGGCCAAACTGGCCTACGAACTCGGCATGATCGAACTCGGCGCAGANATTGTTGTGCGGCAGTCCTCAGGCAATGGAGAGAAAGGAAAGGTNAGCACCACCGTAGGCAGGATCCTGTTCAACGAGGCCTTGCCTCCGCAGCTTCGCTTCCAGAACAACACAATAGACAAGTCTTCTTTGAGAGGGCTGGTCTCTGATTGCATCAGTCTGCTGGGCAACGAGGGTGCGGCCGGCGTCCTCGACACGCTCAAGCAACTGGCATTCGACTATGCTACGAAGTCGGGCATTTCCATTGCCATGGACGACATTGAGAAACCGCCGCAGAGGGATAGCATTCTGAAGGAAGCAGAAGAACAGGTCAGGGTGATCGAGGATCAGTTTGATCGAGGCCTGATTACCGATGATGAAAGGTATGAGAGCACGGTGCAGGTATGGATGGAGGCGACGGACAGGGTCGGTGAGGATGTAGCCCAGGCGCTGGACCCATACGGAAGCATCTATATGATGGCGACCTCGGGGGCCAGGGGTAACCTCTCTCAGATCAGGCAGATGGCGGGGATGCGGGGATTGATGACCGATCCCTCGGGTCGGATCATAGACTTTCCGATTAAGGCGAGTTTCCGTGATGGATTGGCGCCGATAGAATACTTCATCTCTACCCACGGCGCCCGCAAGGGGCTGGCCGACACCGCCCTGCGGACATCAGGTAGCGGTTATCTTACTAGGCGCCTTGTTGACATAGCACAGGATGTTCTGGTAGCTGAGACAGACTGCGGCGCAGCCGAAGGGATTTGGGTGTCTCGGGAACCTCTAGATGGGACGCTTCCGTCCTTTGGAGAACGGATTATCGGCTACCTGGCAGCGAGCGAGATCGTTGATCCGAGTACAGATGCCCTTATTGTTGACCGCGACGCAGAGATTGACGAGGAGAAGGTTCAGCAGATCATCGCGGCCGGCGTTTCCAGAGTACACGTAAGGTCGCCCCTTACCTGCCGTTCCCGGTTCGGCGTCTGTCGAAGCTGTTATGGACGGGATCTGGGTAAGAAGCAAATGGTGAAGCCCGGCACCGCTGTGGGAGTCATTGCCGCCCAGAGCATCGGCGAACCCGGCACTCAGCTTACGCTGCAGACCTTTCACACGGGCGGCACGGCGGGCACCGATATCACCACCGGGTTGCCCCGCGTGGAGGAACTCTTTGAGGCGAGAACCCCCGGCGGGAACGCCATAATCTCTGAGATAGACGGTTTTGTTGAGGCGTCGCAGGGTGACGGCGAGAACATAATCAAGATCACCAGTTCTGAGTTCTATCTTGACGAGTACCCGATTCCACCTGGAACAGAATTAGCAGTAGCCGACGGCCAGATGATCAGTGCCGGCACCGTCTTGTTCTCTGTGCCGGAGAACGCTGAGGAGACAATGCCGGCTGTGAGTCAGCCCGAGGGAGATGGGTCTCAACTCGCGGTAGCCAGAGTCGCCGGTCAGGTCATCGTCGAGGACGACCATATTGATGTGAGATACGAGGAGAGGGAAGAGAGAGAATATAATGTCCCGCTCGGTACACAGTTGCTGGTTCGATCAGGAGATGAGGTCAAGGCGGGCGATAGGCTTACCAGAGGCCCGATTGACCCTCATGACATCTTGCGTATCATGGGCAAGGATACAGTGCAGCAATATCTGATTGACGAGATACAGAAGGTATATCGGTCGCAGGGCGTGACTATCCATGACAAGCATATTGCGGTCATCACTCGCCAGATGCTGGGCAAAGTGAGGATCATCTCCTCTGGAGACACCGAGCTATTGCCCGGCGAGTTGATCGATCGGTTTGACTATGAGGACATGAATGCCAGGGTGTTGGCCGAGGGTGGTGAGCCGGCAACAGCTCAGGCGGCGCTTTTGGGCATAACGAGGGCCAGCTTGAGCAAGGATAGCTGGCTTGCTGCGGCATCCTTCCAGGAGACCGGACGCGTCCTTGTCGATGCCGCGGTTAAAGGCAAGCTGGATAAGCTCCGCGGACTCAAGGAGAACGTCATTCTCGGCAAGCGTATGCCGTCCCAGGTTCTCGCTGCCGATCTCGAGGGGGGGGGAGGCGGATGTTGAGGAGGGTGAGCTGGTGCACTCAGAACCGGACCTCCAGTAGGAGTGAAGGCATAGGGCCTGGCGATGCGACTTATCTCGGGCAAGACAACGACCGAAGACAGCTTCTTCGACTTTGATCTACGGCCTAAACGCCTTGACGAGTACATAGGCCAGGACAGGGTCAAGGAGAACCTGAGAATAGCCATAGTCGCTGCTCAGAAGAGGGGCGAGCCCCTGGATCATGTTATTCTCTACGGTTCTCCCGGTCTGGGAAAGACTACCCTCGCCTACATCATCGCCGCCGAGATGGGGGTCAGCATCAAGGTCAGCTCCGGGCCGGCGATAGAGCGTCCGGGTGACTTAGCCGCCATCCTTACCAATCTTCAGGAGGGCGATGTTCTTTTCATCGACGAGATGCACAGGCTCAGCCATACCATAGAAGAGAAGCTCTATCCGGCGATGGAGGATTTCGTTTTTGACATCTTTCTGGGGAAGGGACCGTCTGCCAGAAACCTAAGGTTGAACTTGCCCCGCTTCACTCTGATCGGGGCCACCACACGCTTTGCACTGGTGAGCCCTCCCCTTCGCGACAGATTCGGGGTGACATATCATCTGGGTTTCTATGACGAGACAGCGATGCTGACGATTCTACAGAGGTCAGCGGCAATACTGAAGGTGGAGGCCGAGGACGAGGGGCTTATCCCTATTGCCCGGCGTGCCAGAGGTACTCCGCGGGTGGCCAACCGCCTCCTGAAGAGAATCAGAGACTACGCTCAGGTTATGGCCGATGGGGTGGTCACCAGTGCGGTAGCTCTGGAGGGGCTTGCCAAGCTGGAGATTGACTCTGTGGGTCTGGATGACATCGATCACAGAGTACTGCACACAATAATCGAGAAGTTCGATGGCGGCCCCGTAGGTCTGGATACCATCGCCGCATCTATCAACGAGGATGCCGATACCATTATGGATGTATACGAGCCGTATCTTCTGCAGTTGGCGTTTCTGGAACGTACGCCGCGAGGAAGGTTGGCCACCAGGCTTGCGTATGAACACCTCGGAGTGCCTTACAAGAGAGACATGTCGCCTCAGGCGGGCCTGTGGAATCAGAATCAAAGCTGAGCTTTAGCTTTGTGCCCGTGCCTGCATCCAGACCGGGACGGCAACGGCCGATAGGGAAAACGCCAGTATCACCCAACCCCACAGATTGATGCTCCCCCGGCTCACCCAGGTTACCGCGAATAGGATCACAAGCGGCGGGATCAGCAGGCTCATGATCTTGTACTTCCGGGGCTTGAGGCGGATAAAGGCTATCGTTGCTGCTGCCAGAGCAACGAAGCTGGTGACGATCCACGGTGCCTGTGTCTGCAATCTCGTTACCCATGCATCGCTGGTCATGAGACCGTGTCCCGTACTCAGCGGCAGAAACCAGCTGAATATAACGGGCATTGGAGCCAGCATGAGCGACGCATAGAGCCAGTCCCGCTTGCCCGTCTGCCTCATTATGTGAATCAGAACGAAAAGGGCCAGGGGGATGTAGATGAGAGCTGCGATCCAGCCCCAACCTTGAGGAAGGTTAAGCAGTAGTATTCCGGTGATCACCACAGGCATAAGATAATACCCCAGCCAGGGGAACAACCATATCGGTTTTCCTCGCTGCCAGCCATAGATCGCTATGCCGACCGTCAGTACTAACACAATCGCTAGGGCGGCCGCCTTTTGCCAGTAATAGGAGGCGAAAAGCAGCGCCACTAAGAAGTGAGGCAAGGCACTGAAGAAGGCCTCTTTCCAGCTGCCCTGGGCGTGGGTTTCGTAGACCTGCTGGGCAAGCAATTCGGGCGACCCCAGCGATTGCACCGCCACCTTGTATGCTTCTTCTCTGCTTAGCCCGGCTTCTTCCAGTTCCCGGCTCTTGTCCTCAAGGTGCGCGTGAAGCTCATCAGCCACCCCGTCCTTTATGGTCTGATCGATCTTGAGGCTGGCCCTGAACCTGTTCAGATAATGGCTCGCGTAGTCTATCATCTTGACTCTAAGCTGTCTCCGTCTGCATAACTGCTTTGACTGCTGTGGAGAAGTCCTGCCATGTAGCTAACCGTGCTGCCAGGACCTGCTGTCCCTTTTCCGTTATGTAGTAATAACGTCTCTGCTGTCCGTTAGGCAGTATCTCCCATCTGCCCTCGATAAGATTCTCCCTCTCCAACCGGTGGAGAGCGGGATAAAGAGTGCCCTCTTTGAACTGGAAGTATCCGTTGCTCCTCTTCTCCAGTTCCTTTACTACCTTGTAGCCGTACGTGGGCTCTCGGCTGATCAGGCAGAGCAGCAGCGAATCGGTGTTACCCTTCAGTAGCTCGCGTCCGTAGTTCATCATTGCACCTCGCTAGCACCTCATTAGCTGCCTCTCATTATGGCACCCGGCAACTCGCTTGTCAATAGGAAGAAAGGACGGGGCTTCGCCCACTTGCTTCGACGATCTTGAACAGCTAGAATATCCCGGCCATAGAAGGCCATCCTGCGGGGCAGGACCACCAGCTGGATTGGCTGTCGTCTTGCAGGGAGCTGCTTTCGGGGTCACAAGGATCGGAGTGCGGTATGAGCGGGTTGAAGAGGACCTTATGGCGGGGCGCGCGCTGATTGCGGGCTTCCACCTCGAAAGGAGACGCTGGCGCCGCGGGCGAGGGCGTCTTGCGATCTTGAGTTGTGTCGAACCCGGGGGTTAACGTGCATGGGCGCTTTTGAAGATTTCGTTGATGAGGTGAGGAAGACCGAGACCGTGCAGGCTCTTCTGAGGGGCCTCGAGTGGGAACCGGCCAAGCTCCTGGCGGCGATCTGCCGCGAGTACGAAGCGACCAACAGGCCGGTACCTGATCACCACCTCGATCTGGCCGGATACTTCAGCGAGGCAATGCTGAGGGCGTTGGTGTCTGCAGACATGGTCACCAGGGAGGCGGAGGACAGACACTATCTGTATAGCTACAAACCCACAGAGGTCGGCCTGAGGCATTATCGGGCCATGCTTGAGGAGGGAAGGGCCTAGTGTACAGGCTCGTCGATACGCACGCCCACCTGGACGAGGTCCCGGATGTCGATGCAATGGTTGATGAAGCCAGAGAAGCCGGCGTTATGGCCGTAGTAGCTGTCGGATCGGGCCGGGAGTCGAACGCGAGGACGCTCGAAATAGCACAGGAATATCGCGGCTGTGTTTACCCTGCCTTGGGCCTGCATCCCTGGGAGTTAGGGAGCCTCGGAGCTGCCGGGGTGGATGCAGACTTACGGTTTGTCGACGAGAATATCACTTCAGCCGTGGCCGCAGGTGAGATAGGCCTGGATTATGACAAGAGGGTGCTCAAGGTAGCTTCTAAAGAGTTGCAGAAGGAGGTACTGGTTCAGCTCCTGGGTATAGCCAGAAGACACGGGAAGCCGGCGATAATTCACAGCAGGTACGCCTGGAAGGACGCGCTACAGGCGGTCCGGGATGCCGGTATAGAAAAGGCTGTCTTCCACTGGTTCACTGGCTTTTCCAGCGTTCTCAGGGAGATAATCGAGCATGGCTATTTCATCTCGGCAACGCCGGCTACCGAGTACCATGAGGAACACCGACGGGCAGTCAAGGAAGCCCCTTTGCACAGGCTACTGCTGGAGACGGATTGCCCGGTCACGTATGGAAGAGAGCATAGATATCGGTCCCGTCCCGCCGATGTTGTCAGGGATCTGAAGGCCGTATCGCAACTGAAAGGTGTTGACGAGGCTACTGTCGCTAACGAGACAACCAGAAACGCGGTCGGCTTCTTCTCTCTGGACTTAGCATTCTAAGTAAGGAGGTCAGTCTTATGATAGAGTCAATAGTAGGTGAGGATAGCTTTCAAAGCACGGTGCTGCAATCGAAGTCCCCGGTCCTGGTAGACTTCTGGGCCAAGTGGTGTGGCCCCTGTCTGGCAGTGGCCCCCACCCTCGAGGAACTGGCCCAGGAATACGAGGGCAAGATAGACTTTGTCAAAGTGGACGTAGACGCCAACGGTCCGCTGGCCGCCAGGTACGGCGTAGCCTCTATCCCGACCATGCTCGTATTCAAGGGCGGCCAACCCGTCCAGCAGGTCACCGGTTTCAAGCCCAAGAAGGAGCTCAAGAAGGTGCTGGACGAGGCTCTCGAGGCATAGGGCGCCGGACAAAAACCGCGCACTTGTTCGGCCGGCGCGGGTTTCGTATGCCCGCGGATGGCCGGCGCTCGGCTTGTTATACCCCCTACGAAAAGAGGGCGAACCGTGGTATCGGTGATGCGGCGGGAGCCGGTGACCCGTACAGGCCGTGGTGCTTAGGCTCCTGTTCCGCCCACAGCCTGTAAGATAGCCTGCCTTAGACCGTCTCTGGGTGCTTCATAGCCCCAGCCTATTTCGCGGCCGTTGACGAAGATCCCGCGGGATATCTGATGACGGAGAAGAACTGCCCGGTCGTCGGCGCAGTATTCGTTGAGCGCCACTATGTCTCCGAACTCTTCAGCGACCTCCCTAACCCGCTGTGCCTCGATATCGCTTGTCTGGCAGAACGTATTCCAGAAGAGGTCGATTACCACCTTTCCCGGTATCGGTCTGAACCTGTAGTTCGGCTTCAGCAGTGTTGGTGCCTGGACGTCTCCGGCGAAGGTTCTCCATAGCAGTAGGGCCGCGCTCCCGGTCTCAGAGGATTTCCACCGGGCCTGGTCACATTCCACGAAACCGTTGGCCTCAAAGAAGCTGGCCGGCATGAACCAGAAATCGTGACGGTACCCTATAGTCACGATCCCCTTCAGCCCCTGCCGTCTGGCCTCTTCCTCCGCGGCGCCCAGCAGGGCCTTCCCCACTCCATGTCCTTGATTGGGTGCATAGAGACACGGGAACACCAGCAAGTTACGGCCAAGAGGGCCCCAGGGAGAGATCTCTATAGGCATAGCGTACAGGAACCCAGCGCGTACACCTTCGAAAGCGGCAACCTTAACCCGCAACCCCTTCTCGTGCATCCTTCTGAGCCACCCTAGCCGCCTCGCTGCACAGGCGTCTATCTCCTCCGACTCGTTTATGTGTGTACAGGTCCCGACGAAATACTCGTCGGTCGTGTCCATGTCACTAATCTCTATCACTTGCCTCACCTCATATACTGCGGCTGTTTCCGGGCCGGGAACTCCCGACCGCGGGCGACGGATTCAGACGATCAGGTCCCATGCGCCGAGCGCCTTGTTCTCTGCAGAGCAAGAACTCGGTCACAACTCCAGCCTGAGAAGGGGGAACTCGGGGTCGTCCCTTTGTATCCTGAACCCCCCTCTCAAGAAGAACTCGGCCGGTCCTGACGGGCTTTCGATGTTACCTCTTCTGCCGAAAGTCTCGATCGCCCTTATCCCCCTCTGCCTCAGCTCATCGATGATGCTGTCCAGGATCCGGCCGCCTATCCCTGCTCCCCTGAATCGCGTTTCCGGGATGAACAGGCAGGCAAGCAACACGGCGTCGTCTCCCGGCGGCCCGGAATCATAGCTGGCTGCATTGGGCAGGTATCCGGGTGGAGCGTACTGAGCATAGCCGGCCGGTTCCCCGTCGCAGTAGACAACCTTGCCGCAGTTGCCGAATTCTTGATTCACGTGGCGCAGCCACTCCGATTTCTTGCCCAGCATGTCTTCCTTCTTCTCCTCCGTGGCGGGCGCGGGATCTCCGGGTGACTGCCACTCCTCGGGAAATTCCCAGTAGGTGCAATACTTGCAGCTGAAGGGATAGTTGGGCCACTCGGGAGCGTGCCTCAGGTTCTCGACGTTCAGGTCCGCGATTTCGATCTTCATTCTCTATCACCTCCAGACTTGTGTAGTACGACCCTTCAGGGTCGTGCAGCACGAACCTAGAGCCCCGCACTACATTTTCAGACAGCCTCGGGCATGACAATCGCCTTGCGAGCACCCCTTGACTATCATCCATGGCCGGCCGGGCACAGCGTACCTCAGTACGTTACTGCCGATAGTCGGCTGTGACTACACCGACCAGCGGATGAACCTGCTCCACGTGAACCCGGGCTCCTGTCTGCTCCAGCCACTCCATCAGGTGCCCTGCTCGTGCCGGAAAGTCGGTTTCTCCCCCATCGTACCCTACCTCGTCGAATGCCTCGCTGTGCCCGTGCGGTTCCTCGAAGAACATGATGTCCCCGATCACCATGCGACCGGGCCGGCGCAGCAGACCGGCCAGGGTGACCAGGCTCTGTTTCTTCAGCGGATCGGGAAGATGATGCAGAGAGTACACGGCAAGGATCTTCGTAATCCCGTACGAGGCAAGCTTGACTCCGGCGCAGGGGTCTTCAAACGCGCCGTACGCGAAGACCAGGTTATGGATACCCTTCTGTTCGGCCTTCATACGGGCTCGCTCGAGGCTCTTCATGCTGATGTCGATACCGATTACGCTCCGGCAGTTGTGTGCCGCAGCAATAGCCGTGTCCC
>SL_5KL_010_SEDDRAFT_10000302_pt1 | contig 31924 bp, 33 predicted proteins | sample SodLakKL_010_SED_FD_9118 | JGI IMG/M metagenome (IMG submission 9118) | reverse complement strand
GGTATCCCGCTCTCTATCGGAGAGAACATATGCGGCATGGACCCGAACGTCCGGGTAGAGAACGGTGAAGTGGTCCATTCCCCGGAACTCGAGCTACGGGTCAGGCAATACCAGGACTGGCAACAGGACGGCTACGGCGTGGTCATCCTCCAGACGAATATCGAGGACACCAGGCTGAACGTCGACAAGTACGCTATATCGCAACTGGGTGTCGAAGCCATCGAGCTCAAGTGGGGACAGGGAGCCAAGGACATCGGCGGCGAAGTGAAGATCGAGAACCTCGACCGAGCGCGTATGCTCAAGCAGAGAGGCTATGTGGTGATTCCCGACCCGGACTCTCCCACCGTAGCCGAGGCATTCAAGCAGGGGAAGTTCAATGAGTTCGAAAGACATTCCAGGGTAGGGATGATCGCCGAAGACCCGTTCCTGGAGAGGGTGGAAGAGCTTCGCCAGAGGGGGGCGAAGTATATCAGCCTGAAAACGGGAGCGTTCCGACCGGCCGACCTGGCCAGAGCACTGAAGTTCTGCTCCAGGGCCGGGGTGGACTTCCTGACCGTGGATGCCGCCGGCGGCGGTACGGGGATGAGCCCGTGGAGGATGATGAACGAATGGGGTGTGCCGGGAGTAAACCTGTGGTCGCTGGCAGTTGAGTTGCCGAGATACTGGCCGCCAGGGGAGAACACGTCCCTGATATCGGACTGGCCGGGGGGTTTGTCTTTGAGGACCAGATATTCAAGGGCCTGGCGCTGGGTGCCCCACACGTGAAGTTCATAAGTATGGCCAGGTCGCCTATGGCAGCCGTCATGGTGGGCAAGACCATCGGCAAACGAATGTCCGAGAGGCAGGTGCCGGTATATATCGAACGATTCGGCACGAGCCCGGAAGAAGTGTTCATCACAGCATCGGAGTTGAGGGAGAGGTTCGGCGATGACTTCGACAGGTTACCGACCGGTGCGCTGGGCCTGTACACCTACATGGAGAGACTCACCCAGGGCCTGCGTCAGATAATGGCCGGGTCGCGCAAATTTGCCCTAGAATACATCGCCAGGGATGATATCGCAGCCCTGACAGAGGAAGCATCCATAGCCAGTGGGATACCCCACGTGATGGAAGTTGACGAAGAAGAGGCGGAGAGAATACTGAACGCTTAGCCTCAGTACCGGACGGCGACAGATCCGTTTCGGCAAAGTGGTTAGCCTCTGGTCCCACAAATATCCCTCGCTGTCATCGAAGTGTCTTGACAACCCACCTCCCTGGTTGATACACTTGTGCTATAGAACACTCGTTTAACAGGAGGCCGTGATATGAGGAAATCTGAAATCAGGGAAAGGATACTCGAATACATAAAATACTTCTTCGATGAAAGGGGCTATGCGCCGACCGTCAGGGACATCCTGAAAGGCTGCAACGTCAGTTCCACCTCGCTGGTCCAGTACCATCTGAACGTGCTGGAGAAAGAAGGACAGATTCGCCGCGATCCCGAGGTCTTCAGAAGCATTCAGCTTGTGGAAAGAAACGTTAGAGAGGTGCCGCTACTGGGCACAATCTCTGCCGGAGAACCGATCCCCGTCGTAGATGCGGATACCTGGAGCAACCGTGCTGAAGAAACGCTCCGGGTCACAACGGATATAGTCGGAGGTAAAGGCGACATCTATGCCCTGAAGGTAAAAGGAACATCCATGCTTGATGCCCTTATCAATGACGGCGATGTCGTCATTATGGAGGCGGCGCAAACCGCTGAAGATGGTGAAATGGCAGCCGTGTGGCTCAAAAATGAGCAAGAGGTGACGCTGAAAAAGGTCTATCGCGAACCAGGACGCATTCGCCTGCAACCGGCGAATAGCGAGATGAAACCTTTGTATACCGGGCCTGAGAACATTGAAGTGCAGGGTAAAGTGGTTGCCGTTCTGAGAAGACTCGACCGCTAGGCCACCCACCGGCAGCCAGGGAGGCAGAGATGAGAGTCGCGTGTTTCTTCTTTCCTCGTTTCGTCGTTCAAGTCGAGGCAAGGGACAATGCTTCGTTACAGGGGAAGCCCGTCATCGTGGGAGGCCATCCCTATGAACGCAAGCCCGTCTATGACGCCTCACAGGAGGCACTGGCATATGGCGTCAGGCGGGGTATGCCTCTGAGGGAGGCATATACTATATGTCCGCAAGGTGTGTTCCTGCCTCTGGACGAGGGGAAATACACCGATGCCTTTACCGCCGTCCTGGCCCTGCTCGCCGATTGCAGCCCGGTGGTAGAAGCAGGATACCGGGAGCTACACTCCCGGACCTCCCAGGGGGCTCCGGGCTCCGGCGTAAGCCCCGCCGGGCACTCTGCCTTCGTTGACCTGAGATATGAATGCTCCGATTCCTTCGGGGAACTCCGGTTTGTCGAAGAGATCAGGCAGCTTATTGAAACCCGTCTCCAACTTCATCCCCTCGTATCCGTTGCCCCGAATAAATTCGTGGCCTGGGCAGCCAGCCGGGTTGCCGGGCCGGGTAAGGTCACGGTTATCGCCGGGGGCGGGGAGAAGGACTTCCTGAAAGACCAACCTGTATGCTTTTTGCCCGCTTCAGTGAGGACCCTGGAGCGGTTTGAATTGCTCGGCATCCATCGAATGGGACAACTAGCGGGTCTGTCACCGGCGGCAGTCAGCCTGGAGTTCGGCAACGAGGGCCAGCATTTGTGGGAGCTATCCAACGGCATCGATAGATCGAGGTTAGTATCCTGGAGTCATGTGCCGACGCTCAAAGAGCAGGTCAATTTTGAGCCTCCGGCGGAGACTCTTCATCAGCTTTTGGCCAGCGGTGATACGCTCCTGACCGGGCTAAGCCGGCAATTGAAGGAGCGCTGGCAATGCTGCCTCCGGCTGACGATATCCATGCACTTCACCAACGACCATATTGCCCAGCGGGTGTTTCACTTCAAGGAAGCTACCTCTTCCAGGGAAACGATGCTACGCCACTTAAAGCAGTACCTGGATTCGGCAAGATACACAACTCCGGTCAGCGAAATGAGGCTCACCCTGACTGACTTCTGCCCTGAAAGCGGGAGACAGGCCCTGATTTCGTCGGGGTTCTCGGATGGGCCGCGGAAGCACAGGGAAAGTCTGGCTTCGGCTATAAGCCGGCTCAGGCAAAGATACGGCAAAGGGGTGGTGGGAAAGGTGCTCGCCAAACCGAACAGTGCCTTGCCGGAGGACTCCTTTTCCTTCACCGAATTTGATCTTTGAGAGATGAGCAAGCTATTCAGAGAAGCCATAAAACTGGAGGTCGAGGAAGACACTCAGCACAAACCGATCGCCTTTCTCTATAAGAGGAGGAGAGAACAGGTGAGAGAGACGCTGAAACGCTGGCGGATAGTTCAGGGATGGTGGAAGAGGCCGGTCATGAGGGAGTATTTCCAGGTCAGGACTGCCTCCGGCACCGTCTACGAACTCTACCGAGACTTGCTCACCGGAGCCTGGCGTCTGCAACGCGTCTATGATTAGGCCTGCCCCGGGTTTGTCGAAGGGAGCGTTGATATCCCGATGGGATCGAGCAGCAATTACGTAGAGCTTCACTGTCATTCCAACTTCTCCCTGCTTGACGGTGCGTCTCATCCGGAGGACCTGGTGAGCCGGGCGGTAGAGCTCGACATGCCCGCGCTGGCTCTTACCGACCACAACGGGTTATACGGAGCTATCCGCTTCTACAATGCCTGCCTCAAAGCCAGTATCAAGCCCGTTATCGGAGCGGAGATGACGCTGGAAAACGGCCATCACCTCACATTGCTGGCCAAAAACAACGCAGGCTATTCCAACCTGTGCCGGCTGATAACCGCGTCCCAGCTGGAGCACGGGAAAGGCAACCCCGCCCTCAGTCTGGAAAACCTCGCCCGGCATTCCTCCGACCTGATCTGCCTCTCCGGCTGCCGCAAGGGAGAGATAATCAGTTCAATCGCTTCCGGACAGGCGGAAAAGGCTTACGCAATAGCCAGGAGGTACATCGACATTTTCAGCCGGGAGCGCTTTTACGTAGAGCTTCAGAACAATTATTACCCCGGGGATGAACACCTCTGCCGCACCCTGGTCGAGCTGGCTGAAACACTACAACTGGGCTATGTGGCCACCAACAACGTCCACTATGCCGAACAGCAGAACCACAGGCTCCACGATGTGCTCACGTGCATCAAGGACCGGACTACCCTGGACGAATGCACATCTTTGAGGCTGAACTCCGAATTTCACCTCAAGTCCTTTACAGAAATGGCACAGCTCTTCCAGGATTATCCGCAGGCGATCGCAAATACGAGCGCCATAGCCGGGCAATGTAATGTCGATCTGGATTTCTCGGACTATCGCTTCCCGGAGTTCCTCCTGCCCCGGGACGAGACGGCGCAGAGCTACCTGGCTAAGCTATGCCGGCAAAAGGCGCACGACATATATGACCACGACTTCAGGGGGATAAGCCCAGAGGTGGAAACAAGAGTCAACCACGAGCTTGAACTGATAGAGAAGCTCGGGCTATCGGGCTACTTCCTCATCGTATGGGACATCATGGACTATGCCGCAAGAAACGGCATACCCGCTCAGGGTAGGGGCTCAGCGGCCAATTCTATAGTGGCCTACATCCTGGGCATAACCGGGGTCGACCCGCTGAAGAACAAGCTGTTTCTGGGCAGATTCTTGAACGAGGAAATGTCGTCTGTCCCCGACATAGATATAGATGTGTCCACAAATCACAGGGAACAGCTCATTCAATACGTTTATCAAAAGTACGGACAGGCCCATACCGCTATGGTCTGTACCTACGTCACCTTCCAGGCCAGAAATGCCGTAAGGGAGGTGGGCAAGGTGCTGGGGATGCCGGACTACCTGCTGGACAGGATGGCGAAATCGGTTTCAGTATACGGGGCCAAAGAACTGGAGCAAGACCTTGCGGGCATCGACGAATTCCTGCCGTATCTCACGTCCGTGCCATGGCAGGAGTTCACCTCTCTTTGCCGGGAGATTTACGATTTCCCCAGGCACCTGTCTATTCACAACGGAGGGATGCTTATATCCTCCTGCCCCTTGACTGAAATAGTGCCTATGGAAAAAGCCACCATGCCGGGGAGGATAGTCTGCCAGTGGGACAAAGACGGCGTTGCCGATGCCGGATTGATAAAAGTGGACCTGCTTGGCTTGAGAATGCTATCGCTCATTCACGAAGCGCATGAGCTTGTCGAGCAGCATCATCCCGATCACACGGGGACGAAGCCTGCCATCGATAAAGTGCCTCTGGATGACGGCGAAGTCTATGACATGATCTGCCAGGGCGACACGATAGGCGTCTTCCAGGTAGAAAGCCGGGCCCAGATGCAAACCCTGCCGCAGATAAAACCGCGTTCCATCGAGGACCTGACCATTGAGGTGGCTCTTATCAGGCCGGGGCCGCTACAGGGGAATATGGTTCATCCCTATATTCGCAGAAGAAAAGGCCTGGAAAGGGTGTCCTATCTGCACCCCAAGCTAAAGCCGATACTTGAGGACACCATGGGAGTTCTCCTGTTTCAAGAGCAGGTGATCCAGGTTGCCGCTGCCATAGCCAATTTTGCGCCGGGCGAGGCCGACTCTTTGAGAAGGGCCATGAGCAAGAAAAGATCGAAAGAAGCCATGAACGAGATGAGGCAGAAGTTCATCGACGGAGCAAAGAAAGATGGCGTAACCAATAGCCTCGCCAGTCGTATTTTTGAGGCCCTGGAGGGGTTTGCCGAATACGGCTTCTGCAAGAGCCATGCCGCCGGCTTTGCCCTCTTATGCTATCGATCTGCCTGGCTCAAGAAACACTACCCGGCTGAGTTCTACTGTGCCCTGCTCAACAATCAGCCCATGGGATTCTATTCCCCTGAGGTCATAGTGCGTGATGCCAGGAGGCATGGAGTCGACGTTTTACCCGCCGACATCAACAAGAGCAACGCCAGGTGTACCATAGAAGAGGACGGCATAAGGCTTGGCCTGATGTACGTAAAGGACGTGGGAGAGAAGGTCAGGAACCGGATAGTAAAGGAAAGGGGAAAGGCTCCTTATTCCTCGCTGGAGGATTTCTATCTCAGGAACAGGCTGGAGAGGAAACCCGTGGAGAACCTGGTCCTTGCCGGCGCCTTTGATTCTTGCGGCTGTCCGAAGAGACAGCTATTGTGGCAGCTCGGCCTTCTGGAGAAGAAATGCCCGGGCGAGTTACCTTTGAAATTCGGCGATATCCGGGTTCCACTACCCGACTTCACCACACTGGAAGAGATGAAGGTGGATTACAGGGTGCAGGGCCTGTCCACGAAACATAATCCAATGCAGGTGGTAAGGGAAGACATACCGGGAGACGGCTTGCTCAAGAGCTCCGACCTTACCCGGCTTGTGTCGGGTACCCGGGTGCGGTTGGCCGGCTATGTTATCGTAAGGCAGAGGCCTGCCACCGCCAAAGGGTTTGCCTTCCTGACGCTGGAGGACGAGGACGGCATGATAAATGTGGTAATCAGGCCAGACGTCTACCGCGAGCACCGGCAGGTCTTTAAGCTCGAGCCGCTGGTCGTGGTTGAGGGAACAGTACAGAAACGAGACACCATGAATATTATCGCTGAGACACTCACCCCTCTCCGCCTCTTCCGCAAGCGCCTCCCGAAATCAGGTGGTCTTCCCCCACCATCCCCCTGAGAGAAGCGTTCTCGTCACATCTCTCCCCTGGTACCCGCCCTCATCCTTCCCGATTCGGGCGGACCTTCTGTTGCCCCCGACCAGTCCTCCCGATACAATGTGGGTTCGAGGAAACCAAATGGGGAAAATCCGGGTAGGCACCAGTTCATGGACCGATCCCACCTTGCTGAAGTCGGGGCGCTTCTACCCCGATTCGGCGCGTACGGCTGAGGCCCGCCTGCAGTATTACGCCAGCCAGTTCAACATCGTGGAGGTCGATAGCAGCTATTACGCTCTGCCGAGCGAAAGAAACGGCTACTTATGGGCAGAGCGTACGCCGGACGACTTCCTGTTCAACATCAAGGCCTTCCGGTTGTTCACCCAGCATCCTGCTCCGCTGAACTCGCTGCCCAGGAACATCAGGGAAGGACTGACACCGGAACTACAGCAGAAAGGGAACCTGTACTATCGCGACCTTCCCGCTGAACTGCTGGACGATCTGTGGCAAAGGTTCGAAGGCGCGCTGCTCCCCCTCGACACGGTGGGCAAGCTCGGCGTTGTGGCCTTCCAGTTCCCGCCCTGGTTCTTCCCCCGCTCGGAGCAACTCGACTACATCATCACGTGCAAGGAGAAACTGCCGCAGTACCGCATCGCGATCGAGTTCAGGAACAACGTGTGGCTGAACGAGAAGAACCGGGCCGGGACCCTTGATTTCCTCAAACACAACGACCTGGCCTACGTCTCCGTCGACGAGCCACAGGGATTCAAGTCGAGCGTACCGCCGGTGGCCGAGATAACCTCCGACATCGGACTGGTGCGCTTCCACGGCAGGAACGCCGAGACCTGGGAGAAGAGGGGCATCGGCCCGGCCGAGCGTTTCAACTACCTGTATTCCGAGGATGAGCTGAAGCCCTGGGCGGGCAAGATCGCAGATCTTGCCGGACAGACTCACGAGATGCATGTTCTGTTCAACAATTGCTATGAGGACAAAGCCGTTGTCAATGCCAGGCAGCTATCCCTGTTGCTGGGCTCCCGGGCCCGTCCGCAGATGGCTGAAGAGTAGGGCCCACGGATCTTCGGCCTATCCGTGCAGGCTGTTACCTCATGCGCACTGCCGGGCGGAAGTGGCAACCCGGCTTGTCAGCCAATCCGAAACCGCTTGCAGGACCCGCGAATCCACCGGCTGGCGGGCCTGCTTCTTATAACTGCTGACGCTGGGCTCGCCTGGTTCGGCTCTTAGAATGTGCGAGACGTCCGGCACCTCGTGGTACTCGAACTCCGCCTGCACGATCTCCGCCATGCGCCTCAGGTCCTGCGGATCGACCTGAATGTCCTTGGATCCGGTTATAGCCAGCACCGGCACATGGATCTTCGGCAGGTCCTCCGATGGATCATAGGCCATGAACTCCCGCATCCATTTGGCGTTTACCTTCGCAATAAGCTGTGTCCGATACCAGTCCTTCGAGGACCGCTTGATCTTCTCGATCTGCTTCTGCTGGGACCTGATAACGTCGATCCGCAGCAGCTTGATCAGCCACTTCATCGGCCCCCGCATGCCTTTCATCACCCGCGGCGCCTGCCACTGCATCACTTCCTCGCCCGACCGCGCCGGACCGCTGAGCAAGACAACGCCGGCCACATCGGCGCCGTGCGCGGCCAGCCTGGTTGCGATCAATGCCCCTTCGCTGTGACCCAGCAGAAACAGCCACTCGGGGCTGATCCTCTCCTGAGTCCTGAGAAACTCCAGGGCAGAGGAAGCATCCGAAACATTGTCAAAGAACCCCGTCTCCCAGAAATCGCCATCACTCGCCCCGACCCCCCGCTTGTCGTACCTCAGCGTGGCAAAGCCGTGTTCCGCCAGGTGTGTGGCTACCTGAGGGAACACATTCAGCCGGAGGCTCTTGTGGCTCTCGTCTCTGTCTACCTGCCCGGAACCGGGGATCAACACGACCCCGGGGAACGGCCCTTCCCCCTCGGGCCTCGCCAGTGTACCCGCCAGTCGAAATGCTCCGGATGTGAAATTGACCTCTTGCTCGATCATCAAGTCGTCCTCCTATTATCATCAACCGTAATTCGGGCCCCCTATGCCTGTAGTAACCAATCCTACTAGAGGCTCACCGGCAAGACAAGTATTCCTCAAGCCCATGTGCGATGCCACGACAGGCCTCCGCCGCTTTGACCTGCCGGCCAGAGGCCTGCTACAGTAACCGGCGAACGAAGCACGCAGAAGACTTCAGCACGCCGGGACCACCCGAGCCGGAAGGAGAAGAACGCAGATGAGAGTAACTGTTTTCAACGGTAGCCCGCGGGGTCGAAAGAGCAACAGCCATCTGATGGTCGAGCTGCTAATGAAAGGGGCCAGGGAGGCCGGCGCCGAGACAGAGGAAGTGTTCCTCATCGAGAAAGACATCAAGTACTGCCGGGGCTGTTTCGCCTGCTGGGTCAAGACCCCGGGAATATGCGCCATCAAGGACGACATGCCGGCCCTGATCGACCTGTGTCTGGAATCCGACTACATGGGGATGGCCGGCCCGGTCTATAACATGTACATGACCGGGTTGCTGAAGAATTTCTCCGACCGGTTTCTACCACTGGCCACGCCCCACATTCACAGGAACGATGACGGTAGTTTCTATCACAAGGGTCGGGTCAAACGGTTCCCCCGGCAGTTCTTCATATTCAACTCGGGCTTTCCCGGCGGGCACAATTTCGAGTTGCTGGAGCATTTCGTCGAGATAGTGAAGAGAGGCGGCGCGAACAGGGTCGTGCTGGAGATCTATCGCAACTGCGGCGAGGCCCTCGGCATTGTGGAAGACGAAGAGCCGGCCGTCGCCCGGAGGATCAATGACTTCCGGGAGGCCCTGAGGAAGGCCGGCCACGAGATGGTGGCCAGCGATAAGGTGCGCCCGGAGACGGTTGCACAGCTCCATATAGAACTCATGAGCGACGAGGAATATATGGCTGGGGCCAACAGGCACTGGGACCAGGCGCTACAAGACCTCGGATGATGTCGCGGCAAGGGTGCGCCTGTAAGGTCGACTTATGTCAACCACCCCCGGACACCGCCCACCGGCTCGAAACCCCCAGGTCAGCTACGGCCCGGCCATGACAGGATCAGCTCTCCCTCTCTCTCACCAGGTCGTCGACCACCGACGGATCGGCCAGGGTAGAGACATCGCCGAGCTCATCGACCCGGTCGCTGCTGATCTTGGTCAGGATCCTCCTCATGATCTTTCCGCTCCTGGTCTTGGGCAATGCGTCGGCGAACTGAATCTTGTCGGGCGTCGCTATCGGCCCTATCTGTGTACGCACGTGGCCGACCAGCTCTTTCTTGAGTTCATCCGATCTCTGCACACCCTTCGTCAGGGTAACGAAGGCGTATATACCCTGTCCCTTGACCTCGTGAGGCATACCGACCACTGCGGCCTCGACCACCTTATCGTGGGATACCAGGGCGCTCTCCACCTCGGCGGTACCGATGCGGTGGCCGGACACGTTGATCACATCGTCGATCCTTCCCAGCAGCCAGAAGTAGCCGTCCTCGTCCACCCTGGCCCCGTCTCCCGTGGTATAGACGCCGGGGAACTGGACGAAGTAGGTCTTCTTGAACCTCTCGGGGTCGCCGTACACTCTCCTCATCAATCCCGGCCACGGCCGCTTGATTACCAGGTTGCCGCCTTCGTTCACAGCAGCCGGCGACCCGTCATCTCTGATCACCGCCGCCTCGACCCCCGGGATGGGGAACGTGGCCGAACCGGGTTTCAAAGGAGTAGCTGCGGCAAGGGGTGAGATCAAGGCGGCTCCGGTCTCGGTCTGCCACCAGGTATCCACTATCGGGCATCTGCCCTTCCCGATCACGTTGTAATACCACATCCACGCCTCGGGGTTGATCGGTTCACCGACCGAACCGAGGATGCGGACTGAGCTCAGGTCGTGCTTGTTGGGCCATTCGTCTCCCGCCATCATTATGGCGCGCAGGGCGGTCGGGGCGGTGTAGAAGATGGTTACCCGGTACTTCTCCACGATGTCCCAGAACCGGTCCGGGTGAGGATAGTTGGGGACACCCTCGAACATGAGGCACGACGCGCCAGCGGCCAGCGGGCCATAAACGATGTAGCTGTGACCCGTAACCCACCCTATGTCGGCGGTACACCAGTACGTGTCCTCTTCCTTGATGTCGAATACCCACTTAAAAGTCTGATACGCAAATAGCAGGTAGCCCGCCTGGGTGTGCAGGACCCCCTTAGGTTTTCCGGTGCTCCCGCTCGTATACAGAATGAACAGCGGGTCCTCGGAGTCCATCACCTCGGGCTCACAGACCGGCTCTATATCTTCAGCCTGCACTTCTTCATGCCACCAGCGGTCTCGCCCCTGCGCCATGTTTACCACTATCCCGGCCCGCTGCACCACGATCACGTCCTTCACATCCGGGCATTTTTCCAGGGCAGCATCGGCGTTATCCTTGCTACGGATGATCCGCCCGCCCCGGTAGTAGCCATCAACGCAGATAAGGAATCTCGAATCGCAGTCCAGGATGCGGTCCCTTAGCGCCTCCGCGCTGAACCCTCCAAACACAACACTGTGTATGGCCCCGATCCGGGCGCAGGCAAGCATGGCGATCGGTAGCTCCAGGATCATAGGCAGGTAAATGGTTACCCGGTCTCCCTTCTCGACCCCGTGCTTCTTCAGCACATTGGCGAACTTGCACACTTGATGGTGCAGTTGCTGATAGGTGAGGGTCTTGGAATCGCCGATATCTCCCTCCCAGACGAGGGCAGCCTTGTTCCTCCGCCAGGTGCCGAGGTGCCTGTCCAGGCAGTTATGGGCAACATTGAGTTTGCCGCCGACGAACCATTCATGCTTGCCTTCCTTGAAGTCCTCGACCAGCACCTTATCCCACTTCTCGTACCAGTCAAGCTGCCGGGCCAGTTCGCCCCAGAAAGCCTCCGGGGCATCGAGCGACCTCTTGTAGATCTCTCGGTATTCTTCCAGACTCTTGATCTCTGCCTTTTCACTCAATTCGGCAGGAGGGTGGAAGACCCTATTCTCCTGCATCATAGAACTAAGTGTGCTCTGCTCCATCGTATACCTCCTCCCCGGCGAATCTCAGCTACGGGGCTGATCAGTGTCCGTCGGCCCCGGTAACGCCTAGCAGCTGGACATATGCTTGACGTAGTCTTCCCGATATGACACAGGCCAGCGCCTGCAAGACCTTGAAGCCTATCTCGGGATGCTCACTACACAGGTGCAACAGGTCCCGACCATCAAAGGCGATCGTCGTGGTTCTCTCCAGGGCCCTGGACGTAGCTGTGCAGGTATAGGGCGGTATCATAGCCACCCAGCCAAAGCTATCGAAGTTGGTAGCGGCCTGGACCTGGCGCTCCGCCATCGGCCCTACCTCCAGGATGATCCCCACCAGTCCCTCCTCGATAACATATATCTTCTCTCCCATCATCCCTTGCTTGTGGATGGTCGTCCCTGCATCGAATACCTCCTCCTTGCCCAACTCCCCCACCGGCTTCAACTGGTCGTCGTCCAGTTCATAAAACAGGTCTGACCGCTTTAGTACATCGATCTTATCCATGGAGCACCTCGTTTCTGCTATTCTCGATTTCCGGCGGCTATCAGCCGCGACGGGCCGTCAGAATCATATCAAATAACAGCGGAATCACCAAACGCCCAACCGTTAAAATCCGGCAAATCCTTCCGACTGGATACCAACCAAATGCAGCCACGCCCCCTCCACAATTCGATCTCCGCTGGCCCTCGCACGGCCCGTAGAGCGAATTCGCCCCCTCACCGCTAATAAAGGCTCAGCAACCACCGGACACCCGCCAAAAATCGCCTCTCAGAGCCCGCTCATAGCTGAGCCGACAACAGGCCGGCCCCGCCGCATAGAGAACGGCCTTAAATAGACGCGCCCACGGCGAGGATTCACACAATACAGACATGCCCATCTCTCCAGCGCGTGTCACCACGGCCGGGGCTGCCGGACGATCGCCCCTAGCAACGCTCAGCAGTGATAAGCCGAACCGTTCACTGCACCTCGGCCTCACGACCCATGAGCACACCCCTTGACAACCATGGTACAATACTACGTAATGAGCTGTGCACAGGGCTATACAGTCAAAGAAGCCGCAGAGGCTCTGGGCGTATCAACGATCACGATCCGCCGCTACATAAAGTCCGGCAAACTCAAAGCCCGGCTGACTACTTCCAAGTTCGGCGATTCATATCTCATTGAAGACCTACCCATGATCATGAACCCCTCATCTGATGAGACCATGGCCACACAACCCCTCATCAATCGCATCGAGCAGCTATCCCAGGAAGTCGGCTACTGGAAAGCTAGAGCGGAATGGCTCCAGGAGCGGTTGCTGCTGCTTGAGAGCCCTAAGCAGACCCCTAGACGAAGATGGTGGCACCGACTGTTCAGGCGTTAGCACCGTGAATAAGGGATGCTCCGTAAGCGCCAGAGGGTGAGCTTCGGCACGTAGATGGCCCTGAGCACCTTGATAAGAGGTCTGTGCAGGTTTGCGCCAAAGGAGTACACCGAACAAAGTCCATGATGAATCAGAAAGACCCCGACAACCCGATTATCCGCTTCTACGGGTCTGAACATCCCGAGATGTTCGAGATCGAGCGGCGCTGCATGGACAGGGACGGCATGGTCATCCGGCACCTGGACAGAGAGTTGCCCGACGGGCTCGTTCTGGACGTCGGCGCCGGCAACGGCTTCACCGCCATCCGCCTGTGCTCTGCCACGCGGAAGGTCATCGCTCTTGAGCCCGACGCGGGCATGATCGATAGGGCAGCACCCATGATGTGGGTCAAGGGCATCGCACAAGCCATCCCTTTTGAGGAAAGCACGTTCGACGCTGCATATGCCACATGGGCATTCTTCTTTGCAGACGTGCCCGACATCGATAAGGGGCTGAACGAGCTTAACCGCGTCGTCAAGAAGGGCGGCAAGCTTATCATTGTCGACAACGCGGGCGAGGATGAGTTCTCATGGCTGGCCGGCAAGAGCATGGGCAGCAACCCGGACTGGTGGCGGGACCGCGGCTTTGAGCAGACCCTTATACACACCTCATTCAGATTCGACTCGCTGGAAGAGGCCAACCGGCTCCTCAGGTTCTACTTCGGCGACGAAGCCTCCAGCAAGAACAGCAAGACCGAGGTCGGGTACAGAGTAGTCGCCTACACCACCTCGGTTCGGAAGCGCTGACCCGGCCCGGGTGACTGATTGAGACACACGCATCCGCCCATCATAGCATCGAGTCGCCCGCCGCTGGACGGAATCCCGTCCCTCTGCTAGAATTCACGCCGCCGGTAACCGCAGACCACCTCTGAGGCATGCCGCTTTCATCCACGCTCAGTCTGTCACATACACGCGTGCGGCGGGCAGTCCAGAGACAGCGAAGTGGGGCCCGGCAAAGAGATAATGGAGATAGGTTATCATGGTACACATAAGACGGTTTGTGCAGAGCACCGATGAGCCCGTATGGGTTGATGTGCTGAACGCGGCCAGCCGGGATGATGAGTACTGGCGGGCGATCACCGTCGACGAGTTCCTCAGCCTGCAGAAGCGTCTGAGCTTCGACCCCGACGGGCGGTTCATCGCCGAGTTAGATGGCCGGCCCATCGGCGTTGCGCATGCCAATGTCGACAAGTTCAGGACAGACGGGCAGGGCGACATCCGTCTCGATCTCATTCCCGAGTTCCGCGGGAGGGAAGTCGCACAACAACTCATGGCGACAGCCCTGGAGGAGCTGAAAGCCCGCGGTATGACAACCGCACAGACATGGACCGATTCGGCCCGGGAAGATAACGTGCGTCTGTTCCAGGAGTTCGGCTTCGAACGTGTCCGCGTGTTCAGCCTGATGGGCATGGAACTGGACGACATGCGACAGGGCATAAGGGAGAACGAAGAGGTGACGATCAGGCCCCTTCGGCTGGATGTTGAAGATGACATAATACTCTTCGACCGGCTGGACAACGAAACATTCAAGGAACACTTCAACTACCGTCCTAACGTGCTGGAGGAGACCCGCGCTTACCTGCTGAGCAGCCCGTACCTGAGACAGAGGGAGTTCTTCTTCGCCATGCTGAAGGAAGAAGCTGTTGGCACCGTCGGTGTCGGCATAGACGAGAGCTATAACCGGGAGAAGAATGCGAGGATCGGCGAGATCATTACAATTGGCGTTCTGAAGCCATACAGAGGAGAGGGGGTGGCGACACGTCTCATACTGCACGCCCTGGAGAACCTCAAGGGCAAGGGCATGACCAGGGCGTTAATCGGGGTGGACGACTACAACCCGACCAAAGCCAAGGGGCTATACGAGAAGGTGGGATTCAGGGTCAGAAGGAAGGAGTTCACCTACCAGAGAGATCTGTAACCATCGTCGAGCGTCTGTCCCTGGACGATGGCTTGTATCGGGTGCAGTTCGAGCTTGTATCGGGTGCAGTTCCCCAGAGGACAACTCCGGTGGTGTACCCACACAGAGGAGTCTGCCACGACTCTAATGGTGGACTCTTCGCAGTGGGCCATTGACATTCCCCTCTGACTATCATATGGTGTTTTCGTCGCACGGGTAAGCGGCAGGAGCACATCATGAGAGTAGCGGCAGGTATCATCTTGCTGGCACTGGGTGCCACCGGCGCCGTTGGCAGTCTGCTNTTTCTCTGGTCTCTNCTCCGGTCACCGATTGTCATCCACTCATGGGCGGCATTGGCCATTGTGGTTCTCCTCATTGGGGCCGGCACCGCGGGAGGCGGCATCAGTGCAATCAGGAGGAAGGTCTACTGGTGGCCTTTGATGGCAGCCATCTTCTTGGTGATTGTCGCCATTACGTCCACCGTTCTGATCATGCGCGCTCCCACGATACCGGGAGAGGACCCGGCCTCCCTTGCCCAGCGGCTTCTATGGTCAGCCCCGGCCTGGGGCATATGCGGCCTTCCGAGTTTCCTGGCACTCATATTCCTGGTCAAGCGAAAGGGAGAGTTCCAGGCCTGACTGCGCCCCGGTCTGCCTCCGGGGACGATCAGGTGGACAGTGTCCACCGTCTCTGCTAGAATCTGTCCCGCCGGCAACCGTAGACCACCCCTACGGGACACCACATTCACCCAGGCTGAAGCAGTCATCTCAGGCACGCGCCCCTGACCGCTGCGGCACCGGAGGACGCCGGCAGACACCGAGACTCGGGAGACAACTGCTTATGTTACATATACGACGGTTAGTGCAGGGCACCGATGAGCCAGTATGGGTTGACGTGCTGAACGCAGCCAACCGGGATGATGAGTACTGGCGGGCGATCACACTCGACGAGTTCCTCCTCGAACAGGAGCGTCCGGGCTTCGACTTCGAAGGCCGGTTCGTTGCTGAACTGGAGGGGCGGCCGGTAGGCATGGTCCATGCCAGCGTCGACAGGGCGCGAACGGACGGGCAGGGCTTCATCCGCTTCGGCGTCATCCCTGAGTTTCGCGGCCAGCGAGTCGAGCAAGAGCTCCTCGAGACCGCCCTCGAGGAACTGAAGGCCCGGGGAATGACAACGGCGCAGGGCGGGACCGAGTCGACTAAGGAAGACCACGTACGGCTATTCGAAGGGTTGGGATTCGAACGTGTTCGGGTGTTCAGCCTGATGGAGATGGATCTTGCCGGAATACAGCGGGATGTCGGAGAGAACAAAGAGGTGACGATCAGGCCCCTTCGGCTGCATGTGGACGATGATATACGGCTCTTCGACCGGCTACATAACGAAGCCTTCAGCGAGCACTTCAACTTCCGGCCGCGTACGCTGGCGGAGACGCGCCATCGCCTGTTGAACAACCCCTACGCCGAACAGCGCGAGTTCTTCTTCGCTGCGCTAGACGGCGAGGCTGTTGGCTACGTCGGTGTCGGCATCGACGACAAGTACAACCTGGAGAGGAACACCAGGGCCGGCTGGGTCGCAGTCATCGGCGTTCTTAAGTCATGCCGGAGGGCGGGGGTGGGGACCGCGCTCACGCTCCACGCCATCGAGAACCTCCAAGGCAAGGGAATGTCCAGAGCTCTGCTGGGCGTAGACGACGACAACGCGACCAGAGCCATCGGGGTCTATGAGAAGGTGGGCTTCACCGTCAAGAGGAAGGACATCGTCTACCAGAGAAACCTGTGACCCGTCACCGCCTGCTAACACCGCGACTCCTTCTTCACGCCAGGCCTGGAGCCAATGCCGGGTGATGCTACGCCCCTACTATCGTGATTGCTTGCCTTACCAGCATAACCCGCCGACAGACGGGCAGAGAGAGAAGGTCGGCAAAGGCCGGAGGTTCTTCAGGGGCATTACAGTGCACGGCGAGAAACGGGTACGCTTATACAGCGGGGCCCAACGCCCGGAATGCTCTGATTTGCCCCTTAGAGGCCCGGGAAAGGGCATTGAACGCGTAACCATACCTGTTAGTACTCGGGCCCCTTTTTCCGCTCCTGGCAGCCCTGTCTCGCCTCGGAGATGATAGCATACTTCTGCCAGAGCACGGCGGGACTGGGCCGCCAACTACGAGCCGAGCCGACACACTGACGCGTTTCACGGTCNCCGTTGGACAGAACCCCATGCCCCTGCTAGAATCTGCGCCGCCGGCGACCGCGGACCACCCCTGCGCGACCCCACATCAGTCCTGGATGAAGACGTAACCTGCAGACACGCGCGCCTGCTGGCGTCGGCACCGAATAGCGCCGGCAGACACCGGGATCCGGAGACAAGGAACCANGTTACAGATACGAAGGTTTGTCCACGATAGCGATGACTCCATATGGGTTGACGTCCTCAATGCGTCGCACAGAGATGATGAGGACTGGCGGACCATCACCGTCGATGAGCTTCGCTCCGAAGAGAAGCACCCAGGCTTCGACTTCGAGGGGAGATTCATCCCTGAGCTTGAAGGACGGCCGGTCGGTCTAGCACATGCCTTTGTCGACAGGTTCAGGACCGACGGACAGGGCGCTATTCGGGTCAGCCTCATCCCCGGGGGCCGGGGCGGGTGCGTCGCCGACCAACTCGTGGAGACAGGCCTCGAGGAACTCAAAGCATGCGGCATGTCGACCGCCCAGACCTGGACGCCGTCCGCGGATAGAGACCGCATTCTGCTCTTCGAGAGGTTTGGCTTCGAGCGCGTTCGGGTATCCAGCCAGATGGAGATGGACCTGGCGGCTCTGCCTCGCGACATAGCACCAAGCACACAGATGACCATCAGGCCCCTTCGGTTGCATGTGGAAGACGACATAATACTCTTCGACTGGCTCGGGAACGAGAGCTTCAGGGAGCACTTCAACTTCCGGCCGCTTACGGTGGAGGAGACACGGAGTCACCTCCTCAATGCCCCCTCTCTCAAGCAGCGGGACTTCTTTCTCGCTACGGTCGACGGCCGGGACGTTGGCTACGTTGTCGTCACCATAGACGAGAAGTACAACCTAGAGAAGAACACGAAGACCGGAGAGGTCACGGTCATCGGTGTCCTCAAGCCGTATCGAAGAGCAGGGGTGGGGACGGTGCTCATTCTGCACGCCCTACAGACCCTCAAGGACAAGGGCATGACCGGAGCGGTGCTGGGCGTGGATGACGACAACCCCACTAAGGCCATGGCGTTATACGAGAAGGTCGGGTTCAGAGTCAATAAGGAGTACTTCATCCACCGGAGAAGCCTGTAACCATCGCGGTATCGTGTCTTCACACCCCTGCTCAGCCAGATCAAGACTGCCGGGCCCAACCCAGCCCCTGGAAATGCCGCTTCCGTCACTAAAGCGCACTTGACAAACTGTCTTCGCACTGCTAGCNTATATTAGGGAGGGGATCATGAAGCTGCCCGGGACGCGTCCAGCCCGGTATTGGGGGATCATTCTCGTTGTCGCCGCCCTCGCGCTGACGTATTTCGCCGCGGCACCATCACAGCCGGAAACGAGCACCCAGCTTTCCGGACTTCAGGCCGATAACCTGTCCATACTGCTCATAGGGGATGGCGCCCTTGCCACCCAACTGGTCGACCGCCTTGAGGAGGCAGGAGGCCGGGTAATCCGTTCGCCTGGTATCCCCGAAGCCGCGGACCTCGGTCCTGAGGTTGTCGTCGTATTTGGTGGTGAGTGGTTTGAGCAAAGGGTTGATGATGCGGAGCTTCACGAATTCCTCAGGCTCGCCTCGCCCCTAGACGCCGGCCTGGTGATGGCCGATGGGACCACCTCTGTATTCTTCGAAGCCCTGGACAGGGCCGGGCTATACGGAATCCCTGTAACTGAGACCGGAGAAGTCAGAAACCCTGCCTACTTCAACCCGGCTCTGGCAGGCTTCAGGATGAAGGAAGTAGGCGGCCATGCTGGCCCTTCGATCCTCCTCAGTATGGGAAGTAGCCCCGGCGTTCTTGCGGAATCGCTTGTTGATTGGATTCATGAATGGTCTGATGGGGCACTTCAGTCAACAGCATCTACCTCCGCACCTCACCTGCGGTATGTCTGCGAGTATAACTACTCGCCTCTCCTGGATTCAGACCCGCACGGAAGACTCAACGTAACCGCCGCCGTCTACAAACTCAGGGAGTACGGCATGCCCGATTATGACTGGTACGTCTACCAGGTGGGGGTCCGGTCGGTGCCCGGCACCGTGGCCTATGACTCGGCCTGGAGGAATGACCATACATGGGCTCACCATCAGGTGCCGAACGCGGGCACCAACAGATGGTTGACCCACTATAACCCCTCGACGGCCTCTGGCACCGATACCGTATATGTACACCTGATTCCTACCGTAGGTCCTGCGAACTGGAGCTATTCGATTGACGGTGTGACAGTTCTCGACCAAAGCGACTACTATCATCATAGGGCCTACTGGCTGCATGATATAGACCGGTCTGCGCCCACGGCGCGTGATACGTATCTATCGATGCCGGGCTTTGTGGTGAAGACGAGGCCAGGCTATCCCTCCTTTGTCGATGCCTGGTATCAGGTGCGGTTCGCCAGGCTATTACTCTGGCGCCGTACCAGCACAGCAGGGCCTACCCCGACTCTAATGCTGGATGCATTTGGAGCTGGTGACTGAAAGCCTCCGCCGACTGTCATGCTGCACTGCTACGACGGGGTTTTCTTGGATAGCCGCCTTACAGGAGTTTTGACATTGCCGCCGCTCCGGCGTAGACTGGATTATGCGTAAGTTCCTGACGATCCTCGGTGCGGTCATTCTGTTTCTGCTCGGTCTATACTTCGCATTCGGTGCAGTTGGGGGTCTGATCATGGCCCGGGAAGACCCCGTGGACTTGATCGCCATCCTGTTTTTCATCCCGGCCGGTGCCTTAATCGCAGTGGCCATTGTCATATTCAAGTGGGCACGCGAATAGCCACGCCCCGGGAGTGATCTGCCCGGCACGCACCCCTCGGCGTCGCATCATGGATGGGTCCCTCGTCGTTTACAAAGGGCCCCTGATCGCCTATAATAGGGGCGGTGTGGGCACACGCTCAGCGTCAGGACCACAGTTCAGATTCAACGCCAGCGTAGCTCAGGGGTAGAGCAGCGGTTTCGTAATTCTAAGCCATCATTGCCCATGCGGCCCTTTACGAACAAATCAGAACCAATGTGCTAGTTGGCAAATTCCCGGTTTGTAGCTAAGATTCCCTTGTGTCGCTAAGCCCCCCAAACACTTTGACGCAGATTTAACGCAACTTTTGCTGCTACCATTTATAGCTGAGAGAGATGAAGAAACTGATGGCCGGCAGGGCCCCGACGATCTTGCTTCCATCTCCGCTTTGCTGAGGTCAGCGCTGGACCATGCCCGATTTCAACCCTGGCCGGCGGTAGCTTCAGCGAAAGGCGGTAGAGAGTGAGGCGGACATACATAGATGCCTCATAAGCCCGACAATGCCCCTTTTTCGGCCTCTCAGAATGTGATAATCGTGAAGCGGTATAGGCGCATGAATAAGAGAGCGACCTAGTCAACGGTGGTCACCTCGCCGGCCCCGTCGGAGGCCCTTGGTACCACTACCAGGGCTATGAAGACCTTCGACTTAATGCGGAACGGCCTGAGTAGCCACGAGACCCTGTGATGGCCAACCCCATTGGCCAATCCAAAGGTGGGGGCGTCTCTTTGTTATTGATATACCCGTCTCTCTGCTATGTGAATATGGCGTATCCCGGAGGGCTTGCCCTTCACCTACTCCGCAGATACCAAACAGGCTCTCGTAGAATCCTGTTACCCGTGAAATCTGGAGATTTGGTGGGTTAACTACGCCTCACCGCTCGAAGGTTGGCTCGTAGAGGCGATGCAGCAGCGACATGAATGGCGTTAGCTTGCCAGAACTGAACTGACTGAAGCTATGATTCTACCCTAGCTTCTTTGTGATTCTCTTGTTTTTGCCCTAAGACGGGCTCTGTGCCACATCTGTGTAGCTACGATAAGACCGATACCGGCCACCAAGGCAACCGTCATCTGCACCCACTGATTATGGGGCACCAGTGCAATCACAAGCCCTATTATGACTATGTACCCAGTCATGTTGAAGACGAAGAGGCCTAACCGTGGTTTCTCCAGCGGCGGCCGCTTTGGGAGTTCCTCTAGCTTAGTCATAGCGACGCTGCGTTGACCTCTATACAGGCTAATCAGTTCCTCTGCATAGGTCACCGCCAGACAGAATACTCCTATCAAGAGACACAGAACAGCGGCACGCATCGCAGCGACCGAAAACTCGAAGTTGTCCTGGAAGTATATCCCTGAGGCATCGCCCACCATGACTCCTGACATACCGACCACCGCCATGAGTGAACCCAAGAGAGAAAGGCCGAGAACCACACACCCAGCAAATTGCGCTCCTATATGTTCATGTTTATAGTGCTCATTCCTGTCAGAGACTGACCGTAAGTCAAACCTAACTCGTTGCCTATCGAGCGGCATAGTGCCTATCATGGCCTTGAGCTTCTTCCACGAGTAGTTGAGCAAGACTATGGTAGCTGCCAACAAGACTGCTGCTATCGTGAAGGTGTTCTGCGCAATTGTGACTACATCTAGTTCTGACATAGTGCCTATCATCTCAATACCTTCAACTGCCATTTGATACGGCAGGACAATCGAAAGACCGGCATAGTTGACCACCAGGGCAGCCAATTCCAGTCTAGCACAGAAGCTCATGCTTGACTAACCGTCTAGGCTGATGGCTGTTCGTGTCAAGTGTTCTTCTTCCTGACAATATACACCTCGTGATTCTTGTCCCACCAAAGAATTGACAGTATGTTCTCATGCTTGATGCACCACAAGCGACATGTGCCGGTTATGTGAAAACCATAGACTGTGTCCAAGTCATCCTTGCCTATCTCCTGAAGGCGATCCTTTGCCATCTTGCTGATGTTTGCACATGGCACGCCATGCAAAGACTCTGCTTGTTTCAGTTCAGACGGATTCATGCCTTCAAACGCTCTTAGTCTATGCCAGAGCTGGTCGAAGTCACTATGAGTGAACTGTCCGCAGCTGAAGGGACCGCCTATGTCAGCACTACTGAATCGCCAGCAGAGTGGCCGGCCGTCCAGAGCAACCTTGCGAAGATAGGATGGAACCTCCTTAGAAGTATGAACACCGCTAGGCAGGACGACCTGTTTGGATCTACTGCTCCTCGCCTTCGGCACTGAGTCCCTCATAGTATTCGGCCATATCATCTAGCCGAATATCAGAATCGCCCCTCTCGCCCGGAGCCAAACCCGCACGTTTGCGTGCATCCTTCCAAGGCCGCTCACGGTGTGTACTGGCACTAAGCCAACTGGATGTCTTGTCGCCATATGCCTTAAGCACAGCATCAACCGTTTCCATCTGCGTTTTGTCCAGCGCTTCTGAGTCTCCGTCAATGCTGCTGATGTAGAACTTACCCCGATGCTTCTCATATAGAGCAGGTATCACTGGTCCATTGGCCCATGCCTCAATCCTCTCTTCGAACAACGGTCTGTCATCCCACACAAGAGACCAAGCTTGTGAATAGTAGCAGAGCTTCTGTAGCTTCCACGTCGTCAACCGTCCTAGCTTATCAAGAATGTACTGAGCTACATCAAACACGCTCGCCATATCGGTCCTCTCTTCTTTGTTCCCCTTAGTCAATTGTACCATCCTTGTTGGTATTGTCAATATTCCCAACTGTAGCCTGTCCTCCCCTCCCGGAGGCCCCCAGTATGCCAAACTGAGGGATTAGAAACCCTCAGGCCCGAAGTGCCACCACCGCCTCTCAGGGCGTGGTCTTCTGTCGAGTTGCGCATCTCCACTCTTGGCCTGGCTTTGCCCGGTGGGCCGGGGAAGATGGTAGGCGGCACCATCGCCGACTCCGACCTTTCGGCCGTCCGGCGGCGAAGCGCTGGCTGCGCGTGACGTAACCACGAGTTGCATGAACGGAGAATGGATTACTCCTCGGCCAGTTTTAGGGCCGGGCAATCCCAGGGCAGGGCAGCCAATTCCAGTCTAGCATAGCATTAGGCGATGTTGACAGCTTCGTCTGATTCTCGTAGTATGAATCAAAGGACAGGAGAGAAGGTATGCCATCTTGCCGTAATTGCGGAAACGAAACAGGCGAAGGAAATACGTTTTGCCCTAAGTGTGGTGAGAGACTCGCAGGATTCACTGAAGAGGAGACACAGAGATACATCAATGACCTTCAGGACTCGATTAAGAAGGAAGGGGACGCAGACAGAGAGAAGAAACACAGAGAAGAACAGGCCCGGCCGCAGCAAGGTGACAGGCTGAACAGGACGGCAAACGCTCTGACCCGAGTCGGAAAAGGCACGCTGCTTGCAGGAGTAATAGTCATACTTGTCGCCGGTGCGATACTGTGTGCTGGTCCATTGCTATCCCCTTCAGGAACTGATACGCCTTCAGTGCCTGATACGCCTTCAGTGCCGGATGAAACACCACAGACGTTTGCTCCCGTCATGTTTGCTGGTTCGGACGATACGATTACGCCACCGTTTGAACTCACAACGAAGGAATGGGTCGTTGATTGGTCCTACAGCCCCGTCCCTGACTCACCGTATTCATTCTTCAGATTATTCATCTATCCTCGGGGCGAGACACGCCGCAGCGTCCTCTCGGTGATTTCACCTACGGCACACTCAGGTAGCACCTACAGCTATGCTGGCCCAGGCGAATACTACCTTGAAGTCGACACTACCAACATAGAAAGTTGGCAGATAACCATCCGCCCTGCGCCATGAATGCGAGAGCCTCAGGCTCGCGTAAGGCATAGTACAATGCCTCAGACCATCGGCAATGCCCCTTAAATCGCCTCTCCGTGCGTGAACTGTTGACGATTCGCCTTAGTTCTCGTAGAATGAACCAGAAGGAAGCCATGAAGAGGCTCGTTCTACTGCTGATCTTGCTGGTGATGCTGCCCGTCCTGGCGACATCCCCGGCGTTCAACGCCTCATTGACTGATACCATCCCCTGTGATGCCATACCGGTCAGTGAGGTTGAAACTGCTAGGCCGTTCAGCAATTCCACCATAGCAATCACGATGTACGCTGTGGATGATGAGTAGCCCACCTAGCGGGCTTGGAGACGGCAATCAGAAGATCTTAGCGGAGGTGAATAGTGAACGAAAAAGGTGGTAAGTGCAAGTGCGAGTGTGGCGGGACTCCAGAATGGCCTAGTGACTATATTCCAGGCCACGACCTGATACACCGCAATAAACTAATAGACAGGGCCGGCGGGGTGGATGACCTTACCGAATTGCTAAACCAAGTGGAAGCTTACATGTCTGGTGATATTGGAGAGAGTGAGATTGCAAAAGAGATTCGACGGCTCCGGGCAAGGTAGTTATGAATCCGCCCACCCAGACGATGTGGAGCAAGAAGAGGAATTAGGAGGACATAAGCATGGAATCACGTGAAGCCAGTTGGGGAGCTTGGCGGTACAACCCAAGCAATTTGACATTGGAAATCGACTCTAAGGTGAGTGGATATCCCGAAGGTAACCCATACTACGTCGACCTTGAACAATGTAACACCAGTGCTGAGGTTCTTGATTCACTTTGTCAGCTTCTCCATAAGAGTTGGTGTCCCGTAGAACAAGTAGGTTACCTCTTGAAAGCTATTGACGACCTAGTAGGTGGACTAGGACTACAGTCTAAGATGTGCCCGGGTGGGAGCGGCAAGCGCTTTGATATGGGAAAGCATCTTAGAAAAACGGCAAACCTAAGTCATAGAGAAGGCTAATATGGCCCGGACAGTGGATTAGGCTGAGTGAAGTGATGGCAACGACAGGTCAGCTTGCTGAGGAGAGAGCTGCCCATTACTTACGAGACCGCTTCCGGCAGCAGTTTTCCAAGAAGAAGCTGGCAGTGGAGGCCGAAGGCAACACACGGTGTTCTGAATTTGATGCGGTATCTGAGGATGGCAAGATTGTAGCTGAGGTGAAGGCATACACAGCACCATACTACACCACTGAAATGGACAACACAATGGCTGATGTTTATAAGCTAAGCCACGTGGATGCAGAAGTAAAGTTGTTGTTTCTTACTGACCCACTCTTCTACGCAGCGTTCTGCCGAAAATACAAAGCCTATCTTGTAGGAATGAGACAGCAGGGAATCGAAATTGTGTCACCTTTCGAGCTGAGTAACTACTCAGAGGGATAGCCCAGTCAACGGATGTGGAGACAGTCTGACTATGAGTGAATGGAAGAACAAGCTCTGCTTCGGGGACAACCTGGACATTCTGCGGGAGCATGTGCCGTCCGAGAGCGTTGACCTGATATACCTGGACCCACCCTTCAACTCCAATGCCACCTATAACGTGCTATTCCAGGAGAAGTCCGGCGAAAGGTCTGCCGCTCAGATCACGGCTTTTGAGGATACATGGCACTGGGGGGCAGAATCAGAATATGCCTACAATGAAGTGGTGACGCAGGGGCCTCGCAAACTAGGTGACCTCTTACAGGCCATGCGAGCATTTCTAGGGCAGAACGACATGATGGCTTACCTTGTGATGATGGCCCAGCGCATGACTGAATTGCACCGAGTCCTGAAGCGTACAGGGAGTATCTATTTGCACTGTGACCCGACTGCTAGTCATTACCTGAAACTGTTGATGGACGCTATATTTGAGCTTCAGCACTTCCAGAATGAGATAATCTGGCTTCGCACAACAGGGCATAGCGATTCGCACAGATGGAACCATTCACACGATGTTATTCTGTTCTACACCCGAACCAAAGATTATACTTTCAGTCCTCAGTATCTTGCCTATTCAGATGAACACATCGCCAGTTCGTTTAAGTACGTTGAGGAAGGCACTGGTCGGCATTTCTCAGCAGGCGATTTGATGGCAGCTGGACTACGGAGTGGTGAGTCAGGTAAGCCATGGCGAGGTATAGACCCTGCAAAGCGTCACGGGCATTGGCAGTACACAATAGCCAAACTGGACGAGCTTGATAGAGAAGGGCGCGTTTACTGGCCTGTTCGTGGACAGGTTCCCCGCCTGAAGCGGTATCTAGATGAAATGCCTGGTCGAGCCGCCAAGTCGATATGGGATGACATTGCTCCAGTAATGGGCAGACAGAAGCTGGGTTACCCAACGCAGAAGCCTGAGGCCTTGCTGGAGCGCATCGTCAAAGCTAGTAGCAACGAGGGTGACCTGGTGCTTGACCCCTTCTGTGGCTGTGGTACCACAATCGCCGTGGCGGAACGTCTGAAGCGCCGCTGGATTGGCACTGATATCACCCATCTGGCTATCAGCCTAATGCGTCACCGACTCCATGACACGTTTGGGCCTGAGCTTTCGCCTTATGAGGTCATCGGTGATCCGAAAGACTTGGAGAGTGCACGAGCATTAGCAGAACAGAACCGCTATCAGTTTGAGTGGTGGGCTCTAGGCCTTGTAGATGCCCGACCGGCCCAAGACAAGCGTAAGGGCGCTGATAGTGGAGTAGACGGCTATATCAACTTCTTTGATGACAACAGTGGCAAGGCTAAGACCATTGTCGTCCAGGTAAAGAGCGGTCATGTAAACCGTAGCCATATTGCCACGCTGAAAGGTGACATGGATCGCGAGAAGGCGCCCATAGGCATATTCGTTACCTTGGAAGAGGCAACGAGACCGATGCTGGAAGAAGCGGTCGCCGCAGGATACTATCAGCCAGAGCACTTCCCAGATTATAGTTATCCTCGGATCCAGATACTCACGATCAAGGAGCTCTTGAAGGGTGCACAAGCGCAGTATCCACGCATGGCTCCGCCACCGACATTCAAGCGAGCGCAGCGGCGGCGAAAAGGTGCGGAGGACCAGCAACGCTTGGTGTGAGCGGCGTTGTGATTTCGAGACAAGTGATGCCGTAAGGACACCCCCTTGTAGAGCTAGGGTGTGTGCGTATCAGTCTGGATAGATGAAGGCAATGGACGTTCTGAGCGGCGTGTTCATCACGGTTCCGTGCCCTAAGTGTGGCTACGGCTTTGATGTGGAGCTATCATCCGTACGGCTACAGAGAACCGTGTTCTGTCCCTGCTGCAAGTCCGCGATCAAGCTGGTAGACCAAGATGCCAGCATTCATGGAAGCCAAAAGGATGTGAACTCCTCGCTCAGCGATTTGGAGCGACAGCTTAAGAGGCTGGAAGGAGTATTCAAGATCGGCTTATAGACAGAGGTGAAAATGTACTATCTGCTTAACCTAAGAGTCCAACTCCAAGAGCGGCGCAACCGCCTGTTCAAGAGCGGCTACAGCACATATCACGCAGAGCTCCGCTACCTGTTTCAGTTCCTGCATAAGAATCCCTGCACGCGGTCTTTGCTGACTAGTCTGGACAGTGAAGTAACCCTGAATGTTGATGACTGGTACGCCGAATGCGTTTCAGCGCGGCATGCGGTTTTTCCGCCCACTGAATCGGGGCGCGCAAAAGTATGCTCCGAAATCCTCAAACTGCTTGATGTAGATAACAGCAGGAATGCGGTATTCAGGTGGGCAGGTCTCTTCACGACCGAAACCAAACTTGATCCTATACTACGGGATCTTACAGAGGCCGTAGTTGACCCCTTGGTGAACTACCTGCACGACCGCATTGATGACGCCAGCAATGTCCTGTACATGATAGAGCGCTTCAAGCTGAAGTCCGAGTGGTTCCGCAAGAAGGAACTGTACAGCCTGTATGCCGCAGACACCAGACTTGGAGAGGCCAACCTTGACCGCGAGTTGAGGCTTAGCCTCTTCGAAGGGGGGATTGACTATCCCTTTTCACAGCCGGTCTCGCCCTCTGGCAAGGCCGATGTTGTGTCGCTCTCTGACGCAGAGGATCCCCTCGTCCTTGAAGTCAAGGTCTTTGACCCCGACCGCGGTAGAGGCAAGGACCACATACGACAAGGCCTTCACCAGGTTCTCAAATACTCGAATGACTATAACAAGAACGTTGGGTTCTTGATTGTCTACAATTGCTCCTCCACACCGCTGATGATAGCTCCTGATACGGAAGCGAAAGGCGAGATACCTTCCCGCATCGAGTACGGAGGAAGAAACTTTTTCGTTGTTACGGTCAATGTGAATCCAGAGACTACTGCAGCGAGCAGAGAGGATCCGAAGAGTCGCATCATAATCACCGCTGGAGACTTGACGGCTCAGCAGGAAGAGGGAACCTAGGGAAGGAGCGACTATCGATAACTCAGTGTCATCTAACTGGGTAGCGCTGGCCACCGAAGAACCTTCTTCGTCTGTTAAGGTATGGGTCAGGTGGCAGGAGCCGAGCGCTAGCGGGAATCCCCTGTCTAATCAGCCGGGGGCCGACGGAAGGCTGGAGACGGTATGCTCATAGGACACCCAGAGCGTTATACTGATGCCCAGCTCGATGAGTGGATTAGGCGTCTGGTTGACCAGTCCATGCCCGAGAATCGGCGCCTGGATTACAAGGCACAACCTGGTGAACGCAAAGAGGAGTGGGCGAAGGACATAACTTCATTTGCCAATGAGCTTGGAGGGGTATTGCTTTATGGCATCCCAGAGTCCCGGAACACTGAGAGTGCCCCTGTTCCTGGTCGGCCGTACGGCATCGACCCGGTCTCTGGTTTCGAGCAGGATTTGGAGAACGTGTACAGCTCGGCAATCACGCCTCTCCTTCCGACCTATCATATCCGCAAGGTTCAGCTCTCTGAGTATCCAGATAAGGTGTGCTACGTTGTGTGGACTCCCGAGAGTTGGGCCGGCCCTCACATGGTGACCGCGTACCAAGACCACCGTTTCTACCGGCGCGGTGAATCCAGGGCCCTCATGATGACCGAACGTGACGTTGAGGAACGGTACCGGCGCCGCCTTGAGCTTCGGGGAGTAATGGAGGAGTTCGTGGCGTCAGAAGACGCATGGCATAACCTGAGTGCCTTTCCGGCAGGTGTGCCTGCTACAACGATCATGGTCATTCCGCACCTGTTGATTCCGAATCGGATTGTGTTCCATGAGCCACCTATGCAAACGTGGCTAGCCGGGCGGCCTCTTGGCGGTTACTGGCTGCCGTCGATGCACGGCGCATTGATGACTAGCCAAGGCTCTGCTGACGACCAAGAAATCGTCGAGATGCACCGCAACGGTGCGATAGTCGCACATCACCGCACTGCGGGGAAAATGGACGCGCAACGTCTCCGATTTGAAGTAGCTTATGCGTCTGAGATCTATGCATGGCAACAGTGGCTTGAGGTTGCTGGGCAGTTGTACCAGCAGATCGGTTATGATGGCCCGGTGACCATAGTTGCAGCGTTGCAGTTTGTGAAGATGATTTACACGTTAACGCATGCGGTTTCAGGAACAGACCACCTTCGATTCATCCTGCCTCACGGCGGTCGAGCGCGCCTGCTATCCGAACGGTCTGAGCGAACGATTAAGCTTCAGGTTGACAGTAGTGCCTCGGAACTAGCTCTCAGGCCTAACAAGGTATTGCGGGAAGCAGCTGACGAACTGTGTCGAGCCTTTGGTAGGTGGCAAGCCGACTGCTTTGACGAACAGGACCGGTTGGTGCAAGGGTGAAGATGGTGAGGCCTGCAGCTTCATCCGGTGCCCGGCACCACCTAGGTCAGCCGCGAAATGGGCTGAGCGTCTGACATCTCTTCGGCATCTCCCGCCCCTTCTGACCTATTGATAGCGGAGAAGGAATTCCAGCAAGGTCACTCTCTTGTAGCGTGTTTCTTGGCGTTGCTTTGTGACTGTTCGCTCTCTCTCCACCTGTTGATATTTGGTTACAGTCCTTCCCTGCTCTATTCCCTTCGTGGGAGGTGTGACTGTATAAGTCCAATCGCCAAGATAGTCAGCAGGACACTCAGCAACCTTAGTCTGCCCTGGCTCTAGGAGCGCTGAGTGCTTAAGGGTAATCTCCCCAAATGTTGGTCTTGCCACATCAAACGAGACTTTAAAGATTCCAGCAACTGTGTCGGTGTTCGTCACTGCAACACACGCAACATCCAGATAGCCTTCTTTGGTTATTGTCTCTGTGTAGCCACCGATTGTAATGCTTGAGGTTTCTGTTCCCTTTACCCTCTTGACATAGCCATCAGCTTCAAAGGTCAGGAGTACATCTTCGATATATGTTTCTGTATCCTCGTATGGCACATCCTCGTAGTAAGTCTCTATGTCTTCGTAATCAACCATCACCGTGTAAGCGACTTCTTTCAGAGGGACAAGGCAGACGACAACGGCGATCATCGCCACGACTACGATACTGACGATTACTGTCTTCATCTTTAACCTCCTAGTAGATTCAGTAGCAGGCTTCGCAATCCGATGACCATCGCAACCCACATCAGCGACCCGACGAGGAAAGCGACTCCAGAGGGAACAGCCATCTTCAGTGTTTGCCAACTGCCCAGACCTATGATGAGTATCGTTGACAGGAAGCCCAGCACGTTGATAAGGGTGATCCACCAGCCATCCGGTAAGAAGCGCACCGCTAGGCTCCACAAGACGATTACTATCAAGCCCGCCAGCAGAAGGCCCGACAAGGCACGGCCTACCATCTCTTTGAAGTAGTCGTTCATTTTGTCACTGTCCTTGTGCAGGATAGATGCTGGGGTTTCCATCTCTACCGTCTTCGTATCCGTCAATGTAACCGTGGGCGTAGCTGTCTTCCACAATGAACGCGTAGTCCTTTGCGGCCTCCTCCTCGCCAGCCAGAAAACCGTCGTGATACCCAGCCTCGTACCCGGTGCCGGAGGTCCAAGCCCTGCATTCATAATAGCCCGCCCAATAGCCGTCCTCATAGCCGGCGCCATAGCCGTCGTCATAATCGTAGATATACGTCTCCTTCGCTTCCATGAAGCCCCAGCTGTGCCCCTGCACATGGCCGACCTCGTAACCCTGGGCAAAACCGAGATCGAAGGCAGCCCTGAGGTCGTCTTCAGTATATGAGTGGGCATCTCTCTTCAGAAGGACCAGGCAGGTAACCAGCGCTGCGACTAGCAGGATACAGAGAGGAATGACTAGCTTCTTCACTTCAGCCCCCTGTTGTGCCATCACTCCAGCGGGGGCCTAAAATGGCGCCCCCTCGCGGGCTAGGCACCTTCTCTTCGCTGGAAAAGCCGATACACACACCCACTCGGGGGCATCGCAAGATGCCTCGTGTGTATCCGGGCCTGAGCCCCGACTTTTCCAGCATTCACAGCATAACACTGCCCGGCCCATACTTCAAGAAGAAGTGACTGTTGAACTTCCCGGTTGTTGCCCAGACCATGTCATCAACCAGATAGCGAACAGCGGTCTCAGTTATGTCTTGGCTTTGGCAAGAAACGCAGCTAGCGGAAGCACGCGTCATGCCTGCTATCTACACCGGGAGCAGAGGCCGTGTCTTCACGTCCTCGCGGCACTGAGCCGCCTCCCGCTTTGTCAGGGGCCGGTCCGTACTGGCGCCAGTCCGCCTCGGTGTCACCGGCTTCATCTGGAGCCTGCTCTTACCGCCTTGCTTCCGTGTCATGATGTCTTTTTTCGTTGAAGTGATTGAGTATAATCATTGTTATAACCAATCTCTTAGCTTTGAATCACTGTTTTCTGGCCAATGCACTGATAACACATGAACGCCAGTTCACCCTTCAAAGCTACTTTCGGGCCCGTCAAGCAACTCCCGGTCTCCCAGGGTCGCGTAGCCCTTGCCGATGATGAAGTGGATTTCGGCTGGAGTCTCCGCGGCAATGGGGAAGACCACGCGCCCCTCGAGGCGTTCCATCAACTCTCGAAACATGGCCGGGTTCTCCGTGGCGAGCTCCAACCACCGGTCGCTGAGATACTTCGCCCAGGTCTTCGACGGATCCTTGGGACACGGCTCGCTGAGCTGGGCCCTGGTAATCTCAG